>LNFM01001152.1_pt1 | contig 61680 bp, 65 predicted proteins | sample 596031 | NCBI WGS metagenome assembly LNFM01 (sample SAMN04254537, study PRJNA301005) | activated carbon metagenome | isolation source: dual media filters at the Ann Arbor, Michigan drinking water treatment plant | place: USA: Ann Arbor | reverse complement strand
TGGCGCGGTGGTTCCAGGGCTCGCCCACGCAGAAGCCGTCCATGTTGCCCACGCGCATGTTGGCCACCATCTGCGGCGGCGGCACGGTGATGACCTTGGCGTCCCGCATGGGGTTGATGCCCACGCTGGCCAGCCAGTAGTACAGCCACATGGCGTGCGTGCCGGTGGGGAAGGTCTGCGCGAAGGTGCGAGCTTCCCCATCTGGGCGCTTCTCGCTGGCCATCAGCTTGGCCAGGCTGGCGCCGTCCACCGCGCCTTTGTCAGCCAGCTTCTTGCTCAGCGTGATGGCCTGACCGTTGCGGTTGAGGTTCATGAGCACGGCCATGTCCTTCTTGGGCCCGCCCACGCCCATGTGCACGCCGTACATCAGGCCCCACAGCACGTGCGCCATGTCGAGTTCGCCGTTGACCAGCTTGTCGCGCACGCCGGCCCAGGAGGCCTCTTTGGTGGGGATGATCTTGATGCCGTACTTCTCGTCGAACTTCAGCACCGAGGCCATCACCACGCTGGCGCAGTCGGTCAGCGGAATGAACCCGATGCGCACTTCCTTCTTCTCGGGCGCGTCCGAGCCTGCGGCCCAGGCGCCGGTGCTCACGGCCGAACCCGCGGCGATGGCGGCCGACCCCTTGATGAACTGCCTGCGTTGTTCACTCATCAGACCCTCGCGTTCGAACATGCTTCACTCCCGAAAAGACAAAAGAAAATGGCGTCGCGACTGCCAACCCAACCCGAAGGCGGGGGTGGCGAGTCGGACGCCATTGCCCGAATCTGCTGCGGGCCGCACACGCCGTTGTGCGCTGCCCTTGCCGGAAGCATTGCACGCAGCGTGCCAGCGCAAAAGCGGGGGGTTTCGGAAGTGATTCAGCCCATCAGCGCGCCAAAGTGCGTCGCACGCGCTTCGTCGTGGTGCGCCGCCGTGGTGCGCCGCTGTCGTGCGGCGTGCGCGCTCAGCCCATCGGCTTGCAGGCCGCTGGGCCTTCGCCAGGCACGGGACAGTCCGCTGCGGACTGTCCCGTGTCCGGGCTCAGCCCGCCGGGCGCAGCAGGTCGCGCGCCTGAACGATGCGTTCAGCCGCCTGCGCCAGGCGCTGGCCGCGGTCCATGGCCAGCTTGCGCAGGTGGCGGTAGGCCTGCTCTTCCGACAGGCCGATCTCGTCCATCAGCATGCCCTTGGCGCGCTCGATCAGCTTGCGGTCGGCCAGCTGCGTGTGCGCCGCGTCCAGCTGCTGGCGCAGGGCGCGTTCCTGCTCGAAACGGGCGATGGCCACCTGCAGCACCGGCATCAGGCGCTGCGGCGCCAGCCCGGCAATCACGTAGGCGCTGACGCCGGCCTTCAGCGCCTGCTGCATGGGCTCGGCGCTGGGGTCGTCGGTGAACACCACCACCGGCCGCGGGCTGCTGGACGACAGCGTGGCCAGGTTCTCCAGCGTGTCGCGGCCGGGGGATTCGGCGTCGACGATCACCACGTCGGGCTGCAGGCGCAGCACGCAATCGTGGATGAGCAGCGCCTGGTCGACCACGCCCACCACCAGGTGGCCCAGGCGCGCCAGCTCGTCGCGGATCTGCTCGGCGCGCTGCGCGCCGTCGTCGATCAGCAGCACGCGCAGTGGCGCGTGCGCGGGGGGTTCGGGCTGCCGTTGTTGCACGGCGGCAAAAGCGCAAGTTTCATGCCGCTTTGGCCTGCACCGCAACCCGGCATGGCAGGTGGCGCGTGACCCGTTGGGGCTGCGCGGGCCTGAACAGGACTTTCCAGACTTCCAGGCGCCCGCTCGCAGTGTCGCGCCTCAATCCACCCACAGCGGGCGGGCGGGGGTAGCAGGCAGCGGGAATGCCTGAGGCAATACTGTTCGCTTTGAGTACCAAGTGATTGATTTCATTGGACTTCGTTCGCCGCGGCACCTCGGAAGCGCTCACCGGCCTGGTCTCCGGGAAAACCCGCGAAAGTACCTTAAGCGAACGGTATTGATGCCTGAGGGGCCCTGCGTCGGGTGCGGACCAGCTGGTCGACCTGCTCGCCCAGCGAGCGCATGTCGGCGCTCTTGGGAACATAGATGTCGTATTCGTCGAAGCCGGCCCGAACCTCTGCCTCGGCAACCGTGCTGTGCATGGCGATGGCCGCCGCCGCGGTGCGGGGCGCACTGCGCAGTGTGCGGCCCACGGCCATCCCGTCGAGGCCAGGCATCTGCACGTCCAGCACGATGACATCGAAGCAGGCTTCGGTCACGGCGTCCAGCGCAGCCCAGCCGCTGTCGACCGCCTTGACGCTGTAACCCAGGCATTCCAACGACGCCCGCATGATCTCGCGCATGGCCGGGCAGTCGTCAACGACCAGTACGCTGCAGGCGCAAACGCCCTCTTTGATCGGGTTCATCGCCAGAGCTTAGCGGCCGATCCGGCGGACGAAAAGGAGCCAGGCGGCCCCGGGGTGCGGCCGACCGCCGGTGCTCAAAATGCGGGCAATGGGAGTTCTTGGCGCCAGCGCTCGTGCATCCCCAAGTTGTCCGGAAGTTACTCACAGACTTATCAAGCCACCGGTGGACGAAATATTTTTTGGGGGGTCGAGGGTTCACGGCAGCAAAAGTGCAAGTTTCACGCCGCTCGGCTGTGTACTTTGGCCCGGGCCGGCAAGTGGCGCAGCAGCAGCAGGGCCAGCGCCAGCACCGCCAGCGGAACGCGGCCGTCGGCCTGCACCGGCACGCGCCGCGCCAGCGCCCGTGCCGTCATCGCGTCGGCCAGGCCTGCGGCGCTGTCCAGGCGGTGGAAGCCCAGGCCGGTCTCGCCAGCCAGCAGGCGCAGATAGGCCTCGTGCTGGGCCGACAGGTGCTCGCTGCCCGGCGTGGCGCCCAGTGCCGGCGCGGACACTGCGCCGCCCTCTTCGACCATGCGCTCGCCGCTGAGGCTACCGCCGCGGCCCTGGCTGCGCGGGTCGACCTGCTCCACCTCGTCGGCGCCCCACCAGCCCAGCGGGCGGCCGGCGGCGTCGAGCTTGGGGATGGGGGACGCCAGCAGCGCGCCCACGCCCACCACCAGCCCCGGCAGCTCACCCGGCTTGCCGTCCCAGGCCGGGCGGTGGCGCGGGTTCAGCGGCGGCGCCTCGTGGCCGTCGCTGATGAACACCAGCGCCGGCTGCCCGGGCAGTTGCCGCGCCACGGCCAGACCGCTGTGCAGACCCTTGGCGACCTCGCTGCCGCCCACCCAGGCCATGCGGTTGTCGATGGCCGCCAGCGTGGCGCGCAACTCGTCCAGGTGGGCGCAGACCTCCACCGGCGCAAACAGCAGGTAGCTGCGGTACTCGGTAAACACCGCCCAGCCCAGCTTCGATCCGCAGGGCAGCGAAGGCAGCGCCAGGCGCAGCGCGTGCTTGGCGTAGTCCAGGCGCGAGATGGGGCGCTCGTCCAGGCGCAGGTCCTTGACGTTCATGCTCTGCGTGATGTCCAGCACCACCACCTGCTCGTACAGCGCCGCGCGCCAGGGCAGCGTGGGGTGCAGAAAGCCCAAGCCCAGGGCCAGCGCCGCGCCGCCCAGCAGCCAGCGTTCGCGCTGGCCGCGCCACGAGGCCGCAAGCCAGCGCCAGGCCTTCACGGCAGGCCCAGCGACTGCGCGCGCATGGTGGTGGCTGCGCGCTCGCGCTCGCGCGGCGCGGCGGTGGGTTCGAACTCGGCGTCCTGCGGATCGGGCAGCAGGCGCTGCGCGCGTTCCAGGTTGTAGCGCGCGTCCCAGTGTTGCGGATCGCGCCGCAACAGTTCGCGGTACTGTTCCTTGGCCAGCTCGATCAGCGGCAGCGCCTGCGCGGGCTGCGCACCTTCGCGCAGCACCAGCGCCTGGCGCAGCAGCAGATTGGCGCCGTTGAAGCGCGCCGCCGCGCCCTGCGCCGGGTCGGCCTGCAGCCCGCGGTAGGCGTTGAGCGCGACTTCGGTGGCGCCGCTGGCGGCTTGCGCGTGGGCGCGCGCAAAGCGCAGCTCGGGCGCATCGCCTTCGGCCGGCGGCGTGCCGGCGGCGATGAGCGCGTTCAAGCCCGCGTCGCGCCACAGCAGCGCCGCATCCAGCGCTGCCACCAGAAGCAGCAAGGCCGCCAGCGCCAGCAGTGCGCGCGTGATGCGGTGCGGCCGTGCGCTCATCGCCGGATCTCCGCCCACTGCGCCGCCAGCAGCAGCAGCACCGCCAACAGCGCCGCGCCATAGGCGTAAGACGCCAGATCGCGCCGCGGCAGGGTGTCGAGATAGTTGATGGGCAGGTTCTCGAGCCGGTTGAGATCGGCGATGGCCTTTTGCAGCGCCTCGGGATTGTCGGCCTCGTAGGCACGGTAGGGCACCTGCAGCGACTCGAAGAAGCGGTGCAGAAAGTACTCGGGCACCGCGTCGGCATCGCCGGGGGCCTGGTCCTGGCCGAGCATCAGCCCGGGGCTGCGCGGCGAGCGGATGTAGATCCAGTAGAAGGCCACGCGCAGCTTGCGCGCCTGCTGCGTGATGTGCTCGCGCGCGTCCACGTCGAGCCGGTCGCCGCCGTCGGACACCAGCAGCACGATGCGCGAGCCGCTGTAGGGCCGGTCTTCGAAGAAGCCCAGCGCGGCCTGCAGCGCCAGCGCGATGTTGGTCTCTGAAAGACCGCGACCGATGTTGCCGGCGTTGATGGCCGCCTGCACGATGTCGGGCTTGTGCGTGAAGCCGAGCACGCGCATGGGCAGGCTGCTGAAGACGACCATGCCGAAGCGGTCTTCCGGCCGCTGCTGCGCAAAGCTGGACAGCATCTGACGCGCCACATTGCCCTTGGATTCACGCGCTTCGCTGGCGCGCAGCTTCGAGTAGTAGTCCAGCGCCTCGGGCCCGGTGCCGGCCACCGCAGTGGCCGGGCGCGCGCCGGCAAAGCCCTGGTCCATGCTGCGGCTGCGGTCGAGCACCAGCACGATCTCGGCACCGCGGCCCACGCGCTCGACCTGCACCTCGGGCCGGTAGGGGCCGGCCAGGCCAACCACCAGCGCGGCGATGGCCAGCACCGCGGCGGCACGCAACAGCCACAGCAGCAGGTCCGACGGCCAGTCATGCGGCTGCTGCACCAGCCAGGTGTTGGCCGTGGCCGTGCCGGCGGCGGCGCGCAGGGGCAGCAGCGCCAGCGGCAGCAGCAACAGGCACCAGGGGGCGTCGAAGCTCAAGCGCCACCCCGTTCGGCGTCGCGGCAGGCGCGGCACAGTGCGCGCAGCCAAGGCAGGTCGGGGGCCGGGGCGCGCTCGGCAAAGAACTCGTCGTGTGATCGCTTGAAGAACTCGGCCAATGCCAATTGCTGCGGCGCAAAGCGCGGGTGCGCGGCCACGAAGGCTGGCAGACCGGCCTCGAACAGCACCTGGCCCGCACTGGCGTTCAGCGCCTGGTGCAGCGCCTGCAGGCTGGCGCGCCATTGCGCCGGCGTGGGCGCCGCCGGCAACGGCCGCAGCACGCGCCAGGCCTGGGCAAAGGGCCGCTGGCGCCGCCCCCACCAGGGCAGCCCCACCCACAGGTGCAGCAGGCCCAGCGCCAACAGTGCCAGGGCCGCGCCCACCAGCGCCAGGCGCTGCAGCCGGGCCGCAGTGGGGATGGGCGGCGGCGGCGCGTCGGGCCGCAGCTCACCCAGACCCTGGCGCGGCGACACCTCCAGCGGCACCAGCGGCGCCACCGTCACCGGCCAGGCGTCGATGCGCACGAAGCGTTCACCGGCGGGGCCGGCAAAGCGCAGCTGCATCGGCGCGATCTCCAGCGTGCGCACTTCGGTGGGCGCCAGGAACACCTGGTAGTCCAGGCGCAGCTCGCGCCCCACCAGCTGCACCGCGCGCAGCTCCAGCGCCTGACCGGGGCGTCGCGACTGCGGCAGCGACTCCAGGTCGGGCGCCAGGCCCTCGGGCCACTGCAGCCGCACGCGCCGCTGCAGCACGTCGCCCACCTGGTAGCCAAACGCGCGCGGCTCGATCTGCTCGGCCGTGGGCTCTTGCGCCAGCGCCGTGCCCGCCAGCGCGGCCAGCAGCAGGACGACAGCCGGTGGCAGGCGGCGCATGCTCAACCGTGGAAGTGGCGCGTCACGGCATCGGCGTTGAAGCCGCCCTCGATGAACAGCGGCCGCAGGCGGCGCGCGGCAAAGGCCTGCAGCAGTTGTTCATGGCGCTGGGCATGCGCCGCCTGCCAGCGCTCGCGCAGCGCGGGCCGCCACCACACCAGGCGGCGGCGGCCGCTTTCGGGGTCGAGCACGTGCAGCAGGCCGCGCGGGGCGCCCACGCTGAACTCCAGCGGGTCCCACAGCACCACCGGCAGCACCTCGTGCGCCGCCAGGGCGGCCAGCACGGCCTGCACCTGGGGCAGCGGCAGATGGAAGTCGGACACCAGGAACACCAGCGCGCGCTGCCGCCCCAGATAAGCCGCGGCCTGGGCCAGGCCCGCGGCCGAGCGCGCCGCCGGCCCGTCCGGCACCCAATCGCGCAGCCGTTGCGCCAGCGCCTGGCCGGCGCCGCGGTCGCGCGTGGGCAGTTGCAGCCAGTCGCTGCGCACGCCGGCATCGCAGCCGACGAAACCGAAACGATCGCCCGTGCGCCAGGCCGACCAGGCCAGGCTGGCCACCAGATCGGCCAGCACCTCGGTCTTGCGCTGCCGCCCCGCAAAGGCCATGGACGCCGACAGGTCGGCCACCACCACCACCGGCACCGCCATGCGCTGGCTGAACTGGCGCACACGCCAGCCGCCGAAGGGGTCGCGCAGGCTGGCGTGCAGGTCCAGACGGCGCGGGTCGGGTGCGTCCAGAAAGGCCGCATGGCCGCGGAACTCGAAGCCGTTGTCGCCACGGTGGCTGCGGTGGTGGCCGGGCCGGTGGCCGGCCGCCGCATCGGCGATGCGGTAGTGGATCTCGCGCACGTCCATCATGGAGCCGCCACCTGGCGCAGGATGCCGTCCACCAGCGCGGCGGTGATCTCCTGGCGCCGCAGTTCGTACACCGGCTGCAGGCACAGGCGGTGCGCCACGGCTTCGAAGAACAGGCCACGCAGGTCTTCAGGGGTGGCGTGGTCGCGGCCGTCCAGCCAGGCGGCCACGCGCACCGCGCGCAGCAGCAGGCTCATGCCGCGAGGGCTGGCGCCGGCCAGCATCAGCGCACCCATGTCGATGTCGGGCAGGCGCACGCCATAGTCCGCCGGTTGCGCCGTGGCCCGCCACAGCGCCAGCGCGTAGCTCTGCAGCGCATCGGCGCAGCGCACGCGGCGCTGGATCAGCGCGCCCAGTTCGTTGAGCTCGTGCTGCGCCACCATGGCCGACTGCAGGCCGTCGACCAGCGCGTCGGTGTCGTGGAAGCGCGGGTCGAACACCAGGCTGCGCCGGTCGGCATCGGCCGTGGGCGACTCCACCGCCACCTCGAGCATGAAGCGGTCGCGCGCCGCGGCCGAGATCTCGAAGGTCTCTTCGCGCTCGACGCGGTTGCGGTCGGCGAACACCAGCAGGTGCGGGAAGCGGTACTCGCGGTTGAAGGCCTGCACGCTGCGCTCGGCCATCACACGCAGCAGCAGCGCGTGCACCTGCGGCCGGGCGCGGTTGATCTCGTTGAAGAAGAAGATGCTCAGGGCCTCACCGTGCTGGATGAGCGGGCCGGGGTCCACCGCCGGCCGGCCTTCGGCGCTGATGTAGGTGTAGTAGACCAGGTCGCCCGGCATCAGGTCGATGGTGCCTTCGGTGCGCGCGAAGGCGCCGCCCAGCACGTGCGCAAAGGCACGCAGCAGGGTGGTCTTGCCCACGCCCACATCGCCCTGCAGCAGCACGTGGCCGCGCGCGAACACGGCGATGTTGATCAGCCGGATGGCGCGCGCCTGGCCCAGCAGGGCGCGCGCCACCTCTTGCTCGAGCGCCAGCGCGCGCTGCCGGGCGTCTTGCAGCTGCGCGTCAGTACGGTCCATGCGGCATTCCTGGCTCCCTGGGCGGCCCTGCGCGCAGCACAGCGCGCGGCACAGTGTGTCTCGCCACCGGCACAGATGGGGATGCCCGGCCACCCGGGGCAAGGCAGAGCAAGAGACGCGCCCAGGACCCGGGCTTCACGCTACGCCAGCGGGTGTTGCGCATCGGGTGGAACACTCTGCGCCAAAACTGGTGGACAGGCCTGTGGCCCGCCGCCGCAGCGGCCTGCAGACGCCCTGCCGGGACTCCGGACTTTCCCGTAGCGATGCCGTGGCCGGCGGCGCAAACGCCCCCCGAAACAGCCGATGCAGGCCGCAGGAATCAGGGTTATGCCGGAGTCAAGACCCTCATGCGTGCCGGGCCGGCCGCGGCAAGGGCAACCGACCCCGCCGATGCGGCTGTGCAGCATTCGGCATGGGCATGCTTGTTGCACAAGACCCCCCTTGCCAGACAAGGCGCGAAGGGTCAGGTGGCTCCTTCGCGCCGCACAACAGACCACCGAACAGCAAGGAGACATCAATGAGTTTTCCGCGTCAAGCAAGCGGCGGCATCACGAGGGCTTTGGCAGTAGCAGTGTTGACCTTGCCGGCATTGGCCTATGCCAATGCCGACGTGGAAAAGAACATCGCCAACCCGAAGAACTGGGCCACGCAGGCTGGTGACATGTTCAACCAGCGTTACAGCAAGCTCAACCAGATCAACAAGGGCAACGTCGGCAAGATGCAGGTCGCGTGGACCTTCTCCACCGGCGTGCTGCGCGGCCACGAGGGCTCGCCCCTGGTGGTGGACGGCAGGATGTACCTGCACTCGCCGTTCCCGAACAAGGTGTTCGCGATCGACCTCGACACGCAGAAGATCCTGTGGAAGTACGAACCCAAGCAGGACCCGGCGGTCATACCGCAGATGTGCTGCGACACCGTCAACCGCGGCCTGGCCTATGCCGAAGGCAAGGTCATCCTGCAGCAGGCCGACAGCATGCTGATCGCGCTGGACGCCAAGAGCGGCAAGCTGCTGTGGAGCACCAAGAACGGCGACCCCAAGCTGGGCGCCGTCAACACCAACGCGCCGCACATCTTCAAGGACAAGATCATCACCGGCATCAGCGGCGGCGAGTGGGGCGTGCGCGGTTTCATCGCGGCCTACAACCTGTCGGACGGCAAGCTGGCCTGGAAGGGCTACAGCGTGGGCCCCGACAGCGAGATGCTGATGGACCCCGACAAGACCATGACCTGGACCGACGGCGCGATGAAGCCCGTGGGCCGTGATTCGTCGCTCAAGACCTGGAAGGGCGACCAGTGGAAGATCGGCGGCGGCACCACCTGGGGCTGGTACAGCTACGACAAGGCGCTGAACCTGATGTACTACGGCACGGGCAACCCGTCCACCTGGAACCCGGCGCAGCGCCCGGGTGACAACAAGTGGTCGATGACCATCTTTGCGCGTGACGTCGACACCGGCATGGCCAAGTGGGTCTACCAGATGACGCCGTTCGACGAGTGGGACTTCGACGGCATCAACGAGATGATCCTGGCCGACATCAACGTCAAGGGCAAGCCCACCAAGGCGCTGGTGCACTTCGACCGCAACGGCTTCGCGTACACGATGGACCGCGTCACCGGCGCGCTGCTGGTGGCCGAGAAGTTCGACCCGAAGGTCAACTGGGCCACGCACGTGGACATGAAGACCGGCCGGCCGCAGGTGGTGTCCAAGTACTCCACGGCGCAGAACGGGCCTGACGTCAACACCAAGGGCATCTGCCCGGCGGCGCTGGGCACCAAGGACCAGCAGCCGGCCTCGTTCGACCCCGAGACCAAGCTCTTCTACGTGCCCACCAACCACGTGTGCATGGACTACGAGCCGTTCAAGGTCGAATACACCGCAGGCCAGCCTTACGTGGGCGCCACGCTGTCGATGTTCCCGGCGCCGGGCAGCCACGGCGGCATGGGCAACTACATCACATGGGACGCGGGCACGGGCAAGATCGTGCAGTCCAAGGCCGAGAAGTTCTCGGTCTGGAGCGGCTCGCTCAACACCGCCGGCGGCCTGTCCTGCTACGGCACGCTCGAGGGCTACCTGAAGTGCGTCGACAACAAGGACATCAACAAGGAACTGTTCAAGTTCAAGACGCCGTCGGGCATCATCGGCAACGTCTTCACCTATGAGCACAAGGGCAAGCAGTACCTGGGCGTGTTCTCGGGCATCGGCGGCTGGGCCGGCATCGGCATGGCGGCGGGCCTGGAAAAGGACACCGACGGCCTGGGCGCCGTAGGTGGTTACCGTGAACTGAACCAGTACACGGAACTCGGCGGCTCGTTGACGGTCTTCGCACTGCCGAACTGATAACCGCCCGGAACGCGTTCAACGCTGGGTTCTGATCGACGCGGGGGCGGCGCTTGCAAGAGTGGCCGCCCCTCTTTCCTTACCCGTTTGTCTCCCTGTCCATCGGACGACGTGCCATGAAGATTCGACTCTCCACGCTGGGCCTGCTGCTGCTGGGCGGTGCGACGCAAGCCCAGGCCCAGGCCGCCCCGGATGCCGCGGCATCGGCCCCACCCCCGTACACCGTGCAGGACGGCTACAAGGTCGACACCGAGACCATGAAGGGCTTTCGCGCCTGGCGCGCCGCCGCCTGTGACCGCTGCCACGGCGCCAACCAGGAAGGCATGGTCGGGCCTTCGCTGGTGGCCGCGCTGAAGACGCTGACCAAGGAAGAGTTCGTCAAGGTCGTCACCAACGGCCGCCTCGAGAAGGGCATGCAGAGCTTCGGCAACAGCCCGGTGGTGATGAACAACATGGACCAGCTCTACGCCTACCTCAAGGGCCGATCCGACGGCGCCATCACGCGCGCCAAGGTCGAAGAGCTCAAATGATGAAGCGCACCCGCCTGCCCGCCGGGCTTGCCGCAGCCCTGCTGCTGGCCGCACTGCCGGCCCTGGCGCAGGACGCACCGCCGCCGCGCCAGGCGCTGCGCGTGTGCCAGGACCCGAATAACCTGCCCTTCTCCAACGACGCCCACCAGGGCATCGAGAACCGCATCGCCGAGGTCTTCGGCAAGGCCCTGGGTCTGCCGGTCACCTACTACTCGTTTCCGCAGCGCCTGGCCTTCATCCGCAACACGCTGCGCTACAAGCTGCCGGGGCAGGATTTCCCTTGCGACATCGTCATGGGCGTGCCCGCGGGCTACGACCAGGTCTCGGTCACCAAGCCCTACTACCGCTCGACCTACGCGCTGGTGCTGGCCCCGGGCAAGGGGCTGGAAGGCGTGAAGAGCGGCGATGACTTCCTGCGCCTGCCGCCGGCCACGCTGCGTGCGCTGCGCATCGGCGTGGTGGATCGCTCGCCGGCTTCGGACTGGCTGGTCAAGCACCGGCTCGTCGAGCAGGGCGTGCCCTACGCGATGATGAACGCCGACCCGGCCGAATACCCGGGGCAGATCATCGAGCGCGACCTCAGTGCCGGCAAGATCGACGCGGCCATCGTCTGGGGGCCCATCGCCGGCTATTTTGCGCAGCGCGTCAAGCCGCTGGCGCTGAGCGTGGTGCCGCTGAAGTCCGAGCCCGGCGTGCGCTTCGATTTCTCCATGGCCATGGGCGTGCGCTACGGCGAACGCGAATGGAAGCAGCAGGTCGAAGGCCTGCTCGAATCGCAGCGCGGCGAGATCCAGGCCATCCTGCGCGAGTTCGGCGTGCCCCTGGTGGACGAGCCATCCGCCGCCCGCTGAGCCCCTTCCCCCGGCCCCCCTGCTTCCTGCCGGCCATCGCATGAGACACCTGCTGGCCCTGGGCCTGTCGCTGTTGACGCTGCTGCCATCGGCCCGGGCCGCCCCTGATCGCGCCGAACTGCTGCGCCTGGCCGGCAGCGTGTGGAAGATCGAGGTGCAGCGCGCCCAGGGCGGCTACGCACTGGGCTCGGCCGTGGCGGTGGCGCCCGAGCGCGTGCTGACCAACTGCCATGTCACGCGCGACGCATTGGCGGTGCACGTGGTGCGCGGCGGCCTGCGCCAGCGCGCCGACGCCCAGGCCGCCGACCCCGAACACGACCTGTGCCTGCTGCGCGTGCCCGGCCTGGCCGCCACACCGGTGGCCCTGGGCCACAGCGGCGCGTTGCAGCCGGGCCAGGCCGTGCTGGCCCTGGGCTACACCGGCGGCATGGAACTGCAGCACAGCGTCGGCCGCGTGGTGGCGCTGCACCGGCTGGACCAGGGCGCGGTGGTGCAGAGCAGCAATGCCTTCACCTCGGGCGCCAGCGGCGGCGGCCTGTTCGACCAGCAGTCGCGGCTGGTGGGCATCCTCACCTTCCGGCTGCGCGGCGGCGGGGCGCACTACTTCTCGGCGCCGGTGGAGTGGCTGGCGCCGCTGCTGACTGACGACAGCCGCTTCCGCGCCGTCGCGCCCCTGCCGGCCGGGCAGCAGGCCTTCTGGGAGCAGCCGGCGCTGGCCCAACCCAATTTCCTGCGCGCTGCCGTGCTGGAGCGTGAGCGCCGCTGGGACGAGCTCGAAGGCCTGGCCTTCAACTGGACGCGCAGCGACGGCGAAGACCCGCAGTCCTGGTACCTGCACGGCCTGGCGCTGGACCACCTGCGGCGCTGGCCCGAATCACAACGGGCGCTGGAACAGGCGCTGCTGCTGCAGCCGGGCTCGCCCCAGACCTGGTTCCGCCTGGGCCTGGTGCACGCCGAACAAGGCCGGCTGGACCTGGCGCGCCAGGCCCGCGGCCGCCTCGAAGGCCTGGGCTCCGAGCTGGCCGGCGAACTGGGCCGTGCCATCGACACCGACTGACCGGAACTCCATGCAAGCTGCCGCCCTGACCCTGACCCTGACCCTGCTGATGCTGCTGTGCAGCGCCGCCGTCGCGCAGCCGGCCAACACCGATTTCTCGCCCGCCGAGCGCCTGCTGTTCGTCAAGCACCAACTGGGCAACGTCAAGGCGCCGGCCACGCTGCGCTACCGCTTCAGCAAGCGCGGCACGCTCGAGCCGGGCTACGAGGACCGGGTGGCCCTGTTGCTGAAGACCGGCGCCGACGGCAGCTGCTGCGCCACGCACACCGACTTTTTGAGCGGCACGCACGCGCTGCAACTGCCCGACCTTCCCGCAGCCGAAGCCAACCCGGTGATCCTGCACTTCCTCGAGCGCGAGGTGCGCGAGATGCAGCGCCTGACAAAGGGCTCGCAGACGCACTTTCGCAAGCGCATCCGCATGGCCGTGTTCAACGGCGCCACGGTGCAGGCGCTGGCGCTGCGCTACCGTGGCCAGCAGGTGCAGGGGCAGGAAATCCGCATCACCCCTTTCGCCGACGACCCCAACCGGCCGCGCTACGAGCAACTGGCGCTGAAGGAGTACCGTTTCCTGCTGTCCGACGCCGTGCCCGGCGGCCTGTACGGCATCCGCACGAGGGTGGCTGCCGCCGACCCCGCCACCCCACCGCTGCTGCTCGAAGAGCTGTACCTCGACGGCGCCGAACCCCACGAACCGCGGACCGAGACACGATGAACAAGCCACCCCTTCGCCTGCCGCTGGCCCTGGCCGGCCTGCTGGCCACGCTGACCGCACTGCCCGCGCACGCCAACGACTTCCCCACCGTCGACCGCGTGCTCTATGTTCAGGAGTGCATGAACGGCCGGCCCGGGCCCTACTACGAGATGGTCAACAAGTGCTCGTGCGCGCTGGACGCGCTGGCGCGCGAGATCAGCCACGCCGACTATGTGCAGATCAGCACCGCGGCCAAGGCCAACTCCATCGGCGGCGAGCGCGGCAGCTACATCCGCGACACCGAGATGCTGCAGGTGCAGATCAAGCGCTACCGCGAACTGCAGACCAAGGCCAAGAGCGGCTGCTTTCTCGGCCCTGACCCGCGTTAGTAGGTCACGACACGGCCATGCGCGCCCGCCTCGCTGCGGCCCTGCTGGCCTTGATGGCGCTGCTGTGCGGCGGCGCCGCCGCTGCCGTCACCGAGGCGCCGCTGAGCCTGGCCGAAGTGGCACCCGGCGTGTTCGTGCACCAGGGCCGCGTCGAGAACTGGTTGCCGACCAATGGTGGCGACGTGGCCAACCTGGGTTTCGTCGTCGGCCAGCGCTGCGTGGCGGTCATCGACAGCGGCGGCACGCCGGCCGTGGGCCAGGCCCTGCGCGCGGCCATCGCCCGCACCACACCGCTGCCCGTGTGCTACGTCATCAACACCCACGCCCACCCCGACCACGTGCTGGGCAACGCGGCCTTTGCCAGCGCAGCAGCCGATGCGCCGCGCTTCGTGGGCCATGCGCGCCTGCCCGCGGCGCTGGGCGCACGCGAGCCGTACTTGCGCAACGCGCTGCGGCGCGACTTCAACCAGGTGCTGGCGCCGCAGGACATCGTCTACCCCACGCTGCTGGTCGAACGCCGGATGGCGCTGGACCTGGGCGGCCGCACGCTGCAGCTCGATGCCTGGCCCACGGCGCACACCAACCACGACCTGTCGGTGCTGGACACGCACACGCGCACGCTGTTCCTGGGCGACCTGCTGTTCGTGGCCCACCTGCCGGTGCTGGACGGCAGCCTGCGCGGCTGGCTGCAGGTGCTGGCCGATCTGCGGCAGATGGACGTGGCCCTGGTCGTGCCCGGCCACGGCGCACCCAGCGCACGCTGGCCGGCGGCGCTGGACCCGCAGGAGCAGTACTTGCGCCAGCTGCTGGCCGACACCCGCGCCGCGCTGCGCGAGCGCCTGAACATCCAGCAGGCGGTGGCGCGCATCGGCAGCGGCGCCCTGCCCGGCTGGTGGCTGACCGAGCTGTTCCACCGCCGCAACGTCACCGCGGCCTACGCCGAGCTCGAATGGGAGGAATGACATGCACACCATCCTGAGGCGCGCGCTGCAGCCCTTCGCCATCTTGCTGGCATCTCTGCTGCTGGCCACCCCTGCCACCGCCCAACTGAAATCTGGCGACAACCCCGAGGCCAACCCGGTGTGGCAGAAGGTGCGCGCCAGCCTGTTTGCCGGGCGCAGCATAGCAACCGCCGGCGGCGACACGGTGGTCATCGAGGCGCCCAACCGCGCCGAAGATGCCGCCATCGTGCCGATGGCGCTGCGCGCGCGGCTGCCGGCGGGCGATGCGCGGCAAGTGACCAAGCTGTACCTGATCATCGACAACAACCCCTCGCCCATCGCCGCGATCTTCGACTTCGCGCGCGGCAGCGGACGGGCCGAGATCGAGACCCGCGTGCGCGTGGACGAGTACACCCATGTGCGCGCCATCGCCGAGCTGAGCGACGGCAGCCTGCACATGGCCACGCGCTTCGTCAAGGCCTCGGGTGGCTGCTCGGCGCCACCGGGCAAGGACCCGCAGGCGGCGCTGGCCAACCTGGGCAAGATGCGGTTGCGCGTGGACGGCGACCTGCGCCGCGGGCGCGACGTGCTGGCGCAGTTGATGATCAGCCACCCCAACCACTCGGGCCTGGCCATGGACCAGGCCACGCGCCAGTACACGCCGGCCCACTACGTGCGGCGCGTGCTGGTCAGCTATGCCGGCGCGCCGGTGCTCACCGCCGATCTGGACTTCGCGATCAGCGAGAACCCGAACTTCCGTTTCCACTTCGTGCCCCAGGGCGACGGCGTGCTCAAGGCCGAGGTGGTCGACACCCAGGACCTGCGCTTCGAAAGTACGCTGGCCCTGGCACCGGCGCCCTGATGAAGCCGCGCGCGCTGCGGGCCCTGTGGTGTGCAGCGCTGCTGCAGGCCGCGGCCGTGGGCGCGGCGCCCTTTGCCTACGTCACCAACCAGGGCAGCCACGACGTCTCGGTGGTTGACCTGGCCAGCCAGCGCGTGGTGGCCACGGTGCCGGTGGGCCGATCGCCGGCCGGCGTGGCGGTGGCCGGCGCCAGCGGCCGGGCCTATGTCTCCAACCCCGACAGCAAGTCCATATCGGTCATCGACACCCAGCGGCAGGAGGTGGTGGACACCTGGCCTGCCGGCAGCGGGCCGGTGGGCATTGCGGTCTCGGCCGATGGCGCCTTGCTGGCCGTGGCCGACTGGTACGCCAACGCCCTGCTGGTGTACGACACGCGCACGGCGCGCGCGGTAGCGCCCATCGCCGTAGGCAAGGCCCCGGCCGGCGTGGCCGTGCTGGGCAACGGGCCCACGGTGTGCGTGGCCGAGCGCGACGACGACAGCGTGGCCGTGGTCGACACCGCGGCGCGGCGGGTGCGCTCGCGCGTGCGCGTGGGCAGCCACCCGTTCGCGCTGCTGCACGACGCGGCGCGCCAGCGCCTGTATGCGCTGAACGTGCAGAGCAACGATGTCTCGGTGATCGACCTGCGCGACCTGGACCGGCCGCGCCTGCTGGCCACCGTGGCCGTGGGCAAGGCGCCCTACGGCGCGGCGCTGGCCGACGGCGGCCGGCTGCTGTACGTGACCAACCAGCACGAAGACACCGTCAGCGTGATCGACGCCGACACCCTGCAGCCGCTGCGCACGCTGGCCGGCTTCGGCTACCCCGAGGGCATTGCCGCGTTCGCCGGCCGCGTCTACGTCGTCAACTGGATGGACGACGCACTGAGCGTGCTCGACGCCCGCAGCGGCCAGTTGCTGGCCACCGTGGCCACCGGCCGCAACAGCCGCGGCTTCGGCGATTTCATTGGCCTGACCGACCCCAAACCCTGAGGAGACACCCCTTCATGTTGCGCAGACTGCTGTTGATTGGCCTGATGACGCTGATGTCCTGGCCAGCCCTGGCCCACGGCCCCACGCGCCAGAAGGTCAGCGAGAAGATCGCCATCGCCGCGCCGCCGGCCGCCGTGTGGGCGCGCATGGGCAGCTTCGACGCGCTGAAAGACTGGCACCCGGCGGTGGTTGAGAGCGCGTCCGACAAGGGCAACGTCGAAGGCTCGGTGCGCGTGGTCAAGCTCAAGGGCGGCGGACAGATCATCGAGTCGATCGAGGCCTATGACGCGGCCAGGATGAGGTACAGCTACCGCGCCAAGGACGGCGGCGCGCTGCCGGTGAGCAACTACACGTCCACCATCAGCGTCAGTGCCGACGGTGCGGGCTCGGTGGTCGAATGGCGCGGCGCCTTCTACCGTGGCCACCCCGGCAACGAACCGCCGCCCGAGCAGAACGACGATGCCGCGGTCAAGGCCGTGACCGGCGTGTACCAAAGTGGTTTGGCGGCGCTCAAGGCGCTGGTCGAACGCCGCTAGATGCGTCCCGCCGCCCCCCGCCTGCACCGCTGCCTGCGCCGCCGCCAGTTGCTGGCCGCAGCTTTGGCCGCGCCCTGGCTGGCGCCGCGGGCGGCGCGGGCCGACGATGCGGCCATCGAGGTCGAGGCCGGCGTGTACCTGCTGCCCGGCCTGCCGGGCGCGCCGGGCCCGGCCAACCTGGGGCGCGTGGGCAACGCAGGCTTCATCGTCGGGCGCAGCGGGGTCATGGCCATCGACAGCGGCACCTCGCACCGCCACGGCCAGGCGCTGCTGCAGGCCATTGCGGCGGTGACGCCGTTGCCGGTGCGGCTGGTGCTGCTCACGCAGGCGCGGCAAGAGTTCCTGTTCGGCGCCAGCGCCTACCAGGCGCGCGGCATCCCCGTGCACATGCAGCGAGAGGCCGCCGCACTGATGGCCGCGCGCTGCAACAACTGCCTGAAGACGCTGCGCGCCGAGCTGGGTGACGAGGCCATGCAGGGCACCGTGGTGCCCAAGCCCGACGTGCTGTTCGACGACACGCACGTGATCGAAGCCATCGGCCGGCCGGTGCTGGTAACGCACCACGGTCACGCCAGCGGGCCGGGCTGCACCAGCGCCTTCGACGTGCGCACCGGCACTTTCTTTGCCGGCGGCCTGCTGGACCACCGCCGCATCCCCGACCTGCAGGACGGCCGGCTCGACACCTGGCGCGACGCGCTGGCCGGCCTGCGCGCGCTCAACATACACACCATCGTGCCCGGCCATGGGCCGGCGGCGGGGCCCGAGATCATCGCCACTCAGCGGCTCTACCTGGCGCAGCTGGAAACCCGCTGCGCCGCGCTGCTGGCCCAGGGCGCGGCGCTGAGCGAGGTGCCCGACGCCGCCGCGCTGCCCGACTTCAGCCGCTGGGACCAGTACGACAGCCTGCACCGCCGCAACGCTTCCATCGTGTTCCTGCGCCTGGAAAGCCGCATGCTGCTGGACGATGCCAACCGGGGAACCCCGCGATGAGACGCTTCTTCTTCAAGCCCTTCCTGGCGCTGCTGCTGGCCCTGGCCACGGCCGGCCCGCTGTTCGCCGCACCTGGCGGCCTGCCCTCGGCCGCGCACGGCGACAGCTCGCCCGAATGGGAGCGGCTGCGCGACAAGCTGTTTGCCGGCCGCCGCATCGAGGCCGCGCCCGAGCTGAGCCAGGTGCGCCTGATCGTGCCGCTGCGCGCGGCCTATGGCGCGTCGGTGCCGGTGAAGATCGTCTCGCGCCTGGCGCAGACGCCGGGGCTGTACGTCAAGCGCGCCTGGCTGCTGGTGGACAAGAACCCCTCGCCGCTGGCCGCCGCGCTGGAGCTGACGCCCGACATCGGCCAGGCCGACTTCGAGACACGGCTGCGCGTGGACGAGTACAGCCACGTGCGCGTGGTGGTCGAGTTGTCCAACGGCGAGCTGCACATGGATTCGCGCTACGTCAAGACGTCCGGCGGCTGCTCGGCGCCGCCCAACCGCGAGGCGCTGCATCTCATCGGCAAGACCTTGTTCAGGCTGCCCGAGGGCGTGAAGCCCGGCGCGCCCACGCCGGCGCAGCTGACCGTGGTGCACCCCAACGACACCGGCTTCGAGCTGAACCAGCTGACGGTGATGTTCATCCCGTCCTACTTCGTGCGCAGCATCAAGGTGCGCTACGGCCAGCAACGGCTGTTCGATGCCGAGCTCGATTTCTCGGTCAGCGAGAACCCCACGCTGCGCTTCAACTTCGTGCCGCGCGCCAGCGGCGAACTGGTGGCCGAGGTCGAGGACACCAAGGACAAGCGCTTCGTCGGCTCGCTGGCGGTGGAGTTGCCATGAAGTCCTTGGCCTGTGACTGGATCGCCGCCGTGCTTCTGGCCTTCGCATTGCCGGCCGCGGCCGTGCTGCCCGCAGCCTATGCGCCGATGGTGGTGGAGCCGCGCGCCGTGCCCGAAGGCGCCGAGTTCGACCTGGACCCGGCGCTGCAGCGCGCGCGGCGCGAGGGCAAGTCGCTCTACGTTTACCTGGGCGCGCACGACTGCCCCTTCTGCCGCCGCTACGAAGCCTTTCTGGCGCGCCACGCCGATGAGCTGGCGCCGCAGTTCGCCAAGCGCTACATCGTCGTCGACCTGCGCAGCGCACTGTCCATCAAGTCGGCGCGGATGTACTTCCGCATCGGCGGGCGCAGCCAGGTCTATGCCGATGCGCTGCGCGAGATGGGCGACGAACGCGCACGCCAGCTGGTCTACCCCAGCGTCTGGCTGCTGGACGCGCAGGCCCGCCCGTTGATGCAGATGCCCGCGGGCAACGGCACCTTCGAGACGGTGGAAGAGCAGCTGGAAATCCTCAACCTGCAGCAATGAAGCGCGCCGTGTACCAGCCGCTGCTGCTGGCCAGCCTGCTGCTGCTGGGCCCGGGCCGCGGCCTGGCCGAAGCGGATGCACCCTGGCCCGTGGCCGGCCAGCAGGGCCTGATCCGCATGGTCATCGTGCCGGCCGAGCAGGCGCGCGAGCGCGCGGCCTACGTGCGGCAGATCCAGCGCCTGTGCGAGCCCGATCGCACCTGTTTCATCAACTTCTACACCAACAGCAGCGGCGCGCCGGTGGCCGTGCCCCTGCCCGACGCCATAGACCGCGAGGCCACCGCCGTCTTCCGGCGCTCCAGCAAGCAGGGCGCCGAAAGCCTGCGCTGGAGCTGCCGCCTGCAGCAGCCCGAACCGAACTGCTTCTAGACGCCGGCCCGGTACAGGCCGTTGATTCGTAGAGTAGTTTCGGGTTTACCCTGCTTCAGGCACGCTTGTTGCCCCAGCATCCCAGTAGCGTCCATCGACGCACGCTTTTGGGATGCAAACCATGGGACAAACCCTCTGGGCCTGTGTGATCTGCCTGTTCTGCGCCCCGGCTTGGTGCCAGCAGGACATCGTCGACGTGCTGTGGCGCTCGCAAGACCAGCGTCTGCAGGCCCAGCCGCCGGTCGAAGCCGACAGTGCGGCTGCGGCCACGCTGCGCCGCAGCTTCGACAGCCTGCTCAAGACGATGCATCCCGCCCCGGTGGTGGAGCTGCGCGTGACGCGCGGCCCGCTGCTGGCCGAGACCCTGCAAGGCCACATCATCGTCGCCAACGAAAGCCTGGCCGCGCTGCCCGAGCCGGCGCGCCTGTTCATCCTGGCGCACGAGCTGGGCCACGTGGTGCAGCAGCACTGGCTGCGCACCGCGCTGCTGTACCAGAAGTGGGTGCCCGGCGCGGTGACGCCAGCGCAGACCGACCCGGTGGCGGCATCGCTCACGCGCGAGGCCTCGGCGCTGGCGCATGAACATGAGTTCGCGGCCGATGCCTTTGCGGCGCAGCGGCTGCAGGTGCTGGGCATCGACCGGCAGGAGCTGCTGGCCATCTTCTTCCAGCTGGGTGTGGTGCACGACAGCGCCACCCACCCGGGCACGCGCAAGCGCATGGCCTCGCTGCGCGCGCGGGGCTTTGCTGCCGAGCGCTGAGGCTCAACCGGGCCGCAATACGGGCCAGCCGGCGGCCTGGGCGTGCGCCAGCAGGCGCGCATCCGGGTCCACTGCCACCGGGTGCGTCACGCTGGTGAGCAGTGGCAGGTCATTGGCCGAATCGCTGTAGAAGCGGCTTTCCTCGAAGGCCTCCAGCCGCAGCCCCTGCTGCGCCAGCCAGGCGCGCACGCGGGCGGGCTTGTGCTCGCGCCAGCAGGGTTCGCCGGAGATGTCTCCGGTGTAGCGGCCATCCACCTGCACCGCCTCGGTGGCCAGCAGCTCCGGCACGCCGAACCGGCGCGCCAGCGGCGCGGCGATGAAGCGCGTGGTGGCGGTGACGATGGCGCACAGGTCGCCGGCATCCAGATGCTGCTGCACCAGCGCGCGCCGCGACGCCGGCAGTCGCGGCGCGATGTGCTCCTCGAAATCGGCCACCCAGGTCTGCAGCTCTTCAGCGCTCAGGATGCCCAGCGGCGCGACGCAGGCGCGGTGCAGCGCGTGCAGGTCCAGCGTGCCCGCCACGTACTGCTGGCAGGCGGCCAGGTAAGCCGCCTCGGTGTCGGCCGGCAAGCGCCCGCGACCCATCTGAAAGCGCAGCCAGGCCAGGCCGCTGTCGAAGGGGATCAGCGTGTGGTCCAGGTCGAAGAGGGCCAGCTTCATGCCACGGGCAAGGTCTGGCGCAGGCGCGCCGGCAGCGCGCCGCGCAGCGCGTTGCACACGCAAAGTGCCTGCGCGCGCCGCAGGTCGGCGCGCGTGAGGCTGCGTTCGCTGGCGGCCCAGGCCGGGTCGGCCAGCAACTGCGCGCGCATCACGCCGGGCAGCACGCCGTCGGCCAGCGGCGGCGTGTACCAGCGGCCGTCCAGCTGCACGAAGACGCTGCTGCGCCCGCCTTCCACCAGGCGGCCGGCAGTGTCAAAGAACAGGCTGTCGAAGGCGCCCACGCGTTCGGCCGCGCGCACGCCTGCGTCGTAGTGTTGGCGCAGCGTGGTCTTGTGCGCGGCCAGCGGGCGGTACTGAGGCAGCGGCTCGTCGGCCAGCAGCAACTCCACGCCGCCGGGCGGCAGCGCTGCCAGCGGCGCGTGCGTGATGGCCAAGCGGCCGCCGTGGGCCAGCGCTAGGCGCACGCGGGAAGGGCCAGTGGACGGCAGCAACGCGCAGGCTTCGTCCAGCGCCTGCTGCGCGGCGTCGCGGTCGAAGGCAAAACCGAGTGCGGCCGCGCTGCGCTGCAGGCGCGCCAGGTGTTGCGGCAGCAGCATCAGGCCCAGCGGCGGCTGGTACAGCACGGTCTCGAACAACTCGAAGCCTGGCTCCAGCCCGGTGAGAAACCGCGCCTTGAGCCGGCATTCGTCGTGCTCGTCTTCGGCCACGCTGTCCAGCACGATGCCCGCGCCGATGCCCAGCGTCAGCGGGCGCAGGCCGGCCTGCTCTTGGCCCAGCGTCAGCGTGCGGATAGCCACCGAGAGACAGAAGTCACCGATGGACTGGCCGGCGCGCGACGCCTCCAGCCAGCCGATGGTGCCGCAGTACAGGCCGCGTGGCGTGGTCTCCAGCGCCTTGATCAGCTCCATCGTGTGGTGCTTGGGCGCGCCGGTGATCGAGCCGCAGGGGAAGGTGGCGCGCAGCAGGTCTGGCCAGGTCACCTCAGGCCGCAGCTCGGCCTGCACCGTGGACGTCATCTGGAACAGCGTGGCGTAGGGCTCGATCTCGAACAGCGCCGGCACCGTCACCGAGCCGGTGCGCGCCACGCGCCCCAGGTCGTTGCGCAGCAGGTCCACGATCATCAGGTTCTCGGCGCGGTTCTTGGTGTCCTGTGCCAGCAGGCGGGCGGTTTCGCTGTCGCTTTCGGGTTCGCGGATGCGCGGCGCCGTGCCCTTCATGGGGCGGGCGGTGAGCACACCGCCGTCCTGGCGCAGAAACAGTTCGGGCGAGCAAGACAGCACGCAGCCACCCTCGGGCAGCGCGATCAGCGCGCCATAGGCAACGGGCTGACGCCGGCGCAGCGCGCGGTACAGGCCCACGGGCGAGCCGTAGGCTTGGCCCTGCAGCCGGTACGTGTAGTTCACCTGGTAGGTCTCGCCCGCGCGTATGGCTTCGTGGATGCGGGCGATGGCGGCCAGAAAGTCGGCGCGGCCCACGCTGGGCTGCAGGTTCATCACACCGCAGGCCGCGGCGTCGCCTTGTGCCGTGTCCTGCGCCGTCAACCAGGCATCAACCTGCTCGCGGCTCAGCCGCTCCAGCTGGTTGAACGTCAGCACGCGCAGCGCGGCGCCCGGCCGGCCCGCGCCACCCAGCACCAGCGCCGCACCCCATTCGTAGTCGGCCAGCAGCACGGCGTGCAGGCCGCGCTGGATGTCCACATCCACGCGCGCCCAGGTGGCGTCCAGATCGCCCGGGTCGGTGCAGCGGTGCTCGGCGACGAAGCCCGTGTACAGCCGGCTGCTCGGTCGCTGCGCGCTGGCGTCGCGGTCGTCCAGCAGCGCGAACACGTTCAGCTCCAGTCGTCCATGTCGTGCCGGATCTTGTGCCGGTTGGCGATGAGTTCATCGACACCGGGAAGGTTGTTCAGCGCGCGCCGGATGGCCAGCTTGGTGGCCTCGTAGTTGGTGCGGTACATGTCCTTCTTGTCGAAGTTCGGGTCCTTGGCGCAGCGCGGGTCTATCCACACCAGGGCGATGATGCACAGCTCGTTGGCCAGGTCCTTGGGGATCACGCCCTCGATCAGGCAGTCGACCACGGCATCGGCCGTGGCGCCCTGCACCACGCCGCCGAAGAGCTCGATGTTGGCCATGTCCTTGAGCGTGACCTTGGGCACCATCATCGTGGCCGGGCGCACGAGCTGGTTGCAGGCGCGGATGGCGAACATGGTGGTGTGGCCCTTGCTCTGCGCCATCATGTTGGCGAAGGCCTGACCCACCGGCCCATCGGTGCGGCCGATCAGGATCTCGGGCATGGCGTCGGTGAACTGGCCTTCCTTGGCAAAGACCGTGGCTTCACCGGCGTGGAACAGGTAGTTCTGGCTCATGGGTGTGTGCTCTCTCGATGCGGGAACGGCATTGTCAGCCGACGATGATCAGTTCGCCCTTGCCAGCGGCCGCCAGGTCGCCCAGGTGGCGCTGGATGGGCCGTGCAGGCAGCGCGGCAAAGGGCCCGCCGTGGCGCGCCAGATCGCGCGCCAGCAACTGCCAGAACACGGGCGCACCGGCAATGGCCGGCACGAAGGTGGGGGCCACGGTGGGCGCCGGGCCGGCGAACACCAGGCTGCCGCGGCGCATGCCATAGCCCACGTGCGCGCCGGCGCGGCCGCCCAGGGCCACCGTGCCGGCCACCATGCGCGCGGCCATGAAGTCGCCGGCATCGCCAAACACCAGCAGCGTCCCGCGGCGCATGCGGTCGGCCAGGCGCAGGCCTGCGTTGCCGCGCACGATGAACGTGCCGCCTCGCATGCCGTCCAGGCTGCCGGGCTGGGCGCTGGCAGCGAAGTCGCCCACGTCGCCATCCACCTGCAACTGGCCGCCGGCCATCTCGCAGCCGGCCAGTTGCCCGGCGTTGCCGTGCACGTGCAGTTCGCCGCCGGTCATGCAGGCGCCGGCATGGTCACCCACCGCGCCTTCGACGGCGATGCGGCCCGCCGCCAGCTGCCAGCCGATGCGGTCGCAGCGCGACAGGTCGCCTTCGAACACCAGGCTGTCGCCCTCGCCCTGCCGCGCGACGTCGAAGAACTCGCCCAGCGGCAGCCCATGGCGGCCTTGGACTATGGGCAGCCGCGCAATGGCCGCAGCGTCCAGCCCCGCCAGCGCCGCCGGCAGCAGGCCGCGCAAATCCAGCCGCAGATCGGGCGCGTGGCGCAGCCGCAGGCGGATGGTCATGCCGCCTCCATCAGCTTGCGCAGGTGGAAGTGGAAGGGCCCCAGCTTGCCGCCGTAGTTGCCGGCCGAGATGCGCAGCAGCCCGCCCGCCGCGCCGATGGCAATGCCGGCCTGCATGCCGGCGCGCATGGCGGCCGCCACGTCGGCCTCGGTCAGGCCGTCGATCACGATCTCCAGCACGCAGCGCGTCTGCTCGTTCAGTTCGCTCTTGGGCGACAGGCCGTAGAGCCCGGGGCAGAAGGCTTCGTTGGTCGAGGCCATCAGGCCCGCGTACTTGCTGCCCACCTTGGAGCCCGAGCGCACCACGCCGCCGGGGAAGGGCATCACCACGTTGGGCAGGCGCTGCATCGCGGCCACCGCGGCTTCCGCCACGGCCAGGGCGCTGTCGGTGTCACGGGCCAGCAGCAGCAGGTTGCCGCCGCCCACGGCCTTGGTCACGGCCGTGGTCTCCTGCGCCACGAATTCGCCGTCCATCACCGGGATGCGCCAGTAGCGCACGCCGGCAATCAGCTTGGAGATCTGCCAGCCGTCGCCGAAGAAGCGCAGGTTCTTGCCCAGAGCCACGGCCTCGCCTTCGTGCAGGCCGGCAAACACCGCCGTGGTCGGGCAGGTCAGCACGCACTGGCCCACGCGGCGCTCGATCTGCTTGGCCAGTTCCTTGCCCGACATGGCAAAGAGCAGCAGCGCCACGCCGGGGCGGCCATCGGGCGTCTCGTCGGGCGACAGTTCGCGCTCGACGCCCGCCTCGCAGCCGCAGGCGATCACCGAGGTGGCAAAGCCCGTGGCGCTGGCGGCCGCATGGCGCGCCCATTTCAGGTTGTGCGCGGTGACGATCAGCCGCGTGGCCTTCATCGGGAAGGCCTCGGCGAAGCTGTCGTCGATGAGCACGCCGTTGCGGATCACGTCGCCTGCCCCTCGAAGCAGGCGTGCGGCAGCAGCCGCCCGCCGTTGCCGCAGCGGCACAGCTCATCCCGGCCTATGGCCACGTGGTTGAAGTTGACCTGGCCGTGATCGGCGTAATGCTTGCGCAGGCGCTTCTCGATGCCGCGGTCGTAGTCGGGCGTGACGAAGTGCGTGCCGCCCACCGGCAGCGCGGTGATGCGCCCGGCGCGCGCCACCTGCACACCGTCCTTGAACACCCACTCGGGCGTGGTGAACATGGCCTCAAAGTCGGTGGCGTTGCGGTAGATCGCCAGGTCGGCCGCGGCGCCCACGCCCAGTTGGCCGCGGTCGTGCAGGCCCAGCAGCTTGGCCGGCGCGGCACGCGTCATGGTGGCGATCTCCGACAGGCTCAACTCGCGCGTGATGTCGCGCAGCGCGGCGCTGGTCGCCACCTCGGGGTGCAGCTTGGCCAGCTGCTCGTTGCGGAAGCTGCGGTCCATCAGCAGGCGTATCAGGTGCGGGTAGCTGGTGAAGGGGCCGCCGTTGGGGTGGTCGGTGGTCAGCACCACGCGCCACGGGTCCTTGACCAGCAGAAAGATCTCCAGGCCTATGGCCCATTGCAGCGCGTTCACGTAGCTCTGCTCGCGGTAGCGGAAGGGCACCACGCCGCAGCCGGCCTCGGCCTCGATGTCGGCGCCGGTCCACTTGCGCGGGTTGGCCAGGCCGGCCTGCGCGAACTGGCGCATGGTGTCGCCCGAGGCGGTGACGGTCTGGCCGAACATGATCTGGCCGACGTCGATGCTGATGTTGGGGTTGGCGTTCACCGCCTCGGCCAGTTGCAGCGCGGCCGACGAGAACTTCTTGGGCCCTTCGCGCCCGTAGGCATGGAACTGGATGTGCGTCAGGTGCGCCGGCAGGCCATCGAGTGCCTGTATGGTCTGCAGCGTGGATTCGATGTTGCCGGCCACGCCCAGGTTGCTGCCGTGGATGTGCAGCGGGTGCGGCACGCCGAGCTCGCGCAGCGCGCGCGCCAGCGTCTGCAGAACCTGGCGCGGCGTGACCTGCCAGTGCGCGTGGCCTTCGTCCACGTCGAGCTTGCGCTGGTTGAACTTGAAGGCCGAGATGCCCGCCGGGTTGACCACCTTCACGCCCATGGCCTTGCTGGCGTCTATCACCCAGCCGGCGTAGTCGCGCAGGGTCTGGAAGTCCTCGCCCTGGGCCAGCATCTGCAGGAACAGCTCGTCGTTGCCCAGCAGCACGTAGGCACCGTGGTCCAGCACGGGGGTGTCGCCCATCTCCATGTGCGCATGGCGCGCGTTGGCGGCCAGCATGGCCGGCTCGAAGGCCGCCGTGTAGCCCATTTCGACGTAGCGGTAACCGGTGACCAGCGTGCCCGGCGCGCAGCCGCCGCAAGACGCCAGTTCCAGCGCGCTGGGCGGGCGCGCCAGCGTGTTGCGGTGGTCCTCGGGCAACAGCATGCGCGCCAGGTTGACCTTGCCGCCGCCGATGTGCGTGTGCAGGTCTATGCCGCCGGCCATCACCACGCAGCCGTGGGCATCGATGGTGTCGTCGACGGCGGGCAGCGGCGCCACCAGGCGGCCGTCCTGCACGTACAGGTCCTGCACGGCGTCGATGCCGTTGGCGGGATCGACGACGTGGCCGCCGCGGATGCACAGGGTGCTCATGCGCTGGTCACCCGTGCGGCGTTCAGGCGTCGCAGCACGTCTTCGGCCGAGGGCAGCGCGTCGGTCCGCAGCGCATGCAGCGGCAACAGCACCACGCCATCGGTGCGGAACAGATGGCCGTCGTGGCCCACGCCGGGCGTGGCCACGGGGATGAAGACCTCGGCCGTGGCCGAGGCCAGCGATGGATGGCCCAGCACGATGCGCGGCAGCGTGGTGGCAGGTGGCGGCGCCTCGGTGCCGAAGCTGGCCAGCCACAGCAGCAGGTCCACCGCGCCATCGGCGCACAGCCTCTCAGCGTCGAAGGTGAGCGGTTCGTGCTCCAGCCCGTGCGGGCCGGCGCGCGTGCGCAGCGGCAGGCCCGACAGCCAGGTGAAGACCTGGTTCACCGTGGCCGCGCCGTCGGCGCCGCCCAGCGCCAGCGCGGCGGCGCGCGTGCTGCGGTTGAGCGTGGCCACCACGCGCTGCAGCATCTCGACGATCAGCGCGCCCTGCGGGCCCAGCCGCGGTGTCTCGTAGACGATGACCGCGTAGCGCGCCGCCTGCAGCCGCGCCGCGGCGTCGATCAAGGCCTGCGGCGCGCCGGCCCGGCTGTGTCCCTCGACCAGCGCGGCCAGGCGCGCTGCGGTGGCGAACAGGTCTTCACCCTCGCCCAGCACCAGCACGCGCGCGTCGTCGCTTGCCATGCCGGCGCGGGCCAGGAACTCAGGCTGGCGCGGCGTGGGCAGGCCGCCGAAGCACAGCAGCAGGTCGGCGCGCGTGCGCACTTCGGCCAGCGTGGTGGCGAAGCCGCCGCGGTCTTGCAGCGCGCGCACACCCGACATGAACAGCGCCCCCGCCGCCGCGTCGCAGATCGCGCCGCATGCGCAGGCCAGCGCGTACAGCGCGCGCGCGCCGGCCACGTCGGTGCCCAGGCCACCGAACAAGGGCTGGCGGCTGGCGCGCAGCAGTTGCGCGGCAGCAGCGATGGCGCTGTCCAGGTCGCAGGGCTGGCCTTTCAGCGTCGGCGTGGCGGCAGAAGGCGCAAGGTCGAAGCTGCGAAGCGCGGCCGTGGCGCGCGGGCAGTCGCTGCCCTGCAGCGAGAAGGCACCCTCAGGCGCCGCCGCAACGCCGAAGCCGTCACACAGCAGGGGGCAGAACGGGCAGGTCCAGGGCCTGGTGGCGTCGCTCATCTCGGCGGTGGGATGCAAGCCATGTGCCATTGACGCCTGCCCGCAATCCGCCCAGCCTGAGCCGCCGGGACGCCAGAACCGCCACAGAGTGTCGCGCAATTGACGGGCTGCAGGCCCAGGCGAGCCCTGGCAGGCCCCCCGGAGCGTGGCACGATTCCTGTACGCCTTGCCGCCATGTCCAGGGCCCTGAATCAGCGTTCGACGCGGGGAATCTGCAGGTCGTGCAAGGCGCTGGCCACCAGCCAGGCGTCAGCGCCGGCCGCAGCCGCCAGCGCCAGATCGTCCAGCGAGCGCAGGCCGCCGGCGCCCACCAGCGTGGCGCTCGGTGCTCGCGCCCGCAGTGCGCCCAGCGTCTGCAGGTCGGGGCCCGCGCCCGAACCCACGCGGTCCAGCGTCATCATGATCACGCGCTGCGGCCACAGCGCGGGGGCGTCCCAGCAGCCGGCGGCGTCCAGGCGTTGGCCGTCGCGGCGGTCCAGCGACAGCACGGCGCGCGCACCCAGGGCCGTGCCGCGGTCCACACAGCGCAGCAGCGCCGCGCGCGAGGCCAGCGATTCGCTGCCGTACACCGGCCGCACACGGGCGGCATCCGGGCCCAGCGCGGCCAGCAGCGCCGCGGCGCTGTCGGCGTCGGCAAAGCCAGCGTCCAGCCACAGCTCATCGATGTCGGGCAGGCCTTGCAGCAGTCCACGCAGCGCAGCCGTCTGCGCAGCAGCGCCCATCAGCGCATCCAGGTCGGCCACGTACAGTTGCGCGCTGGCGCAGTGCGCGGTCAGCGTGCGCGCCACGCGCAGCGGATCGCTGCTCTGGCACAGCGCCGAAACCACCGGCCGGTACGCCTGGCGCTGGCCGCGCACGGCCCGCACCACCTGCCCGCCCAGCAGGTCGAGCACGGGAATCAGTCGGGTGCGCGGGGTCACGAGCGGTTGCCGGGGGCGTGGATGATGCGGGTCTTCGTGTTCGAGTATCTCAGCGGCGGCGGCGCCGACGCGGGTGACGTGGCGCTGCTGGCGCCCGGCTTGAGCATGCGCGACGCGATGGTGGCCGACCTGCTGCAGGCCGGCTGTGCCGTCACCGCTGCCAGCGGCGCCGCGGCGCCCGCACCACCGGCCGGCGCCCGGCCCTGCGCGGCGCGGCCGGGCGAAGGCCTGGTGGACTTCGTCGCGCGCCAGGCCGCGCTGCACGACCACACCTGGCTGGTGGCGCCCGAAAGCCAGGGCTGGCTGGCGCGCCTGCAGCAGGCGGTGCCGACAGGGCGCTGGCTGGGCTGTGACGCGGCGGCCATCGCACTGGCCTCCAGCAAGCGCGCCACGCTGGCGCGGCTGGCAGCGCATGGCCTGTGCACGCCGCTGGCTTTCGAGCACGCCGCCACGCGCTGGGTCGTCAAGCCCGACGACGGCGCAGGCTCGTTGGACACACACGTGCACGACAGCCTGGCCACAGCGCGCCGGGCGCATGGCGACGGCATGACGCTGGAACCCTGGGTGGATGGCGAGGCTTTGAGCCTGTCGCTGCGCTGCTGCGAGGGCAGGGCCGAGCTGCTGAGCATCAACCGCCAGCGCATCAGATTTGCCGCCGACGGCCGCGTGCTCTACGGGGGCGTCGCCATAGCCCAGCTGCCACGCGACGGCGTGCAAGGCCTCCAGCTGGCCACGCTGGCCCGCCGCGTGGTCCAGGCCGTGCCCGGCCTGCGCGGCTTCGTCGGCATCGACCTGGTCTGGCACGCCACGCGCGGCCCGGTGCTCATCGAGATCAATCCGCGCCTCACCTGCGCCTATGCCGGCCTGTCGGCGCGCCTGGGCCGCAACCTGGCGGCCGACTTGCTGGCCGACCATGCGCAGGAAGCCCGGCATGTCAGCGCCTGAGGTCTTCGGCTGGGACGTGGGCGGCGCGCACATCAAGGCCAGCCGCAGCGCGGGCGGCGTGGTGCTCGACGTACTCCAATGGCCCTGCCCGCTGTGGCAGGGCCTGGAGCACCTGCAGCGCGTGCTGCAAGCCGCGCAGCAGCGCTGGCCGCAGCTAAAGCAGGCGCGACACGCGGTGACCATGACCGGCGAGATGGTCGACCTGTTCGCCCATCGGCAGGACGGCGTGCAGCGCATCGCCGCGCAGCTGGCCCAGGCCCTGGCGCCGGCCCAACTGCAGTTCTTCGCCGGCAGCACCGGCTGGTGCGGCGCCGATCAGGCCGCGGCGCAGTGGCAGGCCATTGCCTCGGCCAACTGGCTGGCCACGGCAGAGCACGTGGCACAGGCCCTGCCGGGCGCGGGCGTGCTGGTGGACATCGGCAGCACCACCACCGACCTGGTGGCCTGGCAGGACGGCCGCGTGCTGTGCTCGGCCCGCAGCGACGCTGCGCGCCTGGCCACGGGCGAGCTGGTCTACCAGGGCGTGGTGCGCACGCCGCTGTGCGCGCTGGCGCCGCGCATCGCCTGGCGCGGCCGGCCGCTGAACGTGATGAACGAGTTCTTCGCCACCACCGCCGACGTCTACCGCCTGAGCGGCGAACTGGCCCCCGCGCACGACCAGCACCCCGCCGCCGACAACGCCGCCAAGGACCTGCCGGCCACGCGCCAGCGCCTGGCCCGCATGATCGGCCTGGACGCGCGCGACGGCAGCGAACAGGACTGGCTGCACTTTGCCCGCGCCTGGCGCGAGCATCAGCTGCAGGAGATGGCCAGCCAGCTGCGCCGCGTGCTGGACCTGCATGCGCTGGGCGCGGACGCGCGCCTGGTCAGCGCCGGCTGCGGCGGCTTTCTGGTGCCCGAACTGGCGGCGCGCGTCGGCCTGAAAGCCGTGCTGGACTACGGCACGCAGGTGGCGCGGCTGGCGCACCCCGATCTGGCGGGCTGGGCCCAGGTGTGCGCGCCCAGCATCGCCGTGGCCGCCTTGCTGCCGACGGAGCCCGCGCCATGTGGGTGGTGAAACTCGGCGGCAGCCTGGTGGCCGACCCGCTGCTGCCGCAGTGGCTGGAGCTGCTGGCGCAGCTGGGCGGCGGCCGCGTGACCGTGGTGGCCGGCGGCGGCGGTTTTGCCGACGAGGCGCGGCGGCTGCAGGGCCTGTGGCGCTTCGACGACCTGGCGGCCCACAACATGGCGGTGCTGGCCATGGCGCAGACCGCCTATCAGCTGCACGCGCTCAACCCCGGGCTGCGGCTGGCCACGCGCAAGTCCGACATCCGCCGCGTGCTGCACAGCGGCCACACCGCGCTGTGGCTGCCCTTCGAGCTGCAACGCGACGCGCCCGACGCCAACACGCACTGGGGCCACACCTCGGACAGCATCGCGCTGGACCTGGCACGCAAGCTCAACGCCGAACGCCTGGTGGTGGTCAAGTCCTGCAGCATCGACCCGGCGCTGAGCCTGGCGCAGCTGGGGCAGGCCGGCATCGTGGACCAGCGCTTCGCCGCGCTGTCCGAAGGCGCGGTGTTCCCCATCAGCCTGCTGCACAAGGGCAACCTGGCGGGCATGCGCACCTTGCTGCTGGACGAAGGCCGCTATCTGGGCGTTTGACGCTGCGGTTCAGGCCATGAGCAGCGGCTCGCGCAAGGCCCGCGCCAAGGCCTGCAGGCGCTGCGGGTCCAGCGTGCCGGCGCGGCTGCCGGCGCACAGCGCAGAGCGGAAGCCGGCGAAGTCGGGTGCCAGCGCCTGCAACTGCGGCAGGTGCTGCAGGCGCAGCGCGCCGGCCAGCCCTGCCAACGCGCCGGCCTGGCGCACCGCGTGCACGAAGCCGCGCAGTTCGGCATCGGCCATCACGTCGAACAGGCTGCCCGCGGCCTTGTCGGCGGTGTCCAGCATCAGCGCCGGGAAGCCCAGGCCGCAGGCCAGGCGCAGCGCGTCCGCGTCCAGGCCGTGGTCGGCGACGAACACCGGCACCACCGCGGCACCGCAGCCGGCCAGCGCCTGCAAAAGTGCCAAGTCACCCGGACCGCGCAGCACGCCCACCTTGACGTAGTCCACGCCGCACGCGGCCACCGCGCGCACCTGTTGCAGCACGGGCGCCAGCGGCGCGGCGGGCAGGTCGCCGATGGTGGCGCTGATCGGCAGCGCGCAGCCCGACTGCCGCAGCGCCTGCACCACGGCGCCAATGGTCGCCAGCGGCAGGCCGCCCAGCGCGCCGTCACCGGGCTCCTTCAGGTCGATGAAGTCGGCTCCACTCTCGGAGGCACGCAAGGCCTCATCCACGCTGCGGACGCTGGCCAGCAAGCGTGTCACGCGGGCTCCTTGTGGTGGCGCGCCACGGCGCTCGTGAGCCAGGACCAGGCCTCGTGCTCCTCGGGGCCGGCGGTCTTGTCGATGGCGATCTGCAGGTAGGCCATCTCGCGCGCCACCTTCTCGGGCGGCAGCAGGTGCAGGCGGCTGACCAGCACCGCGCCTTCCAGCACCGCAGCCTGGGCGCGGTTCAGGCCCACGAAAGGCGCGTGCTGCGCTTCGTGCACGCGCGCCAGCTGCAGGCGCGGGCGTTGCGCGTCGCCGCTCTGGCTGGTCAGGCGCAGCTCCACATGGCTCAGCGCCGCCTGCAGGCGCACGCCGGGAATGCGTTCGGCCGGCAGCGTGGGCCAACTGCGCCGGCCGGTCACGCAACCGGCAAAGATGCGCGTGTCCACCACCGCGTTGAGCACCGCATGCCCCGTGGCCAGGATGTTGTCCAGCGTGGTGGAAGGCCTGAAGGGCATCAGCACCACGCCACCGTCCACATAGCGTGCGCCCATGGGCGCAACATGCGCCACACCGGCCGTCGAGACGGTGCTGACCACGGTCTCGTAGATCACCTCATTCATCGTCGCGGGTCTTCGTTTGATGGCGGGCGGCGGACAGGGTCGTGCCCGGGGCACAAGTGTCACTGACAGGCGTGACCTCGACCGCGCAGCCCCAGTCCAGCGGCCGGTCCTGCACGTAGCGCTTGCCCAGGCGCCAGGCGATCTCGGCATGGGCCAGCTCCACGCCCATGTAGAAGGCGTGGGCGGCGTCGCCCTCCAGGCCCAGCTGCGGCCACAGCTCGAAGGCGCCCTGCCCGCGGCGCAGCCCATCGCGGTTGTAGACGTGCAGGCCCTGCGCCGAGACCTGCACGCGAAAGTTGGGGTCGCGCACCGCCGCGGCGGTGGCGGCGATCTCTTCTGGCGTGTCGGGAAACGGGTGCTTGGCGTGCACCTGCAGCAGGCGGTCGCTCAGGCCCTTGGGCAGCATGGCCTCACGCTTGGCGGCATGCATGATGCGGCGCGCCCAGTCGGCCTCGCGCACCGCGCGGCGCGCGTGGCCGCTGACCTGGGTGGTCAGCACCGCGGCCACGTCCAGCTCGGCGCAGATGCCCAGCAGCAGCGCGTTGATGCCGCTGGTGTCGGCCTCGGTCAGCTCGGTGAGGTTGCCCACGCCCATCATGATGGCGATCTCCGGGAAGCGCTCGCGCAGGCGCTGGAAGCGCACGATGCTGGCCGTAAAGCCGAAGGGGATGGGGTCGAGGATGGCGTCGGCCAGGAAGCGCCGGCCGCGCCGCTGCAATTGCTCCACCGCCTGGTGCAGCGAGGCCTCGTCGGCCGGCTCGCGCGGGATCAGCACCGGCGTGGACGCCACCTCGTCGGCCAGCCACAGCGTGTCCAGCGTCAGGCTCAGCAGGTAGTCGGCGCCGGCACGGCCGCCGCGCAGCAACTCTTGCGGGTCCACCGAATCCACGCTCACGGCCAGGCCCGCAGCCTTGAGCGCGCGCACCGCGTCTTCCAGGTGGTCGAAGCGCGTCTCGGGCAGGCAGCCCAGGTCGACGACGTTGGCGCCGTCGGCGGCCAGCGCCTGGCCACGCGCGACGATCTGCGCCACGCTCAGGCGCGGCGCGTCCACGATCTCGGCAAAGATCGCCACGGCGTAGTCGTCCAGCGCCACGGGCTGGGCGGCGCGGTCGAAGAAGCGGGGGAGGTCTTTCAGTTCATCGGGCCCGCGTTGCACCGGCACGCCGAAATGCTCTGACAGCGCTTCGACATCACCGCGGCAGCGGCCGGGCACGACGATGCGGTCGGCCGCCACCGGCAGCGCCACGCGGCGGCGGATCATCTCGCTGGTCATCAGCGCCGCCACCTGCAGGCCCAGGTCGCGCACCTCCCAGGTGAAGGGCGCGCGGGGCAGGCCCTGCAGCACACGTTCCAGACTCGGCAAGGCCAGGTGGCCGGTCAGGAAGACGATGTGTTCCATGCGAGGCCGAGTTGCTGCAGGCGCGTGTCCAGTGCGGTTTCGAGTTCGGCCGCCGAGCACACGACCTGGCAGCAGTCGATGGCGCGCAGGCGCTCCACGTTGTCCAGCTCGATGCGCCGCGGCCGCAGCGTGACCCAGTCGTGCGGCGATTTGGTCACCACCACGGGTTCGGTATCGCAAGCAAACACGATGCCCGGAATGCCCAGCTTGCCGGCCTGCGCGAACATGTTGGTGGGCAGGGTGTCGCTCAGGCCCAGCGCGCACTTGGCCACGGTGTTGCTGGTGGCCGGCGCCACGATGACGGTGTGGTACACGTCGTCGTAGAGCATGCCCACGGGCACGCCGCTGGCCGTCTTGTCGCGGAACACGCGAAAGCGCAGCTTGAGCGAATCGAGGGGTATCTTGTAGATCTCCAGCACCTCTTCGCCCGCGGCCGAGAGCATCAGGTCCACCTGCGGCAGACGGGCGGCCAGCGCCATGCACTCTTCCAGGCCGTGGCCCGAGCCGGTGATGCACCAGGCAAAGCGCCCTTTCGAGGATTCCGGCGCTGCTGCCCCGTCTACGGCGTCATCACTCAGGGTGCGAAACCTCGATGTGCAGCTTGTGCAGCTTGCGGTACAGGGTGTTGCGGCTGACGTCCAGCGCCTTGGCCACGTTGCTGACGTTCCAGCGGTGCTGTTCCAGCATCTGCACCAGCACGCAGCGCTCGTTGGCCTGGATGGGGTTGAGCTTCAGCGGCGCGGGCTCGTCGGCGGCGGCCAGCAGTTCGGCCGAAGGCTCGGTCCGCGGCGCCACAGGCGTGCTGCGTGCTGCGGCGGCCAGCGCAGGCAGGTGCTCGCGCGTGATGGGCTGGCCGTCGGCCAGCGCCGCGGCGCTGCGCAGCACGTGGCGCAGCTGACGGATGTTGCCGGGCCAGGCGCAGTCCATCAGCAAATGGTCGGCCTCGGGGCTGAGCTGGCCCTCGCCGGCGGTCTCGGCCGCCAGCACGGCGCGGATCAGGTCGCGCTTGTCGCTGCGTTCGCGCAGCGGCGGCAGTTGCAGCTCGATGCCCGCCAGGCGGTAGTAAAGGTCTTCGCGGAAGCGCCCGGCCTGGACCAGCGCCGGCAGCTGCTGGTGGCTGGCGCTGATCAGCTGAAAGTCCACCGGATGCGTTTCTTCGGTACCCAGCGGCGTGACCTGGCGCTCGTCCAGCACGCGCAGCAGCCGCGCCTGCAGCTCCAGCGGCATGTCGGCGATCTCGTCCAGGAACAGCGTGCCGCCGTCGGCCTGCAGGATCTTGCCGCGGCGCCCGCTGCGCTGCGCGCCGGTGAAGGCGCCGGCGCGGTAGCCGAAGAGTTCGGATTCGATCAGGGTCTCGGGCAGGCTGGCGCAGTTGACGGCGACAAAGGCGCCCGCGGCATGCGGGCTGGCCTCGTGCACGGCGCGCGCGAAGACCTCTTTGCCCGAGCCGGTTTCGCCGCACAGCAGCAGCGGCGTGGCGCGCGCGATCACGCGGCGCGCGGTCTCGAGGTGCGCCACCAGGCGCGGGTCCTTGAAGGTGTTGGCGCCGCCGCCAGGCACCAGCACCGCCGCCTTGGGCCGCGGCGCGGCCAGCACTGAAGCCTGGATGGACGGGCTGGGCGGCGGCGGTGCAGGCGCCGGTGCCGGGCCGCGCAGGCCTTGCGACGCATCGCAGGCCGGGCGCCGCGCCACCGCAAAGAAGCGCAACGTGGCGTTGGCGCGGTAGGTCACCACCGGGTGGAACGACGACGACAGGCTGCGCTGCAGCATGTCCTGCAGCGAGGTCTGGAAGATGTCCTCGATGCGGCGCGTGCGCACCTCGTCCATGGACTGCAGACCCAGCTGGAACAGCGCACTGCGGTTGGCGGCCAGGATGCGGCCGTCGTCGCCCACTGCGAGCTTGCCTTCGTGCAGCGTGTAGACGAACTCGGGCCGGCTGTGGAAGTGCAGCGGGTGCGCCTGGCTGAACTGCTTGTCGATGAGCCGGTTCTCGACCATGCGCGCGGTCATGCCCAGCAGCACCAGCAGATGCTGCTGCATCAGGCTGGAACGGCTGGTGACGTCCAGCACGCCGGCAATCTGCCCGGCCGGGTCATACACCGGCACGGCCGAGCAGGTGAGCTGGGTGAACTGGCTGTAGAAGTGGTCTTCGCGGCGTATCGACACCGGCCCACCCGCAGCCAGGCAGGTGCCCATGCCGTTGGTGCCGGCTTCTGTTTCGCCCCACACGCCGCCGCAGCGCAGGCCCAGCGGCGCCATCTCGGCGGCGAACTCGGGCGACGACACCATGTGCACGATCACGCCGTCGGTGTCGGTCAACACCACGGCCGAATCGTTGTCGGCCAGCTGCTGGTAGAGCGTGGTCATCTCGTAGCGCGCGCACTCGATGACGTCGGCGCGGTGCGCCAGTCGACCCTCCAGCGCCAGGCGGTCCAGGATGGCCGGATGGCAGGGCTTGTCGGGCTGCAGCCGGTACTCGTCCAGGCAGCGGCTCCAGGAGCGGGCCACGACGTCGCTGCACTGCTCGGCCAGGCCGTTGCGCACAACGTCCAGGATGCGGTCCGCATGCCGGTCACGACCGGGCAGCAACAATGTCATCAGGTCTCCGATGGCGCCTGTGATCAGCGCCTGCACCATTCTGGACCGCGCATCCGTTGCCTACACCCGGGTTAAACACGGGGCCCGCGGCCTGCTGGCTCACAATTTGCAACTGATCGCCGACCGCGGGCGCCCCGCCCGTCGGACTGGAGCCTGGATTGAACCTCAACCCCCGCGCCCGCGCCGAGCCCGATGACCAGGCCCTGGACCTGATCTTCATCGAGGGCCTGCGCGGCCACACGATCATCGGCATCCACCCCGGCGAGTTCGACACGCCGCAGCCGCTGGTCATCGACGTGACGGCCGGCGTGGCGCGCGCGCACGCCTGCGACACCGACCACATTGCCGACACCATCGACTACTCGGTGGTGCGCCTGCGCCTGCTGCGCCTGCTGGCCGAGCACCGCCTCACGCTGCTGGAAGCCTTTGCCGAAGCGGTGGCCGACATCCTGCTGCACGAGTTCCGCGCCGCCTGGGTGCGCGTGAAGGTGGTCAAGCCCAACAAGTTCGCCGACGTGCAGGCGGTGGGCGTTCAGATCGAGCGCCGCGCGGCACCACGGCCCGCGCCGGGCCGCAGCGCCGCAGTGCTGCAACTCCTGGCCAGCGGCATGGTGCCCGAGAGCCGCTGAAAACGACACCGCGTCGCAGGGGCGACGCGGCAAGTGCTGGCAAGGCCCGGCAGCGCCGGGCCTGCAGTGACGAGATCAGGCAGCGGCGAACGGGTGCGCCGCCGAGCCCTTCTTGGCCACCACTTCGGCCGCTGTGGGCGAGCCGGCAACGGCGCGCTTGATCGACTCCTTCACGGCCTGGTAGTTGTAGTCCTGGATCTTCTTGTCGTCGGCGGCCAGCCAGTGGATGAACACGCCCACGCAGATGAACAGGTTGTCGGCCTCGTCGGCCGGGATGGTGCCGTCTTCCACGCAGTCGGCCACGGCCATCGCCACGGCGCGCTGCGCCGGGCCGAACATCTGCACCGCCTGCTTGGCGCCCTTGATCGTGACCTTGTTGAACATCACGGTGGCCGGCTTGGTCAGCAGGTTGGGCGCGACCACGGCCAGCAGGGAAGTGAAGCCGTCCTTGTTGTTGACCAGCGCGTTGGCAAACGCGGTCTCGGCCGGGCTGCCACGCGGCCCGATGAGCAGGTCGATGTGGGCAACTTCGTTGCCGTCGCCGACCAGCGACTCGCCGACCATCATGCGATCGATCTTTGCCATGGTGTGTTTATCTCCTTTGGGGTGTTTCTTGGGCGTTCACGACACAGGCCGAACGGCCAGCGCTCGTCGGTCGTATCACTTTCCGTGCCATCACCGCGGTGGCGGCGGCGCCAGACCGGCCAGCATGAGGGTGGCGACGGTTAAATCGGCCGTCGTGCCCGGGTTCAGGCCGCTGGCCTTGAGCTCCAAGTCCCAGGCGGCGAAGGCCGGGTCGGCATCCAGCGGCGGCGCTGCGGGGCCGCGAGCCTGCCAGCCCTGCGCCGCGGCCATGACATTCTGTGCCACGGCCTCGCCGTGTTTTCGAACAATGTGTGAATCGGGCGCGCTGGCCAGCAGGTGCAGGTACAGCGCCTGCACGGCGGCAGTGGTAACGACATCGGGCTGGCCTGTGGCCCGGGACTCGGGCAGTGAAAACCCGCGCGGCAAGACCGGCAGCGCCTGATCGAAGAGTTCGGCAAAGCCGTCGCGGTACTGGCGCGCGATGCGGTCGCGCCCTGCCGCCAACGCCATGGCGGCACGCAGGTCCACGCTGGGCGCGGCGTGCACGTCCTGGTGGTGCGCAGCGCCCAGGCCGCCGGGCTGCGCCAGGGCGATGGCGCGGTAGGCGGCGGCCGCGTCGTCCTGGCTCAGGTCGGTCAGCACGCCTTCAAGCGCAACGCGCAGCGGCAACGCCACATCCTCTGCAGCGCGGGCGATGGGCGCGCACAGCAGCAGGATGCCCAGGTTGGTGTTGCAGCCCACCGCGGCGCGCGTGGCCGTCACCGCGGCCTCGATGCGCCGGCCCACGCGTTCGCCCGGCCAGCACAACGCATCGGCGGCGACATCGGCGCTGGTGAGGAACTGCGCCGCCTGCATGCCGTGGCCGGGCGAGGCCAGACTCACGTTGCCGGGCTTGCGCACGGCAACGTCCAGCCAGCAGGCGCGCAGGAAGGCTTCGCGCGGGCTCAGGAGGCCAACGCTCATGCCTGCAACGACCCGGCCGCCTGCGCCAGCTTGCGGTCCAGCAGGTCGTCGATGAGGGCACGGGCGATGTTGAACGGCGTCACACGCTGCAGGCCCTGCCAGGCGGCGACCCCGTTGACCTCGATCACCTGCACCGTGCCGCCGGGGCCGGGCATCAGGTCGACGCCGGCATAGTCCATTTCCAGCGCGCGCGCCGCGGCCTCGGCCACGCTGGCCAGGGCCGGCGTCAACTCGGCCTCCTGTGAATGAGCCCCCTGCGCCAGGTTGTGCACCCAATGTTCACTGACACGGCGCATGGCCGCGCGCGCACGGCCGGCGATGACCAGCACGCGCCAGTCGAAGCCCGGCTGCTGCTGCGGCGGCAGATAGCGCTGCAGATAGGCCAGGCCGCCGAAGGCCTTGTCCAGCGCCGGCAGCGGCACGTGCACGCCGTCGACAAGGCCCACGCGCTGCAGACCCTTGCCCTGCGACCCGAACAGCGGCTTGAGCACCAGCGCATGCCCGGCCGCGCTTTCGCGCATCACCAGGCGCTGCGCCTGCGCCGCCGATTCCGTCACCCAGGTGGGCGGCGTGGGCACACCGGCGGCGCGCAGGCGCAGGCTGGTCATGGCCTTGTCCACGCTGCGCTCGATGGCACGGGCATCGTTGTAGACCGGCACGCCCCGCTCGCGCAGCGCGTGCAGCACCGTCAGGCGCTTGGTCACCTGCTCGAAGCTGCCACCGGCAATGCCGCGCACCAGCGCCGCAGCCGGCAGCTCGCGGCCGAAGCCGGGGATGGCCAGGCCGTGCCAGCTGCCGCCGGTGTCCACCTGGCAATCGGCCAGGTCTACACGACGCCCGCCGGCGCCGCGCGCGCGCAGCGCCGCCTGCAGCTGGCGCGTGTGCCAGCCGGTCTCGTCGGCAAAGATGGCCAGCTTCATGCGGGGCCGCCGGCCTCTTGCAACCACAGGCGTCGCAGCAGGGCCATGTCGGTGGCACCGGCATGCCAGGTGTTGCCGCTGTCCAGGTTGCTGACCCAGACCTCGGCCGGCGCGAACAGCGCCGGGTCGATCTTGTAGAAGTCGTAGCCCGCGGCCTGGAACAGTTCGGCAAAGGAGCGGCCGAACTCGGCCGCGTTGCTGGACGGCAGCCGCCGCGCCAGGTCGCGCGCCGCGGCATCGTCACCGCGCACGCTGAGATGCACCTGGCCGCCGTAGAGGATGGCGTCGTTGGTGCGGCCCATGGCCTGCACGCCGTCGGGGCTGGGCGCGGGCAGCGGCGCGCTGGCGCTGCCGCCGACGATGTGCTCCAGCGCAAAGCCCAGCTCGTGCGCCTTGTGCAAAGCCACTTCGAGCACGCGCGCCACCACCTGCGTGGTGCCGGCCAGGCTGGTGGTGGGGGTGATGATCAGCGTCAGCTGTTCGGGCGCCAGGCCGCAGTCGCGCAGCAGCTTGGTCGTGATGACCTGGGGCGCGTCGCGGTCGACCTCCAGCACCAGCACGCCGCTGTCGGCGCGGTCACGGTAGGCCAGTTCCTCGTACAGCTTTTCCTTGGCCGCCAGCGCGCGTGCCGGGCCCGAGCCCAGCGAGAAGAACTTGCGCCCTCCCGTTTCCTCCTTGCTGGCTGCCAGGCTCCAGCCAGCGTACTGGCTGCCCAGGCAGGCCAGCACCGGCTGCGCGCTGCTCACGTCCAGCCAGGTGGGCCAGCCGCTGGCGGCGGCGCCGGCGCGCAGATTGACCGACCCCAGGCCGCCCATGCAGATCTCGGCGATCAGCAGCCCGGCCTGCACGCTGCCGCGCGCCGCCAGGCCGGCGTCGACGATGCACACGCCGTCCGACTGGTGTCGCACCTGCACGGACAGGGTCTCGGCCTGGTCGATCAGGCGCTGAACCAGGGGCCGCGCCAGTGCGTTGATGCTGAGGGTCATGCAGGGTTCTCCAGTGATTGCAGCAAGGCCTCGCGCCGGGCCTGCAGCAGCGCCAGCACCTGGTCTGCGTCGGCGCCGCTGGCACTGACGCTGCACAGCGGGTCGCCGGTCGCAAAAGGCTGGCCGGGCCCGGGCAGATCATGCACAGGGGGCAGCGCGACCAGGGCCTGCACTTGCGCCGAGTCCAGGCGCAGCGGCCGATGCGCGAACACGATCTCCTGGCCTTGGCAAGGCCCGGCGGCGGTGCGCAGTGCCGGCAGTTCGCCGTGCAGGCAGGCGTGCACGTGCGCGGCCATGGTGTATGCATCGGCGTACGAGGCCATGCTGGCCGAGGGCCGCGGGTTGATCTCCAGCACCTGCACGTGGTCGCCATCGCGCAGGAAATCCAGGCTGGCCAGGCCGCGCAGTTCGAAACGTGCGCTCAGCGCGGTCAACAGGCTCTGCAGGCGGCGCTGCATGGCCGCGGCCACCGGCACCGGGCCCACCACCCCGCAATAGACGTAGGGCGATGCGCCGCGCTCGCGCACGATGAGGCGGTTGATGCCCAGCAGCCTGGCGCCCTGTCCGCTGGCCACGAAGGTGGCCGACAGCGATTGCCCCGGCGCCTGGCGCTGAAGGTACTGGCCCGGCGCCAGCGCGGCCGGTTGGCCCGGCACCAGACGGCGGATGTGGCCGCCGCCACTGCCGTGCAGGTCTTTCAGCAACCAGTTGCCGCTGTCATCGGCCGGTGGCGACAGCCGCACCGGCGGGTGATCCACGTCCAACTCGTCCAGCGCCGCGAAGAACTGCCCCGGGTCGCGCAGCCGCGCCTGGGCCGCGGGCGCGGTGCCGATCAGCGGCAGCAACGCGTTACCCTGCGCCAGCAGCTCGGGGCAGCCTTCGAAGCCGCTGCCGGCCACCCAGCCCAGCACATCGCCGCGCCGCGCCAGCACCTCCAGCGCGGCCAGCAGGCGCGGGCCGTCGATGCGCATTTCCGCCGGCTCACCGATGCAGAACCAGCGCGTGGCCGCGGCACAGGTGTCGACATCGCCGAAGAGATCCAGCGCGAACACCTCGAAGCCGTCGGCCGCGGCGGCTTCGGCCATCAGGCGCGCCGACAGGCCGGCCACGGCCAGGGTGCGGCTCATGGCCGGCTCAGGCTGCCTTCTCTGCAATAAAGGCCTGGGCCTCGGCAAAGGCCTCGGGGAAGCTCAGCACCTGGGCCTTGTCGGAGTGGCGCAGGCGCAGCAGCAGGCGTTGCTGCGTCTGGTACTTGACGTTGCCCACCGCCAGCGCGCCGATGCCCACGGCCGCGGTGCCGACCAGCGCTTTGGCGTCATCCATCACGCCCACGCCGGCAATGCCTTCGGGCGGCACGGCGTTGATGTCGGCCGCCACCTTCAGGCGCGGGGCGCAGCCCAGGTCGTCGGCAGACAGCACCTGCACGCCGGCCGCGGCGCAGGCCAGCACCACGTCGGCCTCGGCGATGGAAGCGCGCACGGCCACCCGGTCGGCCCCCGAGGCACCGTGCAGTTCGACGCCAAACCGGGCCCCCGTGGCGCGCGCTGCCTCTTCGGCCGGCGCCAGGCCACCGCGGCTGGACAGTTGCACCTGCGCCCCGGCCTGCGCCGCCAGCACCCCGGCCACGCGGCCCACCGGCCCGGTGCCGCCCAGCACCAGCACGCGCCGCCCCTGCAGGCCTGCACCCTGGGTGCGCCGCAGCGCCGCATCCACGCAGGCCACCATGGCCGCGGCGGTGGTGAAGGCGCCGCTGGGGTCGGCCATCAGTGACACGACGAAGGGTTTGACCATGGCCGCCTGCGCGCGCTGCAGCATGTCGGCGGCCAGCAGCGCATCGCGCCCGCCGATGAAGATGCCGGTGCGCGCCACGCCCTTGGGACCGCGCGAGAAGATGGTGTCCTGGGTCATGCTGGCGATGCCGTCCAGGCCGACCTCGGCATAGGGCACGATGATCTGCCAGCCGGCGTCGGCGGCCATGTTGACGTCGAAGGGGCTCATCTGGCGCCCGGGCGTGAACATGTGAAGGATGTAGGGGCGTTCCATGCTGCCTCTTCAGTGCGGGCCGATGCTGGCGCCGTGGTTTCGTGCGCGCACGATCTGCAGGCTGATGCCGGGGCGCACCAGCCCGGCGGCGCGGGCTGCCTGCACCGCGGCTTCGGCGGCGCCGGCCGAGGGCAGGATGACGAAGGCCGTGGGGCCCCAGGAGCTCTGGCCCACGCCCGCGCCTTCGGGGCCGCCGCAGGCCTGGGCGATCCATTCCACCAGCTGGCCCACGGCCGGGCTGGTGTAGGCCGAGCCGCCCTGGGCCGGCGCGAAATGCCCGCCCAGCAGTTGCTGCACGCGCGTCACGCCGCCGGCAAAGGCCGCAAAGTCGGCGCAGGCCGCGCCCGGCAGCACGCGCATCAGCACCTGGTGGCAGATCTCGGCAGACAGGCCTTGCGGCAGCGGCGGCAAGGCCACGATGGCCTGCGATTCACGCTCGCCCGACAGGCCTTGCAGCCGCGTGTCCTGCACGACGAGCACACGCCAGGCCTCGGGCAGCGGCAGGCGCGACAGCAGCGGCGCCGGGCGGCCGTCGGCGCAGGGGCCACCATCCAGCAGCAGGCCGCCCTGGTCGAAGCCGGCGATGCCCACGCCCGAGCGCCGGCCACGGCCCAGCCAGCCGGCCAGCGTGGCGTTGTCCAGCGCCAGCCCATTCCATTGCGCGAAGGCGCGGCCTACGGCCAGCGCCAGTTGCGTGCCCGAACCGAAGCCGGCATGCGCCGGCAGTACCTGCAGCAGCCGCAGCTCCAGCGCGCCGTGGCAGCCGGTGTGCTGGCGCAGGCGCTCCAGGTGGGCGCGGGCGCGGCCGGTCTCGGCCTGGGCCGCGGCGGTGAGGCCCAGCACCGCATCGGCCGGGGCGGCGCGGACTTCGACCACGGTCTCGAAACCTTCGATCACCAGGCCCAGGCTGCCGAAGGGCCGGCCCAGCGTGCCCGACGGATCGAGGAATCCCAGGTGCAGCCGCCCAGGGGCGTGCAGCCGCAGGCTGCCCGGGCGCGTGAGCGGCAGGTCGGGCACGGGGGTGTCGCAGATCAGCATGGAGCCAGGCACGGGCCGCGGCGACATGCCGCAAGGCTGCTACGGTAGCAAGCATCGTTCCGCAGCCCGTGCCCGGGGCGGGCGCTGGCCCGCGGGCGGGGATGTCACGCCCTCAGGACACAGTGTCATGCCCTCAGTCGTATTTCAAATACTTGAAACGCGGATCGTCGGGCGTGCCTTCCAGCGCGCTGGCCGGGTCGGCGCCGGGCTGCCAGGTCAGAACTTCCTCGATCTTGGCGGCCAGCGCGAAGTCCTTGTCGGTAATGCCCTTGGCCGCGTGGTTCATCAGCTTGACGTTGACGAAGGCGTAGGAGACGGTCATGTCCGGGTGGTGCCAGGCCGCCTCTGCCAGGTGGCCCACGGTGTTGACCACCATCAGTGTGGCCTTCCAGCCGCTGGTCTTGTACTTGCGGCGTATCCAGCCGTCCTCGTAGCTCCACTTGGGCAGTTCGGCGGCCAGGCGCGCCAGCACTTCGTCGGGTGCGTACACCGTGTCGGGGGTCGTCTTGCGCCACTGGGTCATGGGGGTCTCCTGGCTGACCGGCGCCCGGGGCTCAGGCGCAAAGCTGATCGAACATGCGCACGTGCCGGCCCACGGCGTGCACGCGCAGCATGTGCACGCCCGCGCCGGCCAGCTGGGCCGACAGCGCCAAGGTGATGTCGTCGCGCTGCTGGGCGTCGGCCGCGGTGAAGACCTTCATGAAGGACTTGCGCGAATGGCCGTAGAGCCAGGTGCCACCGCTGGCCACCAGCGTGGCCGCGCCCTGCACCAGGTCCATCGAGTGGCGCGTGGCCTTGCCGAAGCCGATGCCCGGGTCGTAGATCAGACGCCCGGTGTCCAGTCCGGCGGCGCGGGCCTTGTCGGTGATGACAGCCTTCCAGCGCAGCACCTCCTGCAGCACGTCGCAGTCGGGGGGCAGCATCACCGCCGGGTCCACCGGCACCGTGAGCGCGTGCATCACCACCACCGCGCAGGGGCGCTGGCGCAGCACGGCCAGCATGCCGGGGTCGCCCAGGCCGGTGACGTCGTTGATGATGTCCACGCCCAGCGCCAGCGCCTGCGCCGCGGTCTGGGCATGGCGCGTGTCCACGCTCAGGCGCACGCGCTCGCGCCAGGGCTGGCGCGCCAGCGCCGTGAGCACGGGCTGCAGGCGCGCCCATTCGGCGGGGCTGTCCAGCGCCTGGGCGCGCGGGCGGGTGGATTCGGCGCCGATGTCCAGGATGTCCACGCCCTCGGCCACCAGTTGCTCGGCGGCGGCCACGGCCGCGGCGCCCAGCTGGCCATCGCCGGAGAAGGAATCCGGCGTGACGTTGACGATGCCCATGACGGCGGGGCGCTCCATCATGGCGGCAACTGTGCCAGCAGTTCGGCCGCCGTGTGCCCCAGAAGCGGGTGGCGCCACTGCGGCGCGATCTCGCACAACGGCGCCAGCACGAAGCGGCGCAGATGCATCTGCGGGTGCGGCAGCACCAGGTCGGGCTGGTCCAGCGGCGCGCTGCCGTGGGCCAGGATGTCGATGTCGATCTCGCGCGGCGCCCAGCGCGACGCCGGCCGGCGCCCCAGCCGCGCTTCGATGGCCTTGACGCAGGCCAGCAGCGGCTGCGGCGCCAGGTCTGTCTGCACCTGCAGCACCTGGTTCAGGAAGGGCAGGTCCCAATCGGCCGGTGCGCCTACGGGCATCAACGCCGGGGTCTCGTGCAGGCTGGATGCGGCCAGGACCTCGACGCCGGCTTCCTGCAGCGCGGCGCGCGCCTGCTGCAGCGTGGTTTCACGCGGGCCCAGGTTGCAACCCAGGGCAAGAAGAATCATGGCGGCCGGACCCCGTGCGTCGACGAAGGGTCATTATGGGTTGCTGCCACCGCCGCGCCCGCGTGACGCCAGCAGCAGCAGCGGCCACAGCCACAGGCTGGCGAACCAGCGCAGCACGCGGCCGGCGGACAGCGGCCGCGTCTCGTGCTGCGCCAGCTTGACGAACAGCACGCCGGCGCCCACCACCACGTACAGCAGCAGCACGCCGTAGACGGTCACGCGCGTACCGTAGTCGCCGCCCAGCGCGTCGCCCACCCAGCGCCCGGCCAGCGCCGCGGCCAGCACCGACAGCAGCAGCGCCAGGCCCACGCCGGCCAGGGCGTGGCGCAGCTTCCACAGGGGATCGTTGTCGCCGGTCATGGGCGGCAACTCTAGGTCAAGGGCGGGTCGCCCCACGCGCTGCCCTGCGATCGGTCGAGGTCGAAAGACGGCCAGCCGGTGCGCCCAAGCCCCAGGCCGCTGCATTCAAGGGCGAAAGGCCTTCCTGAGAAAGCACTTTCACTGCCCGTCCCAAGTGCTTCATTTAGAACAATATTTTGCCAACCACACTTGCAAATACGGATGTAAGTACTTGATTTGATTGATTTTTTGTGGGCCGAAGGCGTTGACCCCCTGGCGCGGCTCCAGTAGAGTGGGGAAAAGTGCACTTTGGTGGGGGTTTGTGTCTTCGTTTGCTTTTCGGGGTGGACCCGTACTCACTTTGGACGCGAAGGGACGTATCACCGTCCCGGCGCGCCATCGCGAGCTGCTGATGGCCACCGTGAACGGGCAGATGGTGATTGCCAAGAACCCCGACGGCTGCCTGTCGCTGTACCCGCTGCCGGTGTGGGAGCAGTTCGAGGCCGCGCTGCGCGAGTTGCCGCTCGAGGCCGAGGGCTGGCGTCGCCTGTACGTGGGCAGCGCCACCGATGTCGAGATCGACAGCGGCTCGCGCGTGCTGGTGCCGCCCGAACTGCGCGCCTGGGCCGGCCTGGAGCGCGAAGTCAAGTTCATGGGCGTGGGCTCGAACTTCGAATTGTGGGACAGCGCCCGCTACGACGCCCGCGAAGCGGCCCTCATCGCCGCCGGCCGGCCCGAGGTGCTGCGCAACCTGGTGATCCGGTGAGCGGGGCGACTGAGCGGCAGCACCGCAGCGTCCTGCTGACCGAGGCGGTGCAGGCCCTGGTGACGCGGGAAGACGGCATCTACGTCGACGGCACCTTCGGCCGCGGCGGCCATGCACGCGCGCTGCTGCAGCGCCTGGGCCCGGCGGGCCGCCTGGTGGCCTTCGACCGTGACCCCGAGGCGGTAACTGCGGCAGCGCAGATCGTCGACGCGCGCTTTTCCATCTGCCACGCCAGCTTCGGCGACATGGCGCACGAGCTGGCGGCGCTGGGCATCACGCAGGTGACGGGCGTGCTGCTCGACCTGGGCGTGAGCTCGCCGCAGATCGACAACCCCGAGCGGGGCTTCAGCTTCCGCTTCGATGCACCGCTGGACATGCGCATGGACACCACGCGCGGCGAGACGGCGGCCGAGTTCTTGCAGCGCGCCGATCAGCGCCAGATCGAGGAGGTGATTCGTGAACATGGCGAAGAACGGTTTGCTTTTCAGATTGCAAAGGCGCTTGTCGCTCGCCGCGAAGGCGGGCTTCCCGTTCGAAGCACCGGCGAGCTTGCCGCACTCGTGGCTCGTGCCGTAAAAACCCGCGAGCCGGGCCAGGACCCTGCAACGCGCACGTTTCAAGCTCTTCGGATTCACGTCAACGCCGAGCTTGAAGCGCTGCAACAGGGCCTGAGTGCGGCGCTGGCGCTGCTGGCGCCGCAGGGGCGGCTGGTGGTGATCAGCTTTCATTCGCTGGAAGACCGCATCGTCAAGACCTTCATCGCGCGCGAAAGCCGCGACGAGGTGGATCGCCGCGCCAAGATGGCGCCACCGCGCGACATGCGGCTGCGCGCCATCGCCCGCATCAAGCCCGGCGCCGAAGAAGTGGCCGCCAACCCGCGCGCGCGCTCGGCGGTGCTGCGCGTGGCCGAACGCACGGCGGTGCCCGCGTGAGCCCGCACGGCCGCCCGAAGGGCGAACTCCCCCTAGTGGGGACCGCGCGCAGCGCGAAGGGGGCTCGGTGACCAAGCTCAACCTGCTGCTGCTGGCGCTGCTGATGGGCAGCGCGCTGGTGCTGGTGCGCACGGCCTATGAGTCGCGCCGCGTCTTTGCCGAACTGGACCGCGCGCGCCAGGAGCACGCCCGGCTTGACGCCGAGTTCAAGCGCCTGGACGCCGAGCGCCAGGCCCAGGGCACGCACCTGCGCGTAGAAAAGGTGGCGCGCGAAAAGCTGCAGATGCGCACCGCCACGCCGGCCGTCACGGCCTACGTGTACGACCCCGCGGCCAGTGGGAGCGCCCCGCGATGAGCCGCGCATCCCCCACCAGCGTGCGCAGCGTCAACTACGCCACCAGCCCGCTGCTGGCCAGCAAGACGCCGCCCTGGCGCTCGCGCTTCGTCGTGTTCCTGGTCGGCGCTGCCTTCCTGGTGCTGCTGGGCCGCGCCGTGCACCTGCAGATCCTGGCCACGGATTTCTACCAGGCGCAGGGAGAGAAGCGCTTCATCCACAAAGAGCCGCTGCCAGCCAGCCGCGGCCGCATCCTCGACCGCAACGGCCTGGTGCTGGCCTCCAGCGTGGCCCTGCCCACGGTGCAGGCCGACACCAGGCTGTTTGCCGCCGACGTGCAGCAGCGGCGTGAGCTGGCGCGGCTGCTGCGCCTGTCGGACGCCGAACTGACCGACCGCCTGGACGGCCCGGCCGTCAACGTGCGCCTGCGCCGCCACGTCGAAGAGCCGGTGTGGCAGCAGGTCAAGGCGCTGGACCTCAAGGGCCTGAGCGAAGTGCGCGAGTACAAGCGTCGCTACCCCGAGGGCGAGGCCGCAGCGCACGTGGTGGGCTTCACCAACATCGACGACATCGGGCAGGAAGGCATAGAACTCGGCTTCCAGAACCGCCTGATCGGCCAGGCTGGCCAACGCACGGTGGTGCGCGACCGCCTGGGCCGCGTGGTGCAGGACGTTGGCGACCAGGCCGACCCGGTGCACGGCAGCGACATCACCCTGGCCATCGATTCCAAGGTGCAGTTCTTCGCCTGGCAGCGCGTGCGCGATGCGGTGCAGCAGCACGGCGCCAAGGCCGGCAGCGTGGTCGTGCTGGACGTGCGCACGGGCGAGGTGCTGGCCCTGGCCAACTACCCCAGCTTCGACCCGGCCAGCCGCAGCAACCTGAGCGGCGGCCAGTTGCGCAACCGCGCGCTCACCGACATCTTCGAGCCCGGCTCGACCATGAAGCCCTTCACCGTGGCGCTGGCGCTCGAGAAAGGCATGGTCACGCCCGAGACCCCCATCCAGACGGCGCCCGGCCGCATCACCATCACCGGCTCCACCATCACCGACGCGCACCCGCACGGCGTGCTGAGCGTGGCCCAGGTGATCCAGAAATCCAGCAACGTGGGCACCGTGAAGATGGCCATGCAGTTGCCCGCGCGTGAGATGTGGGAGATGTACACCGCCATCGGCCTGGGCCAGAAGCCGCGCATCGACTTCCCCGGCGCCGTGACCGGCCGGCTGCGCCCCTACAAGACCTGGCGCCCCATCGAGCAGGCCACCATGAGCTACGGCTACGGCCTGTCGGTGAGCCTGTTCCAGCTGGCGCGCTCCTACACCGTGTTCGCGCGCGACGGCGAACTGATCCCGGCCACCATGCTGCGCCAGGACAGCGCCGAGTCCGTGCCCGGCACGCGCGTGATGTCGCCCAGGACGGCACAGCAGGTGCGCGAGATGCTGCGCATGGCCGCCGGCAGCGGCGGCACGGCGCCCAAGGCGCAGGCCATCGGCTATTCGGTGGGCGGCAAGACCGGCACCGCGCGCAAGCAGGAAGGTCGCAGCTACACCAACCGCTACCGCGCCTGGTTCGTGGGCCTGGCGCCGGTGAGCGACCCGCGCATCGTGGTGGCGGTGATGGTGGACGAACCCGGCAAGGGCGTGTACTACGGCGGCGAAGTGGCCGCGCCCGTGTTCAGCCAGGTGGTGCAGCAGACGCTGCGCATGATGAACGTGGCGCCCGACATCGATGTCAAGGCGCAGATCAGCGCCAAGCCCGTGGTCGCCGAGACCGAGAGCTTCTAGCGCATGGCCACCCTGCTGCCCTCCGCCCCCGACGCCGTGCATTGGCTGCGCGCGCGCGGCGTGGCGCGCCTGCGCACCGACAGCCGCGCGGTGCAGTCGGGCGACGCCTTCATCGCCTGGCCCGGCCATGCGCAGGACGGCCGCGCCTTCGTTCCGGCCGCCCTGGCCGCGGGCGCGGCGGCCTGTCTGGTGGAAGCCGATGGCATCGAGGCCTTCGCGCTCGGCGACGAACGCGTGGCTGCAGTGCAAGGGCTCAAGGCCGCCAGCGGCGCACTGGCCGCGGCCTGGTTCGGCCAGCCGGGCGCAGCGCTGGACATCGTGGCCGTGACCGGCACCAACGGCAAGACCAGCAGCGCCTGGTGGACGGCGCAGGCGCTCACGCACCTGGGTCGGCGCTGCGGCGTCATCGGCACGCTGGGGGTGGGAGAACCCGGCGCCCTGCAGTCCACCGGCCTGACCACGCCCGACCCGGTGACGCTGCACGAGACGCTGCGCGGCTTTGCCGACCAGGGATTTGCCGCCTGCGCACTGGAAGCCTCGTCCATCGGGCTGGTGGAGCAGCGCCTGGCGGCCTGCCCCATCACGGTGGCGGTGTTCACCAACTTCACGCGCGATCACCTCGACTTCCACGGCAGCATGGACGCCTACTGGGCCGCCAAGCGCGCGCTGTTCAGCTGGCCGGGGCTGCGCGCAGCGGTGATCAACATCGACGACCCCCAGGGCGCACGGCTCGCGCAAGAACTGGCCGGCAGCGGGCTGGACCTGTGGACCGTGTCGCGCCTGGGCGCGGCGCGCCTGTCCGCACAGGCCTTGCGTTATGCCGACGGCGACCTGCAGTTCGAGGTGCAGGAAGCCGCGCAGCGCGTGCCGGTGTGCACGCCGCTGGTGGGCGACTACAACGCCAGCAACCTGCTGGGCGTGCTGGGCGCCTTGCGCGCCCTGGGCCAGCCGCTGGCCGATGCCGCCGCCGCGCTGGCCGCGCTGACGCCGGTGCCCGGCCGCCTGCAGCGCGTGGCCGGGCGCGACATCGACGTGGTGGTCGACTACGCCCACACCCCCGACGCGCTGGAGAAAGTGCTGCAGGCGCTGCGCCCGCTGGCTGCGGCGCGCGGCGGGCGGCTGTGGTGCGTGTTCGGCTGCGGCGGCAACCGCGACGCCACCAAGCGCCCGCTGATGGGTGCCATCGCCAAGCGCGACGCCGACCGCGTGGTGCTGACCAGCGACAACCCGCGCGACGAGGTGCCCAGCCTCATCCTGGCGCAGATCCTGGCCGGCGTGACCGGCCACGACGAGGTCCACGTGATCGAGGACCGCCGCGCCGCCATCCGCCTGGCCGTCCAGGGTGCAGCGCCCGGCGACGTGGTGCTGCTGGCCGGCAAGGGCCACGAGCCGTATCAAGAGATCGCGGGCGTCAAGCGCCCGTTCTCCGACGCCGACGAGGCCGCGGCCGCGCTGCGCGAGCGCGAAGGGGCGGCCGCATGATGCTGACCCTGGCCCAGGCGCAGGCACTGATCCCCGGCAGCGTGCTGGTGGGCGACGGCGCCATTGCCATAGCCCGCGTCCACAGCGATACGCGCACGCTGCGCGCCGGCGACCTGTTCGTGGCGCTGCGCGGCGAGCGCTTCGACGGCAACGACTTCCTGGCCCAGGCGCAGGCCGCCGGCGCCGTGGCAGCGCTGGCCGAGCGCGGGCTGTCACCCGCCCTGCCCGGCCTGCTGGTGCCCGACGCGCTGGCCGCGCTGCAGCAACTGGCCGGCGCCTGGCGCGCGCGCTTGCACCTGCCGCTGATCGCCGTCACCGGCAGCAACGGCAAGACCACGGTGACGCAGATGCTGGCGTCCATTCTGCGCGCCTGGCAGGGCGACGCCGCGCTGGCCACGGCCGGCAACCTCAACAACCACATCGGCGTGCCGCTGACGCTGCTGCGCCTCCACAAAGGCCACCGCGCCGCGGTGGTGGAACTGGGCATGAACCACGTGGGCGAGATCGCGCTGCTGGCCGCCATGGCCGCGCCCACCGTGGCGCTGGTCAACAACGCGCAGCGCGAGCACCAGGAGTTCATGGCCAGCGTGGAAGCCGTGGCGCGCGAGAACGGCCGCGTGATCGAGGCCCTGGGCGCCGACGGCACGGCCGTGTTCCCGGCCGGCGACGCGCACGCCGCGCTGTGGCAGGCCGCAGCGGGCCCGCGCCGCGTGCTGCGCTTTGCACTGGGTGACGCCGCCGCCGAGGCTGCGGACGCCGAAGTTCGCGGCCAGGCCGAGTGGCAGGCCGACGCCGCGCGCTGGGCGCTGCAGCTGTACACCCCCGCCGGCCGCCTGGACACCACGTTGGCGCAGCCGGGCCGGCACAACGCGCTCAACGCCTGTGCCGCGGCCGCCTGCGCGCTGGCCGCGGGCGCGCCGCTGGCGGCCATCGGCGCCGGCCTGGCGGGCTTTGCGCCGGTGTCCGGCCGCACGCAGGCGCTGCGCCTGCTGCGCGGCGGCCGCAGCGTGACCCTGGTGGACGACAGCTACAACGCCAACCCCGATTCGGTGCTGGCCGCCATCGACGTGCTGGCCGGGCTGCCCGGGCCGCGCTGGCTGGTGCTGGGCGACATGGGCGAGGTCGGCACGCAGGGCCCGCAGTTCCACGCAGAGGTGGGCGCGCGCGCGCGTGCCCGCGGCATCGAGCATTTCTGGGCCGCCGGCGCGCTGTGCGCGCACGCCGGGGCGCAGCGCCATTTCGACGACGTGGCCGCGCTGCTGCGCGCATTGGCCGAGGCGCCGGCCGCCGCATCGGTGCTGGTGAAGGGATCGCGGTTCATGAAGATGGAGCAGGTCGTCAAGGCGCTGCAGAGCGGAGGCGCCCATGCTGCTTAGCCTGTCGCAGTGGTTGATGCAGATGGCGCCCGAGCAACTGGGCTTCCTGCGCGTGTTCCAGTACCTGACCTTCCGCGCGGTGCTGGCGGCCATGACGGCGCTGCTCATCGGCCTGGCCTTCGGGCCCTGGGTGATCCGCAAGCTCACCGAGATGAAGATCGGCCAGCCCATCCGCGAGTACGGCGTGCAAAGCCACCTGGGCAAGCGCGGCACGCCCACCATGGGCGGCGTGCTGGTGCTCATCGGCATAGGGGTGTCCACGCTGCTGTGGTTCGACTGGAGCAACCGCTTCGTCTGGGTGGTGATGCTGGTGACCTTCGGCTTCGGCGCCATCGGCTGGACCGACGACTACCGCAAGGTCGTGCGCAAGGACCCCGAAGGCATGCGCAGCCGCGAGAAGTTCTTCTGGCAGACGCTGATCGGCCTGGTGGCCGCGCTGTACCTGGCCTTCAGCGTGTCCGAGACCAGCAACCTGCGCGTGCTGGAGCTGTTCCTGCGCTGGGTGGGCAGCGGCTTCAGCAATGAACTGCCGCCGCGCGCCGACCTGATGGTGCCCTTCTTCAAGACCGTGAGCTACCCGCTGGGCGTGTTCGGTTTCATCATCCTGAGCTGGTTCGTCATCGTCGGCGCCAGCAACGCCGTCAACTTCACCGACGGGCTGGACGGCCTGGCCATCATGCCGGTGGTGATGGTGGGCAGCGCCCTGGGCATCTTTGCCTACATCACCGGCAACGCGGTGTTCAGCAAGTACCTGCTGTTTCCGCACATCCCGGGCGCGGGCGAGCTGCTGGTGTTCTGCGCGGCCATGGCCGGCGCGGGCCTGGCCTTCCTGTGGTTCAACGCCAGCCCGGCACAGGTGTTCATGGGCGACGTGGGCGCGCTGTCGCTGGGCGGCGCTTTAGGCACCATCGCCGTGATCACGCGCCAGGAGATCGTGCTGGGCATCATGGGCGGCGTGTTCGTGGCCGAGGCGCTGTCGGTGATGATCCAGGTGGCCTGGTTCAAGTACACGCGCCGCCGCTACGGCGTGGGCCGGCGCGTCTTCCTGATGGCGCCGCTGCACCACCACTTCGAGAAGAAGGGCTGGCCCGAGACCCAGGTGGTGGTGCGCTTCTGGATCATCACCATGCTGCTGTGCCTGATCGGCCTGGCCAGCCTGAAGCTGCGCTGAGCATGGACCCCATCGACTATCTTCGCGACCTTCCCGTCATCGTGCTCGGCCTGGGCGACAGCGGCCTGGCCATGGCGCGCTGGTGCGCCGGCCACGGGGCGCGGGTGCGCGTGTGGGATTCGCGCGAACAGCCGCCGCAGGCCGCCGCGCTGCGCGAGCAGGTGCCGGGCGCCGTGCTGGAAGCGGGCGCGCTGAGTGGCGCCAGCCTGGGCGATGCGCGCCTGGTGCTCAAGAGCCCGGGCCTGGCGCCGCAGGATGCCCGCATCACGCCGCTGCTGCAGCAGGCGCGCGCCAACGGCATTGCGGTGCAGGGCGAGCTGGACCTGTTCGCGCGCGCGCTGGCCGACCTGAAGGCCGGCTGCCAGTACGCGCCGCAAGTGCTGGCCATCACCGGCACCAACGGCAAGACCACCACCACGGCCATGACCGCGTTGCTGGTCGAACGCGCCGGCCGCCGCGTGGCCATGGCCGGCAACATCGGCCCCACGCTGCTGGACACGCTGGCCGAGCGCCTGCAGGAGCCGCAGGACGCCTGGCCCGAGGTCTGGGTGCTGGAGCTGTCGAGCTTCCAGCTCGACGGCGGCGGCACCGGTGTGCAGGGCTTCGAGCCGGCCGCGGCCACGGTGCTGAACATCACGCAGGACCACCTGGACTGGCACGGCAGCATGGCCGCGTACACGGCCGCCAAGGCACGCGTGTTCGGCGACGGCGTGATGGTGATCAACCGCGACGACGCGGCCGTGCTGGCCCTGGTGCCCGCGCCGCTGCCCGCCAAAGGACGTGCCAAGCCGGTGGAACGCGCCGTCATGCGCTTCGGCCTGGACGCGCCGCAGCGCCCCGGCGACTTCGGCCTGATCACCGAGAACGGCATCGCCTGGATGGTGCGCGCGCTGCCGGCCGATGAAACCATCAAGCGGCGCAAGGACGAGGCCGAAGAGATCCACCTGCAGCGCCTGATGCCGGCCGACGCGCTGCGCGTGCGCGGCCGGCACAACGCCGCCAACGCGCTGGCCGCGCTGGCGCTGGCCACGGCCATCGGCTGCCCGCTGGCGCCCATGCTGCACGGCCTGCGCGAATACGAAGGCGAACCGCACCGCGTGCAGTTCGTGGCGATGGTCGGTGACGTGGAGGCCTACGACGACAGCAAGGGCACCAACGTCGGCGCCACCGTGGCCGCGCTGGACGGCCTGGGCGCCGACAAGTCGCCGTCGCGGCTGGTGGTCATCCTGGGCGGCGACGGCAAGGGGCAGGACTTCAGCCCGCTGGCCGCGCCGCTGGCGCGCCACGCCCGCGCCGTGGCCACCATCGGCCGCGATGCGGCGGCCATCGAGGCCGTCATCGAAGGCGTGCCCTTCCAACGCCACGACACGCTGCCCGCCGCCGTGGCCTGGTGCTTCGAGCAGGCCAGAGCGGGCGACGCCGTGCTGCTGAGCCCGGCCTGCGCCAGCCTGGACATGTTCCGCAACTACGCCCACCGCGCCGAGGTCTTCGTGCAGTCGGTGGAAAGCCTGGCCCATGACCGAGGGATGACATGACCCCCCCCGAAGCGACCTTCGGTCGCCTCCCCCCCGGGGGGGCGCCGCCAGCGGCCCGGCAAAGCCGGTTCCGCGGCGGCTGCTTGATGGCTAACCAGTCCTGCTTCGCGGCCGCCGCTTCGGCGCGGTGGGGCAACTGACATGGCAGCATCGCTGGCAGCACTTAAGGGTTGGTTCGCCGCGCGCCGCGGCGGCGGCGGCCTGCCGGTGCGCGACCAGATCGACGTGGCCGGCGCGCGCCCGGTGCGCATCACCGCCTTCGACCAGACCCTGGTGGCGGTGGTGGGCGTGCTGGTGGCGCTGGGCGTGGTGATGGTGTACTCGGCCAGCGTGGCCCTGCCCGACAACCCCAAGTTCGCGCAGTACTCGCAGGCCTTCTTCCTGCAGCGCCACGTGCTCAGCCTGGCCATCGCCTTCGTGGCCGCGCTGGTGGTGGTGCAGGTGCCCATGAGCGTGTGGGAGCGCTACGCGCCGGTGGTGTTTCTGGTGGCGCTGATATTGCTGACCATCGTGCTGCTGCCCTTCGTGGGCAAGGTGGTCAACTACTCGCGCCGCTGGATCCCGCTGGGCTTCATGAACTTCCAACCCAGCGAGATGGCCAAGCTGGCGATCGCGCTGTACGCCGCCGACTACATGGTGCGGCGCATGGACGCGCGCGAGAACTTCTTCCGCGCCGTCACGCCCATGGTGGTGGCCGTGGCCTTCGTGGGCGTGCTGCTGCTGCGCCAGCCCGACATGGGTGCCTTCATCGTCATCGCCACCATCGCGATGGGCATCCTGTTCCTGGGCGGCGTCAACGCGCGCATGTTCTTCCTCATCGCCGCGGTGATGCTGATCGTGCTGGGCCTCTTCCTCGCCTTCGACGACCTGCGGCGAGAACGCATCCTGGCCTACCTGGACCCCTGGAACCCGAAGTACGCGCAGGGCAAGGGCTACCAGCTCACGCATTCGCTCATCGCCATCGGCCGCGGCCAGATCTTCGGCCAGGGGCTGGGCGCCAGCGTCGAAAAGCTGCACTACCTGCCCGAGGCGCACACCGACTTTCTGCTGGCCGTGATCGGCGAAGAGCTGGGCTTCGTGGGCGTGGCCAGCGTCATCGTGCTGTTCTTCTGGCTGACGCGCCGCATCTTCCTGATCGGCCGCCAGGCCGTGGCACTGGACCGCGTGTTCGCCGGCCTGATGTGCCAGGGCGTGGGCATCTGGTTCGGCTTCCAGGCCTTCATCAACATGGGCGTCAACCTGGGCGTGCTGCCCACCAAGGGCCTGACCCTGCCGCTGATGAGCTACGGCGGCAGCGCCATCCTGATGAACCTGGTGGCGCTGGCCATGGTGCTGCGGGTGGACATCGAGAACAGAGCCCTCATGCGCGGAGGTAGAACATGAACCCGATCGAGGTCATGCGCGGAACCGGCTCTGCCGGGCCGCTGCATGCGCCCCCTCGGGGGGCAGCGACCGCAGGGAGCGTGGGGGCACCATGACCCATCTCGTGATCATGGCCGCCGGCACCGGCGGCCACATCATCCCCGGCCTTGCCGTGGCCAAGGAAATGCTGGCGCGCGGCTGGACGGTCAGCTGGCTGGGCACGCGCCAGGGCATGGAAAACCAGCTCGTGCCCAAGAGCGGCATCGCGCTGGACACCATCGGTTTCAGCGGCCTGCGCGGCAAGGGCTTGCTGCACACGCTGACCGGCGGGCTGCGCCTGCTCAAGGCCTTCTGGGACTGCCTGCTGATCCTGCGCCGCCGCGGCGCCCACGCGGTGCTGGGCATGGGCGGCTATGTCTGCTTTCCCGGCGGGCTGATGGCCAGCCTGCTGAACAAGCCGCTGCTGCTGGTGAACGCCGACGCCGCGCTGCTGCTGTCCAACAAGAGCCTGCTGCCGGTGGCCGACCGCGTGGCCTTCGGCTTCGACGGCGCGGCGGCGCAGGCCACCAAGAACGCCATCGTCACCGGCAACCCGGTGCGCGCCGAGATCGAGGCCCTGCCCGAGCCGGCGCAGCGCTGGGCCGGCCGCCAGGGCCCCCTGCGCCTGCTGGTGGTGGGCGGCAGCCTGGGCGCCCAGGTGCTGAACCAGACCCTGCCGGCCGCGCTGGCCCTGCTGCCGGCCGAGCGCTGGCCGCAGGTGCTGCACCAGGCCGGCGGCGTGCAGGCCGCCGCCGTGCGCGAGGCCTATGCCGACATCGGCTACGACGTGCAGGGCGGCCCCGGCGGCGCCGGCAGCGTCGAGGTGCTGCCCTTCATCGACGACATGCCGCGCCGCCTGGCCGAATGCGACCTGATGATCTGCCGCGCCGGCGCCATCACCGTCAGCGAGCTCTGCGCCGCGGGCGTGCCGGCCGTCCTGGTGCCGCTGATCGTCAGCACCACCGCACACCAGCGCGACAACGCGCAATGGATGGCGGCGCAGGGCGCGGCGCTGCACCTGCCGCAGAGCCAGCTGGAGCCGCAGGCGCTGGCCGACCTGCTGGCCGGCGTCACCCGGCCACAGTTGCTGGAGATGGCCACCAAGGCCCGCACCCTGGCCCACCCCCGCGCCGCGGCGCGCGTGGCCGACGAGATCGAAGCCCTGGTGAAGCGCGCATGAAGCAGCTCATCCAGCACCTGCACTTCGTGGGCATCGGCGGCGCCGGCATGAGCGGCATCGCCGAGATCCTGCACGGCCTGGGTTACCGCGTCTCGGGCTCCGACCAGGCGGCCAGCGCGGTGACGCAGCGCCTGGCCGGGCTGGGGCTGCGCGTGTTCATCGGCCACGACGCGGCGCACATCGCCGGCGCGCAGGCGGTGGTGACCAGCACCGCGGTCAAGGCCGACAACCCCGAGGTGCTGGCCGCGCGCGCGCAAGGCCTGCCGGTGGTGGCGCGCGCCGTGCTGCTGGCCGAGCTGATGCGGCGCCAGCAAGGCATCGCCATCGCTGGCACGCACGGCAAGACCACCACCACCTCGCTGGTGGCCAGCGTGCTGATCGAAGCCGGCCTGGACCCCAGCTTCGTGATCGGTGGCCGGCTCGAAAGCTTGGGCGTCAACGCCCGCCTGGGCCAGGGCGACTTCATCGTGGTCGAGGCCGACGAAAGCGACGCCAGCTTCCTGCACCTGAACCCGGTGATCAGTGTCGTCACCAACATCGACGCCGACCACATGGAGACCTACGGCCACGACCTGACCAAGCTGCACGGCGCCTTCGTCGACTTCCTGCAGCGCCTGCCCTTCTATGGCCGCACGGTGGTCTGCAGCGACGACCCCGGCGTGCGCGCCGTGCTGCCGCGCCTGACGGGCCCGGTGCTCCGCTACGGCCTGGACGACCCCGATGCCGACCTGCGCGCCGTGCAGGTGCAGGCCCTGGCCGGCGGCGGCATGCAGTTCGTGGTGCAGCGCCGCGGCAGCAGCGACTTGGCCATAACGCTCAACCTGGCCGGCGTGCACAACGTGCGCAACGCGCTGGCGGCCATCGCCGTGGCCGGACTGCTGACGATTGCCGACGCACCGGTGCAGCGCGCGCTGGCCGGCTTTGCAGGCGTCGGCCGGCGCTTCCAGCGGCAGGAACTTCGTGCGCGCGACGGCGGCAGCTTCACCCAGATCGACGACTACGGCCACCACCCGGCCGAGATGGCCGCGGTGCTGGCTGCCGCGCGCGGCGCCTATCCCGGGCAGCGCCTGGTGCTGGCCTTCCAGCCGCACCGCTACACCCGCACGCGCGACTGCCTGGCCGAGTTTGCCGCGGTCATGGCCGGTTGCGACGCCGTGCTGCTGACCGAGGTCTACGCCGCCGGCGAAGCGCCCATCGCCGGTGCCGACGGCCGCGCGCTGGCCGCCGCGCTGGGCCGCTTCGGGCCCGATGCGCCGGTCTTCGTCGACGACGTGGCCGACCTGGCCGAAGCCATCGCCCGCACGGCGCACGGCGGCGACGTGGTCATCACCCTGGGCGCCGGCTCCATTGCCGCCGTGCCCGCACAGCTGGCACAGATCCTGGAGGTCGTGGCATGAACCAGAACACGGGCGAGCTGGGCAAGGTGGCCGTCTTGATGGGCGGCAGCAGCGCCGAACGCGAGGTCTCGCTGATGTCGGGCAACGGCGTGCTGGCCGCCCTGCGCGCCCAGGGCGTGGACGCACACGCCTTCGACCCGGCCGCGCGCGAACTGCAGGCGCTCAAGGCCGAGGGCTTTGCGCGCGCCTTCATCGCGCTGCACGGCCGCCACGGCGAAGACGGCACGGTGCAGGGCGCGCTGGAACTGCTGGGCGTCCCCTACACCGGCTCGGGCGTGATGGCCAGCGCCATCGCCATGGACAAGGTCATGACCAAGCGTGTCTGGCTGGCCGAAGGCCTGCCCACGCCGCGCTGGCAGTGGCTGGAGCCCGGGCAGCAGTCACGCGCGCAGGTCATCAGCGTGCCCGACCAGCTGGGCCTGCCGCTGATCGTGAAGCCCCCGCGCGAGGGCTCGTCCATCGGCATCACCAAGGTCTCGGGCTATTCGCAGATGCAGGACGCGGTGGCCCTGGCGGCGCAGTACGACGCCGATGTGCTGTGCGAGGAATTCATCGAAGGCATCGAACTCACCTGCCCCGTGCTGGGCCAGGGCACAACGGCGCAGGCGCTGCCGGTGGTGCGCATCGACGCCCCCGACGGCAACTACGACTTCCACCACAAGTACTTCAGCGACGACACCGGCTACCGCTGCCCCAGCGGCCTGCTGCCCGATGAAGAGGCCGAGGTGCAGCGCCTGACCCTGGCCGCCTACCGCGCCCTGGGCTGCCGCGGCTGGGGCCGTGCCGACCTGATGCTGCGCACCGACCCGCGCAACAACGACCGCCGCATCTTCCTGCTGGAGATGAACACCAGCCCGGGCATGACCGGCCATTCGCTGGTGCCCATGTCGGCGCGCGCCGCCGGTATCAGCTACGAGGCGTTGTGCCTGCAACTGCTGCGTCAGGCCACGCTGGATTCGCGCCGCGACTGAAGCAACCATGGCCCGCGTCACCCGCACCCCCACCCCCGCCGCAGCCGCCCAGCGCCTGCCGCTGCCGCTGGACGTGCGCGTGATGAACATCGTGTCCGGCACGGTGTTCGTGCTGGCCGGCGTGGGCCTGGTGGCCGCGGGCGGCTTGTGGCTGATGCGCTCGCCGCTGTTCCCCATCCGCGCCATCCAGCTCGAGGGCGAGGTGGTGCGCAACAGCGTGCCCACCATCCGCGCCAACGCCACGCCGCGGCTGGCCGGCAACTTCTTCAGCGCCGACCTGCAGGACGGCCGCCGCGCCTTCGAGGCCGTGCCCTGGGTGCGCCGCGCCGTGCTGCGCCGCGTCTGGCCCGACCGCCTGGCTGTGCGCCTGGAAGAGCACCGCGCCGCCGCGCTGTGGGCCGGCCCGAACGAGGCGCCCGGCGCCGAACGCCTGGTCAACCTGCAGGGCGAGGTGTTCGAGGCCAACGTGGGCGACGTCGAGGACGAGGCCCTGCCCACGCTGGCCGGCCCCGAAGGCAGCGCCGCGCAGATGCTGGCGCTGCTGCAGCGTCTGCAGACCGCACTGGCGCCGCTGGAGCTGGCGGTGGAACGGCTGGACCTGTCGGGCCGCGGCTCCTGGCGCGCGGCGCTGGACAGCGGCGCCACGCTGGAACTGGGCCGCGGCACCGAAGACGAATTGCTGGCACGCACCGATCGCTTCGTGCGCACCCTGACCCAGGCCACCGGCCGCTGGCAGGCACCGCTGCTGTACGCCGACCTGCGCCACGCCGACGGCTATGCCGTGCGCCTGCGCGGCGTGAGCACCACCACCCCACCCACGCCGGGCGGCGTGGCCAGGACAAACTGAGGAAGACGATGGCCAAGGAATTCAAGGACATGGTCTTCGGACTGGACATCGGCACCGCCAAGGTGATGGTGGTGGCGGCCGAGGTCATGCCCGACGGCACGCTGCGCCTGGCCGGCCTGGGCGTGGCGCCCACCCACGGTCTGAAGCGCGGCGTGGTGGTGAACATCGACGCCACCGTGCAGAGCATCCAGGCCGCGCTGAAAGAGGCCGAGATGATGGCCGCCTGCAAGATCGACCGCGTCTACACCGGCATCACCGGCAGCCACATCCGCGGCCAGAACAGCACCG
>LNFM01001151.1_pt1 | contig 61699 bp, 76 predicted proteins | sample 596031 | NCBI WGS metagenome assembly LNFM01 (sample SAMN04254537, study PRJNA301005) | activated carbon metagenome | isolation source: dual media filters at the Ann Arbor, Michigan drinking water treatment plant | place: USA: Ann Arbor | reverse complement strand
CCGCCTCTCTCCTACGCCACGCGCGTTGGCGATCTGTTGTTCGTCTCCGGCATTCCGGGCTTCGATGACGCGGGCAAACTGTCCAATGATTTCGCCACCCAGTTCGGCTTTGTCGCCGCCACCATCAAGAAAATCCTCAGCGACGCCGGCACCGACACCGCGCATCTCGTCAAGGTCAACGTGCTGCTGACGCGCGCCGCCGACGTCGCCACCATGAACGCGCTCTACGCCGAGGCCTTCGGCCCGCCGCCTTATCCGGCGCGCACCACCTGCATCGTCGCGCAATTGCCCGATCCGAAAATGCTGATCGAGATCGAGTGCGTCGCCGCCGTTGGACGAACGGTGTAGCCTGCTTCGGCAATGGGTTGCCGCGCGCGACCCAAGGCACACTTCTCTTTGCCGAGAGGGCGGTCTACCCTCGCTCATCGGCCGGCGAGCCGGCGATACAAGGGGGCAGGGGATGAAAAAGGTTTGGGGTGCGGTTCTCGTCACTTATTCCATCCTGGCCGCTACAAGCGGCGGCGAAGCGCTCGCTCAGGGCGCACGGCCGACCCTGCCGAACTTCTGCATGGGCTGGGAAAGAGTGTGCCTCCGCACCTGTCGCGTCGGCGATTGTGCTGGGGAATGCAATCAACGACGCGCGGCCTGCAACGCGACAGGCTCCTTCCATTTCAACGTTCCCGGCCCGCGGCGCTACAGCAGTTGCGAGGACCGGGGACTGGTCATTTCATCGTCCGGCAAGATGTTTCGCGACATCCCGAACTGGAAATGTCCGTAACAAGGGGCACCGAGAGTCCTTAGGGCGGAACCACCCCCGCGTCCCCCGCGTTGCCCGTCACAACCCCGCAACACGGATCGATCAGCCTTGGCTTTCTTCACCGACCAGCCCCAGCCCGCCGCGCCGCCACAGATCGCGGCGCGCGCCTCCCGCATCGGCGCGACGGCGGCGGTTTTGAAATACGCGCCGCGCCGCCTGCGGCCCGACAATGGCGAGAGCGCCGCCGCGCAGGCGCAGGCCAGCGCCGCCTACTGGCGCGAGCGTGCCTTCAAGGCGGAAACGCGCCTGCGGGCGCTTGAAACGCGGGTGCAGCATCTCGCCCGCCGAACCCTTGAGGACACCATGGCCAAAGATACTTTCAACTTGGACACCTCGATCTCGCTGCCCGATCTCGACGACCGCATCGCCATCATCCGCGACAACCTGCGGCAGTTGACGGAACAGGCGGCCGCCTTCTCCGGCGCCGCCGACGAGGAGCGCGCCGCCGAGCGCATCGCCGCGCAGCAGGAAGAGCTCGACAAACTGATCGCGCAGCGCGACGCGCTCAAGAAATAGCGCGCCCCGTCACGTTCGTGACGTGACATCCACTTTCGGTCACTGGTCTATGATAGGCTCCGCGCATCGTTCACCGGGGCCGCCATGCGACACATCATTCTCTCTGCTATCGCTATTCTGTCGCTCGCCGCGGTTCTGGCGCTGCCGGGCACCGCATCGGCGCAGCCGTGGCGCTCTGGCCAGTACACGCCAACCATGGAAGAGCCGCCGCCGGGCGTCGATAACACCGGCCGCGATGTCGAGCTGCCGCGCGAATTGCGCCGCACCTCGGTGTTCTATCGCTCCGGCTATCCGGCGGGCACGATCATCGTCAACACCAATGACCGCTTCCTGTATCTGATCCAGAGCGACACCCTGGCGCTGCGCTACGGCGTCGGCGTCGGCCGCGACGGCTTCCAGTGGGGCGGCACCCACACCATCACGCGCAAGGCGGAGTGGCCGGACTGGACGCCGCCGCCGGAAATGATCGAGCGCCAGCCATATCTGCCGCGCTTCATGACCGGCGGCCCGGGCAATCCGATGGGGGCGGCGGCGCTGTACATCGGCAACACGGTCTATCGCATCCACGGCACCAATGCGCCGGAGACGATCGGCCAGGCGGTGTCGTCGGGCTGCTTCCGGCTGGTCAACGAAGACATGCAGGACCTGTATGCCCGCGTGCCGGTCGGCACCAAGGTCATCGTCCAGCACCAGTAAGCCGTTTGCCGCCGTCAGGTCGCCGGCGCGCTGCGCCGTCCTGCGACCAGCCAGGCCAAAAGGCCAAGCACCGGCAGGAACAGAATGATCAGCACCCAGAACACCTTGGTGCCGCGGGTGTGGCCGCTCTGAAGGATCTGGATGATCGCCCAGATATCGGCGGCGAGAACGATCAGCGCAAAAATGAATTCCATGGCTCAAGCTCCAGATCGTGGCGGCGTGCACCCGAATCTAACGGGCAATCCGCGCCGGGGTTCCCTTTTTGCCTCACCTCTCGCTATGGAGAGGACGAAGCCCGGCTTGCGCCCTGCCCGGGAATGGCGAAATCTGGCGGCGCCATCAAAGAAGGGGGTCCAGTGACAAAGGAAATATCGGGCCGCGCGCGCCGTCTGGCGCAAGGCGCATCGGCCACGGTCATCGGCGCGGCGGTCGTCATCCTGCTGCTTTGGGCGGCGAACATCTTCGCCTCGCCCGCCAATATCGCCATGCCCAATCCGCTCGCGCCGCCCGACACGGCGAGCCCGCAGGGCACCTTTTTCAGTTTGCGCACCGAGGTCACCACCGGCGCCCGCATCATCACCGCGGCTTTCGAGGAGCACATCAGGTCCCCCGGCCTGTTCGAAAGCGAGGCGACGCGCGACGCCGCCGCGACCGCCAAAGCGCATCTGGCGCGCGCGGTGCGCTGTCTCGATCTGTCCAACATCGCCCCCGCCAACCGCGAGAAGTACGGCACCGAGCGGGTGCTGATGCTCGGCGAAGTGCTCGAGCGCCTGCCGCCGATCGCCGAGGCCGATTTCGCCGGCGCTGCCGAGCGCGGCCAGTGGACCGTGCCGAACACCGAGATTCGCATCGCCAAGATGGCGTCCGGCCCGCGCGCCGGCGAATTCCTGTTCACCGCCGAGACGGTCGAGCGCATTCCGCAATTCTATGAAATGTTGCGCGCACGGTCGGACGCCGACAGATTCGACTTCTATCAGTTCTATTCGCTGTCGCCCGGCGATCTGATGCCGCCGAAATGGTACGGCTGGGTGCGAACCTGGCCGTCGTGGCTGTTGACCGAATTCGGCGATCAGGCGGTCTGGCAATGGCTCGGTTACGGCCTGACGCTGCTGTTGTTCGCCGCCGCCTCCGCCGCGTTGTTCGCATTCACGCGCGGCAAGACATTGCGCCGTTTCTTGCCGGACTCGATCAGACGCCTGCCCGCGCCGCTCGGCATTCTGATCGGCGCCGCGCTGGCGCAGGCGATGATCGACGAGTTGAACATCACCGGCGCGCCCTACGCCATCGCCCATGTCGCGCTGGTCGCGGCAAGGTATATGTCGGCAGCGTGGCTTGCCGCCGTCGTTTTGCTGAGCCTCGCCGACTGGACCGCGAGCGCGTCGGGCCTGCGGCCGCGCAGCATCGATGCCGGCATGTTGCGCCTGGCACTGCGCATGTTGGGCATTGCCGCCGGCGCCGGCATCCTTGCTTATGGCGCCTCCGAACTCGGCCTGCCGCTGGTCGGCATCGTCGCGGGTCTTGGCGTCGGCGGCCTCGCCATCGCGCTGGCGGCGCAGCCGACCATCGAGAATTTCATCGGCGGCGTCATGATCTATGCGGACCGGCCGGTGCGCGTCGGCGATTTCTGCAAATTCGGCGACATTTCCGGCACGGTCGAGGAAATCGGCATTCGCTCGACCCGCATTCGCGCCGCCGATCGCTCGCTGATCACGATTCCGAACGGCGATTTTTCCAAGCAACGTCTCGTCAACACCGACCGCCGCGACCGGCTGGTGGTCACCGGCCGCGTCGGCCTGCGCTATGGCACCACCCGCGCGCAGCTCAACGAGATCCTCGGCGAAACCGCAAAATTCTTCGCGCAGCATCCGCTGATCGAAGGCAACGCCTCGACCTTGCGGTTGATCGAGTTCGGCGCGCTATCACTCGATCTGGAATTGATCGCGCGGCTGACGACCCGCAACAAGGACGATCTCGCCGCTTTACGCGAGGAAATCCTCTTGCAGATCGCCGGCATCGTCGAGAAAGCCGGCACCGGTCTTGCCGAACGCGCCTGACGTTTGAACGATAAGAGACTGGGGGGATCAATGTCGCAACGCATCGCCGTCATCGGCGCAGGGACCATCGGCGCCAGCTGGGCCGCCAGCTTCCTGGCCCTCGGTCATGAAGTATCGGCGCACGATCCGTCGCCGCAGGGCGAAGCCTTCATCCGCCGCTTTGTCGACAATGCCTGGCCGGCCCTGCAAACGCTCGGGCTCGTCGTGGCCGGCGCTTCGCCGTCGCGCCTCACGTTTCACGCCAGCATCGCGGATGCCTGCAAGGACGCAAGCTTCGTGCAGGAAAGCGGCCCCGAGCGCGAGGACGTCAAGATCGAGACCTTCGCCGCCATCGATACGTCCTGTCCCGACGATGTCGTCATCGCCTCGAGTTCGTCCGGGCTTCTGATCTCGCGCGTTACGGTCAAGTGCAAGCACCCGCAGCGCTGCGTCATCGGCCATCCGTTCAACCCGCCGCATCTCATTCCGCTGGTCGAAGTGGTCGGCGGCGACAAGACCTCGCCTGAGGCCATCACCAAAGCGATGGATTTCTACCGCGCGCTCGGCAAGCATCCGATCCACATCAAAAAGGAAGTGCGCGGCCACGTCGCCAATCGCCTTCAGGCAGCCTTGTGGCGCGAGGCGGTGCATCTGGTCGCTGAAGGCGTCGTCTCGGTGGCGGATGCGGACGCAGCGATCGCCTATGGCCCAGGCCTGCGCTGGGCCTTGATGGGCCCGCATCTGACGTTTCATCTGGCCGGCGGCGAAGGCGGCATGCCGCACTTCATGGCACATATCGGCCCGGCGGTGCAGGACTGGATGGACGATCTGGGCGCGCCGCGCCTCACGCCCGATGTTCAGAAAACAATCATCGACGGCGTTGCCGCAGAAGCAAACGGCCGCACCATTCCTGAACTTCAGAAATGGCGCGACCGCAAATTGATCGAAATCTTGAAGGTGTCGCTGGCGCCTTGAACGACTTCAAAGACAAGCGAGATTGTCCTTGGGTCAGCTTGCCGCTGCCATCTGTTCGACGTGCTCGACCTCGATGTGCGGCGGCAGTGTCGCGCCGAGCGCGGCGTGTAGATAGCAGGTGCGCGCCGCCACCGTCATCAGCCTCTCGTAGACGTCTTCGCTTTCCTCGCCATTGAGGAACAGATGGGTATCGACCGCCTCCGCGCCGCCGCGCCAGCCGTCCTTCGGCACACCGGCGAGGGTATAGGGTGAGGCCTGCACCACGCGCACACCGCGGATATTCAGCTTCTGATGCTCGATGTAGCGCAGCAACTGGGTGATGTAACAGTAGACGATGCCGCTGGTCGTCAGCGATAGCCCGCTCGGCGCCGCGTCATTCCCACCGCGTTCGTCGGAGCGGATGACGAAGTGACTGGTGCGCGGAAAGCCGAGCCGCACAACGGTCTCAGTCAGGCCGGCGGTGTCGCGCAGCCGGCAGGTGCCGGACACGTCGATGACGACGCGGCCCTTGGTCTCCGCCGCCTGATAGATGAATTCGCCCTCGGTGGTCTGGCCCGATTTGTAGATCAGGTCGCGCGGCGCGGCGTCGCCATCAAGCGGGGCCGGCGCCGTGCGGTAAGTGAGGTAAGGATCCGCAGCATCGGGCGCCGTCGAGGCCGGCAGGCTAGTCACCTGGCGGCGCCGGCCATTCTCGTAAAGCGCAAATGTGTTCTCCAGCGGCAGCCGCATGGTGGCCAGTGCTGGCGAGGCTGCCCCGGCATCCTGCACCAGCGCGTCAATCTGCGCCGCGGTCGCCGGCGACGCCACCCGCACCTTGATCCGCGCCGGTTCGGCGGCGCCGACGCCGGTACCCTGGAAGAACGAGCCAGTCATGGAATAACGGTTGTGCAGGTCGATAGTCAGGTCGCTGAGTGGGATGGCGCGGGCGCGCGCGATGGCCATCACGCGGTTGGCGAGATCGGCACTCAGGCCGGCGTTGTAGAAGCCGAGCGGAAACGGCGCCAGATCGGTGCCCTTGAGTTGCGCGCCCTCATCGCTGACGGTGCGGAAGGCCGTACCCTTGGCGCCTTCATGCACCACGCATTCCTTCTGGTGGCCGCCGATCTGCCGCGCCTCGGCGAGAAACACATCGCGGCCACTGTAGCCCGCGATCAGCGGCGAACGGTTACCACCCTGGCGCATCTTGAAGGCGAGCGGAAAGCCGGAGCTTTCGATTGTTTCATCATGCGGCATTTTCGTTTCCTCACTAGACTGTGTTGCGGGGAATGCCGCATTTTTTCCCGCCTCGTGCAAGCCGCTCGCCGCAAAATAAAATGGCCGGACAGGTTACCCTGCCCGGCCATCGCACAACCGTTCGTAGCTAGCGCGACAGGCGCCTACTTCATCGACAATGCCAGACCGCTCAGATCAGCGCTGACAATCAGGCCGGACTGACGGCCGGACAAAGTCAACACGGCGCCGTTCTGGTTGGTCAGCACCACAGCCTGCGCGCCGCGGCCGACAGCCGCGCCGGCGCCGGCCTGGCCATAAACGCCAGCCACGTCCGACGGACGGCGAATGTTGGTGACGGTGCCGCTGAAGCGCGTCTCCGATGCACCGAAGGTAAAGCCGTAGCTGATGCCGCCGATCGACAGCGGATAGCGCTTGCCCTTGAAGGTCAGCGTGCCGCTGCCGCCCGAGCCGCCGATGACGAAGCCGGCCTTGACGATACGGATATCGATCCGGCCGCTGTCGGCCATCGCAGCGGTGGAAACGCTGACGCCGAACAGCGCTGTGAGCGCGACGAGACCGGCACGGATACCGCGAGTAAGACGCATGGGGAGTTCTCCTGGAAGCCCGTGCACTTGCGACGTTTGCCGCAAGCACAAGGGATATGCGGCTCAAGCCGCTTGAAGGTTCAAGCGGGCTCTGCAAGCCGCGGGTTTGAATCGCATAGGCACAATACGCCCCGAACGGGAAAGTTCCATGAGGTGGGCCAAAAGATAACAGCCAAATTACGCCCCAGGTCATGCCTTGTGCAGGTGCGAAGGCGTACGCCTCAGCGCTTGAAGAGGCCCATGATCGTGGCCTTGGCCAAGGTCTTGAAATGCAGGTTAAAGCCGACCACGGCGGCAGAGGTATCGGCGCCGACGTCAAGTTTGTCGGCGACCGCGAAGACCGTGAACAGGTAGCGGTGCGGATGGTCGCCTTCCGGCGGGCACGGACCGCCATAGCCCGGCTTGCCGTAATCGGTGCGCGTCGTCAGCGCACCCTTCGGCAACGTACCACCCGCGCTGCCCGCCCCGGCCGCCAACTCCGTCACATCGGCCGGGATGTTCACCACCACCCAGTGCCAGAAGCCGGAGCCGGTCGGCGCGTCCGGGTCGTAGCAGGTGACCGCGAAGCTCTTGGTGCCTTCCGGCGCGCCCGACCATTTCAGGTGCGGCGACGTGTTGCCGCCGGCGCAGCCGAAACCGAAATCCGCCGACAGGACGAAGTCCTTGCCGAGATAGTCGCCGTCCTTGAAGCTGTTGCTGCTGACGCTGAAAGCCATGGTCCGTCTCCCTTTGTCCAGTATTGCTTGCCGCCGGTTCATCAAAGGTTAGCCGAGCGCGGGCAAAGTGCCTACCTGTCTCTTTTCACCCTGGACTCATTGACATGAACGCTTTGCTCAATGCCGACCTGCCGGTCAATCTGTTCGACGGCGCGATCTATCTTTTCCTCGCCATCGCCGTCATTTCCGGCTTTCGCTCCGGCCTGCTGCGCAGCCTGGCGACCATCTTCGGCTATGTCATCGCCGCGCCGGTCGCGGTGGCGCTGATGCCGTATCTGACGCCGACCTTGACCGAACGCCTCGGGCTGCCGCCGGCGCAGATGTCGCTGGCGTTCTTTGTCGTCTTTCTCGTCATCGGCTTTATCGTCGGTGCCTTGCTGCGCGGCGCGGTCGGAGAACTTTCCGGCAACCAGATCAGCGCGCCGGATCGCGCCGCCGGCGCCTTTCTGGGCGCCATCCGCATCGTGCTGCTGGCGGTGCTGATGGTCATGATCTTCGAGCGCATCATTCCGCCCGGACGCGAGCCCGCATTCCTTTCAACGTCGAAGCTGCGGCCGATATTGTCGCAGGCCGGTCAGGAAGGCTTGCGCCAGTTGCCGGCGGACGTCACCGATTTCATCGATCGCATGAAGCGCGAACGCGGATTATGATCGATCGCAGCCACAGGACCTCGGCGCCTCCCCGGATACCGGCCCGATTATCCTGTGCAACCATCCCCCGCCCGGCTACGTTGACGCCCTGCAATCATTGTCCATGCGAGAGGCGCACATGACCAAGGTCACTTACGAAATCGTCGAGCATGATGGCGGCTGGGCCTACAAGGTCGATGGTGTATTTTCCGAACCGTTCCCGACCCACGCCGCGGCGCTGAAGGCCGCGCAACGCGCCGCCGCCGAGCAGAAAGTCCCCGGTCACACCGAGGAAATCCAGTTCGAGGATGACAAGGGCCGCTGGCACACCGAAACCGCGAGCGGCAGCGACCGGCCCGAAACCGTGGTCAAGGACAAGAGCTAGCGCGACGCCGATCGCCGCGATGAGCCAACCCGTCTTGCGCGCCGCGATGCGGTGGATCATCGCGGCGTTTTTCGTGGCAGCGGGGGTGGCGCATATCGTCGCGCCGGAAAAACTCCTGCCGATTACGCCGGACTGGGTGCCGTTCGCGCCGGCGGTCATCTTTGTCACCGGGCTCCTTGAACTCGCCGGCGCCGTTGCCCTGGTGACAAAACCCTTGCGCCGCTATGCCGGCATGGCGCTGGCGCTTTATGCGCTGTGCGTCTGGCCGGCCAATTTCAAGCATGCCTACGATGCCATCGATCTCGCCGGCCTGCCGTCGAGCTGGTGGTATCATGCACCTCGTTTGGCCTTTCAGCCGGTCATCGTCTGGTGGTGCTTGTTCTCTGCCGGCGTGATCGACTGGCCGGCCACACAGAACCGGCGCAAGCGTTGACCCGCTTCACTCCCAGAGGCCGTAGGTCGCCCATTTCTCTTCGGGGATTTCATCGCCGATCTTGTAACTGAACGAGACCACTTTCAGATGATCCGGCGCGGCGGTGCATGTATAGCTGAGCGCGTACCATTTGCCGCGGCTGCGAAACGCTCCGCTTTTCGCCTCGATGGTGTCGTTCTTCACTTTCACATCGGCGACGGCGCTGGCGACCGCGCGTTCGGGACGGAAATCGCGCTGGTCCTTGCGAATTTGCGACAGCGCGGTGTAGTCGCAAAGCTGCTCGAGCCGTTCGGCCGGTCCCAGTTTTTGCAGGCTTCTGAAAAATCGGGCGTCGTTGGCGCCGGACGCCTGTGCCGCGATGGCGAAGGTCGAGACAATACCCATCGCCAAAAACCAAACGCGCATGCCGACGCCCTCTCGCTTCGCCTTCAGCCCCGCATGCGATTTACGCGGTCGCGGCGGTCAACACAACCCCTCAGAACCGCGGCATCGTCTCACGTATATTTCGGATCGCGATCGAGCAGTTCGATGGAAATGCCCTGCGGCCCGCGCAGAAAACAGACCTTGATGCCGGGGCGCGGCACGTTGGGTTCCATCGTGAACTCCACGCCTTTGGCTTTGAGATCCGCGGCAACCTGATCGAGATTGGAAACCTTCAAGCCGAAATGATCGAGGCCCTGATAAGGCGTCACCGGCGGCGGATTGACGCCGTCGCCCGCCTTGACCGGCGCGAGAAAAATGAACGCGCCGCCGAGCTTGATGTCGATGCGCGGCGTGCCCTGTTGCGTCGAGCGAATGACCTCGGCGCCGAACATGCGCTCGAACCATTGCGCGGTCGCTTCCGCGTCCGGCGTACGCAAATGGACATGATCCCAAGTATAATTCGGCATGGAATTTCCCCGATTGAACGTGAGCCAATCTAGAACAGATCGGAGGGCAAAGTCACATGCTTAAAGCGGGCTCAGACCGACTGGCCTTCGGCTTCGATGACGGCGTATTGCACGCTCATCGCCGACGCGCGCTGCCAGCCGGTGCCATTAAAACCAGCGACCACATTGATACGCACGATCTGCACCAACCTGTCGCCCATCGGGCGTGTGGCGATGGTCTGGTCGCGCAGGAAGGCGACGGCGGCAACGCCGCAAGCCTTGGTATCCCTGGCCTCGGCATTGACCGCGTTCAGCGCGACGGGGACGTCCGCGCCTTTGCCGCGCAGGCCGACAAAGCGCTCGGCCTGTTCGGGCGTGTTGCAGATAATGCCGACTCCGACGCCCGGGTCGCCGATGCCGTTATTCGACGGCGCGCTGACCGATTGGGCCGATGCCGGCGTCATCACCGCCGCCGCAAACAACACGAAACCCGCAGCCCCAACACGTCGCATGATCGCCTCCAAAAGCATCGACCGGCTCAGATACAAACGCCGTGAACACGCAAATGGCGCAGGCGGGCACGCGATTGTGATAATCGGGGACGCCGGGCGGGCGGTTGCCGGAACGGGCCGATTTCAGCGACACTAACGCGCCGCGCGAATCACGCGCGCACAACCTGGATAGCCTGACGATGCGCTATGGTTCGTTTTCGATGCTGGCCCTGCTGACGATCGCCGGCGGCCTGTTGGCCGGCTGCCAGACCGACGGAGCACCGTCAAATCCGCTGGCCGAGCTTGCTGCCGCGACCGGCAAGAAGGACGACGACGCAAAGCCCGCCGCCAAACCGGCCGAGCCGCCGATGACCCGTTCGCAGGCGGCGATGGAATGCTGGAAGCAGACCGAGAAGGGCAGCGCCTCGGCCAACCTCGATAAGCGCGCCGATATCGTCAACAAATGCATCGACGACAAATTGAAAAAAGCCGAAGCGCCCAAGACGTGAATTCTTCAGACGCCCACACGGGCGGCGCCATAACGACTGGGTGGCCGCAGAAAGTTCCGTGAGCGGCGCGGCCCCCACTTGCCGAAAAAGGGCGGGCGTATCAACATCCCATGTGTTCACCACCGCGGGTCATGATTCTCTCATCGTGGCCCAGCCAATATCAGAGGTTTCGTCATGGCAAAGGGTCAAATGCGCGTGCCGAAGGAAAAGAAAAAGCCGAAGGCCGACAAGGACAAGCCGAAACAGGTGTCCGCCTATAAGGCGTCGCTGTCGTCGGGGCCGGCGGCCAAGAAGTAAAATTCCACACCTTCGCCAAAGTTCGGTGTCACGACCCCCCGTATGGACGGGGGTCGGGACATCCAATCGGGACGGCAGGCAGCAGGCGTATGGACCGCCGTCGTTTTGCTGTGCGCCTGCGCCATGCCGGCTTTGGCGCAGGACGGCCAAGATGCCCAAGACACCCATGACGCTGAGCTCGCCCTCAGCGCCGAAGACACCGCCATCATCGACAAGGCCTTGGCGCTCGATCCGAACAGCCTGGTCAATGCGCCGCTCAAGCCGCTGAAGCTGCCAACGCTCGCCACAATCAAAGACCTCGACCTCGCCCGCAACGACCGGCCCGATGGCTCCGGCACCGTCATCGTCAAGAAGCCGCTGTCGAGCGAATGGGACGCCAATGTCGGCGCCGATCTTGGCCTCGCCGCCGACAAGCCCGGTGCTTACAGCCGCGACAATCCGCTCGGCGAAATCCGTAACGATCGAAGCTCCGGCGCGGCCTGGGCCACGCTCGGCGTGCCGAATTTCGCCAGCGTCGATGCCCGCATCGATCCCAACAGCGATCAGGGCCGCGTCAGCACCACGTTCAAACATACGCGGCCGGTCGGCGACACATTCGCCGTTACCCTGCAAAGCCGCGCCTCGCTGACCGAGACGTTGAGCCAGCCGCAGGCGACAGCGGCGCCGCCCCTGCGCGTCTGGGACAATGAGAACGTCGCCAAGTTTTCCATCCTGCCGACCGGCACGACGCTGGGCGCCGGCATCAACACGACCAGCACAGACCCGGTCACGCACAACAGCCTCAGCGCCGAGCAGAAAATCTATGGTCCGCTCGGCCTGACGACCGCTGTCACCGATCTCGGCCGCGCCAGCGAAACCAAAAGCGTCAGCGCCCGCCTCAAGCTCAACTGGTAGCGCGCCGCGCCGCCAATGCGCGCCCAAACGCGCCCCGATCCCGCCGCCACCCTGCCCCACCGCCGCCGCACTGACATGCGGCAATCGTTGCCGCTGGGGAGCATCTCGCGCAAATGCCTTTTGCGCCTGTACAGGAGTAAACCATGACGGCGATCATTTCCGATCGGCTTCGCGCGGAGAAGAACGGTTCCGACAAATCCGGTCCGGAGCGCTATGCGCCGGAGCGGCGGCCCTCCGAGAAAAATTCCGCACCTCTTGCGCCCGAACGGCCTGCTCCCGAACGACCTGTTCCTGAACGGCTTGGTGAGATCGATCAGGCCGCGGCCAGTGCCTTCGAAGGCGAGATCCGCGAATTCGTCCGCCGCGATGTCACCGCCGCGCGCCGGCCGCGTGGCGATGGCGACATCGCGGGCGACCCGGTGACCGATAATCTCAACGCGCTGATAAGGCGCGTCTCCGGCGCCTCGATGGAAGAGATCGACCGCGTCATTCTCGAGCTGCAAAGCGTGCGCGACATGCTGCGCCATGAAGGCGACCGCGTCAGCCGCGAAGTCTCCGGCTATGCCAGCCTCAGCCACGCAGCGATGACGGCAATGTCGGTGATCGCCGACAGCCTGACGCAATGGAAGGGCGAGCCGCCGCGGCAAGCACCACAACAAGCGCCGCATCCGGCGCCGAGGCCGAACCAGAACCAGCGCTCCGGCGGGTAAAAGTCCACAATGCGAAACGCCATCGCCGGTAACCGGCGATGGCGCATAAACTTCAGATAAATAAAATCAGCGCTGCTCGGCCGACTGCGTCACGGCGAAGCCATCCTCGAGATTGGCCTTGCCGGACAAATGGTCGGCAACGACGACCGCGCCCATCATCATGACGAAAAGAGTGGTCGCGCCAAACAACAGGCCGATCATTCCAAGTGCGCTTCTATCGGCCATCGTCGGGCTCCAACCAATTCCAGAAATCTGAGCTAATCGCTTAGCGGGGTGTTGTTATCGCCGGGTAAACGCGGCTGAAGCATGGCGGTTCCACAGCATTTTCGCTGTGATGGCCAACACAAACCGAAAGGCTAATAAAGAAAGGGTTAATTGGCGGCGACGGCCTTGTCGGGCTTCACGGCCTTGCGCGGCAGCGGATAGTCGACGCTTTCGTAGAGCTGGCGAATCCCGTTGCCGTCGAAGCGCTTTTCCTCGACTTCCAGATAGGCGCCGAGCAGCAATTCGGGCGGCAATTCCTCAATGGCAAAGCGGATTGCTTCCGCCGCGGTCGGAAAACGCTTGTATCCGATAGGACGGCGGGACTTGCGGCTGCGGCTCGGAAACAGTTCGGAAGGCGCCCGGTAATTGATCATCGGCATACAACTAACTCCTCGGCCCCTAATATGGGCCCTGGAGCGCAAAAAATCCAGCGCTTGCGGTTGTTATCGCCGCGCCGGAGCGAGGAAGGTATACCGTATTCGGTGCCGGGAGCGTCGGGGGCGGCCGGACATCCCGTCCGCGCCGCCCCATCGCAATCCGAGCTAGTCGGCCAATTCCGCCACGACTTCGCTGGTGGCCGGATCGACCAGCAGCACCTGGCCGTTCACGACCATGTATTTGTACGAGCGGATCGCCGGCACTTCGACGGCAACCTCCTGCGGCACGGTATAAAGCTCGGCGTTAGCCGGAATACGAGCACCGACGCGATACTCAACCGTAGCCTGAGGCGGCGCCACGGCGCGTTCGCGCACGATGGTTCGGTAAACGGTCTGGCGCTGCACCGGCGTCAACTGCAAAGGCTCGGTGGTCACCACTGTGCGGCTCTGCACCGGCTCCTGCGTGATGATGGTGGTTTGCGCCAGCGCCGGTCCGGCAAGGCTCGCTGCCGTGACGGCGAGGACCGCGGTGCGGATCGCGGATGAGCGAATACTTTGATGAACGATCGGCATGGCTGTCTCCTCATTTTATTTTCAACAAATGAAACACCCTCGCCTGGCGACCGTTCCCTGCGCCACCGCCTTCGCGGGAACCCAAGGCTTCACGATTCGTCACAAAACAATTCAGGAAACGCGAGTCATATGAATCGGTTAACGGCGTCTGCCGGGCGCCAATGCGAACAATGCCGTGTTGCGCTTCGCTCGGTTGCGCAAGAAGCAAAGAGTTTCTTTGCATGACGCTTCAAATATCCCGCTCGCTGCCTTTCACTGCCTGCGTTACCAAAGAGGCAGACGCTGATTCGCGGGGCTCACAATGATCGTCGAATCCCTGTTGGGGTTGTCGCTTGTGTTGAATGTCTCGCTCGATGCCCAGACGCCGCCACCGGCCGATGCGGCCGCGTGGACGCAACTGTCGGTTCGTGAGAAAGAAACGGCGCTGCTGCCGCTGGTGCTGCGCGCCACCGACTGCATCATGCGCAAGGTATCGGCCGACCGGCGCTACTACGGCGACGTTCGCCCCGCCGTGGTCAATGACATTATCGTCGATTCAATCGGCGCCTGCGCGCGGCCTGTGCGGGCGATGATTGACGCCCACGACCGCATGTACGGCTACGGCACCGGCGAAGCGTTTTTGCTCGGCCCCTATCTCGACGTGCTGCCCGCCGCCGTGGTCAAGCAGGTCAAGGTAAAGTCCAGGCCTTAAGTCACGCAGCAATGTTTTTAAGCGCCGGCCGCAGCGCCAGAGTGATCGGCAAGGTCAGCAGCACGACGCCGGCGACCACCAGCAACGTCGTTGGGATACCGGCCGCGTCGCCGAGCAAGCCATAGAGAAACGGCGACACCGCGCCGGCACCGATCGTGCCGGTGTAGAAAATGCCGAAGGCGCGCTGCCGCTTCGATGGCTCGACCAGTTCCGGCACCGAGCCGTACAGCACCGACGATGTGCCATTGAGCGCAATGCCGACGATCGGCAGCAGCACCAGTGCGCCTTCCAGCGACAGCGGCAGGATCGCGGCAATCGCCACGGCGGTGAATGTTTCAGTGAGCCAGACGGTGGCGACCGCGCCGATGCGCGCGCCGATATAGGCGCAGACCAGTTTGCCGACCGCGCCGCCGGCAAACACCAACGTGAGCGCCACGCCGACGGTCTGGATGCCGGCGCCTTTCGCGGTCAGCACGAAAGGCAGGAATGTCAGAAAGGCCATGCGCGTGGCGCTATCGATGACGCCGACCGACAGCAATAGTGGGAAATCAGTGCGCCTGACCTGTCGCGCGCCGCCTTCGGTGCCGGTCGTTTTCTCCGCCGCGACAGAGTGATAGCGAAAGCGCGGAATGAGAATGTAAATGGCGACCGCTGCCAAAAGGCCGATGAGGCCGAGCAGCGCCACCGCTTCGCGCCACGGCAGAATGAGAAACAATAGCGAGGCCGCGACCGGCACCACCATCTTGCCGATGTCGCCGGCGAAATTATAGGTGCCGAGCGCCTTCAATGAGCGCTTGCCGGAGAAGGCGTGCGCGATCAGCGACGAGGCCAGCGGGTGCTGCGTGCTGGCCCCCAGACCGCCGACCAGAAGCGCGCCGACCAGAAGGGGAAAGCCGTGGCTGAAGCCGGCGAGAATATAGCCGACGCCGGCGAGCGCGGTGCCGAGCGCCAGCACGATCGGCGTACCGTATCGCTCGGCGAGAAAGCCGGATGGAATCTGGAAGAAGGCCAGCGCGCCGGAGAACACCGACTTCATGGCGCCGAGCGCGGCATAGCCGAGACCGAACTCGGCCTGCCAGATCGGCAGCATCACATAAATGAGGTCGGTATAGCCGTCGTGCAGCGCATGAGCGCCGCAGGCCACGCCGATGGCGCGCTTTTCATCGTGCTTGCGCTGCACCGGATCGTCGACCGTCTCGGCAGCGGCGGTCATGGCTTTTCCGGACGGCGCTCGACGAATGTGGTGCTGATAAATGAAATAACCGGCACGCCGTTCTGGTTGACGCCGGTGGTCAGGACCATCATCAGGCCGAAGCCGGGCCGGCTGTTCGACACGCGCAAGTCGCTGACTTCGCTTTTGTAGTCGATGGCGTCGCCGACATAGACCGGCTTGAACCATTTCAGATCGCGAACGCCGAGCGCCGGGCCGCTTTGAGCGATCGCTTCCCCACGGGCGCGCGCAGCGTCGCTTTCGGCGCGGCGATAATCGACATTGAGCCGCATCCAGACCGAGGCGGTGTGCCAGCCGGACGCGCACAGCGCGCCGAAATGCGAACGCACCGCTTCCTCTTCGTCGAGGTGAAACAATTGCGGATCGAAACGCCGCGCGAAGGATTTGATCTCGTCGGCGGTGAAGACATGCCGGCCGGTCATCAGCACGTCGCCGATCCTGATGTCGTCGTAATACTTCACGCCGCGCCCCCCGGCGTGCGGCGGCCCATCATCAACGTATTGACCTGCGTCATCATGATGGCGTCGGCCTCGTCCAGCATCTCGAAGCGGAACTTGATCAGCCCGACTCCCGGGCGGCTGCCGGACGGCCGCGTTTCCAGCACGGTGGCGCGCAGGCGGATGCGGGTGCCTGGCCGCAAGGGCTTGTGCCAGGTGACCTCATCGACGCCGGGCGCACCCATCGATGCGGAATTGAGCACGAAGCCGTCGGCCATCATCCGCATCATCAGGCTGCAACTGTGCCAGCCGGAGGCGCCGAGGCCGCCGAGCAGCGTGGCGCTGGCCGCCGCCTCGTCGAGATGCATCGGCTGCGGATCGAACTCGGCGGCAAAGGCGACAATTTCCTCGCGCGTCACCAGACGCGGGCCGTAAACGGTCACCGCGCCGGGTTCGAAGTCTTCCCAATGGAGTTTTTTATCCGGCACGGGGACGCTTTTACCGCGCGGCGCGGGCGTTGTCACATAACTGCCATGAAAACATCAGCTGGCAGGTAGGCACGGCGCGCATGCACCAAACCCGTCATCCTGGGGTGCGAGCGAAGCGAGCCTCGAAGGATGAACGGCCAAATTTTCAAGACCTTGGCCGTCGCCCTTCGAGGCGCGCAAGAGCGCGCACCTCAGGGTGACGGATGACTAATTGGCAAACCGGAAATGCAGCACGTCGCCGTCGGCGACCACGTATTCCTTGCCTTCCAGCCGCATCTTGCCGTGTTCCTTGGCCCCGACTTCGCCGCCGAAGCGGATGTAGTCGTCATAAGCGATGGTTTCCGCGCGGATGAAACCCTTCTCGAAATCGGAATGGATGACGCCGGCAGCCTGCGGCGCCTTGGTGCCCTGGACGATGGTCCAGGCACGCGTTTCCTTCGGGCCGACGGTGAAATAGGTCACCAGATGCAAGAGCGCGTAGCCGGCCTGCACCAGGCGGTCGAGGCCGGTTTCCTTGAGGCCGACGGCTTCCAGGTAATCGGCGCGCTCGGCTTCCGGCAGGGCGGCGATTTCCGATTCGATCTTGGCCGAGATGACGACAGCAACCGCGCCCTCTTCCTTGGCGCGCGCTTCGACCAGCCTGGAGAAATCGTTGCCGGTGGCGGCGGAGCCTTCCTCGACATTGCAGGCATAGAGCACGGGGGCCGAGGTCAGCAGGCCGAGAGAGTGGAAAAGCTTTTCTTCGTCCGGCTTGCGCTCGACGAGGCGAGCCGGCTTGCCATCGCGCAACAACACCAACGATCTTTTGACCAGATCGAGCATTTCCTTGGACAGCTTGGCGTCCTCGCCGGAGCCCTTGGCTTTCTTTTCGAGATTGTCGACGCGCTTTTCCAGCGAGTCGAGATCGGCCAGCATCAATTCGGTTTCGATGATCTCGATGTCGGCGATGGGGTCGATCTTGCCTTCGACATGCGTGATGTCGGTATCGACGAAGCAACGCACGACATGGACGATGGCATCGACTTCGCGGATGGTGGCGAGAAACTGGTTGCCGAGGCCCTCGCCTTTCGAGGCGCCGCGCACCAGTCCGGCGATATCGACGAAGGTGATGCGGGTCGGGATGATCTGCTCGGACTTGGCGATGGCCGCAAGCTTCTCAAGGCGCGGATCGGGCACCGCGATTTCGCCGACATTCGGCTCGATGGTGCAGAACGGATAGTTGGCGGCCTGCGCCGCCGCCGTCTGCGTCAGCGCGTTGAACAGAGTCGATTTGCCGACATTCGGCAGACCGACGATACCGCATTTGAAACCCATAGCGCCTCGTCCTTAACTGTCGTCCGCCGTGCCGCTGCCGAAACCTTTGGCAGCCATGGCGAGATGCACTTTATTCTGAAACGTCGAGTCCTTGCCTTCGACCAGCAAGGCCGCGTTATCGGCCACCGTATCGCACAGAGCCTCGACCCAGGGCCATTCGTCCTTGGCGAAATTCTGCAGCACATAGGACGCGCCCATTCGCTTGTCACCGGGATGGCCGATGCCGAGCCGGACGCGGCGGTAATCGTTGCCGACATGCGCCGAGATCGAGCGCAGGCCGTTGTGTCCGGCATTGCCGCCGCCGAGCTTCATGCGCAGCTTGGCCGCCGGCAGATCGAGTTCGTCGTGGAAGACGACGATGTCGCCAAGCGCGATCTTGTAGAACTGCATGGCTTCCGACACCGCGCGTCCGGACTCGTTCATGTAGGTACCCGGCAGCAGCAGCAGCACCTTGTCGCCGACGAGATTGCCTTCGGTCGCGACGCCCTGGAATTTGCGCCGCCACGGCGCAAAGCGATGCTGTTTGGCGATCGCATCGACCGCCATAAAGCCAATGTTGTGGCGCGTGCCGGCGTATTGCTCGCCGGGATTACCGAGGCCGACGAAAAGCAGCATGGGTGACACGGCGCCCTGTTTTTGAAAAACCCGCCCCGGAAAAATCCGGGGCGGGCATTTTCATCTTTCACGCACGGCCCGCGGCGAAAAGAAACGCCGGACGGCCCAGCGTTACTTCTTGGCCGGCGCACCGGCGGCAGACGCCGCGGCAGCCGGAGCAGGCGTGGCACCCGGCGCGCCGGTCGGCGCGGCAGGCGCGGCAGCGGCGGCGGCAGCGGCGGCAGCGGCCGCGGCGGTCGCGGCAGCGGCGGCCTTGAGTTCTTCGGCGTAGCCGGACGGCGGTACGACGGTCACCAGCGTGATGTCGCCCTGGGCAAGAACGCGCACGCCCGGCGGCAGCGTCACGTCGCTGAGATGCTTGGAGTGGTTGATATCGACGTCCGAGATGTCGACGTCGATCGATTCCGGAATCGATTCAGCCGGGCATTCAACGTTGACGGTGTGGGTCACGATGTTGACCGCGCCGCCGCGCTTGACGCCGGGCGACTGGTCGGCGCCCTGCACATGCACCGCGACCTTGACGCGGATGGTGGCGCCTTCCGCGACGCGGAGGAAGTCGACATGCATCGGCAGGTCCTTGATGGCGTCGAGCTGGAAGTCGCGCGGAATCACGCGATGCTTGGTGCCATCGACATCGAGGTGGAACAGAGTGGTGAGGAAGCGCCCGGCGTAAATACGCTTGCGCAGTTCGGAATGCTCGATCGTGACCATGACCGGGGGTTTGTTGTCGCCGTAAATCACTCCCGGTACGTGACCGGAATACCGTGCTGCCCGGGAGGCCCCCTTGCCACCTTTCGGGCGCACCGTCGCTTTCATCTCTTGGACGGTAGCCATTTTCGCAAATCCTTGTCTAACCCAATGGAAAAAGGCGGCTTTTCGGGCCGCCCGCGAACGCAGCAAGCCTCCAGGGGTGCCGGGGGCTGCGTTTCGCGCTTGTCTATAGCTTTGGGGGCCGAAAAGGGCAAGGAAAGCCGGCTTGGCCGAAAATCAGTCCGCCGGCGGTTCGGCGGCCTTTTTGGCTGGTTTGGCGCCCTTTGCCTCAAGCGCCTCTATCCGCGCCTTGAGCGCCTCGTTTTCCTCGCGCGCCAGCGCGGCCATGTCCTTGACCGCCTCGAACTCTTCGCGCCGGACCAAATCGAGGTCGCGCAAAATGCGTTCGGCCTGCGTGCGGAACAATGTATCGGCCTCACGCTTCACGCCCTGGGCGACGCCGGCGGCGTCGTTCATCAGGCGCGCCATTTCGTCGAAAATCCGGTTGCTGGTCTGGGTCATGCTTCGTCTCCGCGGCTCACCGGATAACAATGGCGGCACGGTCATCCCGCCGCAAGGCCTGTCGTGCTAACTGTTTGAGGCGGGCGGCCCTCATCACGGACTCATAATGCCTTTATTTGTCATTCCCTTCCCCTACATCGATCCGGTACTGGTCCAGATCGGGCCCTTCGCCATCCGCTGGTACGCGCTGGCCTATATCTGCGGCATTCTCGGCGGCTGGGCCTATTCACGCGCGCTGATCCGCAACGCCAAACTATGGGGTGGTCCGGCTCCGCTCAGCGTCACCGACTTCGACGACTTCGTGCTGTGGGTGACGCTCGGCATCATTCTCGGTGGCCGCACCGGCTATGTGCTGTTCTACAACCTGCCGCACTTCATCGAGCACCCGCTGGAAATCTTCCAGCTGTGGAACGGCGGCATGTCGTTCCATGGCGGCTTCGCCGGCTGCGTCGTCGCCGTCGTGCTGTTCGCGCGGTCGCGCAAGATCCCGATCCTGTCGCTCGGCGACCTGACCTGCGCCGCGGGACCGATCGGTATTTTCCTCGGCCGTCTCGCCAATTTCATCAATGGCGAATTGTGGGGCCGAACCACCGACGTTCCCTGGGCCATCGTGTTTCCACATGGCGGGCCGCTGCCGCGCCATCCGAGTCAAATTTACGAGGCCGTGCTCGAGGGGTTCGTGCTGTTCGTCGTGCTCGCCGTATTGGTCCGCTTCGGCGCGCTGAAGCGGCCGGGCTTCATCATCGGCGCCTTCGCCTGCGTCTATGCCATCGGCCGCAGCATCAGCGAATTCTTCCGCGAACCCGACGCGCAACTCGGCTTCCTGTGGGGCGGCGCGACGATGGGACAATTGCTGTCGATCCCGCTGTTTCTCGCCGGCGTTGGATTTATCCTCTACGCCATCAAGCATCCGATCAAACAGGCTGCGTAATGGACAACCACGCGCCGCTGGAAATCGAAATCCGCAAGCGCATCGCCGCCGCCGGTCCGATGCCGGTCGATGAATATATGGGCCTGTGCCTCGCGCACCCGGACTACGGCTACTACATCACGCGCGATCCGCTCGGCGCGCGCGGCGATTTCATCACCGCGCCGGAAGTCAGCCAGATGTTCGGCGAACTGATCGGGCTGTGGATGACCGCGGTGTGGAAACAAATGGGCGCGCCGCCGCATGTCCGCGTGATCGAACTCGGCCCCGGCCGCGGCACCTTGATGAAGGATGCCTTGCGCGCGGCGCAAGTAGTGCCGGCGTTCCGCGACGCAATCGCGCTGCATTTGATCGAAATCAGCCCGACGTTGGAATCGCAGCAGGAACGCACGCTTGAATCCTTGTCGATGCCGATGTTCTGGCATCCGTCGCTGACCGATGTGCCGGACGGCCCCGCCATCATTATTGCCAACGAGTTCTTCGATGCGCTGCCGGTCAAGCAGGCGGTCAGAGGCGACAATGGCTGGCACGAAAGGCAGATCGGCGTTGGCGACGACGGCAAGCTCGTCTTCGTCGCGGCTGCCGAGCCGATCCCGCATTTCGACCGGCTGTTGCCGCCCGCGGTGCGCGCCGCGCCTGTCGGTTCGATCTATGAATGGCGCAACGATGCCGCGGCCTTCGATCTCGGCAAACGCATTGCCGACGAAGGCGGCGCGGCGCTGGTGATCGACTACGGCCATGCGGCGAGCGGCGCCGGCGACACGTTGCAAGCGGTCGGGCAGCATAGCTATGCCGATCCCTTGAGCGCGCCGGGCGCGGTCGACCTGACCGCGCATGTTGATTTCGAGCAGTTGATCCGCGCCACTGAAGCGATGGGCGCCAAGGCCTATGGCCCGATCAAGCAGGCGCAATTCCTGCGCCGGCTCGGCATTGAAACCCGCGCCAATACGCTCAAGGCCAAAGCGACGCGCGCCGTCGCTGCCGACATCGACGCCGCCGTGGCGCGCTTGATCGGGCATGGCCGCACGGGCATGGGCGAGTTGTTCAAGGTCGCCGCCTTCACCCACCCGTCGGTCGGCGCGCCGCCGGGATTCGAACCATAGCTTTCTTTATGATTTAATCGGAAACGCTCTATCGCTCTCGCCGGGGTACATATCTTTGCTGCAATCCACATCCCTCGCCGTCCTGCCGGACATCCGCCATGCCTTCTTCACCCGCACCGGCGGCGTGTCGCAAGGCGTCTATGACTCGCTCAATGGCGGCGTCGGCTCGAAGGACGCGCCCGATCATGTCGCGGAAAACCGCGCCCGCATGGCGCGGGCGCTAGGTGTTAAGCCGGAGCGCTTTCTGACGCCGTACCAGATTCATTCGCCCGACGTCGTCATCGCAGATCACCCATGGCCCGCCGAGACGCGGCCGCGCGCCGATGCCGTCGTCACGCGCGAGCCGGGCCTCGCCATCGGCGTCTCGACTGCTGACTGCGGACCGCTGCTGTTCGCCGATCATCGTGCGCGCGTCATCGGCGCGGCGCATGCCGGCTGGCGCGGCGCGTTCACCGGCGTCATCGACGCGACGTTGGCGGCGATGGAAAAACTCGGCGCCGATCGCGGCAATATCACCGTGGCGCTGGGGCCCACCATCAGCCAGCCGAACTACGAAGTCGGCGCCGAATTCGTCGAACGCTTCCTGGCCGCCGACGTGGATAATGCCCGCTTCTTCAAGGACGCCGAGCGCCCCTCGCACGCGATGTTCGATCTCAACGGCTATATCGCAGCGCGCCTTCAACAGGCCGGCGTTGTCAAATTCGAGGATCTCGGCCTGTGCACTTATGCCGAGCCGGAGCGGTTCTACAGCTTCCGCCGCTCGACGCATTTGAACGAGCCGGATTATGGCCGCCATATCAATGCGATCGCGCTCGGCGCCTGAGATTTCCAAGATTGGTGCGCCGTTAACCTAGACTTAACCATGTTCCTGCCGCTAACCTCCGCCCTGGCCGGTTGGGGACGACGATAAAAGCGGCCGCAGGGGTGTGGATGCGACTCGGTTTGGGGTCAGTTGCGTTGGCTGTTGCGCTCGCCGCTGCCTTGGCGGGCTGCACCCATGACGGCAAGCCCGGCGTCGCCGCCCTGCAACCGCGTGGCGCCACCGTCGCCTTCGAATCTATCGACGGCCCGCCGCAAGGCCAGTTCAATACCTTGGTGCGCAGTCTCAACGACGAGGCACAACAACGCCGCCTCGCTGTGCTCTCACGCGAAAACACGTCCGCCTATCGGGTGCGCGGCTACCTCGCCGCCAAGGTTGCCAAAGAGCGGACGTCGGAACGCACCACGATTTCCTGGGTCTGGGATGTCTTCGACCGCGACGAACAGCGCGTGTTGCGCATCAATGGCGAAGAAGTCGCGAAAAGGTCCGGCAAAGATGCCGGCGACGCCTGGAACGTGGCCGATGAGGCCATGCTGCGCCGGATCGCCAGTTCCAGCATGGAGCAGCTCGCCGCCTTCCTCACCTCGGCCGAGGCCGTGCCAGTCGCCGCAGCGGGGCACGTCACCCCGGTGGCGTTGATAGGCCTCTCGGACACCTCGCCGGAGGCTGCCGGGATATTCCGCACCTTCCAGGCCAATGCCGACCCGGCGCCCTCTCACCTCGCCGCCGAGGCGGCGGATGTGCCGCTGCCGCCGCAACGGCCGGAAAACCAGCGAAAAACAATCCAGGCGAGCCTTTAAAATCACAGGTTGTTGACGCTGCCGCGAAAAGGAGCGGGACAGAAATTCGAGTCATATTGCCGCGCCCCCCGCGCCTTGATATGACCCGGCTCCTGTTCACGAGGGCGTCGGGATGTCGGGCAAAAACGGTGCGATCAAGCTGGTCGCCGGCAACTCCAATCCTGACCTTGCCCAGCAGATTGGCGACTACCTCAAGACCCCGCTAACCAAAGCGGTGGTGCGGCGCTTCGCCGACATGGAGGTTTTCGTCGAAATCCAGGAAAACGTGCGCGGCGCGGACTGTTTTGTCATCCAGTCTACCTCGTTTCCGGCCAACGACCACCTGATGGAATTGCTGATCATCATCGACGCGCTGCGCCGCTCGTCGGCACGCCGCATCACCGCGGTGATCCCCTATTTCGGCTATTCGCGCCAGGACCGCAAACCCGGCCCGCGCACGCCGATCTCGGCCAAGCTGGTCGCCAACCTGATCACGCATGCCGGCGCCAACCGCGTCATGACGCTCGACCTGCATGCCGGGCAGATCCAGGGCTTCTTCGATATTCCGACCGACAACCTGTACGCCTCGCCGGTCATGGTGCGCGACATCAAGGAAAACTTCCAACTCGACAACGTCATGGTGGTGTCGCCCGACGTCGGCGGCGTGGTACGCGCGCGCGGCCTGGCCAAGCGCATCAACGCGCCTTTGGCCATCATCGACAAGCGCCGCGAACGCGCCGGCGAATCCGAAGTAATGAACGTCATCGGCGAGGTCGAAGGCTATACCTGCATTCTGGTCGATGACATTATCGACTCCGGCGGCACTTTGGTGAACGCCGCCGATGCGCTGTTGAAGAACGGCGCCAATGCGGTGTCCGCCTATATCAGCCACGGCGTGCTGTCCGGCGGCGCGGTGGCGCGCATTGCGAAGTCGCGGCTCAAAGAACTGGTCATCACCGATTCCATCCAGCCGACCGCCGAAGTGCGCGGCGCGGCAAACATCCGGGTTCTGCCGATCGCGTCGCTGATCGGCGAGGCTGTGGCGCGCACCGCGCACGAAGAGTCGGTGTCGTCGCTGTTCGACTAGGCTCGAAATCTCATGGATTCATTATCGCAAGCAGCCCTCGGCGCCGCCATTGGCGTCGCCGTCATGGGACGGCGCACCAGGCCGTGGAAGGCCGCGCTGATCGGCGCGCTGGCCGGCACACTGCCCGATCTCGATTCCTTCTACGATTACGGCGACCCGATCAGCAATATGATCTATCACCGCGCCACCAGCCACGCGCTGTTCTGGCAGACGGTGGCGTCGGTGCCGATCGCGGCGCTGGTTGCTTTCGCCACGCGCGAGACGAAGCAATTCCGCTGGTGGTGGCTGACGGTGTGGCTGGCGCTGGTGACGCATGCGCTGCTCGACTGGACCACGGTTTACGGCACGCAACTCGGCCTGCCCTTTACCGATACGCCGTTCGGGCTCGGCAGCATGTTCATCATCGATCCGCTCTACACGCTGCCGCTGCTCATCGGCATCGCCGTCGCGCTGAGCCTGCGCAATACGCGCGGCTGGCGCTGGAATGCCGCCGGCCTCATCCTCAGCACCGCCTATCTTTGCTGGAGCGCGCTGGCGCAGCAGCATGTGACGGGCGTCGCGCAAGAGAGCCTGCGCGCACAGGGCCATCAGGTCGAACGGCTGCTGGTGACGCCCGCGCCTCTCAACACGATTCTCTGGCGCGTCGTGGCGATGACGCCGCAGGGCCATCTTGAAGGCTTCTATTCTGTGCTCGACCGCGACCGCACGATCACGTTCGACGGCTTCCCGCGCGGTGATGAGCTCTACGCCCAACTGCGCGGCAATCCCTTCGTCGAGCGTATCGCGAATTTCAGCAAGGGCTTTTTTCGGATGAGCGAAGTGGACGGCCGCGCCGTCATCACCGACCTGCGCATGGGCCAGGAACCAAATTACAGTTTCAACTTCGTGGTGGCGCAGCGCCAGAGCCCCGCATTTGCCGCGATCGTTCCGCCGGTCAGGTTGCAAAGGCGGCCCGATGTCGAGAAAGGCCTGCCGTGGTTGTGGCGCCGCGCGCTCGGCGAAAAATTGCCGCCGCCGCGCTAAAGTTTCGCCACTGAGAACAAACCGGAATCAAACGCGCGACGCGGATTCCTGTAAGTGACTTATCCCCAAAAGAGTCACTGTGACGCAGCATTGGCTGTGGAGAGTCCATGCGTGCCGGTTGCCTAGAGTCGGCAAATCACTGCTCATTGGGGCTCGAGAATGCCTCTGGCGGGCTGAATCGAGAAGGTTATAGTCAGACAGCTCTGTGATTCGTGCTCGCCGTCAAGGCAACAGGTATCCCCGCGTTACATTGTAGTTCGTGTTCGGTTCGGGCGGCTTCTCGCCCGATAATGTGCGGTGCCGTGCGTTTTCCATAGACACTATTCCGGCGAGCGGAGACGTCATGTCCCTAACGACCTACACCGACGAGCCCCGCTTCAACCCGCTCGATATTGTCGAGCGTCTGGCCGCCGGCAATGACTGGTCGTTCGAGCGCGCCAGCGAAGACGAGATCACCATTCTCGTCACCGGGCGCTGGGCCGAATATCAGTTGTCCTATACCTGGATGGTCGACATCGAGGCGCTGCATCTGGCCTGCGCCTTCGACCTCAAGGTTCCGGAGCGCCGCTGCGCCGAAGTGCACACCTTGATCGCGCTGATCAACGAGCGGCTGTGGGTCGGGCATTTCGATTTGTGGCCGACCGAAGGCATCGTCATGTACCGCCACGCTTTGCAATTGCCGGCGGGACAGGAACCTTCCGGCAAGCAGTGCGAAGCTTTGCTCGGCACCGCGCTCGACACTTGCGAGCGCTACTTCACCGCGTTCCAGTTCGTCGTCTGGGCCGGCAAGACTGCCAAGGAAGCGCTCGAGGCGGCGATGTTCGAGACTTCTGGCGAGGCGTGATACGCTTCGCCCATGAAGAAGCCCGCTAAAAAATCCGTCAAATCGCAAAAGACTCTCGCCGCTTTTCCTGGTCAGTTGCTGCTGCTCGGCGCCGGCAAGATGGGCGGCGCCATGCTCGACGGCTGGCTGGCGCGCGGGCTTAAACCGAAAAACGTCATCGTCCTCGATCCGATGGCCGGCAAGCCGATCAAGACTCTGGCCAAACGCGGCCTCGCGCTCAATCCGAAGCCCGGCCCCAAATCGAAGGCCGAGGCGGCGGCGATCATCATCGCGGTCAAACCGCAAATGGCGGCGGAAGCGGTGCCGCCGCTCGGCCTTTACGTCGGCAAATCGACGCTTGTCGTGTCGATCATGGCCGGGCGCACACTTCGGTTCCTCGAAGCCAATCTGCCGCCCGGCACGGCAATCGTCCGCGCCATGCCGAACACGCCGGCCGCCATCGGCCGCGGCATTACCGTCGCCGTGCCGAACGCCAAAGTCTCGGCGCGCCAACGCAAGCTGACGACCGATTTGCTCGCCGCCACAGGCACGGTCGAATGGGTCAAGGACGAGGCTCTCATCGACGCCGTCACCGCGACTTCCGGTTCCGGACCGGCCTATGTGTTCCTGCTGGTGGAGGCGATGACCAAGGCGGCCATCACCGCCGGCCTGCCCGCCGATCTCGCCGGACGGCTGGCGCGCGAAACGGTGGCCGGTTCCGGCGAACTGCTGCACCGCTCCGATCTCGACGCCGCCACGCTGCGGCAGAACGTCACCTCGCCCGGCGGCACCACGGCGGCGGCTTTGGCTGTCCTAATGGGTACGGCGGGTTTTGACGATTTGCTGACCAAGGCCGTCGCCGCCGCCACGAAAAGGTCGCGCGAACTGGCGGGTTAGTCGTGCGGCGGCTGCCCTAGAACCGACGCCTTTGCGGATCTACATTAAGGCCAGCGCTACCCAACAAGGGAGGCCACCATGGCCCGCAAGCCAGCCCGCAAATCGAAATCCGAGCGCAAAACGCCCGCCGCCGTGCCACCGCGCGGCACATCCGATCGCGCCAAAGCCACCGACGCACTAATGGAATTGCTCGCCGAGCATCCGTTTGAAGACATCGGCCTTGCCGAAGTCGCCGGCCGCGCCGGCATCAAATTGTCGGCGCTACGCGCCGAATTCGGCTCGACGCTGGCGATCTACGGCGCGCACATCAAGGACATCGACAACATCGTGCTCGATGGCGGCGACGCCGACATGGCCGAGGAGCCGCCGCGCGAGCGGCTGTTCGATGTCGAGATGCGCCGTCTTGAGGCGCTGGCGCCGTACAAGGAAGCGGTGCGCTCGATCATGCGCTCGGCGCGGCGCAATCCCGGCCTGGCGCTGGCGCTCAATGCCATGGCGGTACGCTCGCAAAGCTGGATGCTGGAAGCGGCCGGCATCGGCGCCTCCGGGGCGCGCGGCGCGTTGCGCGCGCAAGGCGCGGCTTTGATGTTCGGCCGCGTGCTCAATGTCTGGCTCGACGACGATGAAGACGGTGTTGATGCCGCGATGGCGGCGCTCGACCGAGGATTATCCAGCGCCGCGCGCTGGGACGGCTTCGTCGGCGACTTGTGCAGCATTCCGGCGCGCTTCATGCGCGGTTCGCGGCGTCGTCGCCGTCCGGTAGATGAAGGCGCAACGGAAGCGGACGCCGCTTAAACTGGCACCTTCACGATCGCGCGCAGGCCGCCCATCGGTGAATCGCCGAGCGCGATGTCGCCGCCATGCGAGCGGGCGATGTCGCGGGCGATGGCCAACCCCAGGCCGGTGCCGCCCTCGTCCTGATTGCGCGCATCGTCGAGCCGCAGAAACGGCTTGAACACATCCTCGCGCTGCGCCGGCGGAATGCCCGGCCCATCATCGTCCACCGTGATGGTCAGATAGCGGTGGTCGCGGTGGCCGCTGATGGCGATCGACGAGGCATAACGCGCGGCGTTCGACACCAGATTGCCGACGCAGCGCTTGAACGCCGCCGGCCGCACCGTGACGATCGGGGTGCCGTGAAACGACACCGTCGCTCTGTGGCCGTGCCGCTCGGCGTCGTCGCGCAATTCGTCGATGAACGCCGCCATGTCGGTCGGCTCGGCGCTTTCGCCGAGATCGCCGCGGGCGAAGGCGAGATAGGCCTCCAGCATGCGCGCCATCTCGTCGATGTCCTTCTTCATCGCCTCGACTTCCGGACTGTCGTCGATCAGCGCCAGTTCCAGCTTGAAGCGAGTCAGCACCGTACGCAAATCGTGCGACACGCCGGCCAGCATGGTCGTGCGCTGCTCGATGGCGCGCTCGACTCGCGTCTTCATCTCGATGAAAGCCTGCGCCGCGCGCCGCACCTCGCGCGCGCCGCGCGGCCGAAAATTCGGCGCGTCGCGGCCCTTGCCGAAAGCCTCGGCGGCATCCGCCAGTTTCAAAATCGGCTTGATCTGGTTGCGCAGGAAAATGATGGCGACGAACAGCAGCACCGCCGAGGTACCGACCATCCAAAGCAGGAAGATTTCCGAATTCGACGCGTAGGCGGCGTTGCGCCGCGCATAAATGCGCATGACGTTGTTGTCGAGCTGGATGCGGATTTCGACCAAGGCCGATTTGCCGACGGTGTCGATCCAGTACGGCCGCGCGATCTGCTTGCGCAACTGCTCCGACAAGGTTTGATCCAGGAGCGAGAAGAACGGCTTCGGCCCCGGCGGCGGCATTTCGCTGCTCGGCAGAAAATCGACCACAAGGCCGAGCCGCTGCTGCGCGATGGTGCGCACCAGCGTTTGATCCTTGTCCTGCGGATAGGCGCGATAGACGTCGATCAGCGCGGCGATGTCCTGCACGACGCCGGCCGACAGTCGCTGGGTAACGACGTTCCAGTGCCGCTCCATGAAGACGAAGGCGATCACCGATTGCAGGATCACCATCGGCAGAATGATGATCAGAAGCGCGCGGGCATAGAGGCCCTTCGGCATCACGCTGTTGAGCATACGGGCGAAGCGCCGCCAGCCATCGCGGACGCGGGCAAGCTGTTCGTGAATGCGGCGGATCGGCGGAATGGCGTCGTACCACAGCCAGAACGCGCGCAGCCGGGCGATGACGCTGCGCACGTTGGTGGCGATGTCGAGGCTGGTCATGTCGCGCTCACCAGCCGGTAGCCGATGCCGCGTACGGTCTGCACGAATAATGGATTGGCCGGATTGGCCTCGATCTTGCGGCGCAGCCGGTTGACCTGAACATCGACGGCGCGCTCGCTGACCTGATCGCCATTGCCGGCCAGCGCCAGGCGCGACACGGTTTCGCCCGGCGTAGCGGTAAGAATGCGCAGCATCTCGCGCTCGCGGTCGGTGAGCCGGATGATGTCCTCGCCCTTGCGCAGTTCGCCGCGCGCCAGATGATAGACGAAGGGCCCGAAGCGCACCGATTCAACCGGCGGCGGCGCCGCCGGCTGGGTGCGCTTGAGAATATTGGCGATGCGCAGCGACAATTCGCGCGGCTCGAACGGCTTGGACAGGTAATCGTCGGCGCCGAGCGCCAGTCCCTCGATGCGGGCCTCGGTGCCGTCGCGCGCGGTCAGCATCAGGATCGGCACGCTGGAGCCGTTGCGAATCGACTTCGCCAGTTCGAAGCCGGTTTCGCCCGGCATCATCACGTCGAGCACCAGAAGATCGAAAGACAGTCCAGTCAGCCTGGCGCGCGCATCCCTGGCATTGTCGGCGGTGGTGACGCGGTAGCCTTCGCCGGCGAGGAAGCGCGACAGCAGATCGCGGATGCGGCGGTCGTCATCGACCACCAACAGGTGGGGCGCGTCATCGATCGGTTTGGCGACGGTGTGCGGCATCGGCGGGTGCCCCTACCCCCGCACTTTGGCGCGGTCGGCGCGCGCGATCTGCCGCAGCACGCCTTCGCGATTATCGTCGTCAATCATCGCGGTGAGAAACCGCCGAGCCGCCTCGTGCGCGCCGGGGCCGAGCTCGCCGAAGGCGCGGTTGATGCGTTCGGTCTGCAAGGCCGCCAGCTTGAGCGACAGCGCCTCGCCCTTGGGCGTCGCATACAGCAGCCGCTGGCGGCGATCCTGCTCGCCTTCCTTCTGCACGATGAAGCCCTGATCGACGAGCTGCTTGAGCACGCGGCCGAGCGACTGCTTGGTGATGTTGAGGATGTCGAGGAGGTCGGCAACTTTGATGCCGGGATTGCGGTTGACGAAATGCAGGACGCGGTGATGGGCCCGGCCGAAGTTGTATTTCACCAGCACCTCGTCGGGATCGCCGACGAAATCGCGATAGGCGAAGAACAGAAGCTCGATAATGTCCCAGGCGGCGTCCGTGTCGGGCTGCGGAGGCGCGGCCGTGCCGGGCGCGGCGGTTCCTTCCCCGGTGGCGGGGGCGGAAATCTTGGTGCCGGAATTTATGTCAGCCATATTGACATATTTTGGTTTTATGTTACAAAAAGACGTCGGCGAACGTAATGATCGTTCCTGGAAGTCCTTTGGGGCCTCACGGAAGCGACCCGTTGGGTCTCGACCCGCAGACTGTTGCCACGCATACCCGGACTTATTACCGGGACTTGCCCGGCGACGCAAAGTGTTGGAATTAGCGCGTAAAATGCGCCATCACAGCGGCAGACAAGGCCCTGCCGTTTCATGAGAGTTCAAGGAGGAGACCATGGCTGCGCAATCCTACGACCGGCTTGAAGGCGTCATCTGGTATGACGGCAAGTTGGTTCCCTGGGCGGAGGCGAACCTGCATGTGCTCAGCCACGGCCTGCACTACGCCAGCGCGGTGTTCGAGGGCGAACGCGCCTATGGCGGCCAGATTTTCAAGTCGACCGAGCATAGCGAGCGGCTCAAGCGATCAGCCAATATCCTCGATTTCGACATCCCCTACTCGGTCGCCGAAATCGACGCCGCCAAGCGGCTGGTGGTCGACAAGAACGGCCGCAAAGAGGCCTATGTCCGTCCGATCGCCTGGCGCGGCTCGGAAATGATGGGCGTGTCGGCGCAGAACAATAAAATCCACCTGGCCATCGCCTCCTGGGAATGGCCGAGCTATTTCGATCCGGAACAGCGGCTCAGGGGCATAAGGCTCGATCTGGCCGATTATCGCCGGCCGGATCCGCGCACCGCGCCGTGCCGCGCTAAGGCCGCCGGCCTCTATATGATCTGCACCATCTCCAAGCACGCGGCCGAGCGCAAAGGCTATGCCGACGCCATGATGCTGGACTGGGAAGGCCGCGTCGCCGAATGCACCGGCGCCAATATCTTCTTCGTCCAGGACGGCAAGATCCACACGCCGATGGCCGACTGCTTCCTCGACGGCCTGACCCGGCAGACCGTCATCGGCCTGGCCAAAAAGCGCGGCATCGAAGTGATCGAGCGCCGCATCCTGCCCGACGAACTCAATTCGCTCGGCGAATGCTTCATCACCGGCTCGGCGGCGGAAGTCACCGCGGTGTCGGAGATCAAGGATTGGCGCTTCACGCCCGGCGCCATCACCAAGCAGTTGATGGAAGACTACACCGCCGAAGTGCAGCCGAAGGCGGCTGCGGCGTGAGCGCCAAAAGCAATTGAATAACGAAACGGCGCCCCAACGGGCGCCGTTTTGCTTTTCAGGTCGCCGCTTCGACAGCCGCCACGACGAACGTGTGCATGTCGCCGTCCTCATCGCGGATCGAGACGAATTCGCCGGTACGGAAGGCATGCGCGCCGAAGCGGTAACCGCTTTCGTCGTCGTCCTCAGCGCTCTGGTCGTAGTCGAACACCCAGCGGGCGTGCTCCGGCCCGCCGGCTTTGTGCACGACAAAGCCGACCTCATCGCCCTCACCGTTCCAGAAGCGCCGCACGCGGCAATGCGCGCGCTCGGATTTCCAGAGCCCGGCGTCGATATGGCCTTGGGCATCGAGCGGGGCGACGAATTCGTAGCCGTGCTTGGCCGATCCGTTGGGGAACTCCTTGGACCGCGCCAGATTGAGCCTGATGCGCTTGAAGCTATGCGGTAGGGTCGTCACGGGGATCCTCCTCAGTCTATCTTTTATTTGTCGTCGGAACGCCGCTGCATTGCATTGATCTGAATCAGAAAATGAACCCCGCCGAACAGCAGCCCATTATCGACTTTCTGACCGATCCGGCGACGCATAGCGGCGCGGTGGTCAAACGCATCGACACCCATGCGGCGTCGGTGTTCCTGGCCGGCGGCCGCGTGCTCAAGATCAAACGCGCGGTGCGCTTTCCCTTTCTCGATTATTCGACGCTAGACAAGCGCAAGGCCGCCTGTGAGGCCGAAATCGAGGTCAATCGCCTGTATGCGCCAAAGATTTATCGCGGCGTGGTGACGATTACCCGCGATGCCGGCGGCGGCCTTGCTATCGGCGGCGAAGGCGAGCCGATCGAATACGCCGTCGAAATGGCGCGCTTCGATGAAACACAAGGCTTCGACCATCTCGCGGAGGCCGGCCGGGTCGATCTTGCACTGGCCGACGCGCTCGGCCGCGCCGTGGCCACGGCGCATGAGGCCGTGCCGGTCGTCAAGGATGCCGGCTTTGCCGAGACCTTGGCCGGGATCATTTCGCAGAATGATGGTGAGTTGCGCGCGGCGTCCGACCTGTTCGCCGCCGGGGATGTCGATGCCCTCACCGCCGCCAGCCGCGCCGCCCTAGCGCGCCTGCGCCCGCTGTTTGCCGCGCGTGAACGCGAAGGCTTCGTGCGGCGCTGCCATGGCGACCTGCATCTCGGCAATATCGTGTTGATCGATGGCGCGCCGGTCTTGTTCGACGCCATCGAATTCAACCCGAAGCTCGCCACCATCGATGTCTTTTACGATCTCGCCTTCCTGCTGATGGACCTGATCGAGCGCGATCTCATCGGCGCCGCCACTGCCGTGCTCAACCGTTATCTCGCCGCGACCAACCACGACGGCAACCTCGATGCGCTGGCCGCGCTGCCGCTGTTGATGTCTCTGCGCGCGGCGATCCGCGCCAAGGTCACCGCCGCGCGGCCCAAGCGCGACGCCACCATGGAAAAAAGCGCGCGCGATTACTTCGCTTTGGCGCAGCGCCTGCTCGCACCGCCGACGCCTTCGCTCATCGCCGTCGGCGGCCTGTCCGGCACCGGCAAATCCGTGCTGGCGCGTGGCCTCGCCGCATCCGTTATGCCGCTGCCGGGCGCTGTCCTGTTGCGCAGCGACGTCTTGCGAAAGACGTTGTTCAAGGCCGCGGAGACCGAACGCCTGCCCGCATTCGCCTATACGCCGGAGGTGACGGCACAAGTCTATGCCGCGCTGGCCGCGCAGGCGCGCCGCGTTCTCGCCGCCGGCCATTCGGCCATTGTCGATGCCGTGTTTGCCAAACGTCCCGAACGCGATGCAATTGCGCAGCTAGCGCCCGGCGCCTTCCACGGCCTGTTCCTCACCGCCGATCTCGACACCCGTGTCTCTCGGGTCGGCGCGCGCAAGGCTGACGCCTCTGACGCCGATGCCTCTGTGGCCCGCGCCCAGCAGCACTACGATCTAGGCTTGCTTGAATGGACCGAAGTCGATGCCTCCGGCACGCCGGAGGAAACCTTGCGGCGCAGCAGGGCGGCGCTCGCGACCGTCATTCCGGGGCGCGCGTGAAACGAGCGAACCCGGAATCCAGAACCGGCTTCGTCGCGTGTCGCTGGATTCCGAGTCCGGCCTCTGCGAGGCCGTCCCGGAGTGACGAGGAATAGCCATGCGTAAAGCGGCCCGCAGCCCCACGGCCTTTCCGCTTGGCGCGCGGGGCAAAATCGATGCATAGCTTCGCTGACCTGTTTCCGATCCCCGCCGGGTTGCCGCGATGAATACTACGCCTCGTTTTGGATTGAGTGCGCGCCAGTGGGCGGTCGGGCTTGCCGGCTATTGCACCTTCATCAATTTGTATTCGCCGCAGTCGATCCTGCCGCTGCTGGCGACCGAATTCGGCGCCGGCGCCGCCGAGATCGCCAACATCATGACGGCCAGCACTTTGGCCGTGGCGCTGACCGCGCCGTTCACCGGCACGGTCGCCGACGTGCTCGGCCGCAAGCGCGTCATCGTGACAGCGATGCTGTTGCTCGGCATACCGACACTGATGTGCGCATTCGCCTCGAATCTGCACGAGCTGATTGTCTGGCGTTTCGTGCAAGGTTTGGTGATGCCGCCGGTTTTTGCCGTCACCATTGCCTATATCGGCGACGAGTGGGAAGCCCATGAAGCGACCGCCGCCGCCGGCGTCTATACGTCGGGCGCCAGCATCGGCGGCTTCGCCGGCCGTTTCTTCACCGGCGTTCTCTCCGACATGATCGGCTGGCGCGGCGCGTTGATCTGCATCGCGCTGATGACGTTAGCCGGCGGCATCGTCGTCATGACGTTGCTGCCGCGCGAACGCAAATTCGTCCGCTCCGAAGGCCTGCTCGCCTCGGGCAAACAGATGCTGCAACACTTCCACAACAAGCAATTGCTCGCCACTTACGCGGTCGGCTTCGGCGTCTTGTTCTGCTTCGTCTCGACCTTCACTTACATCAACTTCCGCCTCGCGGCCGCGCCGTACAATCTGTCGGCGACGTGGCTGGGCGCGATCTTCATCGTCTATCTCGTCGGCTCCGGGCTGGCGCCGATGGCCGGCTGGGCGGTCGGCCGTTTCGGCCGGCGACGTTTCATGATTCCGGTGATTGGCCTCTGGATGTTCGGCGTGTTGTTGACGTTGTCCGGTCCGCTCTGGCTGATCGTGTGCGGCCTGACATTGTCGTCTGCCTGCGGCCTGATCTGCCAGGCGATTTCCACCGGTTACGTCACCATCACCGCCAAAGTTGGACGGTCGTCGGCGGTCGGGCTTTACGTGACGAGTTTCTATGTCGGCGGCAGTTTCGGCGCCGCACTCGGCGGCATTGCTTGGGTTTTCGGCGGCTGGCCGGCCTGCGTCGCCATGATCGTCTCGGTACAAATGTGCATGGGCGCCATCGTCTTCTTCCTCTGGGCGCGCCGCGTGCCGGCCGCGCCGGCGGTGACCCCGATCGAGCCGCCATGAGGCGACTTTTTAATTGTGCATGATCCGATCCGAAAACCGGTTCCCACTTTTCGGGATCATGCACCCGCGCTGGGATGCCACAACGGCGCATAGCCTTTCGCCAGCGCACCCATAATGGACGGCGGCGTCAGCACATCGGCCCGCCCCGCCTGCGGCCGAACGCGGCTCTCGTCATAGCCCGATGGCGACCAGCGCAGCAACTTCTTGCCGCGTACGGCGAAAGCCGCGCCGTCACGCGCGATCATCGCGCCGTCCGGCAAGTCATCGAGGCCGCGCCTGTGCAGCCGCTTGGCTCTGCCGCCGAGCCGCTCGCGGTGCAGTACGGCATCCATTTCCGGCGCTTTCGGCGCGCCCGCAAACAGCGCAGCGAAAGCTTGCGCATCCTTGCGCCGGCATTCGAAGCACGGCCGATGCCCGGCCGCGAGCGCCGTCACCTCGTCGAGAAAAAACAATTCGCTGTAGCTGTCGCCCCAGACTTTGCGATGGCGATTGTTGAAATCGAGCTTGCAGCAGATCCACTGCTTCGACGCCCAGCGCCGCGCACCCAATTTGCGCCGTGCGTCATGCAGCCGGCCGCCGCGATTGCCCATCAGCAATCCGCGCGCGGGGGCGATTGTCAGTTCGCCGAAAGGCGTGACCCGGTTCTGCAGTGGCATGTGCGCCAAGCATTCACTATTCACAGTCCCAATGCAAAAGCCCCGGCCGCCGCCGCCACGCCGGCCGCGACGGCGGCGAAATCCTTTCGCCACAGATACATGGTGCCCGCCGCGGCCCCCATCGCCAGCACCGCGCGCAAACCGCCCTGCACCAGGATCGGCGCGATGGTCGCCGCGATCACCGCGCCGGGCAGCGCATTCAACATGCGGCGCAGCCGCGGGCCGATGGTGACGCGGCCGATCAGCCAGTAGCCGCCGGCGCGGGTCAGGTAGACGGCGGCGCTCATGGCCGCGAGAAGTGCGATGAAACCGACGGGATCGCTCTCAATCATCGGTGAAAGCTCCGGCGATGCAGCCGGCCAGCGCGCCTGCGACGACATACCAGTAACCGCCGAACAGCATATAGACGACGACCGCGGCGGTGCCGCCGACGATCCAGCTCAGCGAGCGGCGTGGGCCTTTCCACATCGGCACCAGCATGGCGACGAAGAAAGCCGGCACCACCATGTCGAGACCGAAGCGGCGCGGGTCGCCGGCGGCCGCGCCCAACCAAAAACCCGGGATGGTCGCCAGCACCCAGACGATGTACATGATCGCGCAGGTGCCAACCAGGAAGTTCGGATCGCGTCCGCCATTGGCGTGATAGCGCAGCGACAAGAGCCAGTTCGGTTCGCCGAGCAGATAGAGCGCCGGATAGACCTTGTAGGCCGGCGACGTATGCAGCAGCGGCCGCAAGGTGGTGCCGATCAGCACGTAACGCAGATTGACGAGAAGCGTGATGGCGACGATGCCGACGCCGGCCGACAGCGTGATCTGCGACGGCCAGGTTTCCAAGACGACCATTTGCGTCAACCCGGCATAGACCGTGCCGGTCATCAGCAGCGCATCGGCGAGCGACAGGCCCTTGCGCGCCGCGACGATGCCGTAGGCCATCGCGAAGGCCGCCAGCCCCGGCAGGATCGGCAGCGCCGCCACGGCGCCCTCGCGGAACGCGGCGAAGGTCCAGCGCGGTGCGGATGGCTTTTCGATTTCGCTATCCATGACCGTCCAAAAATCCGTCACCCTGAGGTGCCCGGCGCAGCCGGGCCTCGAAGGGCGACGGCCCGCAAGTCCGATGGCCGTCCATCCTTCGAGGCTCGCGTGTAAAAACACGCTCGCACCTCAGGATGACGGAGACAGGTTCGCTTAACTCAGCCGCGGCAGATGGGGAAGCCACAAAAACAAACGCCCGCCATGCGGCGGGCGTTTTAGATCATTGCCGAGCGGGCTTTAGCCCTGCGGGGCCGGCGCAACGTCGCCGGTCGGCGCGTCGGGATTCTTGCGCTGCTTGCCAGCCGGCGGCACGGCCGACGAACGCGGCGTCACCGGCTCGATCACCACTTCGCGGTTCGGGCGGATGCCGTTGATGAGATCCTTGATCTCGTCGCCGGTCAGCGTTTCGAATTCCAGCAGGCCGCGCGCCAGCACTTCGAGATCGGCGCGCTTCTCAGTGAGGATGACGCGGGCTTCTTCCAAGCCGGTTTCGACCAGCTTGCGCACTTCCGAGTCAATCTTGCGGTTGGTCTCTTCCGAAACGCTCTGCTGGCGCGACACCTGATAGCCGAGGAACACTTCGTCGCCATTGTCGCCATAGGCCACCGGCCCGAGCGCATCGGACAGGCCCCAGCGCGTCACCATCATGCGGGCGAGCTTGGTGCCCTGTTCGATGTCGGAGGCGGCGCCCGAGGTCACCTTCTCCTTGCCGAACACCAACTCTTCCGCAACGCGGCCGGCCATGATGATGGCGAGGCGCGAGGTCATCTGCTCGAGCGACATCGACAGCTTGTCGCGCTCCGGCAACTGCATGACCATGCCGAGCGCGCGGCCGCGCGGAATGATGGTCGCCTTGTGCACCGGATCGGTCGCCTTGACGTTGAGCGCGACGAGCGCGTGGCCGCCTTCGTGATAGGCGGTCAGCATCTTCTCTTCGTCGGTCATGACCAGCGACTTGCGCTCGGCGCCCATCATCACCTTGTCCTTGGCGTCCTCGAATTCGGCCTGCATGACCATGCGCTTGTTGCGGCGCGCGGCCATCAGGGCGGCTTCGTTGACGAGGTTGGCAAGATCGGCGCCGGAGAAGCCCGGCGTTCCGCGCGCGATGGTCTTGAGGTTGACGTCCGGCGCCAGCGGCACCTTCTTGACGTGGACCTTCAAAATGTTTTCGCGGCCGACGACATCCGGATTCGGCACCACGACCTGACGATCGAAACGGCCCGGACGCAGCAGCGCCGGATCGAGCACGTCGGGACGGTTGGTGGCGGCGATCAGGATGATGCCTTCATTGGCTTCGAAGCCGTCCATCTCGACCAGCAACTGGTTGAGTGTCTGCTCGCGTTCGTCGTTGCCGCCGCCCATGCCGGCGCCGCGATGACGGCCAACGGCGTCGATTTCGTCGATGAAGATGATGCACGGTGCGTTCTTCTTGGCCTGCTCGAACATGTCGCGGACGCGGCTCGCGCCGACGCCGACGAACATTTCGACGAAGTCCGAACCGGAAATAGTGAAGAACGGCACGTTGGCTTCGCCCGCGACCGCGCGCGCGATCAGGGTCTTGCCGGTGCCCGGAGGGCCGACCAGCAGCACGCCGCGCGGAATGCGTCCGCCGAGGCGCTGGAATTTGCCCGGGTCGCGCAGGAACTCGACGATCTCGGTCAGGTCGCTTTTGGCTTCATCGACACCGGCGACGTCGTCAAACGTCACGCGGCCATGCGACTCGGTCAAGAGCTTGGCGCGCGATTTGCCGAAGCCCATCGCCTTGCCGGCGCCGCCCTGCATTTGCCGCGACAGGAAGACCCAGACGCCGATCAGCGCGATGAACGGCAGCCACGACACGAGCAGCGACACGAACCACGGCACATTGTCGGTCAGCGGCCGCGCGGTGATCGCCACGCCTTTATTGTAGAGCTTCTGCACCAGGCCCGGATCGTTCGGCGCATAGGTCTGGAATGCGGTGCCGTTGACGAAGGTGCCGTGAATTTCCGGCCCCTGGATCAAAACGTCGCGGACCCGGCCGGCATCGACTTCCGACAGCAGTTGCGAGAAGGAAATGTCCTGCGCGGCAGTGCGCTGGCTCGGGTTCTGAAACAGCGTGAACAGAGCAAGCAGCAGCAGTACGATAATCACCCAAAGGGCGAAATTGCGCAGATTGGCATTCATGGAGCGTTCCTACTCCGCGGCGCATGGCGCCAGCGGCCCTTGTCTGTTCGCGTGATTTGCCGATTAGCTCGGGGTCGTGTGGTCCATCCCGAAACCAATGTAGGCACCGCAAGCCCGCATGGAAAGGGCTCGAATCCGGGATATCCTAGCGCGTTTTGCGGGGCTTGGCGCGGGGCGGTCGGCCTTTGGTTAAGGCTTTTGGCCGGGTCGCGCGGCGCGCCGGCGCCCGCTCGACGACGATTTTACCGCCAATAACGTCGCCGGTCAGCGTCACAATCGCCCCGGCGAGGCTGCGGCGGAACGGTTTGCCCGTTTTTTTGGCAAAATCCAGGGCTGATTTCAGCGCCTCCAGCTTGGCCAATTCGACCGGGCCTTCATCGCCCACGGCGTCGATCGCCCGGCCGAGCAGGCGCAGGGCGATTTCGTCGGGCGCGAAACCAAATTTGGCGCCGTCGTAGGCCACGGTCCCCGGCCTGGATTTGACGCTCAGCGTGTCCGCCGCCTCTCCGCTCATCGCCACCAGAGCGGCCTCGGCCCGGCGAAGCCGCCGCGCTAGCAACGCCAGGCGACCGGCATCGAGCCCCTCCCCGGCCAATTGCGGCATCAGCCCGCGCAGCCGGGCGCGGGTGAATTTAGCGTCGCGGTTGGTCGGATCGTCGGCAAACGGGGTGTTCGCGGCCTGAAGCGTGGCGATCAGCCGCGCTTTCGGGATATCGAGCAAGGGGCGCAAGAGGAGGATGTCATTGCCTGCTTCTTCTTTACCTCCCCCTTCAGGGGAGGGATAAGAAAGCAAAGACGTTCGCGCCATCGCCGAAAGCCCGGTCAGGCCGCTGCCGCGCAGAAGACGGATGAGCACCGTCTCGGCCTGATCGTCGAGCGTATGCGCGGTCAGGACATGCAACGCACTTAGCCTTCGCGCCGCCTCGCCGAGCAAGCGATAGCGCGCGTGACGCGCCGCCTGCGGCAATCCGGTTTTCGGCTTCTTGCCGGTCCAGCGCAGCGTGCGGTGCACGATGCCGAGCTTTTTCGCGAGCCGCGCGACGTCCAACGCTTCGCGTTTCGATTCAGGCCGCAGTCCATGATCGATAGTGACGGCGGTCAGCACCGGCCCGCTCTGGCGAGCGGCGCGCCAGCGCGCGGCCAGCACCATCAGCGCGGTCGAGTCCGGCCCGCCGGACACGGCGAGAACCAGAGCTTTCGCATCGGTCAGGTCGGAGAACAGCGCATCGGCTTCCGCCGCGCTAATAACTGAGGTGTGCGGGGGCATGATCCATCATGCCCCGGCGCTCAGCATTTCGCACGCTTGATTTCCTGCTCGACGCCACGCTTCACGCTGGCGGAGGCTTTCGGATATTTGCGGCCGACTTCGCTCAACGTCGCGCAGGCGGCTTCCTTCTGATTGAGCGCCGCCAGCGACTGGCCGAGGCGCAGCAATGAATCCGGCGCCTTGCCCGCGCGCTCATGCTTGGTGGACACCGCGAGGAAAGACTCGGCCGCGTCGCGATAGCGCTGGCGCTGATACAGGCTTTCGCCCAGCCAATATTGCGCATCGGGCTGCAAACGCTCGTTCGGATGTTTTTTCAGGAAATCGCGAAAGGCCTGTTCGGCCAAAGCGTAATCCTTGCGCAACATATAGCCGTAGGCCAGGTCGTATTCGTCCTGCGGCGAGGACGACGGCGGCAGCGTCGCCAGCGCGCCTTGCGGCGGCGTGGCGGCGCGCGGCGGCGGCGCATTGGTCGGGGCGGCAATCGGCGCCGACGCCATGGTCGCGGCGGCGCGCGCATTATTCATGGCCTGCTCCGGCGCGACGATCGACGGCTGCACGGGCTGATTGCCGGACAAGGTCGAAAGATCGAGCGGCGCACCGGCGTCGCGTCCGCCCGGCGCACCGATCGGCGGTTCGTTGGCAACGGCAGTACCGTTAGACGACAGGCTGCCGAGCATGCGCGGCGCGCCGGGCGCTTCCGGCTGCTGCGAAGGATCAAACACGTCGGAGCGGCGGCCCGAAGGACCGGCCGGCGCCACCGGGATCTGCCCGGCCGGCGGGGCCGCGCGCGGCGGCAAGGCCGGGGTCGCGCCGACCATTGGCTGTTGCGGCGGCGCATTGCCGCCCATTTGCGACAGGCCGCGCACCTGCTGCTCGAGCTGCTGGTTGCGGTACTGCAATTGCTCGATGGTGCCGGTCAACTGGCGCAGCGCGTTCTCCAGCCGGTCGAGCCGCACGGTGAGTTCGGCCGGATCGCTTGGATCGACTTGCTGCGGCACGCCGCCGCCGCGGCCCTGTTGCGCCGGCGCGTTCTGCCCTTCGCCGCGCGAGAACAGATTGTCGAGGAAGCCCGGTCCGCGATCCTGCGCCAGAGCCGCGCCGCACATGGCAATCACCGCAACCGCGCCGAAGAGCGCTCCGTAGAGAGATGAAAAACGACGTGTCATAAGAGGTTTTGTCCGGTTGCCGCCTACCCGAAGTCAGATCTATCCGACTTCGGCACTTTTAAATGCCCAACTCGGGTATACCCGAGTTGGGTTAGGCGGGACATCGCTAGCATAAGATCGCCAGTGTCGGAATTGTGACTGAACATACGCTCAAAAGCGAAATGCCCGACCTGTTGGCCGGGCATAACGGTCTCATTTTACTTGAAAGTCGATCACGAACCCGCGTTGAGCACCGTGACCGCGCGGCGGTTCTGCGACCAGCACGAAATGTCGTTACAGACCGCGACCGGGCGCTCCTTGCCGTAGGAGATGGTCTTGATGCGAGCGGCCTGGATGCCGCGCGAAATCAGATAGTCGCGGGTCGACTGGGCGCGGCGGGCGCCGAGCGCGATATTGTATTCGCGCGTGCCGCGTTCGTCGGCGTGGCCTTCGATGGTGAAAGAGTACTGGCTGTAATTGGTCAGCCACTGCGCCTGCTTGTCGAGCGTGGCGCGGCCGAGCGCGGTCAGTTCGGTCTGGTCGGTTTCGAAGAACACGCGATCGCCGACATTGACGACGAAGTCCTGCTGGCTGCCCGGCGTCGATGCCGAACCGGCGCCGCCGGCTCCGCCCGCATTGTCCGCCGCCTGATTGGCACACGCCGAGATTGCCAATGCCGTGGCGAGCACCGCGACAAGGCGCGCGCTACGCAGAATTTTCCCGATCTCGATCATCTGTCACTCCATCCTCGCGCACCGATTTTGAAACCTGCGCGCCACATAGCCATCAAGGGCATTGGCTTTCGCCACAGCCCTCACGTTTACCAGCGCCTTGGTTAAGCGAACCTTCCATCAACCTTGATGGAACCTTGCGAAAGCCCGTTAAAGGCCGCGCACCCGGTTAATCCGCGCCTCATGGTTAAGAGCGGGTGAATACGGCGGAGGTGCGACCTTGGCCGCGCGTTACGACAATAAAGGCGACCATGCTGGGTCGGAGGCCAAGGCCGGCGTCGGAACCTTCAGTTCATTCCGGCCAGTGATGTCGATGGTATAAAGCGACGGGCCCGCGCCCTGCTCGCGGAAGAACATCAGCACGCGGCCGTTCGGCGCAAACGTCGGGCCCTCGTTGTGAAAGCCCGATGTCAGCAGGCGCTCGCCCGAGCCGTCCGGCTTGAGCACGCCGATCGAGAACTGGCCGCGCGACTGGCCGGTGAAGGCGATGAAATCGCCGCGCGGCGACCAGACCGGCGTCGAGTGATTGCCTTCGCCGAACGAGATGCGCTGCGCCGGTCCCCCGGTCGCCGCCATCACATAGATCTGCTGGCTGCCGCCGCGGTCGCTTTCGAAGCAGATGTACCTGCCGTCCGGCGAATAGCACGGGCCGGTGTCGATCGCCGGCGTATCGGTGAGCCGCGTCGTCTGCTTCGAGCGCAGATCCATCACGAACAGGTTCGAATTCGGACCCTGCTGCAAACTCATGATGACGCGCTGGCCGTCCGACGAGAACCGCGGCGCAAAGGTCATGCCGGGGAAATTGCCGACAATTTCGCGCTGGCCGGTTTCGATGTTGAGGAGATAGACGCGCGGATCGGCCTGCCCATAGGACATATAGGTGATCTCTTGCGTCGATGGATTGAAGCGCGGCGTCAGCACCAGATCGTCGCCGCGCGTCAGATAGCGCGTGCCGGCGCCGTCCTGATCCATGATGGCGAGGCGCTTGATGCGCCGCTCCTTCGGCCCGGTCTCGTCGACGAAGACGATGCGGCTGTCGAAATAGCCCTTCTCGCCGGTCAGCGTCTGGTAGATCGCGTCCGAAATGATGTGCGCAATGCGCCGCGCATTGTCGGGCGTGGTGAAATACTGCTTGCCGTCGAGCTGCTGCCCGGCGAACACGTCCCACAGACGGAATTCAGCTTTCAGCCGTCCGTCGGCCTGCCGCGTCATGCGGCCGGTCACCAGCGCCTGCGCGTTGATGACGCGCCAGTCGGGAAAACGCGGCACCGCGTCGGAATTGGTGATCTTCTCGGTGAAGGCGGCCGGATTGATCGGCGCGAACAGCCCGCTGCGTTGCAGGTTGCTGGTGATGATCGCGGTGACGTTGCGCGCGATTTCCGTCTCAGCCGGCGAGCCGGCGACGAATTCCGGCAGCGCGATCGGCATCGGCTGCGGATTGCCTTGCGTGATCTCGACGCGCAAGGCGGCACCGGCCTTGCGCGGCATCAGGATCGGCAATGTACCGGCGAGAGCGCCGGCGCCGGCGCCGACCAGAAGCCGGCGGCGATTAAAAACCAATTTGTTGCTGATCATTATCGTCTCACCGGGAGGTCGCTGTACATTTTGCTGCTGTCGAAAACGAAATCGATTTCCTGCCACGTCTCGTAGGTCTGCGGACGCAGCATCGTATAAGGCTGACCGACCAGAACCGCGCGCACGGCGCTGTCGCGCATGGCGTTGAAGACCGGGCCATTGCCGCTGGTGATCACCTGCGGACCGGTCGCCAACGTGCCGTCACGCTTGAAACGAATGCGGATCACGATCTGGACCTGGCTGGCGTCCTGCGCGCCGGCCGGCGGATTCCACAGCGCGTAAAGCCGGGCGCGCAGCGCGTCGATCTCCGATTGCGACAGTTGCGCGGCGGCGCCGGAAGCAGCGCCCATGTTCGGCGTCGAATTGATTTCGGCGCCGGCGATGGAGTTGCGGGTCGGATCGCGCTTGTCGAGCAAGGCCGCGATCTTGTCCGGGTTGAACTCGGGCTGCTTCTGCGGCGGCTTCGGCGGCGGCGGCTTGCGCGGCGGCATCGGCGTCGGATTGGCGGATTCCGCCATCTTCTCCGGCGGCTTTTCCTGGGGTTTAAGCTTTTCGGCGATCGGGTCCGGCGGCGGCGCTTCCAGCTTCGCCTCCTTGTTCGGCGCGACTTCCCGTTTCTCGTCGATTTTCGGCTTGACCTCTTCGACCGGCTTCGGTCGCTCCTCGGCTATCTTCTCGACCATTGGCTTGGGCGGCTCTATCGGCTTCGGCGCGTCTTTCTGGCCCTTGGTCAGTTCGGAGAATTGCTTTTCGCTGACGATATCGACCGGCAGCGATTCAGCCGGCGTGGTCTCGAACGGCTTGCTTGAAAACGACAGAGTCGCCCAGGCCAGCACCAGAACGTGCAGCCCGGTCGAAATCGCCGATGCCGTCTTGATCTGCATTATCTCGCTTTTGTGCCCGTATCGTATTCGGTGACCAACGCAACCTTGCTGAAACCGGCTCCGGAAAGCCGGCCCATCACCGCCATCACCGCGCCGTAGTTCACGTTCTTGTCGCCGCGCACAAAGATGCGCGCGTCATTGCCGCCGCGCGTCTCGGCGATGGCCTTCAGCTTCACCACCAGGTCCTCGACGCCGATTTCGTCATTTTGCAGGAACACCTTGCCCTTGTCGTTGACCGACAAGGTCAGCGGTTCCTTGTCCTGGTCGATGGACTTGGCCTGGCTCTGCGGCAGGTCGATCGGCACGCCGACGGTCAGAAGCGGCGCCGACACCATGAAGATGATCAACAGCACCAGCATCACGTCCACCATCGGCGTGACGTTGATCTCGCTCATCACCCGCTGGCGCGCCCGCCTTCTGCCGCCGCCACTCATCGGTGTTCCGGCATTCGCCGCCATAATTTATTTCCTTTCGCGGACTTACCCGCGCTCGTCGATCTGCCGCGACAGGATCGCGGCGAATTCGTCGGCGAAGCCTTCCAGCCGCTGCGCCTGCTTGTTCACCTCGCCGGCGAACTTATTGTAGAAAATTGTCGCCGGAATGGCAGCGACAAGACCGATGGCCGTTGCAAAAAGCGCCTCGGCGATGCCGGGCGCCACCACCGCCAAAGACGTGTTTTTCGACGCCGCGATCGACTGGAACGAGGTCATGATGCCCCAGACCGTGCCGAAAAGACCGACAAAGGGGCCGGCCGAGCCGATGGTGGCCAGCACCAGCAGACGGCGTTCGAGCCGTTCGATCTCGCGGGCGATGGTGACCTGCATCACCTTCTCGATCCGCATTTGCAGGCCGGCGAAGGATTTCTGCGGCGAGCCCTCGAAGCTGCGCTTCCATTCCCGCATCGCGGCGACAAAAAGTGCCGCCATCGAGTGGTTCGGCTTCGACGACAGCGAGCGATACAGTTCCTCCAGCGACTGGCCGGACCAGAACGCGGTCTCGAACCGGTCCATGGATTTGCGCGAGCGCGTGTAGAGCACGGTCTTGTCGATGGCGATGGCCCAGACCCACACCGAACAGACCATCAGCCCGATCATCACAAACTTGACGACCCAGTGGGCGTGCCAGAACAGCGTGAACAGCGAGAGGTCCGATGATGTGAGCGGGAGCACCGACTGTGCCACATCGGCAGGGTTCATGGGGCACGTCCTTTGCGCTGTCCGGTCGGGGCCGGCACGGCGTAGATCAAAAAAATGGCGCGTTCGGCAGACCGAACGGAATTCCCGCTAAACTTGGCCAAATGAGGGCGCAAACGCTGGCAAGCGCCCGGCAATGACCCGTATTCGCCCCTTAAACAGCGCTGATTATGGTTAAGGATTGGTTAGCGGCGCCCCGCTCGGCAGCAGTCAAAAACACAACGGCCGCCGCCTTGGGGAAGGCGACGGCCGTCTCACGCAGATTGGACGATAAGAACGTTCAGCTCTGCTGCGGGGGGCTTTCCTGCTCCGGGCGGTTACGCCGCTCGGCCATGAAGGCGTCGAACTCGGTCTTGTCCTTGGCGAAACGCAGCCGCTCAAGGAAGTCCTTGAACTCGCGCTGCTCGTCTTCGAGCCGGCGCAGGGTCTCGGTGCGGTAATCGTCGAAAGCGCGATTGCCGCTGGACGGCGCGCTCGACCACGAGCCCGGATTGCCGCCGCTCATCTTGCCGCGCATCCAGTCCATCTTCGACTGCATGCGTTCCATCTTGTGCTGCCAGCGGTCAGGACCGCCACGGAATCCGCATCCCATTCTTCCACTCCCAATTGTAAAGGCCAGAACTGCCAGGCCCACCGGCCACCAGGCCATGAACCCAAGGACGGTCAGGGCAATCCAGGCGGGCTTGCCGAATTCGTCGAGCTTCGCGGTGATTGGCATTTGTCAGCCTCGTGTGAATGTAAATAACATTTACATTAATAAGATAGCAGCAGCGCGATGTCAACACCCTTCACATCGGATAGTTCAACGTAAGGAGTGCCGCCCGGTTTGCGAGGGGCGCGACGCTTCAGCGCGCCGCCGCCGGCTGTTCGGCCGGCTTCGCCGTCGTTGCCGCTGCGGTCCAATGCGCGCCGATGCGCGGCAGACTGAGTTCGATCCAGTCGGCCAATACCCGCACCTTTTCCGCCGCTTCGCGGCCGAGCGGCGTCAGGCTGTATTCGACATGTGGCGGCACCACCGGAAACGCCACGCGAGCAACCATGCCGTCCGCCTCCAGCGAGTGCAGGGTCTGCGCGAGCATCCGCTCGCTCACCCCGCCAATCGCCCGGCGCAACGCGCTGAACCGGTGCATCCGCTTTTCGAGCACGATCAGGACCAGCACGCCCCAGCGGCTGGTGAGTTGCTTCAGCACCTCACGGGACGGGCAATTCGTCGCCAGGAGGTCGCCCCGTTCAATCTGTTCCGAGAGCGAAACACTGACGTCCGTATCCGAAATCGTCCCTGACATTGGCTTTCACTTCCCATCCCAAGCGCCGAGCGCCCTTCTTGATACTAACATTACTGTATGTACTTACTATAAGTAATCAAGAGGTCTAAGTGGGTGCTATCGAACACCCACAGGAGAACTCACCATGACAATCGGCATTACAGGCGCCACCGGCCAGCTCGGCCGGCTGGTCATCGAACAGCTCAAGACCAAGATCCCTGCCGGCGACATCGTCGCGCTGGTGCGCAGCCCCGCCAAAGCCGCCAGTCTCGGCGTAGCCGCACGCGAAGCCGACTATACCAAGCCCGAAACGCTGGCGAAGGCCCTGCCCGGCATCGACACGTTGATGCTGATCTCGTCGAGCGAGATCGGTCAGCGCGAGGTCCAGCACCGCGCCATCATCGACGCCGCCAAAAAGGCCGGCGTGAAACGGATCGTCTACACCAGCATTCTCGACGCCGATAAATCGATCATCGATCTTGCCGCCGAACATCGCGCCACCGAAGCGGCGCTGAAGGCGTCCGGCATTCCGCTGACACTGCTGCGCAACGGCTGGTACACCGAGAACTTCGCCAATTCGATCGCCGGCGCGGTGGCAGCCGGCACGCTCTACGGCAGCGCCGGCGACGGCAAAATCTCGGCGGCCCCGCGCGCCGACTACGCCGCGGCAATCGTCGCGGTGCTGACCGGCAAAGGCCATGAAGGCAAAACCTACGAGCTTGCCGGCGACAACGCCTTCACGCTCGGTGATCTCGCCGCCGAGATCTCGCGCCAGAGCGGCAAGGCGATTCCCTACAAGAATATCCCGGAGGCCGATTACGCCGCCGCGCTCGCCAGCCACGGCGTGCCCGAGGGCTTCGCCAAGTTGATTGCCGGCTGGGACGTCGCGACGTCGAAGGGCGCCCTGTTCACCACCAGCCGCGACCTGTCGATGCTGATCGGCCGGCCGACGACGCCATTGGCCGATGGCGTGAAGGCCGCGCTCAAGGCGTAGTGGCTATCGGCCTGACGTCGATCCCGGCGTCAGGCCGAGTCCGCGCAGGTAAATCAGCATCGCCGCTTCCAGGAGCTCCTCCGGCGGCATCGGCAGCGCGCGGCGCGCCGCGTCGCCGCGGCCGAACAGCGAAGCGATGCCGTGCGTCATCGACCAGACGTGCAGCGCCACCATCAAGGCCGGCGGCCTGCCCTGCGCCGGCATTAGCGCCACCAGTTTCTCCGCCGCGCCGCGCAGCACGGCGAAGGCGGCTTCGCTGGCGGCGCGCAATTGCGGATCGGTATCGAGCGAAACGCCGGCCTCGAACATCGCCGAGTAATAGGCCGGCTGCTGCCTGGCGAAATCGAGATAAGCGCGCCCGAGCCGGTCGAAGGCGGCCATTAATTCCGGCCGACCTTCGTTCCAGGCTTTAGTCAAGGCCGCGCTGAACAATTCGAAGCCACGGCGGGCGACGTCGGCGATGAGTTCATCGCGGTCGCGGAAGTGCCGGTACGGCGCCGCCGGACTGACGCCGGCCCAGCGCGCGGCATCGGCGAAGGTAAAGCCGGCCGGGCCTTTTTCGGCAATCAGCTCGAGCGCGGCGCGCACCAGGGCTTCCTTCAGATTGCCATGGTGATAGCCGCGCGGACCCGCCGGCCCGGCTGGATTGTCCCGATCGCCCTTGGTCCATCTCATGCGCGCACTGGCTTCGTGGCCTTCATGTGAAGGGGCTTTACATGAGTCCGGACGAGATAGCGAGAGCCTAGATCAGCGACGCGCTTCCAGAGGCAAGGCGTCAAACAAAGTCGGTCCGCCCGGCTGGGGCGCCCTCGATGGTCAGCAACTTGAGTTTCGTCGTCACGCCGCCTGGCGCGGAAAAGCCGCCGGTCTTGCCGGAGGCCGCGAGCACGCGGTGGCACGGCATCACGATCGGGCAGCGGTTCTCGCCCATCGCCTGGCCGACCGCGCGGGCCAGCGCCTTGTCGCCGAGACGTTCGGCGATTTCGCCGTAGGTCATGGTCTGGCCCGGCGGCACTTTCCGCACAATCGCATAGACGCGCTTGTTGAATTCCGGAACGCCATCATCGTCGATGGCCACGTCGACGAGATCGCGGCGCTCGCCACGTAGCAGAGCGCATATGCCGTCGATGACACTTTGAATTTCCTGTGTCGGCGCCGTCTCCTGCGCCGCCGGAAACCTTTTCATCATGCGCGCCCGCGTTGCCGTTTCGTTAGCCTCCGGGATCTGCACGCCCAACAGGCCGCCCTGGCCCCAGACGATGGCGCAATGACCGATAGCCGTGTCGAAGATCGCTAGGTTCTGTTCGGGCATGATGCTGACACTCTAGCACCGCGCGTCACGACGCGCCGCCCGTTTCCTGATCGGCTTTCATGGCGATACGCAACGGCTTCGGGATCGGCCGCGCCCGGCCACCGGACACAAATGCGACCTGCACATGCGCTTCGACCAACAAATCTTCGCCGCGCATCACCTTCTGGTGCAAAGTGATCGACGCGCCTTTGACCTCTTCGGGCGCGGTGACGATTTCGAGCACGTCGTCCATATGCGCCGGCTTCCTGAACGATATGTCCATGTGGCGCACGACGAAGGCAAAGCCGGGCGCTTCCTTCTCCGCCTGTTCGAACATGGCGCGATGGTCGGCGCCGAGCAGCCGCAGATAATTGGTCCGCCCGCGTTCCATGAAACGCAGATAGCTGGCGTGATAGACGACGCCGGAAAAATCCGTGTCCTCGTAATAGACCCGCACCATTTGCCGGTGCAGGCCGTCGCCGAGAATGCCGTCGATGGAATTCATGAGCTCAACGTTCGCTTGTCGATAAACTGCTGCGCCATTTCGAGAAATATTCTCACTAACGCGAGTTGGGCCAAGGCGAAGAGCAATGGTGGCAGCAAGGTGAAATAATAATACAGGCTCATCGATGCATAGGATTGATCGGTGACAAACAAAAAGACGCTGTACTGCAACAGATGCAGCACCGCGGCGGCAAGGTAGAGATACCAAATAATCAAAAGCGCTTTGCGCGTGAAGACCGGACGCAGCGACAGAAATTCGATCAGCATCTTCATCGGCGGCTCCATTTCGCTTCTAGGGCCTAGGTATCGTCGTCCTGCCCAAACAACCCGAACTGGCTGGCGTCGCGCTGCGGTTCCTTCATGCCGAGATGGGCGAAGGCCTGCGGCGTCAGCAGACGGCCGCGCGGCGTTCGCTGGAGGAAGCCTTTCTGAATCAAGTATGGCTCGATGATATCTTCGAGCGCATCGCGCGGCTCGGACAGGCCCGCCGCAATGGTCTCTACGCCGACCGGGCCGCCGGCATAGTTCTCCGCGATCATGCGCAGATAGCGCCGGTCCATCGCATCCAAGCCGCTGGCGTCGACTTCCAAAGCCTGCAAGGCCTTGTCGGCAATCTTGCGATCGACCGCCTTGTCGCCATCGACATGCGCGAAATCGCGCACGCGGCGTAAAAGCCGCCCGGCGATCCGCGGCGTGCCGCGCGAGCGCTTGGCGATTTCGTTGGCGCCGTCCGGCGTCATGCCGATGCCAAGGACGCGGGCGCCGCGCGACACGATCAGCTCCAGTTCGGCCTCGGTATAGAAATTCAGCCGCACCGGAATGCCGAAGCGGTCCCGCAGCGGATTGGTGAGCAACCCGGCGCGCGTTGTCGCACCGACAAGCGTGAACGGCGACAGATCGATCTTGACCGAGCGTGCCGCCGGCCCCTCGCCGATGATCAAATCGAGCTGGAAGTCCTCCATCGCCGGATAGAGAATTTCCTCGACCTGCGGGCTGAGCCGATGGATTTCATCAATGAACAGCACGTCGCGCGGTTCGAGATTAGTCAAGAGCGCGGCGAGATCGCCGGCCTTGGCGATGACAGGCCCCGAGGTGGCACGGAAGTTGACGCCGAGTTCGCGCGCCACAATCTGCGCCAGCGTCGTCTTGCCCAAACCGGGCGGGCCGACGAACAGCACATGGTCGAGCGCTTCCTGCCGCGCCTTGGCCGCCTCGATGAACACGCTCAGGTTCGCTCGCGCCTTCTCCTGGCCGATGAATTCCGAAAGTTTCTGCGGGCGTAGCGACGCATCGACGTCATCATCGCGCTTGTCGCCAGCGATCAGGCGCGGGTTTGAACTCACGTCATGCCCCGGCGGTATTTGTTCGGCAGCAGCTCACCGATATTCGTCACCGTCGGCCCGTTGTTGCCGTCCGGCACAATGACACGCGCCTTGGCGTCGTAATCGTGAATGAGTTCGCGGCAGGCGCCGCATGGCGACACGACGGCGATATCGCCTGTCTCGCCGGGCTTCGGGTGGCGCACGGCAACGATGGTGTCGATGCCCTGGTCGCCCTTCGCGGTCAGCGCGGTGCCGATGCAGATCGCCTCGGCGCAGACTGCGCCGCGCCCGACATAGGCGTCGAGATTGACGCCGGTGACGACGCGGCCGTCGCGCGTGCGCATCGCCGCGCCGACTTCCTGCCAGTCGTTTCGATAGCGCTGCTTGATCGCCGCGGTCGCGGCGTCGATCAACTCTTGATCCTTGTCGGTCAACTTGCTCATTTAGCCAACTCTTTGAGACCCTGCCGGATCAATGTCTGCACATCGGCGCCGTCACCGACTTCGCGCGCCGCTGCCGCAATCGCCGAGGCCGCCTGCGGCTGGGCATAGCCGAGATTGACCAGCGCCGACACCGCATCCATCACCGGCCGCGGCGCGCGCTTCTCGTCGAGCGCGCCGGCCAGATGCGCGGCGCCGGCATCGATGTCCGCGAAGGCCGGCACCTTGTCCTTCAGTTCCGTCACGATGCGCTCCGCGACTTTCGCGCCGACGCCCGGGGAACGCGACACCGCCGCTTTGTCGCGCATCGAAATCGCCGTCGCCAGTTCGCCGATTTTCAAAGTAGACAGCACCGACAAGGCCACCTTGGCGCCGACGCCCTGCACCGTCTGCAACAGGCGGAACCATTCACGTTCGCTATCACTGGCAAAGCCGAAGAGCTTGATCTGGTCTTCGCGCACGTAAGTTTCAATGGAGAGCGTCGCGGCTTCGCCGGGATGCGGCAGCATCGACAATGTGCGCGCCGAGCAATGCACCTGATACCCGACGCCGTTGACATCGAGGATCAGGAAATCGGTGCCGAGTGAATCGACGATGCCTTTGAGCTTGCCGATCATTGCGCCATCACCTTCAGCACGACACTCGCCCGATGATGCGCGTGGCAAATGGCAATGGCCAGCGCGTCTGCGGCGTCTTCCGATTGCGGATCGGCCTTCGGCAGCAGCACGCCGATCATCATCCGGATTTGCGCCTTCTCGGCGTGGCCCGCGCCGACCACCGTCTTCTTCACCAGATTGGGCGCATATTCGGCGACCGTCAGTCCGGCGCGCGCCGGCACCAGCATGGCGATGCCGCGCGCCTGCCCGAGCTTCAGGGTCGAGGCGCCGTTGCCGTTGATGAACGTATTCTCCACCGCCGCCTCATGCGGCGCGTACTGCTCGATCACCGCGATCAATCCGTCGTGGATCGCCACCAGCCGCGCCCCCAAGGCCGCGCGCTCGCTGGTTTCCACCGAGCCGCAAGCCACATGAATGAGCCTGTTGCCGTCGCTTTCGATTAGCCCCCAGCCGGTACGGCGGAGGCCCGGATCGATGCCGAGAATGCGAATCGCCCGAGTGCCCATGCCCTGTTGATAGCCCCAGGCGCCGGGGCCTGCTAGAGAGGCCGCCCGCCGGGACTTAAAGCCATGTTCACCCTGCCACTTTGGTCAGCTTTTGCCGACGCCGCCGCCGATCCGCGCTTTGTCTATGCCCTCGGCATCGCCATTGTGGCCGGACTGGTGCGCGGCTTTTCGGGCTTCGGCTCGGCGCTCATCTATATGCCGCTGATTTCCGCGATCTACTCGCCGGCCGTAGCCGCGGCGACCATCCTGCTGATCGATTCGCTGTGCGGCCTGCCCTTCGCCATTCATGCCTGGCCGAACGCCAACCGGCGTGAGTTACTGCCGGTGTCGATCGGCGCCGTTGTCGGAGTTCCGCTCGGCGTCATGGCGCTGCTTTACATCGACCCGCTGACATTGCGCTGGTTCATCGCCGTTTTAGTGCTCGCCGCGGTGGCGGCATTGGCCGCCGGCTGGCGCTATCACGGCAAGCCGACGCTGCCGGCCTCGCTCGGCGTCGGCGCTCTATCCGGTTTCGGCGCCGGCGCGGTGCAGATCGGCGCGCCGCCGCTTCTGGTGTTCTGGCTGGGCGGAAAGAACAGCGCGACCACGGTGCGCGCCAACATCATGGTTTATTTCGTCGTGCAGGGCACGCTGACCTTCGTTTTGTATTTCTACAACGGTCTGTTCACCGCGCCGGTCGTCGTGCTGTCGCTGTTGTTCGGCGTGCCGTTCGCGCTGGCGATGTTCGGCGGCGCCTGGTGGTTTCACGGAAGCAGCGACGTTCTGTACCGCCGCGTCGCCTATGCGATCATCGGCTTTGCCGGACTGGTGAGCTTGCCGGTGTTCGACGGGCTGCGGTAACTCTATTCGCCGCCCATCTTCTGCATCAGCGCGTCCGACACTTCGAAATTGGCGAAGACGTTCTGCACGTCGTCGTCGTCATCGAGCGCCTGCATCAGCTTGAGCATCTTCTCGCCGGCTTCGTCCGAGAGCATCACCGTGTTCTGCGGCTTCCAGATCATCGCCGCCTTGCGCGCTTCGCCGTATTTGGCTTCCAGCGCCTTGGCGACCTCGCGCAACGTTTCGGTGGTGGTGAAAACCTGATGGCCGTTCTCGTCCGAGATCACGTCCTCGGCGCCGGCTTCAATCGCCGCTTCCAGCATGGCGTCGGCATCCGCCACCTTGGCGTCGTACTCGACGACGCCGACATGATCGAACATGAAGGCGACCGACCCGGTGGTACCGAGATTGCCGCCGGCTTTGGTGAAAGCGGAGCGCACTTCGCTGGCGGTGCGGTTGTGGTTGTCGGTCAAGGCCTCGACAATGACCGCGACCCCGCCCGGGCCGTAGCCCTCGTACCGCATCTCGTCATAACTTTCGGATTCCGAACCGCTCGCCTTCTTGATGGCGCGTTCGATATTATCCTTCGGCATATTCTCGGCACGGGCTTCCAGGATCGCGGCGCGCAGGCGCGGGTTGAACGCGGGGTCGGGCTGGCCGAGCTTGGCGGCGACGGTGATTTCCCGCGCCAGCTTGCCGAACACCTTGGAGCGGACTTTGTCCTGCTTCCCCTTGCGGTGCATGATGTTCTTGAACTGGGAATGACCGGCCATGGTTCGCTCTGCGCTATCGGTTGAAACCGGCGCGGTTATAGAGCGGGCGGGCAAGAAAATAAACTGCCCGTGGCGGGCTAGTTGGCCACCGCGACATTGCGCAACGTCGCCTCGATCCGCCGGGCCACCTTGGCGACGTTTCCGTGCACGCACGATTTGTAGCGCGCCACCGCGTCGCGATCGACCATGAAGAATTCCCGCTCCGGATAGGTCCGCCCGAACACATCGGTCAGCATGCTGCGGAATTTACCCGACACCACGCCCGGCATATGACCGGACGGTTGCTCGGCATAGGCGGCGTAATGCGCCGAGGTCAGCGCGCAGAGCAGCGGATGCAGCCGCGCCGAGTAGACCTGCTTGTGGCGCTGGATCGCCTGGATGGTGCGATCGAGTGCAATGTCTGTCCCGATCTCGGCGCCGATCTGCAAGGGCTCATCAACCGTCGCCTCGGTGAGCGGAAACTGGTCGATCAGCCAATCGCCGAGATGTTCGGCATTGCTGCGGCCGCGGCCGTACAGCATCACATCGTCTTCGTAAGGCGCGTACCACGTGTCGAGCCGGTCGACGACGCGGTCTATGGCCGGCCGCGGAATGAGTTCGCGGTACTGCGTGCCGAAAATGCCGATAGCGGATCTGGCGCGCGCCAGGATGTTCAGAATGTCGTCGCCGAGCAGAGGCTGGAACAGGCAGTTGCCGACGCCGAGCACGACCAGATCATACTGTTCGCGCGCCTGCGCCAATGTCTTGAAAGTGAGATGATGCACATTGGCGGCGCCCGGCAGCACGGCATTGATCATGTGCAGGCCGAGCCGGTCGCCGAAGCCGCCGGCATCGCTTTCCGACACCACCGCGACGTTGCACGACGCCAGCGGCGCGATGCGGTCGGCCGGCGTCAGACGAAACAGCATCTGCCGGTCGTCGACCGGCGCGGTGCGTTGAATGCGGAAGCCGTAGCGGTCGAACAATTGCGTCAGTTCGCAATAACTCAGCGCATTGGCGAAGCCCTGCGCGACGCGCTCGGGCCCGCCAAAGAGATCGGCCGGATGATAGCTCAGGATCACGTCCTGTTTGCAGAAGCGCAAATGCGTGAACAGGCTTTCCAGGTCTGCGATATTTTCAAGAACGCCGAGCATGACGACGATGTCGCATTGGGTCGCCGCATGGGTCGGGAATTCGCCGCCGGCCAGATCGCCAATCAGCGTACCCCTGCCGTGCGCGAGGCGTTCGGCCATCTCATAGCGGCAGCCGAGCGGCATCAGGTCGCGCAAGGTCTCGCCGCCGCCGCCGCCGAGATCGAGCACGCGCGCGCCGGACGGAATGAATTGCGCGGCCAGTTGCGCGCGCGGATCGATCTTCGACGCTGCGTCAGCACGGCGCGCGTCGTCGGCCATCGCAACGAGCGCAAGATTGGCATTGACGCGCAGAGCCATGGGGTCCGTCCTCAAGGCCAGAGAACGGCAGTTATGGTTAATAAATGCTTAGCGTGGCCCTATTCCCAAAAGCGCGGCCGCGCTTCTTCCAGCAAGCCGCCGAGGCGCACCGCGCCAACCTTCAAGGCCAGCCCGGTCTTGTCGTCGGTCTCGACCGCGACGCCGCACATCGTCGCCGGTCCACTCGCTGCTTCGAATTTCGCGCCGGGCAGCTTGCGCAGGAAGCGCGACAGCGGTTCGTCCTTGACCATGCCGATGACCGAGTCGAAATCGCCGGTCATGCCGGCATCGGTCATGAAGGCGGTGCCGCCGGACAGAATGCGGTGATCGGACGTTGGCACATGGGTATGCGTGCCGACCACGAGCGAGGCGCGGCCGTCGCAGAAATAACCCATCGCCTGCTTCTCGCTGGTCGCCTCGCAATGCATGTCGACGACGATGGCGTCGGCGGCGTCGCCGAGCGGACAGGCGGAAATCTCGCGCTCGACGCCGGCGAAAGGATCGTCCATCGCATCCATGTAAACGCGGCCCATCGCATTGATGACCAAAGCGCGCTTGCCGTTCTTGCAATCGACCAAAGCCGCGCCGCGGCCTGGCGTGCCTTTCGGATAATTCACCGGACGGATCAGGCGCGGCGCGCGCTCGATGAACACCAAGGCCTCGCGCTGATCCCATGAGTGATTGCCGAGCGTGACGGCGTCGGCGCCAGCGTCGATGAACTCGTTGTAGATCGTTTCGGTGATGCCGAAGCCGCCGGCGGCGTTCTCGCCATTGATGACGACGAGGTCGAGTTTCCAGTCGGCGATCAGGCCGGGCAGACGCTCATGCACGATGGTGCGGCCGGACCGCCCGACAATGTCGCCGATAAAGAGAAGCCGCATAGAGGAGAATACCTACGAAAGTACGATGACTTCTTGTTCCGTTAGCACGAAGTCGAGGCGCTCGTCGCGTTCCGTCACCGGAACCTGGGGAATTTCCTGCACGGCAAAAGCAATGCCGATGGCAGTGACTTTCTTCTTGGCGCGCAGCGCGGCGAGCGTCATGTCGTAATAGCCGGCGCCGTAGCCGATGCGCTGGCCGGAGCGGTCGAAGGCGGCGAGCGGCACGATGACGATGTCGGGCGCGACTTCCGGCGCTTCCGGCAGAGGCTCGCGGATGCCCCACTGCCCGGCTTTTAATTCATCGCCGATTTTCCACGCCCGCATGATCAGCGGCCTGCCGCGCCCGGCGATGCACGGCAGCGCCAGAAGCGCGCCCGCGCCGCCGAGCTTGCGCAATAAAGGCAGCGGATTGATTTCGGTCTTCATTGGCATGAAGCCGGAGACGATGGTGCCTGGCGTTACCTCGACGGGTAACCCGCGCGCCGCGATCGCATCCGCCGCCGCTTGGCGCTCGGCCGCCGGCATTGCGTCGCGCAGGGCCAGGACGGAGGCGCGGAGGGCTGATTTTGATTGAGATGAATCTGCCCCGGCCAAACCCGTCATCCTGAGGTGCGAGCGCAGCGAGCCTCGAAGGATGGACGGCCGCGAACTCTCGGGCGTCGCCCTTCGAGGCTCAGCGCTATGCGCCTCGCACCTCAGGGTGACGGACTAATTCAGTGCGGAGCCGCAATGGCCGTCAGAGCATGATCCCGGGAACCTACTGTTGTAGGTGGGCGCCATATGACCGAGCCCACGAGCCCGGCCAGGGACAGCTCCCGATGGAATCGTAAGGCCCCGGGGAATGTGTCTCCAACGCACCTCGCAGCCCCGCCTGGTCAATGTAGGCGTTCGGGGGGCGAAGCGCCATGGCGCATCTGTGGTGAGGGGCACTTTCAGAAAGCTCAGAATCGCGGAACCGCCCCCTCACCCGACCGCTTTCGCTCCGCTCCAGCGGTCGACCTCTCCCCGCACGCGGGGAGAGGGAAAGCGAGCGGGCATGAGCTACCCAATCCCCACACCGTTGCCGCGACTCTGATTGAGCTTCCGGGTAATGCCCTCGAGCCGCTCGGCGGCCGAATTGAACGCGCCGATCACGGCGTCGGAGGCCGCCCGCGCGCGATCGGACGACACCATGCGCGCGTCCTGCAAGGCGGCGACCTCTTCCTCGAGCCGGCGCAGCTTGCGCGTCACGTCGGTGTTCTCGTCGGCCACCATCAAGGCCGCCATCACGGTGAGCCGCGTGTCGCCGATTTCGCCGAAACGCTTGCGCAGGTCGGTAATGCGCGCGTCGATGTCGGCGGCGAGCGCCTGCAAATGCTCCTCCTGCCCATCCTCACAAGCAAGACGGAACTGGCGGCCGGCAATGGTGGCGTTGACCGTGCCCATCACGCCTTCCTTTTGCGCATGATCTTATCCGAAAACCGGTTCCCACTTTTCGGGATCATGCGCCGTCCTCCGCCAGCACCGATTGAATGCTCGCAATCGCCGTGTCGAGCCGTTCGGCGACTTCGCGGTTGGTCGCTTCCAGCTTGCGCGAACGCGCCGTCTCGCCGTCAAGCGCCGAGGCCAGCCGCGCCCGGTCGAGCCCGAGCGTCTGCACCTGGGCGGCCAACGTATCTTCATTGCGGTCGGCATCGACGCGCCGCTCGACCGCTGCGTCGAGCGCGTCGAGGGCCATGGCCAGGCGTTTAACGGCGGTGTCGATGGCGCTCTGCTCACTCATGGGACGACCCGCGATCTGAAAAAACCGTGCGGAGGCAAATGTTTAGGCCGGGAAGCTTACGTGGAGCGCGATCCTTTCGTCAACGCCTGGCGTCAGCTTTGCCCCGGTGTTTTGCCGGGCCTGTGCATGGCCGCAAACGGACTGTGCCGTCACATTGACTCAAGGGCCCGCCATGCTATGCGAACCCAACAAACAGGCCTATTTCCATGACAGCACACGCTTCGCCGACATCCGCCGCCGCGACCGCGGACAGGGCCGAAAAGGACATGGCCAACGCCATCCGCGCGCTGGCCATGGACGCCGTGCAGCAGGCCAATTCCGGCCATCCGGGCTTGCCGATGGGCGCGGCCGACGTCGCGACCGTGCTGTTCTCGCAGTTCCTGAAATTCGACCCGTCGAACCCGAAATGGCCCGACCGCGACCGCTTTGTGCTCTCCGCCGGCCACGGTTCGATGCTGATGTATTCACTACTGTACCTGACCGGCTACAAGTCGGTGACCATCGACGAGATCAAGCGCTTCCGCCAGTCCGACTCGAAGACACCGGGACATCCGGAAAACTTCATCACCGAAGGCGTCGAAACCACCACCGGCCCGCTCGGCCAGGGGCTGGCCAATGCCGTCGGCATGGCGATGGCGGAACGACACATGGCCGCCGTGTTCGGCGACGCCATCGTCGATCACAAGACGTACGTACTCGCCTCCGACGGCGACCTGATGGAAGGCATCTCGCAGGAAGCGATTTCGCTGGCCGGCCATCTCAAACTGTCGAAACTCATCGTCCTGTTCGACGACAACGGCATTTCCATCGACGGCGCGCTGTCGCTGTCGGACTCGACCGATCAGATCAATCGCTTCGAGGCGTCGGGCTGGAACGCCGTGCGTGTCGACGGCCACGACCAGACCGCCATCGCCGCCGCCCTGACCAAGGCGCAAACCTCAGACAAGCCGACGCTTATCGCCTGCAAGACCACCATCGGCTTCGGCGCGCCGACTAAGGCCGGCAAGTCGTCGTCGCACGGCTCGCCGCTCGGCGCCGACGAGATCAAGGGGGCACGCGAAGCGCTTGGCTGGAATTATCCGCCGTTCGAAGTGCCGAACGAAATTCTCTCGGCCTGGCGCGCCGCCGGCGAACGCTCCAAGACTGCGCACGCCAATTGGGACAAAAGCTTCGCTGCGCTGGACAAGGCGCAGCAGACTGAATTCACCCGCCGCATGAACGGCGAAGTGTCGAAGCCGGCGCTGACCGCCGCGGTGAAAGCGGTGAAGGAGCAGCTTGCCGCCACGCCGAAGGAAATCGCCACCCGCACCGCCTGCGAATTCGCGCTGGAAAGCCTGATCCCGGCGCTGCCGGAAATGATCGGCGGCTCGGCCGACCTCACCGGTTCGAACAATACCCGCACCAAGTCGATGAAGGCGCAGAGCGCGTCGGATTTCTCCGGCCGCTTCATCCATTGGGGCATCCGCGAGCACGGCATGGCCGCGGCGATGAATGGCATGACGCTGCACGGCGGCATCATCCCCTATTCCGGCACGTTCCTCGTTTTCTCCGATTACTGCCGGCCGTCGATCCGCCTCGCCGCGCTGATGGGCATCCGCGTCGTCCACGTCATGACGCATGACTCGATCGGCCTTGGCGAAGACGGCCCGACGCATCAGCCGGTCGAGCACATGGCGGCGCTGCGCGCCATTCCGAATGTGCTGGTGTTCCGCCCCTGCGACGCCGTCGAGACGGTGGAGTGCTGGGAACTCGCACTTCAACACAATGACCGCCCGAGCGTTCTGGCGCTGACCCGCCAGAACCTGCCGCAGCTGTCGACCAATTTCCTCGACAACAACCGCTGCGCCGCCGGCGCCTATGAAATCGTTGCCGCCAACGGCAAGGCGCAAGTCTCGATCTTCGCCTCGGGCTCGGAAGTCGCTATCGCCGCCGACGGCGCCAAATTGCTGGCCGCCAAGGGCATCGCCGCCCGCGTCGTATCGGTGCCGTGCTTCGAGCTTTTCGCCGCGCAGCCGGAAGCCGCGCGCCGCGCCGTCATCGGCGATACGCCGGTGAAAATCGGCGTCGAGGCCGGCGTGCGCCAGGGCTGGGACGCCATCATCGGCAACGACGGCGCATTCGTCGGCATGAATTCGTTCGGCGCCTCCGCGCCGTTCAAGGAACTCTACAAGAAATTCGGTATTACCGCCGAGGCCGTGGCCGAAGCGGCGTTGGGTAAACTTGGAAAGTAACTATATCGGTGTCATTGCCCCGCACCTCGCGGGCAATCCAGTAAACACCCGGCCATATTTTTGGCATGACGTTGCTGGAAGCATGCCGACAGCAAGACCGGGAGCGACATCTCATGACTATCCGCGTTGCCATTAACGGGTTCGGCCGCATCGGCCGCAACATCCTGCGCGCCATTGCCGAAAGCGGCCGCACCGACATCGAAGTGGTCGGCATCAACGATCTCGGCCCGGTCGAAACCAACGCCCATCTGCTGCGCTTCGATTCAGTGCACGGCCGCTTCCCCGGCCAGGTCACTGTCAAGGGCGACACCATTTCGCTCGGCAACGGCGCCATCAAGGTCACCGCGGTGAAGGATCCCTCGATGCTGCCGTGGAAGGATCTCGGCGTCGATATCGCCATGGAATGCACCGGCATTTTCACCGCCAAGGACAAGGCCTCGGCGCACCTCACCGCAGGCGCCAAGCGCGTCCTCGTGTCGGCCCCGGCAGACGGCGCCGACCTCACCGTCGTCTACGGCGTCAACCACGACAAGCTCACCAAGGATCACCTGGTCGTCTCCAACGCCTCGTGCACCACCAACT
>LNFM01001150.1_pt1 | contig 61700 bp, 56 predicted proteins | sample 596031 | NCBI WGS metagenome assembly LNFM01 (sample SAMN04254537, study PRJNA301005) | activated carbon metagenome | isolation source: dual media filters at the Ann Arbor, Michigan drinking water treatment plant | place: USA: Ann Arbor | reverse complement strand
TCTGTGTCTTGCTCGATGTGCGAATCGATGCCCTTGACCAGCGCATGGGTCATTCGGTCCTGAAGAGAACCATTTCGCCACTCAAGTCCCGCTTTCGGAGCCGCTGCGCCGGGGCCACCGCCAGCAAGAAGCTCGGCCTCTGCTTTCGCCTTAATTTCCTCGGCGAACGTCACCATTTCTTCGCCGGCCATGGGATGCGTGTTCGAAATCAACGCTTCAGTTTTTTTCAATAAACTCGGTTCGATCTGATCGTAAACTTCCAGCATGCCGGCGTTCACGATGGCCATATCGAGACCTTTTTTTAGAGCGTGATGCAAAAAGACCGAGTGCATGGCTTCACGAACCGGTTGGTTTCCGCGGAAGCTAAATGAAAGGTTTGAAATACCACCGCTAACGGACGCCCCAGGGCAGGCCGCTTTGATTCGAGGAATCGCTTCTAAAAACTCGACGGCGTATCCGTCGTGTTCTGGCATTCCCGTCGCAATCGTCAAAACGTTCGGATCAAAAACGATATCGGTCGGTTCAAAATCAAGACGCTCGCGCAAAAGATCGTAGGCACGTTTACAAATTCGAACTTTCTCGTCGGCCGAAACGGCCTGACCTTGTTCATCAAACGCCATGACGACAACAGCCGCCCCGTACTTTTGGCAAAGTGCCGCTTGGCTTAAAAAAGACTCTTCGCCTTCTTTCAAAGAAATCGAATTCACAATCGACTTCCCTTGAAGATTTTTAAGACCTTCTTCAAGCACCGACCATTTTGACGAGTCGATCATGACAGGAACGCGCGCGATGTCGGGCTCGGCCAAAGCTCGACGCAAGAATTCGCGCATCATGACTTTTCCATCGATCATGGCTTCATCAAAATTCACATCGATCATATGCGCGCCGTTTTCGACCTGCTGGCGCGCCACTGTGACGGACTCTTCCAATTTTCCAGCTTTAATCAGTTTCGCAAATTTTGGCGAACCGGTGACATTCGTTCTTTCACCAATGACAGTGAGTCCACCTTCGGCCATCGTGAACGCCTCAAGCCCCGAAAGCCGCAAGGTCGGCTTTACGACACCTGGTACACGTGGCTTTTTCTCGCGCATGACATCGGCAATCGCCTTGATGTGGCGAGGGGTGGTTCCACAGCATCCACCGACCACGTTCAGCCATCCTGCGTTCGCAAACGCAGACAAGCCCAAAGCGATCGATTCAGGAGTTTCATCGTAACCTGTTGGCGAAAGCGGATTCGGAAGACCTGCGTTCGGATAGCAGCTGATAAACGCATCGCTCACGCGCGCGAGATCTTTTACGAACGGTCGCATTTCTTCAGTACCAAGCGCGCAGTTAAGACCAACGCTGAGAGGCTTCGAATGACGAACACTGTTCCAGAACGCTTCGACCGTTTGACCAGAAAGCGTTCGGCCGGCGCGGTCTGTGATCGTCACCGACAGCATCAGTGGAATTTCGATGTCCCGTTCTTCTTCAACTGTGCGAATTGCGAAAAGTGCAGCTTTCGCATTGAGAGTGTCGAAAACTGTTTCCGGTAAAAGGATGTCGACGCCGCCATCAAGTAGAGCTTCCGCTTGCTCTTTGTACTGCTCAACCATCGTGTCGAAATCGATGGCTCGGTATCCGGGATTATTCACATCCGGCGAGAGCGAGGCCGTGCGATTCATCGGACCCATCGCGCCCGCAACGTAAACACGTTTTCCCGTGCGCGCTGTGAAATCATCAGCCGCCCGCCGCGCAACACCTGCCGCCGCCAAGTTCAGTTCGCGAACGATGTGTCCAAGTTCGTACTCGTCTTGTGTGACTTTCGTGCCGTTAAAAGTATTGGTCTCGATAATGTCGGCGCCGGCGTCAAGATAGGCTGTGTGCACTTCGTACACCGCTTCACTTTGAGTGATGCACAAAAGATCGTTGTTCCCTTTAAGGTCCTTCGTGTGCCCCTGAAACCGCTCGCCACGAAAGTCAGCTTCAGAGAATTTCTTCTGCTGGAGCATCGTTCCCATGGCACCGTCGATAATGAGAATGCGTTCCTTCAGAGCTTTTCGAAGCTCTACTTTTACGTCTTTCAAATTCTGCGTGGAACGCACTGAAGTCGCTTGGGCCATCGTAAGAAGCTAGCGAAACAGCGAGTCGCTGTCACTAAACCTCTGAGTCAAGCGGTAGAGTGGAAATTCTAAAACAGGACCGATTCTCGGAACCCTAAACACCTCAAATCACCGCCTTTTAGAAAAACAGCTGACTCACAAAGTGCACGCGAGCCTGGGCGAGACCAACGGGAGTGGCGCGGGCGAGGGGCCTCAAGGAGACTGAGGTATCGCGTCACTCCCGGGTCCCACAGACCGCCGAAAGCAGTCATTGACTTATTCCACCTTACGGTATAATGTAATAGTTGAGATGCGACCTCCAGAAGGGCATTTTAGTGATTCGTAACTTCGGAAACAAACTGGCGGCGCAAATCTGGGAATTGGATGAAGCCAAGGCGCTTCCTAAAGAATGCTGGGTTCGAGCCAAAGCGCTCCTCACGATTATGCATGGAACCAGCACTCTTTTAGACCTGAAACTCAAGGGACAGCCACCGCAGCTGAGGCTTCATAAGCTGCAGGGCGGACGAAAAGAGGAGTGGAGCATCACGATTCAGCTACCGTGGTGCATCACATTCAAGTTTCAAAACGGCGAATTTGTAGATGTTAAGATCGAAAACTATCACTGAAAAAGAGCGAGCCATAAGATGATTAAAAACCCAAAACCGATGCACCCCGGAATCGTCTTGAGCGAGGTCTACATGAAAGATCTCGACCTCAATCAATCTCAGCTGGCGAAGCTCTGCGAATGCTCGCACCGAAAAATCAATGAAATCGTCAACGGCAAGAGAGCGATCTCTCCTGATTTCGCGATCACTCTCGAAAAAGCGCTCGGCACGACGGCCGAAATGTGGGTCCGAATTCAAGCCGAGTATGACCTTTGGGTCGCACGAAAAAAAGTCGCCTAAGAGAAACGTCACCGACTTCAAACACATCGGTAGCGGCGATTTCGCGTAAAACCAATGGCCTTAAGCTTCGGCTCAGCATCAAGATCTCGCTGCGCCTGCCGTCGAGAGACAAGTCCTCGACAAGCTGAGATGTATCGATCCACCGTGAGATCTTCCCGCGGAACAGAGTCCGATTTTCTAACGATCAGGCGCTGAAGCAGCCGCTCACGCGCATCCTTCGTCATTAGTGTCACACCTTCGGGTGCTTGACCTTTTGCGAAGAGCGGCGCGGAACCAATGAATCCCGCGCTTAAGTAGGGTTCCGTTTGTAGGTCAATCATCTCATCGGTCAGCACACGATTCGGGCGCTGCAGCGGAATGAAATAAAGGTCGTTCGACATGTCTGGGAAAGCGCGGTCAATGGATTTGATCAGTGCCTGAAGAGTTGCAAGACGAGAAGGTTTCGGCATCGACGAAGCTTCCGAGGTTTTTATTTCGAAAGTGAGTTTCATTTCCGCAAACCGAAGCGGAACCAAAATCGCGCGTGGCCAGGGCAAAGCTTCGAGTTCGCTCAAAAGACGAAAGGTGTGAACTTCATGACCCCATCGCTCAAGATATCCCGTGAAGAGTTCTGCAAGGCGCGGATCAAGGCGAGACCACTGCGAGTAAATCGCGATCTGCTTTTCTGACAGAATCTGATCCGACGCCATTTCGTCTACACGCTTTTCGATGTCTCGATAAGCCCTTAGGAGATCGTCGGTTTGCGGAAGCTTCGGCAGACCTTTCATTTTACGGATTCAATTCTTCAATAAGCTCGTCCAGAAAATCTAAAGCTGCGTCCGCACCAGGAACCCCTCGTTTGCGACAGGACTCGATGGCTCGCTCGACGATCGATGTATCCGAACCAGCCTTCAAAAGTGCTCGCGCGTGACCCAAGTCCTTTGGTCGATGCGCGAAGCACTTCATGATCAACATGTCCTCGCGGCCCAACGCATCGACAACAAGATGCTTTCCGGAAAAAACACGAATGAGTCGTTCGGTAAAATCTGGCGGCAGCACGTGTGTGAACGAGCTGAAGTAAGGATTTAGCCAATCGCCCGGAAGCCCAAGTTCCATCGCGACCGCTTTCACTTTGTCGTCAATTTCATCGAACGAAACCTGCTTCGGAAGAGCATCGATATCGGCCGTTGCCAAAGGGTAGCCGTGAGCCAAAACCATGCTCGTACCGCCACCGACGAACAACGTGAGAGCTGCCTCAAGACGGCGATCAAGGCTTTGGAAAGCGCGCAGAGCCACTGGTTTCGATATAGGCTTTAAAGGGTCCATTCGACTATATTACGACAATTATTACGATGTCGCAATATAAAATTAGCTATTAATTTCAATACTTTACGAGATGGTCCGGCGGCCGAACGAAGCTTAAACGCCGAGTTTCTTAACGATGCCCTTCACGGACGAAACATCGTTCAAGATGTAATAGTGCAGATTTTTAAAACCGCGATCGATCAATTCGACAGACTGTTTCAGTGTCCACTCTTGACCTATTTCTACGGCGTGCTCGGGATTTTTTAGTACGGGTTCGACCAGCGCATCCGGAAGGTCGATGAAGAAAGCTTTTGGAAGAGAGCGCAACTGCGCCGCCGACCGAAGGACTTTGAGGCCAGGAATGATCGGAACCGTTATTCCCGCCTCACGGCACGCGGCTTCGAAAGCAAAAAACTTCTGATTGTCGAAGAACATCTGCGTGATCACGTAATCTGCGCCAGCGTCGACTTTTCGTTTTAAATTCGCGACGTCCGCACGAAGACTTGGCGCTTCGAAATGTTTTTCAGGGTACCCGGCAACACCCACGCAAAAATCCAGAGGCTTTGAATCAACAATGTCTTCAACAAATTTTCCTTTTCGGATTTCACCAATTTGCGTGACAAGATCCGACGCAAAGCGATTGATCACACGGCCTGACGCGGTCACGGCGCCCGTCGCAGCAAGTCCCGACGGAGTGTCTCCACGAAGAGCCAAGACATTGTGAATTCCCAAAAACGAAAGCTCGATCAGCGCATCTTCAGTCTCTTCTTTTGAAAAACCCTGACAAAGAATGTGCGAAACCGTATCGATCTTAAATCGATTCTGAATAATGCCACAAATCCCAAGCGTCCCCGGACGCTTGCGAACCGTGCGTTTCGAAATCGTCCCATCGCCGCGCTCGTGGTATTGTGTCACCGACGAATGCGACGTCACATCGATCCACGGCGGATTCATTGTCGCCAAAACTTCGACCACATCGATAACGTCTTTCACGGACGATCCCCGTGGCGGCGGAACGATTTCGTAGCTGATCAGAGGCTGTTGGCCCGAGGCGCTGGCCTTGTCGATGTGCTCTATGACTTTCATGTGACGATAAGCTTAACGCGAACCAAGACGCCCAGGCAAGAGACTCATTATTTCACTCTTAAAGCGTTCACGCCCAAACAAGGCCAAGCGCGAAGAGTCGATCGCGAAATCACTTCTCATGGACCGAGTTTCAAAAATTTCGACCGCCTGGACCAACGACGCTACGTCTGCGCGTTCGAAAAACACGGTGTCACTTTCGGTCAAAGTTTCTAGGACACCGCCGGATTTAAAGGCAATGACGGGTGTCCCGCTGGCCAAAGACTCAAGTGGAGTGATCCCAAAATCTTCAACCCCAGGAAAAATAAAAGCTCTAGCCTGAGCCATGAGCGAAACCACTGAAGCGCGACTGACGGAACCAAGAAATTCAATCGTCGGCCCTGCCATCGCGCGAAGCTTCACGTCGTCTTGGCCAGAGCCTACAATCTTTAATATTTTCCCCATTTGATTGAAGGCCGCGATCGCTAAATCAACTCGCTTGTTCGGAGCAAACGCGGTCACCATTAAATAGAAGTCCTCGCGCGGAAGGTCGCCGGCCTCACGCGCCGCCGCGACACCAGAAAAATCCTCGAACTCGACAAAGGGGTGAACGACGACAGAATCACGGCCATAAATTCGACGAATTCGCTCGCGAACAAACCCGGAATTAGCGACCAGCAAATCGATGTTTTTGTTGGAATTAATATCCCAACGAGTCAGCGATCCACGAAGTGCTCTTGCGCCAAGGCGCTGATAGAGCGGTGCTCCGCTGCTCGCTCCGAAATAGGAATCGAACTGATCATACATGTACCGCATGGGACTGTGGATGTAGCTCAGGTGAAATGCGCCGCTGGGCTTTGGAACACCTTTGATCACACAGTGCGAGCTTGAAACCATGAGGTTCGTTTCGGGCGGAACGCGAAGACTCTCGGCCGCGCGCGGAAACAGGGGTAGGAACTTACGGTAGTGGTGACCGATACCCGGAAGCTCATTCAAAAAACTCGTATGAATTTTCCGGCCTTCGATCAGCTTTGAAGTCGTCCCAGGGACATGCAAAAGCGTGTAAAGTGGAGCTTTCGGCGCCATCTCGCAGAATGCCTCAAGAATCCACTCTCCCCCACGAAATCCGGTCAGCCAATCGTGCAGCAGCACCGTTCCTTCCGGGAACTGAGTGCCGCTTGGCGCGCTGCGCAGTAGTTCAAGATTCATATCGAATGGTGATAGGTCTGATTTTCCGGATTTACAACCACGCGAATGGCCACGATGAAACGATTTTTAACACCTCTACCAGTGATGTTTTTTGAAGCCGGCCTCGCCCTTTTCGCGTGGATCACGGCGGTTCAAATTCGCGTCTGGTCGGGAATTGAAAATGCGCCGGTACCAGCAAACTACTGGCACTACGGGTTGGTTCTCGGATTTTTAACGGTCATTTGGAATTCTAGGTTTGGAATGTACCGATCTCTTCGCATTGGAGGGAGCGGCGAGAAACTTGAAGTCGCCGTGACGTCCATTCTGTCGGCCTTTCTTTCTTTTGTTTTCATCGTCTATTTCTTAGCGCCCAACCGAGTTTCCCGCGCAACACTTTTGATCTATGCGGCCGTATCGCTTTTTCTTTTCGTGATTGAACGCGCCCTTCTTCGCAAAGCTCTGCGCTGGACGCATGCGAACGGCGACGCCCGCCGAATTGTTCTTGTCGGAAACGGTGAAGCTCTTCGAGATTACGCCAAAATCGTTCGTGAAAACCACGGCCATGGCGTTGAAATCATCGGTTGGCACAACGGTCCTTCGTGGGCTGCAAACTTTGAAGAAACGCGCGGGATTGCTGAATTAGAAACGTTGCCCACCACGCAACTTGAGGCCGCGATTGACGCTTACGTTGTCTCGTACGCTTCGGACACGCCTGACAAACTCGATGAGTTCTTAAAAAAGCGCTATGACGAACTCTCAAACATTTACGTGCTTCCGAACTTAAAAAGTTTCGCTCTTGTAGGCCTTAGTCTTGAGAACTTTTCTGGTCTTCCCATCTTATCGCTGAACCAACCGCAGTACTCGAATTTCGATCTGGCTTTAAAACGAGGAATCGACATTGTGGGTGCCGGTCTTGGAATTTTGCTGCTTTCACCGATTTTACTGACGCTGGGACTTCTTGTGAGAATCACAAGCCAAGGCCCAATGATTTTCGGACAAGAGCGAATGGGCCTCGACGGCGAACTCTTCATGATGTGGAAGTTTCGCACGATGAAACCTGGGCCACGGCAGCCCGGCTGGACCATCGCCAACGATCCTCGCCGAACGCCCTTCGGGACATTTCTTCGCCGTACATCTCTCGACGAACTTCCGCAGCTTTGGAACGTTTTTGTCGGCGAGATGAGCCTCGTTGGCCCGCGCCCGGAGCAGCCATTCTTTGTTGAAAAATTCCGCCAGGAAATTCCGGCTTACATGCTTCGTCACAAGGTCAAAGCCGGTATTACAGGCTGGGCGCAAGTGATGGGCTGGCGCGGAGACACTCCGCTCAAAGAGCGAATCGAATGCGATCTTTATTACATTCGCAATTGGTCGATCGCCCTGGATCTTAAAATCCTCTTCCTCACCGTGAAGAACGGCATCATTCACGACAATGCTTACTGATTCGACGTCGTCGAAATCGACCGACGACCCCAAACTTCGTCGCGTGCTTTTGATCACTGCGCGCGCCGATCACGGTGGTGGACCAAGACACATTCTCGATTTACTCACGGCATTTTCCCGCTCGTCCGGATTGATTGAAACGGAATTCCATATTGCGGCCCCCAATCAAGAGCCCTATGCCCCACAGTTTAAAGAACTCGCGAAATCATTTATCGAAATTCCAGCGCGGTCTTTCTCGCTTTCTATTCTCTTTCGATTACTACAATTCGTACGGCACCACCGTATCGACATCGTTCACTCCCACGGCCGCGGGGCCGGTTTCTATTCACGTCTTCTAGGTTTTTTATCCGGTGTACCTGTCATTCATACTTTTCATGGAATCCACCGTGACCCCTCTTTCTCTGGCCGGGTGAAGCTCTGGCTCGATCAATTTCTCTCTCGTTTTTCTTTCACCCCGGTTTTTGTTTCGGAAAACGAACAACAAGAAGCGCTGAAGTTCGGCTGTGTTCAATCAGAGACCAAAGGATTCGTGGTGGAAAATGCGGTGGATCTTTCAAGGTTCACGGCCATTCGCACGCCGGCTTTTTCAGACACGACGAGACCGCTCAAATTCGGTGCCTTTCTACGCGCCGACCTTGCAAAGGGTCCAGATCGCTTTCTCCGCCTTGCTAGAGAATCGGCGAAAGAATCCGCAACATTCTCTTCATGGACCTGCGCTGGAATTTCTAAAGAAGAACTCGAGAAGTTCGGCCAAGTTCCCGGTGCCCTCAGTATCACGGGAAAAGTTCCAGACCCGGCAAGTTGGCTTCAATCTTTGGATGTTTTCGTTTCAACGGCACGCAATGAGGGACTTCCGCTGGGGGTCCTTGAAGCGATGGCGGCGGGATGTGTTTGCATTCTTTCTGATATTCCGGCGCATTCAGAATTCAAAAATCGAGGCGCCGCTCTTCTTTTCGATGCCGAAATTTCAAAGGCCTTTGTCAGCGAAGTGGAAAGTCTTAAAACCAATCCCGCGCGGCGTGCCGATTTACTCACGGCCGCCCACCGACTTCTCCAAGAGAGACACTCGCTGGAAAACTTTCGTGAAAAACTTCAGGCCGTCTATGCTAGGTTTTAAAAAGTGAAAGAGTTTGAACTATCCAAGAAAACCTACATCGATCAGCACAATGCGAGCTTGGTTCTTGGCCTCAAGCACGATGAATTTCGTCTTCAAAAAGCAAGCTGGGTCCAGTCGTTCATCGCGAAGAACCAACCCAACCATGTGCTCGATTTCGGATTCGGAGCCGGAGAACTTCTTGAAGATCTCCAGAGAACTCGCTCGGTGCAGAAGCTCTCTGGCGTCGATCCCAGCGAAACATTGCGACAAGAACTTGTGGCGCGAAATATCCACGCACCTTTTCATCGGATTGAATCGTCGCTAGAGACCTTCAGTGACGGATCCATCGACCTCATCACTTGCTTCAACGTTCTTCACCACGTACCGCCAGCACAACGCGCGTCGGTCGCACGACAAATGTCGGCAAAACTTTCTCCGGGTGGCTCAATACTTATTTGGGAGCATAACCCGTTTAATCCCGGAACCCAGCTTGTCGTTTGCCGCTGCGAGTATGATCACGACGCCATTCTTTTAAGGATGGGTGAAGTTCGAAGTCTGTTTTCGAATCTGGAAGCAGAATCCGCCGACTACGTGAACTTCTCAACACCTTCGATGCAAAAAACTGGTTTCTTTAAAAGTCTTGAAAAGTGGTTTCGGCGCGTTCCGCTGGGCGCACAGTACCGCGTGGTCTTAAGGAAGGTCCGATGATTTCAATCGTCATCCCGTGCTTTAACGAAGAGCAAGTCATCGCGAAGACTTTTTCAAGACTGCAGACGATTTTTCAGTCCTCGAAAGAAACCGCAGAAGTGATCTTCGTCAACGATGGAAGTTCTGACCGCACGTCTGAAATTCTGTGGTCTTTTCCCCAGTCTTCGCAGTTACGTGTTGTTCCCGTCGAGTTCTCACGAAATTTTGGTCACTCCGCCGCCGTCCTCGCGGGACTTCACGCAGCCCAAGGAGACTCGGTCGCCATTATCGATGCCGACCTTCAAGATCCGCCCGAGCTTCTGTTGCCGATGCTTGAAAAACTTCAGTCAGGCTATGACATCGTCTATGGAAAGCGCGTTCAGCGAAAAGCCGAGACCTTGTTCAAAAGGGCCACAGCGTGGCTCTTCTACCGACTGCTTCGGTTTTTGACCGACGTCGACATTCCCGCCGATGCCGGAGACTTTCGCATTATGACCCGCGAAGTTGCGGATGTTTTAAAGCGCGAGATCAATGAACAAGATCCGTTCCTGCGCGGCTTGGTGGCATGGGTTGGTTTTAGACAATTTCCGTTCGAGTATTCAAGAGACCCAAGAGCTGACGGAGAAACCAAATACACTTTCCGCAAAATGGTTCGCTTCGCCATGACAGGAGTTCTTGGTTTTTCAAACACGCCGCTTTATTTCGGTGTTTACTTGAGCTTTATAAGTTTCGCCGTAGCGATTCTGTCGATCTTCTATTTCATCTACCTTAAATTTAATGCGTTCACTGTTCCCGGCTGGGTTTCAATTATGATCGTCGTTGCGTTTTATGGTGCATTTCAGTTTCTGTTTTTCGGCATTACTGGCGCCTACATCGCCCGCATCAATAAACAGGTTACAAACCGCCCCTTATTCGTCATTCGAAAGTCGAAGCCTTGAAGGCCTTTGCGGCGGCCGTCATCATTATTCTTGCTGGAACGACCTACTGGAGTCTTTCCGATCACACCCTGCCAAGCTATCCCCGAACGCGGTTTTGGATTCAGGCTGCTGAATGTGCTCAATCCACCGGGCGATATCTGGTCGTTTGCGATCCAGTGAAAGGAGAAATTCCGGTTGAGGACGTTTCTCTCGCTGACGACCGCGGGCACACGCTTCTTTTGTCGGTCCTTGCTCGCGTCTTCGGCGTTGAACCGACCATTGAAGTTCTACGATCGCTCAATATCGCGATCGGTTTTTTCGGATTCTTGGCTCTGGTTTCGCTTCTTACTTTTCACGTCGGACCGAAGAGTGCGATTTTCACGGCACTTCTTGGGGCTTACTGGATTGGCGGACGCGCAGGTCCCGACGTCGACGCCGCGTATATGGGAATTTCAGCGCTAGGTGCTGCTGCTTTGCTCTTGGCTTCGCATCGAAGATCGCTTCTCTCATTAGTTCCGATCTTCTTTCTTCTAGGCTTTGTAGCATTGATTCGAGAACCCGTTGGACTTGGCCTCAGCCTCAGTCTCTTCGGCCTCGCCATCGTCACGATGGTCCAAGAGCTTTTCAGAACTAAGGAGTTCGACTTTAAAACTACGCTGCGCCCGGCGCTTCTAATTTTAGTCGCCTTCACCGCAATCAAAGCTCCAGCGCTACCGACCTTGATTCGCGACGAAGTCCTTGGAACAAAAGCCGTCGGTACCGCGGCCCACGGCCTTTCTCACAATTTATTTTTAGGTCTTGGCGGATTCGTCGAGAACAAGTGGGGCATTGTGTGGGACGACCTATATGCGGCGAACCTTATGAAGAAGCTTCATCCAACGATCGAGTATTGCAGCGATGAATATTTTAAAGCCATCGGAAAACTCTACTGGTCCTATGTGAAAGAAGATCCGCTGGAAGCGATCCGCGTGTACGCGGTCAAAACAGGTCGCACGCTGAGTGCCGCCGAAGGGCCTGCGTGGCCGGCTGTTGTCAGTTTTATTTTGTTAGGCGCGATTTTTTTCTACGCACGACGAATTTCCAAACCTATAAGTCGAGAAACTCTTCTCTTGGTCCTTGGACCAATGCTTTTTGGCCTCTCATTTATTGCTCAAGGGATTCTCACGCACCCGGCTTGGACTTACATTTATCCAGGCCCGATTTTACTGATGATCTGTGCCGCTATCTTAAGTGAACCGTATCTGGCGAAATTCAGATTTCGGAAATCCACTTCAGCATTCGTTTCGCAATCTCGCCGCGATCATAGCGGTGCATAACGTCGGACCTGTTGTCGGAACTGGCGCCGACAGAACGGCCAGCCGGACGATCCGACAACAGAAGATTTTCCAGAGCGCGCCGAATTTTGTCCGCATCAACACCCAGCGCGACACCGCATCCGTTTTTCTCTAAGAGGGAACCGACAGTGGTCGTCGAATCAATGCCGATCGCGCAGATGGGTCGACCCGTCGCAAGATACTCGAAAAGTTTTCCGGTCAAAACGCCATCGCGCGAAGCCTCGTGCTGTTTTTCGAAAAATAACAGAACGTCTGCATCGCGCTGATACCGAAGCGACTCATTCCGGTTCAGCGAACCAACAGGACGCACACAATCACTAAGGGAAAATTCGCTGATCATGTGATCAAGAAAATCTTCGCGCGGTCCTGCAAAAATAAAATCCAGCTGGCTTCGCTGCTCTTTGGAAAGTCCCGCAATAACTTCAAACAGTGGACGCGGATTTCGATGCTCGGGATGAAGTGATCCCGTGTAGACAAGACGGCGTTTTGCCCCATCCGTAAATACCGAGGCCGCATCGAGCGTCAAAAGCTCGCCGGGTTGAAAACCATTTTCAAACACCGCGACTTTTTTTTGAGATCCGACTCGCGCCTGAAGCGAGACCGCCAAGGCATCACTCACTGTTGTCACGCCGTCGGCTGCGTCCAAGTAACGCTGCTCGGCCCAGCTTTCCAAAATCGTCAGCGGCCAAAACCCGGGATAGACGTGGTTGTCAGTCCATAGATCACGAAAGTCGCAGATCCATTTGGCTTCGGGGTTCATCTTTTTTGCCTGGTAGCCTACGGAAAGCGAGGCCGGAGGTCCAAATGTCGAAACAATCAGATCAAATTTCTCATTTGGGATCGCTTTCCTCGCGCGCGGCACCCAAAAGTCGAAAACATCGGGCCAACGGACGGAAGATAAGAATCCCCGCCGTCGAAGCCATTTCCGAAGCCGGCTGCGTACGCCTTCCGGTGGTCGCGCGCCGAGCGGCGACGAGAGTTCCGAAACGGTGCGCTCGGCGTTTCTGCGCTGACGAAGGCCTCCGATAAATCCACCGGTGGGAACTTCAATGGTCTTGAAAATACCTTCGGGCATCGGCGCAAGGTCCGAGCGCTTTAAATCCTTCTCGATCGTCAAAACAGTCACATCATGACCCGCTTGTGACCAGGTCAGTGCCCAACTATAGGGGCGCTGAGACGCGATGGCGTTCTGTGGAGGAAAAAAAACGGTCGTGATGAGAATCTTCACGGCCTCAGGCTAACAGCTTGAGTCATTGCGCGAAAGACCCAAAATAGCTAACTTCCGAATGTGAAAACTATCGTAACTGTCGTCGGCGCCCGTCCCCAGTTTATTAAAGCTGCTACCGTCAGCCGCGCCCTTCTCGAGGCTGGAATCTCGGAATCAATTATTCATACAGGCCAACATTCAGATGCCAACATGTCGGATGTCTTCTTCAGTGAATTGGAAATTCCAAAACCTAAACATTTTTTGGGAATTTCTGGTCTCACACATGGAGCTATGACCGGAGAGATGCTTCGTCGTATCGAAGAGATTTTGCTTCAAGAAAAACCCGACGCACTATTAGTTTTTGGTGACACAAATTCCACTCTCGCCGGCGCATTAGCGGCTGCGAAGCTACACATTCCAGTGGCCCACGTTGAAGCCGGACTCCGCTCGTTCAATATGAAAATGCCAGAAGAAATTAATCGAACATTGACTGATCGAGTTTCTCGGTGGCTCTTCTGTCCAACGGCTTCTGCTGTTAAAAACCTCAAAATCGAGGGTTATAGCACACCGACGTTCCAAATCGAAAACGTAGGCGACGTGATGTTCGACGCCACTTTGTATTATAAGAAAAATGCCCGCTGGCCATCCGAGCTGCCAGAGTCACTTCGGAAAAAACCGTTCGTACTCTGCACGCTGCACCGCCAAGAGTCGGTCGACGATACGAAGGTTTTCACTGAACTGCTCTCGGCCCTCAGCAAAATCGCGCAAGAATCGCCGGTCATCTGGCCTGTCCATCCCCGTTCCCGAAAAAAAATGGAGTCGCTAGGTATCACCCCGTCAGGTGTTCACCTCATCGCTCCGGTCGGTTACCTCGAGATGCTCGCACTCCTTGAAGCATGCACCGTTGTATTGACCGACAGTGGCGGACTTCAAAAAGAAGCGTATTTTTTCGGAAAACCGTGTCTGACTTTGCGCGAAGAAACCGAGTGGACCGAGCTCGTTGAGCTCGGCGTCAACGTCTTGTGTGGGCTCAAAAGTTCGGCGATTGAAGCGGCTTTCTACCGCAATCTCTCGTCACCACCTGATTTCCGTGAAGCCCAACCTTACGGCAACGGATTAGCGGCAAACGCGGTCGCCAGATGTTTAAAAGACAGCATCTAGTCGAAGGTCATCCGCATCATAAAATATCATCACTCGCTGGAACTAGTCACCTTCGGGAATTTGGCAATATCGACTTTGAAGATGAACGACTGACTGTCGCCTGTTGGGAAAATTGGAAAATCTCCTCTGACAATCCGGTTGAATACGCAATTCCACTTTTGTTGCCACGGTCCAATCAGATCCGCGTAGCAGCCCTTTTCGCGGAACACCGTCTTTATGTGTGTTACGCCGCTTACGCCTGGGTCACGAACACTAAATTGACCGTCTTGGCCTTGCTCAAAAAGATCTTGGTAGAGTCGCAGAGAGCCGTACGCGGTATCAGCTCTCGTTCTCTTCTCAGTCACAAAGTTGCTCAACATCCAGCCGCCGTGAGGCTGGGTGATTGTAAAGTAAGTCGGTTTATAGGTTTCGATATCGACGTATCGGATCGGTCCACCGTTAGGTTTTTGATCGGGAAACTTCTCTGGGTCGAAGTAAACGCCATAATGCAATAAAATCCGGCCACTGTTCGGTGGGAGTTCAGCGGCAGCCCAGTGCCCTTGCTTTATTGAGGTCGACAATCGCCAGTCGAAATAGGTCAGTGGAAATCGAACAATAGTATCGAAAAACCTACTTTCGAAAAAAACCAAAAGCATCAGACACAACGCGAGCCGACCGCACCGAACTATCCAATTTTTTTCAGTTTTTTCTTCTATGAACTGCAATGTTCGTTCAAAAAAATATCCCGCATAGGCGCCAACGGCGCCAATTGGGATAATTAAGTATTGCAGCTGCACCCAAAATTTTTGGAATGTTGCATACCAAACAAAAATAGAAAGACTAAGGCCCAACAAAGCTATCGTGCTCTTTTCACTTTCCTTTTTTGAACGGATCAAACAAGCACAAACACTCCCGACCAGCGCGAGGCTTAGCGGCAATAAACCAGAGTCGATCTTGAAGGCCGTAAGCCAATCTAAAAAATTTGTTGGTGACACTGGCGAATCGCCAGAAAGTAGTTTGGAGCCCGCATCCCATGTTCGTCGGTAATAATTGTCGAAGATCGCGTAGGGGGTCGTCAAAAAGAACGCAGCCAATGAAGCCACCAGGGTGGCGGCACCAACGCATAAAGTACGCATTAAAAATTTGAAGTCTTTTTTTCCCTCGCGGCGGCTTGCTGCCACTAAAATAACGACCGCAGCCAAGGGTATTAGAGGCGCAGTGCCAGCCATCTTTGCGCTCTGTCCAAGTCCGGCGAATACACCGAGGGCGACGGCGCTTTCAAGCTTAGTGTCTTTCAAATGGCGGATAGCTAAGGCGAGTGCGACGATCAAAATGAAGAACAGTAAACTATCGGGATGAATCATGGTGCCGATATAAAGAAAGTTGGCACTCGCCATTAAAAACGTCACACCAAAGACAGCAGGTAATACTCCCAGATGTTTGCGACAAAAGTTATAAAAGCCCATCATGAAGAGCGCGGAAAACAATATCGCCAACGCTCGCAACAAAATAGGTCCGGCTGGAAACAGAGATACACCGGCCCATTTCAACGGCATCCAAAACGCAAACGCGATGTCGAGGTAGAGTCCCCCATAGTAGACGAGATTCGTGTATCGAAGATTATACCAATGAGCCGGAATAATATTTTCTGATTCAACTTTTAGGTAGTTACCCGGATGACCATAAGGCGCAACCGTCATTCCATCGAGCTGCATAGTTATAAACGGTTCATCATCAATCGACGACGCCAACATAACAGCGTTGTCCGCGTATCGCGCGATCGAAGGCAAGAATAAGAGCAAAAATATGCAGACGGCCGCTGCAATAAATAAGTCCAAACGAAGAAGCCAGCGAAGTTCCTCGCCGATAATCTTTACCGCTTTCAAAAGGATCACGTTAAATCCTCTGCGGCAGGGGCCCGGCCGATGACCATAAGATTCCCGACATTCATGGGTAGGTGCAAATTATCGATCCTCAAAGCTTCGAGCAGTCGATGAATCAAGCGTTTGAGCGGTGCAGGGGTTGGGAATAATCTATTCCAATAGGCGAGCGAATAGCGATTCTTAAAACTGGCGCACCGAACATCTGTGAAACCGGTTCGCTTGAAAAGCTCCTCAATGCTTTGCGCTGAGAACAGTTGAAGATGCTCAATGTCGATAATCGGCGCTTTTGCCCCGAGAATACGATTATTCCAAGCTCGCCAGTCATGGACGACAACAGCCATCATCCCACCTGGCTTCAATAGTGAGTGGCTTTCTGCCATCAGCTGCTTAGGTTCACTCACATGCTCGAGGGTCATGAAGCAGCATAGAAACGAAAAGGATTTCGGACTAAAATCCTTCTTCTCGAAGAGTCCTTCTTTGATGACCGGCTTAATCTCTGGTTCAGCCGCCTCAATGGCGGCGCGAGACGGCTCAACGCCGACGAGATCAGAAAATCCACAAGTCTTCAACTGCTGCAGGAAAACGCCAGTCCCCGTTCCAATTTCCAGAACTCCGGTTCGGTCTTTCAACGTCTGAAAGTGAGGCTTCAGTGCCTCGAGATAAGATCCCGCCGCATCTTGCGCTTCCGTCTTAGAGTTATACGCCGCCTCATGATAGGCACGGCCGATGGTTTCGTGGTTCGGAGTTTCGTTCGCGTAGATAACATCACACGTTGTGCATCGAACCAACTGATAGCACATGTATTCCGGCTCTTTACGTGAAGCATACGAGAATTCGTTGATTCGACTCTCATCAATCTTTCGATCTAGAAATGGAACCGCCTGTTCTGATCCCGAGCTGCAGACGGGACAGTTTCGAGCTATAAGCTCTCTCATCGGCGAACCGATCCATCCGGCAAAAGTTCACTCAACTCCCCACCGCGGATCAATGCCGAACGGATAAGTCGCGGGCGGCCTTTCACCTCTTCCATGATTTTACCAATGTATTCACCTAAGATTCCGATCCCGACCAGGTTTATGGAGCCGAAAAAGAGGATCATCAACAGTATCGTTGTCGCGCCCCTCGGCGCCATTTCAGGACGAAAAATTCGAACGGCGACGGCGGCCACTCCGAGAATCGTTGCAACAGCCAACATTGCGAAGCCGGCTGCGGTCGTCACGTGAAGAGGCGCATTTGAATAAGAGAAAAACCCCTTCTTCGCCCATCCAATATTTTTGATGAGATTGTTCGTACTGACGCCGAACATTCGCTCGGGTCGATTGTAATCAACCCCGGTTTGTCTAAAACCAACGTAAGCCCGGAGTCCGCGCATAAAAAGGTCTCTCTCGCCGCAGGCTAATAACCAGCCGACAACTTTTCGATCGATCAAAGAAAAATCTCCGGCATCACGTGGAATTGAAATGTAGCTGAAGGCGCCGAGCAGCCGATAAAATGCCTTGTACATGAGGCCCCACAAAAATGGCATCTCTCGTTTCACACGCCGACCATAGATGACATCGAAACCCTCTTCCCATTTTACGTAAAAGTCCGGAATTAGTTCCGGTGGATCTTGAAGGTCACCGTCAAGCAATACAACTGAGTCTTTCGTCGAGAGTTCCATTCCACTGCGAAACGCCATTTGGCTTCCGAAGTTTCGACTGTGAGATATCCCAAGAATGCGTGGATCACTCTGGCTAAGTCGCCTGATAACTTCAGCACTCGCGTCTGGGCTTCCATCGTTCACAAAAATTATTTCATAGTCACAGCCGATTGACTTGAAGGCGTTGGTCAGCCGCTCGTGCATGAATGGAATTGCCAATTCATCTTTATAGCAGGCGACGATCGCACTAACGCTTCGTTTACGCGTTTTTCCTTTCGCCTTAGATCGCTCAGAGAAAGTATTCACATCAATTGAGGCAACCCAGTCGCGCATCAAAGCGAGTCCCTGTGGAAGACCGATCTGAGCCTTCCAGCCAAAATCACGACCTGCTTTTTCTGGATTCGAATACCAGTTGGGCGTATCCCATTTGCGCGCTGGCATTGACCCGAATTTTGGTTCGGAAGAAAGTCCGAAAAGTTTCTTTGAGGCCAGAGCGAGATCGCGAACTGTCGTGGGTACACCGGTACCAATGTTATAGGATTGTCCGAACATCTCTGGATGCATTCGCAGAGCCGCCTGAACAAAAGCGTCGCAGACGTCATCGATATAAATAAAGTCACGGCAAGTGTCTTCACTGACCAGCGGCGGGTAATCTCCGGCAAGTCCCTTTGCTACGAGATTCGGCATTAATCGGGATGTGTCTTCGAGGGGGCCATAAACCGAATAGAGCCGCAAATTGACGATCGGAAATCCACGAATGACGCCTGTGTAGTGAATGTAATGCGCCATCGCCGCTTTACTAACTGCATAGTGCCCATTCGGTCTCAGTTCCGCATCTTCCCTGGGGCGCGTGCAATTCAATCCGTATTCCGAAGAACTTCCCGCGTGAACAAACGCGGCGAACGGTTTTCCCACCAACATTTCAATCATATCAACGAGCGCTGTAAAATTCGTGCGATGAATAAGCGCCGCATTTTCTTCGAACGAATAAGCACCGTAGGCAACACAATCAAAAACCGTCTGAGGCTGGGTTGAATTTATCAGATTTGTGACTGCCGAAGTATCCGTGATGTCGACTTGCAGAATACGCTCTGGAATTACACCTTCCAAGCGCCAGGCTTCCGCATTGCGAACGATCGCAAAGACGTCGTTACGCTCTGCTTGTAGTTTTAAAAATAAATTTGCTCCGACGAATCCTGCCGCACCTAAGACGATGATCGGGCCCCGAAGTGCGTGAATTTCACTCTTCGTCATTTGCCAGCTCCACTCGAAACAACTGCGGATTTAATGTGCTCAGGTGAAAGACCAGATCGCGCTCTCAAAAACTGCTGGGAGCCGTAGGCCCCAACCGAAAGGCTTTTCGCAGCAAGATGTTTGAACCCTCGCACGCTTACTCCAAGATTTGTTAGTGCATAGACAAGCAGTGCTCCGGCGCTTCCGTGTGTGACGTGTTCTTCAATAACCACGAGACGAGCTCCCGCGTTTAATCTTGAGAGTATTTCTTGAGGAATGAGCGTATCAAGAATCGGAAGCTCAGAGAGGATCCACAGGTCCGGCCGTTCGGCATCAGAAAGGTCGCGAAGCGTGGACCACGCGACGCCGCCAAGCGGACCGACGGCCACGACAACCGCCCCACTTCCTCGCGTCACCTGCCTCCAAGGCTCGTACTTAGGCGCTACTTCACCGACTGGAAGTTCCCCGCGACCGAGTCTGACATAAGACGGATGATTCCAAAGTGAAGCGGCCAAAGTCGTCGGCGCAACATCCTCATTGAAACATGGCACAAAGACTTTCATGTTCGGCAGCGCAAGCATGACTCCGTAATCTTCAACAGCATGATGGGTTGGGCCCATGACGCCATAGCCGTAGCCCCCGCCATTACTAAGTAGCTTCACCGGCAGATCGTGAAGGCAGATATCGTTCCGAATTTGCTCAAATGGCCGGGCGAAACAAAAGGGGGCTATACTGTAGCACCACGGCTGCCAGCCATCCTTCGCCAACGCGGCACCCACTGACATCATGTTCTGTTCTGCGACACCTGCATTTAAAAATCGCTCACCGAGCTTCTCCTGAAGCGGCTCAAGCGCCATGAATCCAAGATCGCCTGTCAGGAAAATCATTGAAGGATTAGAAGCCTGCTCAATTAGAGAATTACAAAGTTCGTTTCTCATGACAGCGTTTTCTCTCGCGCTTCATTCATAGCCAGTTCAAACTGTGCATCGGTTATGGGCAAGTAATGGCTTTTCACTCGACCTTCAAATTCGGCGACGCCTTTTCCTTTGATCGTTTTCAAAAAAAGAATCCGCAGTCGGGGCGCCCGCTCGTGAATTCGCGAGGCGATCAGATCGACGTCGTGACCATCGATGACCTCGGTCTCGATATCAAAGCCTCGAATCCGCTCCCAAAGGGGATCCATCGAAGCGACTTCTCGCGTAGAGCCGAACCCCTGCAAGCCATTGTGATCCACCAGAATTGTGAGATTCGTCAGGCGGTTATGGACTGCAAAGATCAACGCTTCCCAAGTAGAGCCTTCTTGCCATTCACCATCCGACGTTAGGCAGTAGATCTGATTTTCCGTCTGGCGCAATTTTTGTGAATAAGCGAATCCGGCCGCCAGGGACAAACCATGACCAAGACTGCCTGTTGCGAACGGGATCTGCGGAAATAAATTAGCGGGCGGATGGCCAGGCAGCCGGGTGTCGTCTTTGTGAAACGTCTCAAGCTCTGACTCTTCTATGAAGCCATGACGGGCGAGCGTGACGTACAAAGCTCCGGCTGAATGGCCCTTTGAAAGAATCAAGCGATCATCGGGCCTCAATTGGGCCGCAACGGCGCAAAGGCCAGGCAAGCAGGATAGATTTCCGCCCAAATGTCCAATTTTTGCTTGGGAGTGCATCGCGAGCAACTTCTCGGTGCACCACTTCAAGTCTTCACGCAACGAGCTCTTCACGTCACTCCGTCACAGCGAACTACAATTTGTGCCGAAAAGTATTTCTTCAGGGGATAGATTTTTTCGAAGAGAGGTTGGAAGAAATATATAATTTTTGCGAGTGGCGTAGGGAAGAAAAACGGAATGAAGCCAACGTAATCTATCGCAATCTTGCGCGCCCCAGTGCTTTCACACCATGCTAAAAGTTGACTACTTGAGTAGCTCTGCTCTTCATGGTCGATGTGATACTGCGAATTCTTTTCGATCCATTTCAGAATTGGATTATTGCCATTGGGTTCGATGATAATCAGGGTCTTGCAAAGCCTCGCCGCATTTACGATTCCCTTTTGCGCGTCGGGTAGGTGATGAATGACCCCTCTGATAACGCAGATATCGAACATTTCGTTCGGCAATGTATCTCGATTCAAAAGATCGCCCGTTTGAAACTGCGCCGACGGAATCAATCGGCTTGCACGGTTAATGGCCTCTGATGCCGGATCGAGTCCGACGACTTTCGCATTTGGGAACGACCGCTTGAGTTCAGCAGTGTAGGTGCCATCGCCACAACCAACATCCAAAATGCTCTTCACGTCTTTTGGTATGAGCGCGACCGTCGCTTGCGTCATACGCAAATTCGCGACCTCAGAAGAAAATGGAGCATTCGTCGTGTAACGGTACCCACCGTTCGCCGCGACATCAGCGTTAAACTCGCCGACATTGGATTTTTGAGTTCTCATTTACAGACATCCTAGGAATGTAGATTTCTTTATACCGCTAAACTATGCGCCCTATTTCGAGCAGTTGTAAACCGCATCAACTCAAGCAACGACACCGTTGTGAAGCGGCAAACCCCTCGGGTCGAAAGTCAGATTGGAGAGAAATTCACGATGCTCTCTCCCAAGTTTTTGCTGAATGAGGGCGGGAAAGCGAAGCGGCAACTGCATCATTTCAAACGCTGCAATACCCGCCCCTTTAAACTCCGCATTCGAGAATCCTGCCTTCGTCAAAATATGGCAGAAGTCTTCTGGAGTGTAGCAGTGCGAAACTGGACACGTCTCGCCATCAGTGCTTTTTCGAAAGGCTTCACGGATGCTTAAGCCCGGAAACTTCCCCTGCAAAATCTGTAATTCGTAGGCAACGTAAAGATGCAACCAGAGTGAATTGTAATTGTAGACCATGATCTGCATGCGGCCGCCAGGACGAAGCACGCGACGCAATTCGCTGAGCGCTAACGATAAATCTTCAACGTGATGGAGCACGCCGGAACTGTGAATAAAATCGACGGAATTGTCGGCCATAGGAAGAGGTTCCCCCGCGCCAATACGGCACAGCTCGACTTCACTTTCGCGCTGGTGCAAAGAGACGCGGTCCTTAGCCTCTGCTAATGACGAAGAGGAAACGTCAACGCCATAAATTTTCTTCGGGCGCGAGAATTCAAGGAAACCGACAAGATCGTGCCCTGGTCCGCAGCCATAATCCAATACGACTTTGTCTTTTTGCCCTGAAACCGGCATCAGTTCGATGTAGTTGTAGTACTGGCGATTGCGCCAGTCGAAATACTCTAACGACTCTTCGGCCGTCTTGAAGATGTGATGGTTCGTGACGTTGTGGCCGGTCCAGTAATCCGTCCCGCTTATATTTTCCTCAAGAGGAGCGACGGCCGATTCCAGCGGTTTAGCGTCCATCAAACCCAGCTTCACAAGCGACTTTTTTACCACGCGACGAGCGGTTGAATTAACGTTCATTTCGACAATCTCCCCTAGAGGGCTGACTTAGCGCGCGGAATGCTCTAGAACTAGTACATTCATTCACAATATCCGCAAATTGTAACGCGCCGTCCGTAATTGCAAAATAGAGACGCCTTCGACATTATCCGGACGTCTAAAAAGATTGGAAGCTCCTTGAATACTACGACACCCCGCCCGAGTCGCGCCGGGGTTAAGCACAGTTTGTTCGAACAGATTCGCCGAGATGCGCTGGAGATATGGAAATACCGGTACGTCACAATTTCTTACGTCTACACCACGACTAAGATTCGCTATAAACGTTCGTATCTGGGCTACATTTGGACCGTTTTTGGCCCGATGCTTCATTACATAATGATCGGCTTTATAATGGGCCTTCTGCTCAAAGATAGGATGCAAGATTATTATGCTAACTACTTTTCCGGCGCCCTATTCTTTTCCGTTGTGAGCGGCGTGATCGGAAAGTCACCCTCCATTATGATCAGTAATGAGCATTTCATCCGCAAGATCTACGTGCCCAAAACGATGTTCCTTCTAAATGTTGTCAGTTACGAACTTTGGAACTTTGCGCTTTCAGCGACTGGTCTTTTAGTTATTGGCTTCGCAACCGGAGCAATCACGTTGCACGCGACCTTCCCACTTTCTCTAGCGGCACTCTTGCTAACGGGCCTATTTTTAGCCGGAATTGCGTCGATGATCAGTGTGGCAACTGTGTATTTCCGAGATCTCGGCCATATCATTCCCGTCCTGCTTCAGGCGCTATTTTTTGCAACTCCAATTGCCTACAGCAAAGAGATGCTGCCTGCGCAGTACCACTGGATTGCGACATTGAATCCCATTACCTATTTTCTGGACCTCTTCCGTTTGCCACTCATCTCGGGAAAGTTTCCACCGACAGAAACATGGTTGGTCGCAGGCGCATTGTCCCTTCTTAGTCTTACCTTTGGACTGTGGTTATTAAAAAAGTACGACAATAAAATAGTGTTTAAATTATGACGACGGACGCAACTTCCCTTATTGAGCTTCACGAAGTCGACCTCGAATATGATCTTCATTTTGACCGCACGAACACGCTCAAGGAATGGTTCGTCAATACAATCACCAGAAAGCAGTACGTCGCAAAAAAGAAGGATCGGCTCCTCGCACTGAAAAATATGAACTTAGTGGTTTTTGAGGGTGAACGCGTCGGCATTATCGGATTCAACGGCGCAGGCAAAAGTACGCTATTGAAAGTTATCTCCGGAATTTTAAAACCGACACGTGGAACCATCAACGTTCACGGTAGCGTACAGCCGCTCATTGAAATTGGCGCCGGTTTCGACCCAGAGTTCTCTGGCCGAGAAAACATTTATTTCAACAGCTACATGCTCGGCTTCACTAAGAAGCAAGTCGAATCTCACATCGATGAAGTCATCGAGTTTGCCGATCTCGGCGAATTTATCGACGTTCCGGTTAAATATTATTCTTCGGGAATGCAAGTGCGATTGGCTTTCACCGTCGCCACATGCGTACAGCCAGAAATTCTTGTCTTGGACGAAATGCTGGGGGCGGGCGATGTCGCGTTCGTCGACAAAGCAAAAAAGAGAATGAACAAGCTCGTCGAGAATGCGAAAGGTCTCGTGATCGTGTCGCATGATCTCAGCCTCATCGAGCAACTCTGTACTCGAGTGATTGTTCTCAAAAAAGGCGCAATTATCTACGAAGGAACCGCTCAGGCCGCAATTAAAGAGTATCGTCACATTGCTGGCGTCGAACCATAAAAAGACCCGACGCCTCTACTTAGGATTCCGTGCGGTAAATGCAGAACCAATAAGCTCGTCAACTTCGGTAACGAAGTTTTTGTAATGATACTTTGGGTTAAGAACGATTTCATTGTAGGCGGTTTCCGTGATTCGCTTGCAGAATTCCAGATCGCGCAATTTCTCGATCACATCGGCGATATTGCTGTAGTCGCGCTTCAGCGAAATATAGTGGCGATCCGGCTTAAAGATGCCGGAATAATGACCTTCGTAAAGGATCTGAACCGTTTTTGTTGCTGCAGCTTCAAAGTGCCGGGGAGATATCGTTTTGTAATGAACGTTTTCGTCGAACTTTTTCAGAATGTTTTCTTGAAAATCTTCAAACGTAGCTGCGGGATTTTTCTTAAGGTAGTCCGCGCAGGCGATTTCAACCGTCCCGTCGAAATCAACGATGCTTGATCCGGACTCGACCCCGAGAACAGCTTTGAGGCGTCCAAGGAATTGAAACCAATCTTGCCCCGAGAACCGATCCTCCCAACGGCTTGAAATATCGAAACTCAAACCCTGACTGCGACAAACCTCAGAAAACCGATCACCAATCTCTCGCTTCTCATAAGCCAACCGACCCAACTGCCAACCCTGAATTGAACCGCGGTACCCAACGTCGATAGGGCGCTCGCTTAAAGGTGGGAAGTGCTGATTCAACATTTCATCAGAGATGTAGCCCGTGAGCGCATGATAGATCTTAAGTTTCGTACCGATCTTTTTGGGTGGATAAAAATGCTCAATCATACTTTTGTCAGCGACCGTGAGAAGGACGTCGAAATGACGACTGCTAATGTATTCAACGATCTCATTCGTCCTAAAGTGTTCATCTTGCTTCATCAAAATTTTGATGCCGCGGAAATTTCGAATCTTTGTCTTCAACGATCGATCAAGCGCACGAAGATTAATAGGGTTGTAGGCGACAGTGCAGTGAAGCAAAATCGCATCGTAGTGGCGCAATTCAAGCGCGGGCGGAAGCTCGAGTCCGTTGGTATGCTTTCCTTCGAATAAATTCACGATATCGAACTTATATTTCGAAAGTGATGTCCAAGAGCCGATATTCTCAACAATTGTCGAAATGCCCGCCGGATCAAAGTAAGCGACCATCAAAATTCTTTCGGATGCGACCGACCTTTTTTCAACTGGCCTCGGCATCGTCTGGTCTGTGCTGAAGGGCACGGGTGCAGGCGCTTTTATTCGGGCGTGCAAAAACGAGTTTCTCAATCTCGAATAGGTCGATTTTAGTTTCGTCTTTACGCCAAACATTCGCGTCTCCTAGGGGTGTTGAATGCCGAAATATAGAACGGCTCACCTAGTTGCCGCAATGCATATTCGGGAGTTGCTTAAGACCGTTGACCCAGCCTGCGTTTGCTACTCATATTCGGCCTATGAAGCGTTTTGAAAACACTAATGTTCTGGTCGTCGGTGGAGCGGGTTTCGTAGGTTCAAATCTTGTTCGAATGCTCCTCGCAGAGGGTGTGGCGCGCATTGAGGTTGTTGACAACTTGCTATCCTCTGATCCCGAAAATTTGCCGAATGATCCACGTGTCGTTTTGAACGCATGCAGTATCGCAGATGATTTGTTTCTTAAGTCTCTCACAGACCGCTTTGACTATATTTGGCATCTCGCAACTTTTCACGGCAACCAGAGCTCAATTCACGATCCCCTGGCTGATCATGAGAACAATACTCTAACGAGCTTGAAACTTTTCAATCACATCCGCGACTTCAAACGAGTGAAAAAAGTGGTGTATTCGGGCGCGGGTTGCGCGGTCGCTGAAAAAACTTTCGGTCCTGCTGAAGCGACTGAAGAAACCGATCTCGTCGCGATCGACGGTGACTCACCATACTCGCTGTCAAAAATTTTCGGCGAATTTTACGCGAAATATTTTTTCAAACAGTATGGCACTCCAATCGTTCGCGCGAGATTTCAAAATGTTTACGGGCCCGGCGAAGTGCTGGGAGCAGGTCGATGGCGAGGCACCCCGGCGACTGTTTGGCGCAACGTCACGCCGTCATTCGTTTGGAAAGCGCTCAATGGCGAGGGGCTCACTGTCGAGAATGAGGGAATCGCCACTCGGGACTTCATTTTTGTTTCAGATGTTGCGGAAGGGCTCATGGCGTTGGCTTTAAAAGGCAAGGCACCTGAAGCATATAACATCGCGACGGGAGTCGAGACTTCGATCTCAAATCTCGCGGACCTCATCAACCGCATGACTGAAAACCGGACGCCGATCACCCGACTACCGAAGCGAGCATGGGACCACTCTGGCAAACGCTTCGGATCAACCGAAAAAGCCAAACGCGACCTGGGATTTGAAGCGACGACAAGTATCGAAGACGGGCTCGAAGCAACGATTCGATGGACGAAAGAGAATCGAAAGCGGATTGATCACTCGATTCAAAAGCACAACATCCATATGAACAATAAATAGCTGCAGACGTCGTTGTTCTATAACTGATAACTGCCGTAAAGCTCGTTGCTGACGGCCTGCCAATTGTAGCGCTGATTGAAATACTGTTCACCGTTTGCACCGTACTTCGCTGTCATTTCGCGATCGCCGGCAATGGATCGCAAGAGCTTAACGGTTGCGACCATGTTGCGGCTGTCATACTGCCAGCCCGCCCTCGCATCCGTGACGATTTGATTCACATACGGAAGATTATTGTGAAGGACGGCAAGTCCACACTTCATGTATTGCGAGAGCTTATTAGGGCAGCAGTAACGGTAGTTTATTCCGTAAGGCTCATACGGAATGATGCCGACGTCACAACCCTTAAGTGACTTAAGTAATTCAGTTTCATCTACAGAGGCGGCGAAGACGACCGATTTATCAAAGACGCCAAGCTTTTTGGCGATCTTCACGCAGATGGCTTTCGCATCAGAATCAGGACCCCTCAAAATCAACTTACAGTCTTTTAGGTCGGCCTTTGCCCATGCCTTTAGAAGAAACTCGATGCCACGCCTTTCTGCGAAGCCACCCTGAAAGACAAAGTTCGTTCCTGATCGAAGCTCCGTCGACAAAGCTCGTTGCGAGTACCCGTCATAGGGTTCACTATTCGGCAGAGATCCGAATTTTTTGCCGTACCGATCGCCCATTATCTCTGCGAGCTGTTCAGAGACCGTGAAAGCACGATCAACCTCCTGAACAAGATTGCGCTCTACAATTTCCCAAAATCGAATTTCCCACCATCGAGCTGCGACGTCCGAATGAGGCCAAAACTCATGAGCATCGAAGACCAGCTTCTTGCCTAAACGGCGTTTTAGTTCGACGCCTGCAAACAATGTCTCGAGATCGTTGGCATGAATAACATCAAATTTTTCAGGCGAGGCCACGACGGCCTCGACCAAAACTTTGGTCGTCGAAAAAAAGTACTGGGCGACATCCATAACGATGAGCAGACGGTTTGGTCGGAATTGATATTTTTGGCGAATCAGCCACAACTGATGGAGAACCGCTCGAAAGGGCCTTCGAATTCCAAGGTAAACTGACCGAAGTACAGAATATTTTTTTGGATCCGCAGGATAAAACATCCACTGCAATGCTTTATCTTCAAAAAAATGAACAGATCGACGGATAACAACCACGGGCACCCAAAGCAGCATTGCGGGACACTCCAGAGCCGCGCCAAAGGTGAACAAGAACATCATTTTGTAGTAGTCAGTTTTGTTCCGACTTTTTATCAAACCAAACAACCACTGAACAGATTCCTTCTTGTGCGAACGTCCTCGGTGAAACCGAAGGATTTGATAACGTGAGCGCCGAATCTCTTGCTGCTTGCGTTCACGTCGAACGTCAAACATTCCAAACACTACGCTCTTCACATTTCCGGGCGTAAAACCGGCGATCCAGTCAATTCGCGGGTCGAGATCTGGTTCGTGGGCGGCAAGAATCGCCACGGTCGTGACTGGATTTTTGGGTTCGTTGGAACTCATGACTTTTTATTCACGAAGTGCGTGAATGTCTCGCCAACACCGTTAGCTTTATACCATTCGACGAGTGCTGCAGTTCCGTCGGCGACCGAGATCTTCGGCGTCCAACCGAACTTTTCAGTCGTCAAACTTGGATCGAGCAAAAGTGAATTTAAATCTTCGCCGGCAGGCTCCTGAACGGTCGGTGGCTTGTACTCACCTTCTTTCAAGCCGAGGCCTTTCACTATCATGTCAAAGAGCTGAGGGATCGTGATATCGCGACCTGATGCGACGTTGTAGGCGCCCGTCGGCGCGCCAACCTCAAGCACTTGATCCATCAGAATCATGAAATCGCGGAGGTCGAGAAAATCTCTTCGAGTGTTCACGATGGTGCATGCTTCGCCAGCACGCAGCTTCTTTACAAAAATTGGCTGAGGCCCGGTGAAGAGTCTCGGACCATAGACATTTGCCAAGCGAAGAGACACCCAAGGTAAACCGCTCATGGCCGTGTAGAACTCACCGCCTGCTTTTGAAATAGAATATGACAGCAATGGAGCGTAGTCCGTTTCGACTTTGATTGGACTCTTAGCGCGACCGTAAGCAAGTGCGGTTTGAAAATACACGAGCCGGTTTACGTCGTGGCGCTTCGACGCCTGTACGACATGCGCGGTACCGAGCACGTTCGTGTCGATGTCCTCTTTCCAGTTGTTCGGATCTTTGAATGCGGCCGCCGAGTGAATGACGTGCGTGGGTTTAAGCTTGTCGAAACACTCGTCGATCAGCGCTTTGTTCGCCACCGAGCCCTCGACAAATTTTGCTCCAGCCAGATTCGCGAGATTTTCCTTACGACCCGTCGCAAAGTTATCGATCAGAACAACTTCCGCACCTTTTTTTAAAAGATGCTCGGCTAAATGTGACCCGAGAAAGCCAGCGCCGCCCGTAATTAAAACTCGCATTCTCTAGACCCTCTGCGCTTATTTTTAAACTGTTTTGTCCGGTGGAAGTTTCAAATGAGTAAACGTCTGTTCGATCGGATTCACTTTGTACCACGCTACGGCGGCCTTAACGATGTCTCGCAACGAAGTTTTAGTTTTCCAACCGAAGGCTTGCTGAGTCAGCGACGGATCGAGAAGAATTGTAAACGCATCATCCGGTCCGCGCGGTCGAACTTCGATTTGTTTCTTTTCTGGCATTCCGAGCTCATCGACAACGGCTTCGTAGAGTTCTTTGATCGAGAAATCACCACCAGAAGAAACATGGTACGCACCAGATTTCCCGTGACCATCGACTGCCTTCATAACGACTTCGCAGAGATCTTGTACGAAAATAAAATCACGCCGCGTGTCCATCACGAACAAGGATTTGTTTTGAGTGAGGCGCATGTAGAACGTCGGCAGCGGGCCCGAAAGGTTTCGTGGGCCCACAACGTTGGCAAGACGAAAAGAAACTGCGTCCAAGCCGCTCATGAAAATATACTGCTCACCCGCAGTTTTGGAAATGGCGTAACTGCAATCCGGGCGAATCGGATGTGTGATAGTCACAGGCTGCTCGATCGGCTTTGTTCCGTAGCAAAGCGCCGTCTGGAAATAGATGAAGCGCTTTACATTTTGGACTTTTGAGGCCTGAACGACGTTCGCAGTTCCGAGAGCGTTTGTGTTGGTGTCCTCAACCCAGTTGTTTGGATCTTTGTAAGCAGCAGCGGCGTGAATCACGACTTCTGGCTTAAATTTATCGAAAACTTTTAAAACCATGTCGCGATCAACGATCGAACCTTCGACAAATTCGAGGTTCGCATCTTTCGGTAAATTCGATGCTCGGCCCGTTGCCAAATTGTCGATGACGAGAACTTTGTTTCCCTTGGCGAGAAGATTTTCAACTAAATGAGAACCAACACACCCGGCTCCGCCGGTAACCAGAACGTTCATTAAAACTCCTCGACAACTAGCGTTAAATTCGGAATTTGATATAGAGATTCGTACACTTGCCGGACATTACGAGCAAGCTGTTCTCAATCGAAAATACATCGCAAGTAGCCAATTTCTGCTGTTAAGCTCCGCCAATGCGCATTCTTCATTTACCAGTCGCGTTTGGCCGCCAGGCGTGGGGGCTTTCCCAAGCAGAAAAGCGCGCAGGCCACTCGGGAAAAGTCGTCGTATACGAAGACACTCCCTATCGTTTGAATGCCGATGAGATTCTATTCAACACCGGCGACGGAGTTCTCAAGCAGGAGTTCAAACGCTGGAAGTTCTTTCTTTCTAATCTCTTCAAATACGACGTCTTTCACTTTCATTTTGGTCAGAAATTCTTCGTTTTGTTTCCACGCCCCGTCAAACAAGGCGATTCGGCCGCTCAGGCCGCTCTCCGCCTAACTTACTGGGTCTACTCGTCAGTCGTAGGAAAATTCGATATTTTTCTACTTCGACTGCTCGGAAAAAAAATCTTCATGACGTATCACGGTGACGACATCCGACAAGGTGATCGCAGTCGTGAACGCTACGAATTTTCGATCGCTCAAGAAGTCGGACCAGACTACTACGACTCCTACACCGACAACAGAAAGCGCCGAATGGGTGAATACTACCGGCGAGTTTGCGACCAAGTGTATGTCGTTAGCCCCGATTTGCTAGCAATGGCTCCCGTAGGCGCCAAACTTATTCATTATACCGGCGTACATCCGAACGAGTGGACGCTGGTTCCGACCTCTGAGAAATCAAAAATCACGATCGCGCATGCGCCAACGCATCGCCTTGCCAAGGGAACACGCTTTATTGAAAATGCCGTTGCCGCCTTGAAGGCGCGGGGGCTCGACTTCGATTTCGTAACGATTGAAAACCTACCAAACGACCAAGCTCGCAAAATCTACGAAAAAGCTGACGTGATTGTGGATCAGTTGCTCGCGGGTTGGTACGGTGTCTTCGCCATTGAGCTGATGGCAATGGGAAAACCCGTTATTGCTTACATACGAGATGAAGACCTTGCGCAAGAGCCCAAAGAGTTTCAAAGAGATTTCCCAATCATTCGCGCTTCGCCGAAATCGATAGAGTCTGTGCTAGAGGATGTGATCTGCGGCGCTACGAACTTGCGAGAACGAGGACTTCAATCTCGCAAGTTCGTCGAGTGTTGGTACGATCCCGACCAGATCGCGGCCACCGTCGTAGGAGATTACAAATCTTAAGGTAGCGACGTCAGCGTGGTCTGCGCTAAATCGTAAGTCGCATCCGACATATTCTCTTTGCAGCAGGCTCGCAGTAAATCCTTACGTTCGGAATCTAGTGGTAGAATCGTCTGTCCACACGCGCATACACGCTTCATATCGCCCGCCGGATGACCAATCACGAGTGTGAATGGTGGGACGTCTTTTGTGACCAGGGCTCCAGCACCAATCATCGCGAAAGCACCGACCCTAATTCCACACCGAAGAACTGCGCCGGCGCCAATCGAAGCTCCATTTTCAACAACCGTCTCGACAATCTTCCAAGACTTATTTCCAACTCTGGGAAGCTGATCATTCGTGAAGACCACTGCAGGTCCAACGAAACACCAGGAACCTATTTTTACGCCAGCATAAATATTGACCTGATTTTGTATCCGAGAACCTTCGCCGATCGTTACGCCCACATCCACGTAAGAATCCTTACCGATGCTGACTCGCGCCCCTAGCTCAGCGCCGGGACGGACTTGAGCAAAATGCCAGATCTTACAACCCTCGCCGAGATTCGCTCCGGCCTCCACAAAAGCCGACGGATGTACAAATGTATCACTCATGTTGCAAGCTCCATTCGACGGTAGGATTCAAGAAAAGGCTTCGATGCATTCTCCCAGGTAAACTGCTGCCAGTTTTTCTCAAGCGATTCGCGCGCATCCTGCCAACGTGTGCCGGTGGGATCCAAGATCTCATCAATTGCAAGCGCATAGTCCCGCGGTTCGCGAAGCAGCCGCGTGATCCCGAATCCGTTTTCTTCGATCGTCGATTTAACGTTGATCAATTCACTGCTTCCGATCATCGGCGTACGCGCCATAATGAATTCGTACATTTTGTTGGGACTTGAAATGATAGTGTTCAAATTCGTAGGCTGGTAGGGCATGATTCCCACATCCGCTGCTTCCGCCCACGAAATAACCTGATCCCACGGGACCGGCGGTAGGAAATGAACGTGATCTGAGACACCACACGACGCTGCCAACTCTTTCAGATCTGCGATTTCCGGGCCCCAAGAAAGAAAGACAATGTGAGGCCGAGTTTTTGAAAGAGCGAGACCCTCAATCAGTGCATCGATATTTCGTGCGCGACTGACATAACCTTGAAAAATCAGAATCTTTTCTGCTGGAGAAATCTTCAGCCTGTCCCTAATTTGTGTCGACCGACTTTCGGTAACACCGTCCGGAGTCGTTGCGTTGGTCAGGCAGACGTAAGGGAAATCCCCATAGTCCTCTCGCATACGTTCGGCTTGCTGATCATTTATCAAGACGACAAGGTCAGCGTCCTTTATTAACGCGCCTTCAACTTTTTTTAAGTTCGCTTGAGCGGCCCCACTCATCCCCGGCAAATAACAATAGAGCTCGTGAGCATCGTAAACCAGCTTGGCTCGCTTCTCTTTTTTTAAGTGAACACCGAGCGCCAAGGTCGGAAGATCATGAACGTGTATGACGTCGTAATGTTCGTCTTTCGTCGCTTCAATCACCTTCTGTTCCCAGCTATCTGGAACGAAGCGCTCGGTGCTGCGCGCAGACCACGCCGCTTTGAAAAGGAGCGATGCCTCCCGGAGCCCAATGTGGTTCGACATCAATCCCAAAACACTTTGCAAGCCGAAGATTTTTGAGCGTGAAAGCGAGTTGGCTCCGGATACGAATTTAAAACCAAGCGACGGCCTAAAAAACACGGCGGCCAACAGACTCAAACGACTTCCCAGAAACACTGACAAACGGTCGCGTAAAACTAATATCTCGGTGCTATCACTAAATGCATGGTCGGTGAATCGTCTCACCCTGAAAGATTTGATTTCAGGCCAGTCGGTCGTTTCGGCTGAAGACGCAATCAAGTTCACGTCGTGACCGAGCGGTTGAAGTGTCGTTGCCTCAAGAACAATTCGCCGATCGGTGATGCTACTGCGGTCGATCATTAAAATGTTCACTTGCTAGATCCAACCTTTTGAACGGAGCATCTGAACTATTCGCTCGGAGGCGCGACCAGAGCCGAAGAGAGCTTGCGACGCCATTGGCGGCGCCGCTGTAAGCCGATCGAGCGCCTGTTCCATGGTCGCATGATTACCTTTTGCAATCTGCGCCCAACCCCGCTCGAGGAAATCGTGCCACGTATCAACTTTAAAAAACATCATAGCCTTCGAACCTGCCCAAACGGCCTCGCGAGAAAGACCGCCCGAATCGGTAAACACAGTTTGCGCCCCGCGAACAAGCGCTAGCATCTGCAGGTAGGTAACGGCCGGGACAAAACGTATGGGTGCGAAGCTCGAGTCATTTTTAAAGTCGGCAACGAGTCCTGTGATTCTTGGATGGAACGGGAAAACGCTCGGTAGTCCCGTTTTCGCGATGAACGATAGAATTTCTTTAAATCTCAGTACATTTGCGACGTCCGTGTTTTCAGGACGATGAAGCGTAATGAGATTGTATCCGCGTTCTTTCAACCCGAGCGACTTGAACACCGACGAATCGGCCTTGGTTTCAAAATGAATGAAATTGTCGAGCAGTAAGTCCCCAGTGAGCTCACTTTTGTCAGCCAAACCTTCGTGCCGAAGATTGTCGAGAGCTCTAGGAATCGGCGCTGCGTTTAGCTCACAGGCGTGATCCGTAAGTATGCGATTAATTTCTTCTGGACGGTCTCTGTCGAAATCTCGAATTCCCGCCTCAACATGCAAAAGCGGAATGCGGAGCTTCGACGTCACCAGCGCCGTCGCGAGAGTCGAATTTGTATCGCCATCGACAATGACAAAATCAGGCGCAATCTCAAGAAGAGCCGCCTCAAGCCGAATCATAATTTGCGCGGTTTGGTTAGCGTGAGTTCCGGAGCCTACTTTCAAATTAATGTCGGGTTCGCCGAGCCCGAGCTCTTGAGCCAACTCGCCAGTCATAATTGAATCGTAATGCTGACCGGTGTGAATCAGAATATGCTTCACACCTTGCTCAACAAGCTTCTGCTTCAAGATCGGAACCTGCATGTACTGCGGACGAGCGCCAACAACGCGTACTACTTTTTTCATGCTTGGAACCTGTACTCGGATGCGCGGTCCACAAACGTCTGCATCCACATTTCGATGTTCATCAATCCCCAAATGTTTCGTGAGTAGTCGCTTTCGGCATCAAGCTGACTCAACATTATCTCCGGATCATAGAAACCACGTTGCTTTTCGGCGCCGACGACAAAAATTTCTCGAACAAAACTTCCGAGATCATTCTTCATCCACAAGTTCAGCGGCGTCGGAAAGCCCATTTTATCTTTTCTATCTAAGATTGAAGGCGGCAAATAGGGCGCAACTGCGGCGCGCAACATTCCTTTGAGCTCGCCCTTTGGAACTTTGATGTTTTCTGGAACACGGGCTGCGAATTCAAAGACATTGCGGTCAACGAGTGGGACGCGCGACTCAAGACCCCACGCCATGCTAACACGATCTTCGACGTGCAGAAGACCCGGTAAGAGCGAGACCAAATCGAAGCCCATCATCGCTGTCATTGGCGAATCACTGTGGGCGCCTGATTTTGCGAATACCTCTTGGAAACGATCGAACGGTTTTTCCGAATCGAGACCTTCGAGATCCACGATCTTTGAAAGCTCGGGCGCCCGTGAAACCAATTTGAAATAACGCTGCTCGATCGGACCAAACAGCCCATCGCTCATCAGGCCTTGCATCATCGGTCGGTACTGCTTCAGGACCGCTAAGTTTTCCTGGATATCTTGAAGGGCCAGATTCCCAGGCGCCGTTTCACGGCCGTCGATCGAAGCGCCCAGCACATTTTCAAGAAGTCCGACCATGTAGCGCGCATAACCGCCGAAGACTTCATCGCCACCCTGCCCACCCAACACGACTTTACGGTGCTGGCTTGCGAGCTCTGAAACGCAGTACTGCGGAAACGACCCAGGGCCGGCTTCCGGGTAATCCATGTGATAGACAAGTTTTGCAAAAACGCTTTTGAAATCTGCGGCCGTTATTGTGCGTTCGTGAATCTTAATCCCAAGTTTCGAACCAACATCACGCGCGTAGCGGCTCTCATCAAAACGACCTTCGTAGCCGTCAAAACGACCTGTGAAACCTAGCATCTCGTGCTCGTGGCTTTCTTTAGCCATGGCGCAAACGAATGACGAATCGACGCCACCAGAAACGTAGGCACCGATTGGAACGTCGGCACGCGTGTGCAGATGAACTGATTCCTTTAAAACTTCTCTGAGCTCTTCAACGACTTGGTTCGCGTTTGCATTTATTGGTTTATATTCCGGCTTCCAATATCGATGGAGCCGCTGAGATCCATTTTTTGAGAGAATGAGGGAATGTCCCGCCTCAAGCTGCTTCACGCCCTCAAATAAAGTTCGGTCACCCATCTGAAGCTGAAAAACAAAATATTCCTTAAGAGCACGGCGATTCGGCGAAATCGTGTCGAGATGCGGAAGAAGCGCTTTCACTTCGCTGCCGAACACGAGGCCCGACTTTGTAACCGCATAATAGAAAGGTTTGATACCCATCGGATCACGCGCGCAAAACAGATCACCGGTGCGAGCGTCATACAAAGCAAACGCAAACATGCCGCGCAGGCGATTGACGACTTCACCGCCCCACTTTTTGTAACCAGCAAGAATAACTTCCGTATCGCTTTGGGTTTGAAACGGATAATCGGTGAGCTCGCGTCGCAATTCTTTATAGTTATAAATCTCGCCATTAAACACGAGCGCGTTGCCGTCTGCCGCGACCATCGGCTGCGAGCCGGTTTCGAGATCGATAATGCTAAGACGACGATGTCCGAGTCCTATTCGGCCGTCTGAGGATATCCAAACTCCTTCACCGTCAGGTCCGCGATGAGCAATTCGATCCGTCATGGCTTTCACCATGCGCCGTTTTAGCTCGCGATCGACGGGGGGCGAAAAATGCCCTGAGATTCCACACATATGGCGACTAGATAAAATACGTCTCGGACCAAATAGCAAGGTTGATAAGCTTCCACCGACTCGATGGAGAAAGCGATTCGTAGGCTCCCATCTGGAGGCCGGGAACAACTTCCTTAAGACGCGACGAACCGCTGACATGATCCAGCCAAAGCGATTGAAAATACTGATTCCAGGTACGATCTGGCGGTGAAAATCCGATTTTGTCTCGCCGGCTAAGAATTTGAGCGGGTACGACGTCGCGCATTGCATCTCTCAATACAACCTTCTGCTTACCTCCGTCGATTTTTGCTGCTAGCGAAAGTCCAACCCCAAGTTCGACCACCCGGTAATCTAAAAATGGCAATCGCGTCTCGATCGAATGCCTCATCGAGTTCCGGTCCTCATAGCGAAGAAGCTGAGGAAGATTCGTTTCCGAAATGTCGATAATCTGAGCTTCTCGGGCATTGTTCAGAGCACGACGATATCGCAAAAGATGATCCTCTGCTTGATCGACCTCCTTCGGGAATTTCAACCGAAGTTCATCATGAAATTCTCGTTTTTCAATCCAGCCCAAGGCGCTTGCCACTTTTTTTGCCATCACCCGCGGCGGTGGGAAGCGCAGCGCCTGAAGGTATTTCGGGTAGCCAAGAAAAACCTCGTCGCCTCCTTGGCCATCCAAAAGAACAGGCACTCCCAGCCTTTTCGCCTCGCGCATCACAGCGTCTTGCATGAAAACACTTAGACCCCCAAAGGGTTCATCTTGAGTGCGCACGACGTCCAAAAGGCGTTCACGAAAGTCATCGGGGCTCACGGTGTGCCATTCAAGATTTGAATGCTCGGCGACCCTTCGCGCGAACTCGGTCTCGTCGTTCGACGGATCAAGACTTTGCGCCGTGATTCCTATGAACGAGCCGGCTGGATAATGTTTTGCAGCGATGGAAGCGATGGACGAACTATCGATGCCACCACTGAGGCAGGTCCCGACGCGAACATCGCTGCGAAGGCGCAGCTTCACGCTATCCGTTAGCAATGTTTTGAGCGCTTCGGCAGCATCATTGGTCGAAAGAGTAAGTGGTCGCACCCGATCGTGAAGCTGGTACCACGGCCGAGTATTGTACTCGTGATTTCGCAAATCGTATTCGAAGAGGTGACCGGGCTTAAGTTCTTCAATACCCGCAAAAAAGGTTCGACCCGAATGATTGATGTGGCCTGAAAAAAGGTAGTCGACAACTGTCTGGCGATCGAATCCATCGGCGGGCTTTACCGCTAGCAAAGCTTTGATCTCGCTCGCAAAAGCGAAGGTATCTGCATCAAGGCGCACGTGCATCGGCTTTACACCGAAGCGATCGCGCGCTCCGAAGAGAATTCTCTTTGCCGAATCATAAATAACAAACGAAAACATTCCATTAAACCGCGAAAGGCAATCGGCGCCCCACTCTTGATACGCATGCAGGATAACTTCTGTGTCGCTGCGACTTCGAAAGGCATGACCTTTCTTCGAAAGTTCGTCGCGAATCTCGAGGTAGTTATAAACTTCACCGTTATAAACGATGACAAGTTTTTCGCCTTTGACTGTGGCGAGTTCCATCGGTTGGTGACCGTCGCGCGAAAGATCCAAAATCGCGAGCCGGTTGTGCCCAAGGAAAAATCCGGGTCCTTCAAATACCCCTTCGCCATCAGGGCCGCGATGTTTTTGCATGGCGACCATCTTGTCGATGGCGGATCGGTCCGACGTTTGGTTTTTTCTTTGTATGACTCCCGAGATGCCGCACACGGCGGACCTCAGGCCTTCGCAAGACGTGTCAGGGTCTGGCCTTCAAGTGAGTAGCGATCACCAGTTTTAGGACACGTCGCTTCTAGTTTTTGAATTCCATCGTTGAAAACCGGAAGATCAAGCCGCTCACCAAAACGACTCATCCAGCCGATTTGTTTTGCGGGGACTCCCGCCATCAATGCGTAGGCCGGAACGTTCTTCGTAATCACCGCACCTGCGGCAATAAAGCAGTACGGGCCAAGCTCAGCGCCACAAACGATCGTTGCATTCGCGCCGATGGTCGCGCCCCTGCGAACGTGCGTATCGAGGTACTCATCTTTTCGAACGAACTCAGAGCGCGGATTGATAACGTTTGTGAAAACCATCGACGGTCCACAAAACACGTCGTCTTCGATGAAAACGTTGTCGTAGATCGAAACGTTGTTCTGAACTTTCACGTTTTTCCCAAGTCGAACACGATTTCCGACAAAAACATTCTGTCCAAAAACGCAGCCCTCGCCGATTTCAGCGCCTCCACAAATGTGAACCCAGTGCCAAACTTTCGAACCTTTACCGATCTTCGCACCGGCATCGATAATTGCCGTTTCGTGTTTGTAGAAGTCGCTCATGGGTTTTGACCACGCAACTTCTCAACGATTTCAATCGCCGTTCTTGCGTGTTCAAGGCCATAACCTTTTCCGGAAAGAACGTCTTTATAGACGCGGTTGTGAAGTTCCGTAAACCCTTCCGAGAATTCGAACTCCGCGCCATCAATCTTTAGAGACCGATAAGTTGTTTTTCCAGAGACCTTTGCCGCCGCTGGCAACTGCTCGCGATCGATCGACAAAAGCCACTTTACATTGGCCCGCTCAAGTTTCAGCGTTCCCGCTTCGGTCGTCGCAGATTTCTGCGTTAACGTCGCCTCTTTCGCCGGCCCGAAAATCCAAGTCAACATGTCGAAAAAATGAACGCCGATGTTGGTTGAAAGACCACCCGACTTCTTCACTTCGCCTTTCCAAGACTCGTGATACCAATTCCCTCGGCTCGTGAAATATTGAAGATCGATCTCATGCATTGACTTGCCGCTCGTATCGACTTTTTTCTTGAGATCAATGATCGCATCATGAACACGCAATTGGAGAACCGTGTAGAGGCGACGATCGTAACGCTTCTCCGCGGCCGCAAGTTCGTCGAGTTCTGTTGAAGTCAAAACTAGCGGCTTTTCACAAATCGCATTCGCTCCTAGGCGAAATGCAGCCTTGATGTGCGAAGCATGGAGGTAGTTCGGCGAACAGATCGAGACGAAATCGACTTTTTCTGCGCCTGAGGCATTTCGTTTTTCAAGGAAAGCTTCGAAACGTTCGAAGTCCGTAAAAAATCGAGCGTCCGGAAAATAACGGTCGAGAATTCCGACCGAGTCATTCGCATCAACCGCGGCCACGAGATTGTGCCCGAGCGATTTGATGGCTTCCATGTGGCGAGGAGCAATGTATCCACCAGCTCCGATCAACGCGAAGTTCATCGGACCTACGCCTTAATCACGTTGTCGTGATGCCCGCGATACTTACCGCGCGTATCTATCACCAACTTCGAATTCTTCAGAATCATCGGGTAATCGAAGGCTTTGTGCGCCGTCGACAGCACTACAGCATCAAAGCCCGCAACAACCTCGGGCGTCAGCACCGTGTGCTTTTGCTCGAACCTAAAATTGTGCTCACGCATGTGAGGAATCTCGGGAACATGGGGATCCGAGTATTCAACAGTGGCACCGTGACGCTGAAGTTTATCCATCAAAACCAGCGAAGGTGACTCGCGCATGTCATCGACGTTCTCTTTGTAAGCGGCACCAAGAACAAGAATTCGAGAGCCATTCAGAGACTTTTTGTGTGAGTTCAGCGCCATGACGATTTTCTTCAACACATAAGAAGGCATCGAAGCGTTGATTTCGCCCGCAAGCTCGATGAAGCGCGTGTGCACATTGTACTCTCGCGCTTTCCAGGTGAGGTAGAAGGGATCGATTGGGATGCAGTGTCCGCCGAGGCCAGGACCCGGGTAATAAGCGACAAACCCGAAAGGTTTTGTCGCAGCTGCATCGATCACTTCGTGAACGTCGATCCCCATTTTATCGCAGACGATTTTGATTTCGTTGACGAGGCCGATGTTCACCGCACGGTGAATATTTTCGAGAAGCTTTGTCATCTCGGCCGCTTTTGTCGAACTAACCGGAACAACGCGGTCAATGACTCCGCCGTAAAGGGCCAGGCCCACTTCTAGGCAGTTCTTTGTGCAACCGCCGACAACTTTTGGAATCGTCTTTGTGTTGAAATCTTTGCGACCTGGATCTTCTCGCTCGGGCGAGAAGACGAGAAAAGTATCTTGTCCAACGACAAAACCTTTTTTCTCAAGGCGCGGCTTCAACTCTTCATCGGTCGTTCCAGGGTACGTCGTTGATTCTAGCGAAAGCACCTGGCCTTTTCGCATGTAAGGAACGAGGGAATCCGTCGTATCGAGGACGTAGGACAGATCAGGCTCGCGATACTTATTGAGCGGAGTAGGTACGGCCAAAATAATCGCGTCCACTTCTGGAATACGCGTAAAATCCGATGTCGCTGAAAAATGAGTTTGAACAGCGGTAGCGATTCGATCTGATGGGATATGCTCGATGTAACTCTCGCCTTTTGCGATTTTCGTGATCTTGTTTTGATCGATGTCAAAACCGAGAACAGTGTAACCTTCCTCTGTGTACCGCAGCGCTAAAGGCAGCCCCACATACCCAAGACCCACGATTCCGATGACACTTTTTTTATCGCGAAACTTGCGAACGAGATCCTGATGCATATGCATCACTCCTTTAGAGACGGTAACTTCGGGAACTTCAGAGAGCGATCATGCCTATCGCAGTGGAAGTCGGTCGACAAGGAGCCGTCGAAACACGCCCGCAACGCGTCGCGATAAATCCCAGGCAAAACATACCGAAACAGGAACGCCTTCGCTACAAGGTACGGACATGCAACCCAACGATCTGCTGAGGAAAAACGAGAGCGGTCTTATAACGATGGCGCGCGCCATCGATACGCTCACCGTGGTTGCGATGGGCGCACTCGCCTACTTCCTTTACGCCGACGAAACGGCCCTTCCGACCTACTACCAGTCGGCGGTTATTTTGGGTGGAGCACTCACTCTGATCATCTTTCCGGTTTTTGATCACTACCGTTCGTGGCGCGGCCGCGTTTGGTACGAGCAGCTTCGAGCAATCGTGGGCTCGGTCGCGACGGTCATGGCCCTTTTGGTCGTAGCTTCCGCGGTTTTAAAAACGACCGCTTGGTATTCGCGGATCTGGTTCGGTTCGTGGGCTCTTTTTTCGATCATCGCTCTTTTCGTCATCAAACGCCTTTTCATGCTGGCGCTTCGAAAAATGCGCGGCCATGGCTGGAATAAAAAGAATATCGCGATCTACGGCGCTGGCGAACTTGGGCAGCTTGTCGCCGAACGTCTTGGCGATGCCGAATGGACTGGTTATCAGATCGTGTCTTTTCTTGATGACGATATTGAAGGAGCGACGCTCAAACCGTCACTGCAATCCATTCCCTTGAGCGACACGAAACAAAATCTTGAAGCCTTCATCGCAAAAAACGATGTGCGCGAACTTTGGATTGCACTTCCCCTTCGCGCCGAAGAGCGGGTCCGAGAAATCCTTTTCGCCGTCCGGCACTCGACGGTGCAGATTCGTTTTGTTCCGAACATCTTTAATTTTAAACTTCTTCTGGGGCATTCGATCTCGGATGTCGCAGGAATTCCTGTGGTCGATATCAATTCGACGCCGATCTCGGGCATGAACCGTGTGATGAAGGAACTTGAGGACCGAATTCTTGCGGCTATTATTTTACTGTTGATCAGTCCCATCATGGCGATGATCGCGATTGCGATTCGGCTCGAATCCAAAGGCAATGTGCTTTACAAACAAGAGCGCCACGGCTGGGACGGGAAAGTTATCAAGGTCTACAAATTTCGATCGATGCGCGTCGCTGAATCGGCCAAAGAATTTAAACAGGCCGTAAAAGACGACCCCCGCGTAACAAAGGTCGGTGCTTTCATTCGCAGAACTTCCCTGGACGAACTGCCGCAGTTTTTTAATGTGCTGCAGGGCCGAATGTCGATCGTCGGTCCCCGTCCCCATCCCGTGAAGCTTAACGACTTCTACAAAGACAAAGTGGAGTTTTATTTTCAGCGCCACAAAGTTAAGCCCGGTATCACGGGCTGGGCACAGATCAATGGTTTCCGCGGTGAAACGGACACGCTGGACAAAATGGAGCGACGTATTCAACTGGATCTTCAGTACATCCAGAATTGGTCGGTCTGGCTCGATCTCAAAATTATTTTTCTGACAATCTTCAAAGGTTTTGTCGGCGGCAAAGCGTACTAAGCATTTTTTATCTGGTGGGAGACGACCGAGTGAAAGTAGCTATTCTAGCAGGCGGACTGGGAACACGAATTGGCGAAGAAACTGTCGCGCGTCCTAAGCCCATGATCGAAATCGGCGGAAAGCCCATCTTGTGGCACATTATGAAGCACTACGCTTCGTTCGGCTTTAACGAGTTCGTGGTGCTCTTGGGCTACAAGGGCTATTTGATTAAAGAATTCTTTGCGAACTACTACCTCCACCAAAGCGATGTCACTTTCGATATTAAAACCGGAAAGATGACGGTTCACTCCAACGAAAGCGAAGATTGGAAAGTCACTCTGGTCGAAACGGGCGCCGAGACAATGACCGGTGGCCGCGTGAAGCGCGCTGAAAAGTATCTCGGCGAAGAAACTTTCATGCTCACTTACGGTGACGGGGTTTCGAACATCGATCTCTCAAAGCTCACGGCGTTTCACAAAGCGCAGAAAAAAACTCTGACTCTCACAGCCATTCAACCCGAGGGGCGCTTTGGTGTCGTGGATATTGCTTCTGATAATTCGGTGGCGCGATTTCTTGAAAAGCCGCGCGGCGAAGGATCTTGGATCAACGGTGGATTTTTCGTGTGTGAACCTTCGATCTTTAAATATTTAAAAGAAGGCGATGCGACGATTTTTGAGCGAACGCCGATGGAAACTTTGGCTTCAGAAAAGCAACTTGCCGCTTTCAAGCACGAAGGCTTTTGGAAATGCATGGACACACTTCGAGACAAACAAGATCTCGAAAGCTTGTGGGCCACCGGTCGTGCGCCGTGGAAAGTTAATTAGGCGTGACCGAGTTTCGAGGGAAAAACGTTTTTCTGACAGGTCACACAGGCTTTAAGGGCTCGTGGTTGGCCTTGTGGCTTCAAAATCTTGGAGCCAATGTCACGGGCTACGCACTTGCGGCCCCAAGTAAACCTTCGCACTTTGAACTCTTGCGCGAACAAGGAATTTTAAAAATCGAGTCGGTGATCGGTGACATCTGTGATCTCCCCTCGCTTTCCCGGGCTATGACCGACGCCGATCCCGATCTTGTCATTCACATGGCGGCGCAACCGATCGTGCTTCGGTCGTACCGCGATCCCATCGAAACTTACGAAACAAACGTCATGGGGACTCTGAAAGTCTTTGAAGCCGCGCGAAGTTTAAAAAAAGGACGTCTGCGCGCCATCGTCAATATCACCAGCGACAAGTGTTATGAAAATCGCGAGACACTTGTCGGCTACAAAGAGACAGACCCCATGGGAGGCTACGATCCGTACTCCTCTTCCAAAGGTTGCGCCGAAATTTTATTTTCAAGTTACCAGCGAAGTTACTTTCCTGAAGAAAAATACGGATCCGATCACAACATCCTTATGGCAAGTGTCCGCGCCGGAAATGTTATCGGCGGCGGTGACTGGGCCGAGGATCGACTCATCCCGGATCTCATTCGAGCGGCCAAAGAAAATCGCGTTGCCATTATACGCAATCCATCGGCGATTCGCCCCTGGCAACACGTGCTTGAACCGCTGTCTGGGTACCTGGAAATCGCGCGCCGTCTGTTGTCTGGCGAAACGGCGGCCTCCGGTGGTTGGAACTTTGGGCCCAATGAAGAGTCGTGTGTCACTGTTGGTGAACTTTTAACTTCACTAAAGAAGCAGTGGAACGGGCTTGGGTTCGAGCTTGGGACTACGGGGTCGGTTCACGAAGCTGGCTTTTTGCGGCTCGACTCTTCAAAAGCGCGGACAAAGCTTGGGTGGAAACCCGTCTTGTCGTTTGAGGAAACTTTGCAGTGGACTGCGGATTGGTATCGAAATCAAAAAGAGAGCGGCGAACTTAATACGCTTCAGCAGCTGAAAGACTATTCTGAAAAACTTGAGGCGTCGAAAAAGTGAAAAAAGCGTCGCTCGTTATTGAGGAATTTTATCAGGGCAACCGAATCTTTGATTCGAACGATCCCTCAAGAAATCGCGACAATGCGATGTACTTTGCGATGCGCCTCCGTGAAGAGCTGAAACGAAAAGGCTACGATCTTCAGACCAATGATCTTCATTCGCCTCATGACAGTGCTCTTTCCATTTACATCGAGATGCCAAAAAGATCGGACCTTTTTCCGAGACCAGAAAACAAATCAAAATCGTCGGTTGTTCTGTACGAGAGTGACCTCATTCGGCCGGACAACTGGGATGTGTCGAAACACGACAGGTTTGGCCGAGTATTCACCTGGAACGACGATTTCGTTCAGCGCGACCCAGCACGCTATATAAAATCAAACTTTGCTTACAAAATTCCAATGGCTCCGACGCCAACACCTTTTTCAAAACGAAAACTGTGCACATTGATTGCGGGCAACAAATCCGTAAAACATCCGCTCGAACTTTACTCGGCCCGCCGCGACTTTATTCGCTGGGCTGAAAAGAACATCCCCGGCGAATTCGAATACTACGGCGTCGGTTGGGAGCATTCGTACTTGAACGGCGGCTTTATTCACAAAGTGCTCCGCCGCCTCAAGCTCCTGCCCTATTTACCTCAAAGCCCCAGTCCCAGCTACCGAGGCAAAGTCGCCGAGAAAAACCCTGTCCTAAGCCAATATAAGTTCTCGATCTGTTTTGAAAACGGAAAAGAAATTCCTGGCTACGTGACTGAAAAAATTCTCGACTCGATGTTCGCCGGCTGTGTTCCCGTTTATTGGGGAGCCTCGAACATTGCGACTCACATTCCAACCTCATGCTTCATCGATTACCGCGACTTTCTAAAAGAGCAGGATCCCTTCTCTTCACTGGCCGCTCACATGAAATCGATGTCCGAAGAGCGCTGGAATCAATACCAAAAAGACATTACTGCCTTTCTTCAAAGCGATAAGATTCGTCCGTACGCCGCTGAACCATGGGCAGAAATGATCGTGGGCCATGTCGTCGCGCTTTGATGTCATCGCGTTGGCGTTGGGCCGCGTCCTTCAGTCGGTCATTCTATTTCTGACCTACCGCGAGCTAACTCACATACTTCCAAAGGCCGAAGTCGGCCTTTATTTTTTTCTTCTCGCGATCACGGGCGGTGTTGGCCTCATTGTCATCAATCCGGCCGGGACGTTTTTTAATCGTTTTCTGCATGCTTGGCGCGAAAGTGGTTCTTTGCGGAAAAACCTTTTGATCTTCGTCGCCTTCACATTTTTTGCTGCACTGATGGCCTTCGCGGTCACATTTGCAGCGCAGCACTTTTTGCATCGAGGCTCGGTCAGCGGCGGACTCTCGGTTATTGCGTCTTTTTCGGTCTCGTTGGCGGTTGCACTTTTTGTTTTTGGATCGACATTGAGCAACACGTTTGTACCAGCGCTGAATCTTCTGCGTTTTCCCCGTCGATTCGTTTTTCTGACTGTTTCTTGCCAAGCGCTAACACTTATCACGGCCGTCTTTGCAGCAAAGTTTTACCCCGAGGCTTCGATGTGGCTTGGGATCACGGGGCTTGTGAATCTGGTTTTTGGTGTGGTGGGTTTTTTCCTTCTTGCGAACGTTTCTAAAGTCGCAGCCAGCACGAATTCGTCGCCTCCCGCTCCACTAAAGTCGAATGGCTATTGGTCCTTCGCTTGGCCACTGATGATGGCGAACATTGGTATTTGGTTTTTGACTCAAGGGTATCGACCCGTGGGGCAACATCTTTTCGGGCTTGAAGCGCTGGCGGTAATTGGTCTTGGGCTTGGGCTCGCAAGCTCCATCGGGAACGCCTTTGAAATGCTGGCGCATCAGCTATTTTTACCGAAGTTTTATGAAAACACACATCACACCGACGCTTCCGCGCGGCGCGCCTCGTGGGAAACCCTGTGGAGCGAACTCATTCCGATGTATCTCGCGCTCGCACTTTTCGTGACGGGATTTTCGGCGGCCTTGGTCCGGGTCCTTTCGCCGACGTCGTATGCCGACGCATGGATGTATCTTGCCATCGGCGCATGGATCGAATTTTTAAGAATGAGTGGCGGCCTTGTTTCGCTTCTCACCTATTCGGAATTGAAAACTGAATCTACGATAAGACCTTTTCTTGAAGGTGCGCTGATTACACTTTGCCTAATGCTGATTTTAGAGTGGATTGCGGTCTCGATTTTGATCGGCAATATTTATGCTTTTGCGCGGCTTGGGGTGAAACACAAAAACTCGGCCTCACTCTTCGCTTTTTCACCCAAAGCCGCAAAGCTCATTGGACTCAGCCTGATCTTTATTTTGCCGGTCTTTTTCCGATCGGAGCTTGAGCACTTACCTATCGCAATCGCTGCGCTTGCCACAGCGGGACCCGCTTTTATTTTCGTTCTGCTTCAAAATAGCTCATGGAAACGTGGTCTTTGATGGAAGCTCAGAAACTTGTCACGATCTGTGTTCCGACGTTCAACAGCCAATCGACACTTCCAGAAACTTTGGAATCGATTCTTAACCAGTCTCATCGAAATCTAGTTATCAAAATTTTTGACAACGCCTCGACCGACGGAACCTTGGGGCTTGCGGAAAAATTCGCTCTGAAAGATTCCCGCATTCAAGTCTTCTCAAATCCCACCAATATCGGGGCTGAAGGAAACTTCAACCGGTGTCTTCAGGCCGCCGAAGGTGATTTTACGGCTATTTTCCATGCCGACGACGTCTACGAGACATCGATGATTGAGAGTCAGGTCGAATTTCTGATTTCGCACACCGAATGTTCGGCCGTCGCGGCGCAAGCGACAGTGATTGATGCTCTTGGTAGCGCCCAAGGCGTGAGGTTTCTTCCTCCCGAACTCCGCGGCTCCGAGGAAACGACACATTCTTTTGAGGACTTATTTTTTCTAACTTTGAAGTACGGAAACTTCATCACTTGCCCGTCTGTCATGGCGAAGTCGTCGGTCTACCGCGACGTTATAAAGACTTGGGATGGATCTAATTTTGGCTCGTCGGCCGATCTTGATGTTTGGCTCAGGCTTTCAAAAGTCGGCCGCTTTGGCCTTCTCACAAAACCCCTCATGCGTTACCGCGTTTCCGAAGCAAGCTTCACGGTCCGAGAAACCAAACGCCGCTTCACAGAGCATGATCTTTTAAAAGTTTACCGAAACTACCTCGGTCCCCATACATTTCAAGATCCAGAAAAATTACGTTACCTTCGGTTTCATGAGTTTAAAGATGCGGCGGCTCGCCGACTTAATATTTTGCAGGCGAGGCGCCGCGACCTTGTTTTTCCGAAATTTCCGGGGCACGTGCTTTCGCTTTTTCCCTTGGTTTTTAAAAGTCGCTATCACTTCAAATTTCTCATTGTCAGTTACATGATTTTTTTCATTTCAGAAACTTTTCGAATTTTGCGGGTTCATAAATGAGAATCCTCTATATCTTGCGAAATGCAGAGGGCGGTATTCGAACCCACGTCGAGACCCTGATGAGGGGCGCTCTGTCCCATGGACACGAACCCCTTTTGATCACCGACCTTACACAAGCCGATAAAGGATTTCAAAAGTCCCTTGAAGCGGATCCGGAACTTCGAAAACGAGTCGTGTCGATTTCTATGAAGTCAGCACCAGGGCCGTGGGATCTGACGACTCTTTGGCTTTTGTATGTTGGGCTTCGCAGCACTCGAAGTGACGACGACGCTGCCTTCGACATTGTTCACGGCCACGGCGCCAAGGGCGGACTGTACGCAAGGCTCTGCCGTGTCTTAGGGATTCTTCCAAAGTCGACGCGGGTTTTCTATACTCCCCACGGCGGAAGCCTTCATGCCATGCACGGCGCACTCTTTAATCGTCTGTATGTGTGGATTGAAAAGTACCTCGCAAAATCGACCGATCTTGTTTTGATCGAAAGTCGGTACACGATGGAGCAGTTTCAAAAACGCGTGGGCCCGACGGCCGCACCGCTGCTTCTCAACCGAAACGGTATCGATAAGCTTGAACCAGATCTTACACCCTGGCCAAAAGGTCTTGGTTCTGAAGAGCCCGTTCGAATCGGCGCCTATGGTCTTCTTCGAAGCATCAAAGGGTTTGATGTTTTGATCCAAGCTGTGCACCTTGTGCGCGCGCGAGGCTTCAAAGTGATTCTCGATATCTCTGGCGAAGGTAGCGAGCGTGAAAAACTTCTTCAGATGATTCGAAATTTGAAGCTTGAAAATGAAGTCCACCTTCACCGCGAAACTTCAAACGCTCTTCTGCAGATGCGTGACTGCCATATCGTTATTCAGCCGTCGCTCTTCGAATCGTTCGGGCTTGTCGCACTTGAAGCCCAAGCCCTGGGTCGCGCCGTCATCGCAAGTTCCGTCGGAGGACTTGTGGATGTGGTCGATGATCTGCGCACAGGCCTTCTTGTCGCACCTTCAAAGCCCGAGGAGCTGGCCGAGAAGATTATCTGGATGATCGAACATCCCGACGACACGCTGCTCATGCGGACGCGCGCCGCAAAAAGAGCTCGCGAAGAATTCTCATCGGAAAAAATGGTCGACGGAGCACTTTCCGCTTATAAAAATGCATTGGTTTTGAAATCCAGCAAGGAAACTACGTGATGGAAACGATCAACACTCTTCGAAACCGAGCTTTACCCGTTTCTCTTTTTCTCTACAGCATCGCGATCCTTACGACGATGGCAGGGATGGAAATCCTCGGATGGCTCACTTTTTTGATGATTCTTTTGGTCGCACTGTTTGACCGAAAAAAAGATATTTGGATTCGCAGACGACCTCTTCTTGAAAAAGGAGACTGGGCTCTTCTTACTTTGATGACGGTCATTATTCTGAGTGCGCTCATTGCGGCTCCGCCGGAGGCCGATAAGCTCTTTATCATCGGTAACGCCCGTTTTGTTCTTTTGTATCTGGGCCTAAGGTTTTCACTTGAGGCCGTCATTCCGTCGGGACCTACCAATGCCCCCGAAGGCTCCCAGCGCCTTGAAAATGCATTTCAGTTTTTAATGGTGCTTGTTGGTTTCATCGCGCTTTACGCGATCTTTCAGCACTTCACAGGAATTGATTTTATTCGCGGACACAGAGATCCCGTCAGTCAGTATCACTTTGACGGCGGAAGTACGTTTCGGGGCCGCGGTATGTGGGGACATCCGGTGACGTTCGGTCATTCGATGGCGCTTTCGTTCTGCATGGTCTTTGGTTATGCGATGACACGCGATCAATTTGACCGCTGGAAATTGATCGGTCTTGGTGTCACGGCACTTTGCGCGCTGGCGCTTCTTTGGTCCTACACACGCGGAGCATGGATCGCCGTCGCTGCGGCCGTCGCCGTCATGGTTCTTTTTTTAGGGCGCAAAATCGCGCTGACGGTTTACTCGATTGGTTTCGCTGGCGTTCTGACTGCGTTTGCACTGTCTGAAAACTTTCGCGTTCGACTGCTGAGCGTCGTCAGCATGACGGATCTTTCCAACACACAGCGAATCGATGTTTGGAAAGCGAACATCGCGATGTTCAAAGATCATCCGATCTTGGGCGTCGGTTACGGCGTGAACGAAGAACTCATCACTGCCTACTACGAAAAACTTGGCATGGTGCAAGAGTTCGGCGGTCACGCGCACAACAACTACCTGCAGTTTCTCTCAGGAACAGGACTTTTAGGATTCGCTGCCTATACGGCTTTCACCGCGATCTTTCTTTGGATGAGCGTGAAGATATTAAGAACCCTGAAGTTTGGAACGACCGCGTACGGTCTTACTTTAGGTGCTCTTGGCGCGCAGGTCGCACTTTTGGTCGGTGGTCTGACCGAATGTAACTTTAAAGATGCGGAAGTGAATCATCAGTTCATGTTCATATGTGCCGTACTTATGATGATCTGGCGTTCGAACCACAAAGCCATGGAGACGAAACCCACATGGAAATTTTAGTGACCGGCGGTAAAGGCATGATGGGGCGCGAGCTCGAGCCGCTGCTTCCCGACGCGAAATACATTGGCTCGGCTGATTTTGATCTTCGTTCGGACGCCGCTGTTAAGGATCTTTTTTCTCGCAACAAGTACGACTACGTCATTCACTTGGCCGCTCATGTTGGAAGCCTTCACGACAATATCGAAAATCAAGTCGCTTACTTCGACAATAATGTTCTGATGAACACTCTTGTGACCAAGTACGCTTATCAGAGCGGCGTTAAAAATCTTCTGGGCATTCTAAGTACCTGCATTTACCCCGATGATGTTAAGTCCTATCCCATCCCTGAAGAAATGTTGCACGAAGGTAAACCGCACTCGTCTTTGATGTCGTACTCGTACGCTAAACGCAGTTTCGCGGTCCAACTGGACGCGTACAGTTCACAGTTTGGGGTTAACTACCGCTACCTTACGCCGAGCAATCTCTACGGCGTTGTTTCTGAAAGCCATAAGGGACGAAGTCATTTTGTGAATGACCTCGTCGATAAAATTATCTTGGCCAAAGAATCCGGGGCGGATCACATTCGCCTCTTTGGCGATGGAACCCCGATGCGGCAATTCATGTACGCTCCCGATTTTGCCTTTGTCATCGCTCAGTACGTTCAGCGTGGCCTTAGCGCCAATATGAACGTCGCACCGGATGAAAACTTGTCCGTCGATGCCATCGCGCGCGTAGCGCTGAAAGCTTGCGACGCCGCTCATTTAAAAATCATCTATGATTCCAGTAAACCCAACGGACAAATGCGGAAAGATGTTTCGAACGCGAAACTAAAGGCCGCGATGCCTGAACTAAAATTTACGAAGCTAGAAGATGGTGTTCGTAAGCTCTACGGGCGTTTGACCGATGCCCGTGCCGATGGCGTACGCGATGGCGGGGGCGAACGTGTCTAAAACGTTACTGGTCGGCGGCACTGGATTTCTTGGCCCCATCCTCCTTGAGAAATATCCCGATATTATCGCCGCCGGCCGATCGCCGCTACCGGCGCCACTGAAAAATCAATTCGTACACCTTCCAGATTTAGAGAGCTGGTCAAAGCTTGATTCGGTCGACTTCGACTCGGTCATTTTTCTCATCGGAAGCTCGGACCACAAAATTCTCAATTCACATCCGACGCTGGCCCTTGAAAAGAACGTTCTTCCGCTCAAACGAATGCTGGGCTACTTGGAAAAGCGACCCATAAAAAAGCTGATCGCGCTGACAACCATGCTTCAATACGATAGCGCCAAGATGAAACTCCCCGCTGATGAAACTCAGCCGATCAATCCTTATGTTAATAACTACGTGTTCAGTAAAGTCATGGCCGAGCATGTGACAAGAATGCACCGAGAAAAAGTTCCCTCAATCGATGTGCGAATCAGCAACGTCTACGGCCCTACTCACTTGTTACGTCCCGATATCGTTCCATCCCTCATGTGGGATGTGATTTCAAAAAAATCGGCCCAAAAACCAGTCAGCGTTTGGAACAAACGCCCCAAACGCGATTTCATTTTTGCACCTGACGCGGCTGAAGCGATCATGGCGCTCATCAAGACCGATCACGTCGGACCCGTAAACTTAGGAAGCGGAGTTTCGACAAGCGTCGGACAGCTCACCGATATTATCTCGCAACTTTCGGGCGTCGAAATCACCGACCAAAATATTCCGGTCTCTGGTCATATGGAGTTTGTGCAAGATATCTCGCTGCTTCAGAAACTCACTGGCTGGAAGCCAAAACACAGTCTGAACGATGGTCTTGCCATCACTTATGACCGTATGAAGCGCCACTTCGACCAGTTTGGATTGCCGAAAAACGAGTAGACCGCAGCCGGTGGCCAAAATCATCGTAATTTCAAATATTTAGAGAGTCACGGGCTTAGGGTGGGATTTCCCACATTGCAAATTTCCCACGGCGCTGCTACACTCATGACATGGCAGCAAAAAAGAAGAAAACTGAACCGAGTGCAAACTACCCCACCACAAACCTGAAGCCCGATTCAAAAGGGCGAATTTGCCTCAGTAAGCTCGCCTCAGGTGTGAGTAGCTACGATGTTTTCGAAGAAGCGGACGGGCGTCTCATTCTCGAACCCAAGGTTGAAATCCCAGCCCGCGAACAATGGCTGTTCAAGAATCCTTCGGCCCTTGAAATGGTAAGACGAGGTCGCGAGGATGCGAAAGCGGGTCGCACAAAGTCACTCGGTTCCTTTGCAAAACATCTGAAAGAAGATAGCGACGAGTGAAGCTTCTTTTTACCGATCAGGCCATTGACCAGCTAAGCCACTTGGCGAAAGACAAGGGCCTCAAGAAGCGACATAAGGCTGTTTGCAAAGCCTTGGCATATCTAGAATTAAATCCACGCCACCCAGCTCTGAACACACACAAGTTCTCGTCGTTAGAAGGACCTACTGGAGAAGAGGTTTTTGAGGCCTACGCCGAAAATAAAACGCCAGCGGCGTACCGCATTTTTTGGTTCTACGGACCAGGCAAAAGCACGATCACGGTTATGGCGATCACACCTCATCCTTAATTCATCCAACTAGAGCAGTTCGCGAAGGCGTTTGATCTGATCAGTAAACGGCTGATGATGATTCCCAACAAAGAGCCCATGGGTATCGATCCAATTTGCGTTTGGCAAAGCACCTTGAATTTCGTGGCTCATCAGTTTTACGACCGGGTTTTTAGCGAAATTTCCAGCGACAATCGGCCGACATTCAACACCGTTTGAGGTCAAGGTCTTCACCAGCTCGGCGCGCGTGCGCCCAGCCTTCACGGCCTCAGGCCGAATGACGAGGGAAAATCCAAACCACGAGCTCTTTCCGATTTCTTTTTGTGTCATGAGCCACGGATGATCATTAAATTCTTTTTTGAAAGTGACGGCGTTGGCCCGTCGCTCCGAGATAAAGCGCGGAAGTTTCTTAAGCTGTTCGATGCCCAAGGCTCCTTCAAGCTCCAGCGGACGCACATTGTACCCAGGCAAAACAAACTTGAACGACTCTTCAAAAACGTCGTCCGATTTTTCGCCCGTCACGTGATTAAACTTTGGAAGATTTCGCGTCCACCCGTGAGCCCGTAAGCAAAGCAAAATGTGGTAAAGCTCTTCGTCCTCCGTCACGATGCAGCCACCTTCCATCGTGGCGATGTGGTGACTGAAGAAACTCGAGAAGGTCCCCATCACTCCAAAGGTTCCACAATGACGTCCTTCGATTGTCGCTGCCATCGATTCGCAGTTGTCTTCAATGAGAGTTATGTTTGAGGCGTGGCCACTGGCTTTGATGATTTTATCGATGGCGCCGAAATCGTTGGGATTACCCAAAAGATTGACCGCCATAATGAGACGGGTTTTTGGACCCACCGCTTTCTCAAGTTCTTTGAGATCGAAATTCAGTGTTTCTACATCGATATCAACAAAACGAAGTTTGAGGCCATACTGATGAAGCGGAAAATACGTCGTGCTCCACGACACAGCGGGAACAATGACCTCATCGCCCGCTTTCAGTGGATTTTCTTTTCGGTAGAAAAGGGCTGCCACCATCAGAAGGTTGGCCGTTGAGCCCGATGAGCACATGACTGCGTACTTTGAACCGAAAAAACCAGCGAAGTCTTTTTCGTAGGCCGCGACTTTCGCACCCATCGTGAAAAGGCCTGATTTGATCACGGCTTGCATTGCCTCGTACTCGGCGTGATCCCATCCACTGACGGCCAGCGGGAAAAATACTTTTGAATCAGTCATGAGGCCCTCTTCTGCTCTTACTTTAGCGAACGACTTTAAGTGACGGAAACTTCGCGTCGCGTTCGGCCAATTTCATATCCGCTTCGCACATTTCACGCACAAGCTCTTCAAAAGTTGTCTTTGGAGTCCAGCCAAGTTTTTCTTTGGCCTTTGTCGCATCGCCAAGAAGCGTTTCAACTTCGGTCGGTCGATAGTAACGAGGATCGATCGAGATAATGCAGCGACCGTCGGCGAGATAGCCTTTCTCGTCAGTTCCTTGACCCTTCCAAGTAATGTTCATGTCGAGATTTTTCGCAGCGGTATTAATAAACTCACGAACGCTGTACTGGCGGCCTGTAGCGATCACAAAGTCTTCTGGCTTTTCTTGCTGAAGCATCAGCCATTGCATCTCGACGTAGTCTCGTGCGTGGCCCCAATCACGTTTTGCATCAAGATTTCCAAGGTAAACGCACTTTTCAAGCCCGTGCTTGATCCGAGCAAGGCCGCGCGTGATTTTTCGTGTGACGAACGTTTCTCCGCGCATGGGCGACTCGTGGTTAAACAAAATCCCATTGCACGCATACATGCCGTAGGCCTCGCGGTAATTCACCGTGATCCAGTAAGCGTAAAGTTTGGCAACCGCGTAAGGACTTCGCGGATAAAACGGTGTCGTCTCTTTTTGCGGAGTCTCTTGCACAAGCCCATAGAGTTCAGATGTCGAGGCTTGATAGAATTTCGTTTTCTTCTGAAGACCAAGAATTCGAATGGCTTCAAGGACTCTTAGAGGTCCGATAGCGTCTGAATTCGCTGTGTACTCGGGCTCTTCAAAAGAAACCGCGACGTGCGACTGAGCTGCAAGATTGTAGATTTCGTCCGGCTGCACCGACTGAATAATGCGAACGAGGCTTGAAGAGTCCGTCATGTCTCCGTAATGAAGAAAAAGTTTTCCAGCTTTTTCTTTTGGATCGATATCGTGAGGATCTTCAAACAAGTGATCAATACGGTCGGTGTTGAAAAGCGACGTGCGCCGCTTGATGCCGTGAACCTCGTAACCTTTTTCTAAAAGAAATTCTGCGAGGTAGGCTCCGTCTTGACCGGTGACGCCCGTAATCAGTGCTTTTTTCATAGGCCCTAAGGGATAAATCAAACGCTCGGTGGAGGCAACAACCACTCAGCGTACGCCCTCAAACCCGCACGTAAACTGACCTGCGGCTTCCACCCCAAATGACGCGAGATTTTCTCGATGGTGGGTCGGTAAATATCGCCGGGGCCACTGACCGGCGCGCCCAGGACACCGGATTGATGCTCTGACGGCGATGGAGTCACTTCAACGATCTCGGGCACCGGTCGGCCCAAATCTTTCGCTAGTGCCTGGATTTCTTTGGCAAGACCCTGCATCGTCACGGAATCGTCGCTGCCCAGGTTATAAGACTCACCGGATCGACCGCGCAGTAATAGTAACCATAAAGCTCGCACCAAATCTCGTCCGTCCAAATAGGAGCGAACGGTGCTTGGCGATTTCACTTCGATCGATGTCCCTTCGATCATGGCTTTCATCATCGCGGAAAGAGCGTAGGGACCATCGATCGGAAAAAGTGGGCCTCCGAACGCGAAACCCCGAACTGTAACACACTCGATGCTTCGAGCTCGCATCGCCTCAGTACAGAACCCTTCAGCCTCACGCTTGGCGTGACCGTAGGTCGTAAGCTTCACACTCGGATCCAGCGGCCGTGGAAGAATGAGTTCGTCTTCTCTGGGACGATCTGTCTTTCCTTGCCCATAGACGGCGCCCGAACTGGCTAACAGAAATCTTTTGGCGCCCACGCGAATCGATTCCAAGAGCATTCTCTGGGTCCCATCGACAATCGTACGTCGCATCGCCGCTTCGTCGCCGGCTCTGTCTGTCGGTGACGTTGCAAAATGAAAGACATGCGTTGTTCCCCTCGGGACTTCCGCCGTCACGACATCGCCGCTTAAGAAAGTTAAGCCGTCAAGTTTCCTGAAAAGCGGATTCTCATCCAAGAACTTATCCGGCTCACGCGAAAGTACGGTCATTTGAATCGAGACGCCGGCGTCTCTGAGCGCCATAAAGCTTGCAAGAACCCACGACCCGAAAAACCCAGTGCCGCCGGTCATCAGTATTTTCATCTGACCAAGCTCGCTCCAGTCCGCGCGGTGCTCGTTCGCGAATTCTTTCATCGAATCCTGAACGATGGCGGACATGAGGCCCTGACTCACTTGGCGCCCGATCCGCTGACAGCGGCGTGTATACGGTCCGAAATGTAATCGAGATGATTTTTCTCTAGCCCTGGCCAAACGCCGACCCAGAAAGTGTCATGCATAATGCGCTCGGTGTTTTTCAAATCCCCCACCACGCGGTGAGTGATATCGCGGTACGCAGGCTGCTTCAGCAGATGTCCGCCAAAAAGTAACCGCGTTCCGATTTTTTCATTCTCAAGTCTTTTGACGAGCTCGTTTCGCGAAATTCCAGCCGACGGCTCGACCGTCAGCGCAAAGCCAAACCAAGAGGGGTTTGAATCCACCGAGGCGCGCGGAAGGATCATTTTTCCTTCAAGGTCCTTTAGTTTTTCTGAGAGGTATTTGAAGTTCTCGCGGCGGCGCTCGATAAAATGCGGAAGTTTTTTAAGTTGCGAGACACCGACGGCCGCTTGCATATCGCTGACCTTCAAATTGTAACCGATGTGACTGTAGATGTACTTGTGATCGTACCCTTGCGGAAGATCACCCAGCTGCCAGTCGTAGCGTTTTTTGCACGTATTGTCTTTTCCCGGTGGGCACCAGCAGTCGCGGCCCCAATCCCGAATCGATTCTGCCGCAAGCTTCAACTGAGGGTTCGACATACAAACTGCGCCGCCCTCACCCATCGTGATATGGTGAGCAGGATAAAAACTGACCGTCGCAATGTCACCGAAAGTTCCGATGGGTTTTCCACCCACCGTCGCGCCCAAAGCATCACAGCAATCTTCCACCAGCCACAAGCCATGACGATCACAGAACTCTTTCACCGCTTTCACATCGAAAGTGTTTCCCAGTGTGTGAGCAATCATAACCGCTTTTGTTTTTGGCGAACGCGCTTCTTCCAAGCGAGCGACATCGATGTCGTAGGTTCCAAGCTGAACGTCGACAAAAACAGGGATACAGCCATGCTGAATGATGGGGTTCACCGTTGTCGGAAAACCCGCGGCCACCGTAATGACTTCGTCGCCCGGTTTCACGCGGCGATCGCCAAGACGCGGAGACGTCAATGTCGCAAATGCCACCAGGTTCGCTGAAGATCCGCTATTCACAAGAAGTGAAAATTTCGTTCCGAAAAATTCGGCGAAACTTTTTTCGAAATCTTTCGCGAAGCGCCCCGCGGTGAGCCACATGTCGAGGCTCGACTCCACGAGGTGAATCAAATCGTCCTCGTCCAAAACTTTTCCTGTCACCGGAAGATAATCTTGGCCCGGAACTAAAACACGTTTTGGCTGCGCTCGAAAAAAGACTCGGGCTGCATCCAGAACAGGAGTCCGCTCTGCTGTAGAAGGCGTCGTCGATGCGGTCGTAGTCATTTCAAAAACTCCATCATATTCGGTTCGCCCCTTCGGGCCCTTTTCCGGACGCACTTTCGGCGATCGCCGACGCAAAGGACTTGCGAACTTGCTCGTCGCTCAATTGATGCTCTGAAAGCGCGTGTTGGTAAGATCCGCACGAGTGAACGAACTGATCCTTCAAAGACCAAACGCGAAGGCGCGGAATCGAAAGTCCTGCGTCCAACATTGCGTCCGCCACAGCAGAAGCGAGCCCGCCAAAGCGGCTGTGCTCTTCCAAAACCCAAATTTCTTTTGCCGTTTTTAGAACTTCACAAAGCTCGGCATGAATCGGCTTTACGCGAAGGACGGAAATGTGACCTAGATCAAAACCGCCTTCGCTCGCATCCGCGCCACCGTTTTTCGCAGCGGCCAAGGACGAACCAAACGCAGTCATTGAACCCATCGTAACGAGCACCGGACGATCGCTTGTGGTTTTTCGAAGGACCCGCGGTGCCGTCGACGCCAATTTAGCGACATTCACTGCAGGGCGATCGCTTTTTCCAATTCGAATGTAGCAAGGACCATCGGTTTGAAGAGCTTCACGAAAACACGCTTCAAGTTCGTCCGCATCGGCCGGTGTCAGAATCTTCATTCCCGGCATGGGACGAAGTGCCGCGACATCTTCTCCGCACTGGTGCGAAGCCCCCAGCGTTGAATAGACAAGGCCTGCCCCATCGCCAAGAAAAATCACTGGGTATCCCATATGGCAGACGTCCATCTTGATCTGCTCAAGCACGCGAATCGGAACAAACGCCGAAAGACCATAAACAATCGGACGCGCACCGGACTTCGCAAGCCCTGCCGACATGCCGACCATGGCCTGTTCCATCACACCAACATTGATGAACGATGAGGGATGTGACTTTCGAAGAGCATCAAAAAGTGCATAGCCGTGGTCACCGCTTAAAACCACGCGACGAGGATCCTTCGCGCACGCCTCGACAAGAAGGTTTGAAAGTCGATTACGCATTTTGCAGCTCAGTTCTTGCGCGCTCGAGAAGCTCTGGCGTCAACCGACTGTAGTGCCACTGGTTGTTGTCCTCCATAAAAGAAAGACCCTTACCCTTCACCGTGCGCGCGACAACAGCCCGCGGGCGTCCCGACGTACTTGACGAGAACGCTTCCGTCAGAGCTTTCACCGAGTGCCCATCGCAATCCGTCGTCGAAAATCCAAACGCACGAAATTTATCCGCGAACGGCTCCATTCCAATCACATCTTGAATCCGACCCATGGCTTGATGGCCGTTCGCATCGACAATGACTGTCAGATTATCAAGTTTGTGGTGACCTGCAAAAAGCAAAGCCTCCCACATCGATCCTTCGTTCATCTCGCCGTCGCCGACGATGCAGTAAACGTGGCCAGCTTCACCGCTTCGCTTTTTTCCAAGAGCAAAACCCACCGCCACCGGCAGACCGTGCCCCAAAGATCCGCTCGAAACTTCAAGAAGAGGAACGCGAGCTTCGGCGAGACCATGCAAAAGCGAGCCATCAGAAAAATATTTTTTTAAGTGTTCGCGTTCAAGCCAACCCAGCGCCGCGTAGCCAGCATAAAGCGCCATCACTCCGTGGCCTTTTGAAAGAAAAATTCGGTCGCGTTTTGTGTCCTCGGCGCCAGAGCCAAGATTCATCGATGTCGATAAAAGCGTCGAAACAATTTCGACCATCGAGAACGCGCACGCGATGTGAACTGAGCTTCCAGCAAAGGCCATTTCGACGATCTCGCGGCGAAGCTTATGGGGGGATAAAGCCATGCGGTTTCATAGCGTAGCTCCTACCCAAAATCATCGATCTCGCGCCCACTTACGGCATATGCGCCGCGCGTCACTGGTGTAACGCTAATAGAGTCTTCGGCGACCGACGGAAAAACTCACCTGGGCTTCAGACTCTCACGAAGGATCTCGATGATAAGCGACTGATATTTTTTTCCCTCGCTCGCGGCCCGCGTTTTTAGCATCCGTAAGACATTTCCGGGAACGCGAAGGCTTATCGCCTGTGTCGGCTCATCTTTGCTCGAATATAAAACCCGGAAGTCCTCTAAAAACTGAACTGCTTGCTCGGGCGTAACCTCCGCGGAGACCTCACTCACGCCGGCTTTTCGACGTTTCTTAATTCGCTGAATATCGAGTTGGTCCTCTTTTCGATTCGCTTTGAGCTTCATTTTTAAGAGGCTATCGAGACTAGCCACAGGAAGTGGTTTTCCGCCGAAGGATACTTTTTCGATCTCGATGTCATCGACACCAAGAACGATCAAAAGATCAACCTGCCGCGACGGATCTTTAAAATCGACAAAAGACCACGCGACGAGATTCCGATTTTCGATGTACTCGACGCGAAATTTAGAGATTTCTTCCGCAGTTACCGGAATTCGTGACGAGAGCCCGAGGGCTTTCATTGCCGCTTCGGCATCGACCAAGCTCTTCTTTGAGAGACCGATCACCAGATCCACATCCATCGTCGCACGAACGATCCCGTGCAGCGCCAAAGCATAACCGCCCACGACGGCGAACTTGATCTTTCTTCGGGCCAGCTCGTTTGTGACATCCAATAAAAACATAGATCATAGTATATACATGTATATACGAAAGATCAAGCGCGCTTTGGACCGCCCCAGAGGCTCCTACGGAGCACCCTCCCAGATCGGACTACTGAAACCGGCGCGCCGAGATCCAGCGGGGGACTTCGCGACCGAAGATGAGGTCGACCAAAGTCTTCGCCGTATTGAACGCGAGACCGATTCCATGTCCGGTGTAGCCTCCGGCAAAGAAGATCGAAGGATCTTCAGGAATTGATCCGACCATGGGCTCACCGTCTTTCGCAAATCCCATGACGCCACCCCAGCGATGAGTGACTTTCGCGTGAGCCAATTTCGGCAAATATGTGACGACGAAATTATGAAGCGAACTCTGAATCACATCGGTCACGTGATCGGAGTAGCCGACTTCGGTTTCTTTCTCGATCTGACGGAAGCCGCCAATCAAAAGTTCGCCCGTGGGAATCTGTCGGAAGTAATCCAAATAGAAATTCGCATAGCATGGACCTTCCATGAAGCGCGGCACAGGCTCGGTCATCAAACACTGACCGCGCGTTGGAAAAATTTTGTCTTTGAAATAGGGATGAAGATTTGCCGAGTAACCGTTTAAGGCCAAAACGACCATCGATGTTTCAAAGTCGCCAGCGTCGGTTTTTAAGATTTTTGTTCCATCAGGCAAAGTGTCTATCTTGTACGCTTCAACACTTTCAAAAATAGGTGCTTTGATTTTCTCACGCATTTTTTCAAGGAGCTTCACCGGATTGGTCGACGAATCTCCAAGATACTTAATACCACCAACAAAGCCCGTAGCGCCCAGTCGTTTCGAAATACCGTCGGCATCAACGATTTCGGTCGGAATCTTTAGCCCCGTCATGATCTCGGAAACTTTTTTGAGTTCCGCAAACTCATTGTCCTGAGCCGCCAGCGAAAATGCTCCGGCATTTTCGAATTCAAGCTCCTTGTGGCTATTTCCGACGATCTCTTGCTCGATCAGACGAAGATTTGTTTCCGAAAATTTCCAAATTTCGACAGCTTGGTCCAGACCATGTTTATTGATCATTCGATTGAAATGTTCGACCGATCCACAGGTCACGAACCCTGCGTTTCGGCCCGACGCTCCAAACGACACACGGCTTTTTTCAACGATAGCGACTTTGAGATTTGGATCTTCTTTTTCCAACCAGTACGCCGTCGAAAGGCCCGTGATGCCGGCACCGACAATCACGACATCAAAAATTTTCTTTTCAGATCGCGGTGTGCGGTCGAGCCAAAATGAAGCGCTCATAGGGAACTCCTCGAAAAACTAAAAGTTAGATCGCATATTTTTATTGTTAAATTTCATAGTACATTTCGATCGCTGTGCACTGGCACGGCGGCTTTAAGCAGCGCGTGCAGTTGTAATCCACTTCGCTCCAGTAAAGAGGGTGCTCGGCCAAAGGTTTAAAACCCATTTTCAAAAGATACTTTGATGATGAATTGCCAGGACTCTCTTTCCAAGAGTGGCACACAACACCTTTTGCGCCGATCGATTTTAATACTGC
>LNFM01003837.1_pt1 | contig 61701 bp, 53 predicted proteins | sample 596031 | NCBI WGS metagenome assembly LNFM01 (sample SAMN04254537, study PRJNA301005) | activated carbon metagenome | isolation source: dual media filters at the Ann Arbor, Michigan drinking water treatment plant | place: USA: Ann Arbor | reverse complement strand
CCTTCTTCCCGATGCATATCAGCGGCTTCATGGGCATGCCGCGGCGCATCTACACCTTCCCCTCCGGCTTCGGGCTGGAGCTGTGGAACCTGCTGTCTTCCATCGGGGCTGCGATCTTCGCGGCCGGCGCGCTGGTGCTGCTGGTGGATGTGGTGAAGAATTTCCGCATCGGCCGCAGCGATGTGCAGGAGAACACCTGGAACGCCGGCACGATGGAATGGATCGCCAGCCCCGAATACGGGCTGCGCAGCATCCCGCTTGTGCGCGACCGCTACCCGCTGTGGCACGACCCGGACCTGAAGCGCCAGGTGGAAGCAGGCGGCCACTATCTTCCGTTCGCCGCCACTGGGCGCCGTGAGGCGCTGATCGGCAGCCCGGCGGAGGCGACGCCGCAATATATCGGCTTCGTCGCCGGCCCTGGCTGGGGCCATGTGGTGGCGGCGGTGGGCACGGCGGGGTTCTTCCTGTCGCTCGCCGGGTCCTTCGTGATTCCCGCCGCGGTCTTCTTCCTGATCGCGCTGGCGGGCTTCATCGGCTGGCTCTGGCATGGATCCGATTTCGGGCCGGTGGGGCCGGACCGTGTGGATATCGGCGGCGGCATTGTTCTGCCGACGCATGCGACGGGGCCCATCACCACATCCTGGTGGGCGATGGTCTGCACCATGCTGGTCAGCGGCACCGCCTATGCCTGCCTCATCGGCACCTACCTGTTCCTGTGGCTGGTGAATGGCGATGCGATGTGGCCGCCGGCGGGGCAGGGCCTGCCCGCCCCGGGCTGGGGCTTTGTCGCGCTGGCGCTGTATGGCGGCGCGGCGCTGGCGCTGGTCACTGCCTCCGCCACGCTGGGCGATGGCCGCGGCTGGACGCATCGGCTGGCGTTGCTGGCGGGGCTCGGCCTGCTGACGGCCGGGATGCTGGCGGATGGCTGGGCGCTGTGGCTGGGGCCGATCTGGCCGACGCTGCATGCCTATGGCGCCAGCGCCTGGGCCCTGTTCGTCTGGCAGGCGGCGCATGGGCTGATTGCGCTGCTGATGGGCGCCTACACCCTGGCACGCTCGCTGGCCGGCAAGCTGGGCGGGCAGCGGCGGCTGACCTTGGACAATACCCGGCTGTTCTGGCTGTACACGGTGTGCCAGGGCGCGGTGGGCATCGTGCTGGTGCATGGCTTCCCGAGGCTGCTGCCATGAACGGACAGACCCTGCACGGCGGCCCGCGATCCGCCCTGGCCGTACTGGCCAGCGCGGCCGGGCTGGCGCTGTGGGCGCTGCATTTCACGCTGATCTACGCCATCAACGCCTTCGCTTGTGAGCGCGGGTATGAGCAAGCGCAGCTGTTCGGCCTGCCCTGGGTGCCGGCGATGGTGGGGCTGGCCACTGCGGCGATCCTGCTGCCGCTGGCGCTGATCCTGCGCGGCACGACCCGCAGCCTCGGCCCCCCGGTGACGGAGGGTGGGGAGGCAGAGCCGCGCTTCACCACCTGGTTCGCCGCCGTGGTCGCCGGCTATTCGCTTCTGGCGGTGCTGTTCCAGGCGGCGCCGTCGCTGGTGCTGCCGGCCTGTGGGGTGGGCTACTGACCGATGGGCCGATCCAGCCGCGGGCGGATCCTTGGCTCCGGCTGGGTGCCGGCCTCGCCGGGCGCCAGGGGCTGGCCGGGCGGCACGGCGGGCGCCTCGCCCAGCGTGTAGAGATAGGCGGCGATGTCCAGCGCTTCCCCATTCTGCAAGGGCAGGGCCGGCATGGCGGAACCGGGCGAGATGGCCTGCGGGTTCTGCAGGAAGGCCACCAGGTTCTGCGGCGCATTCGGCAGCCGCCCGCCGACATAGCTGCGCCGCGCCCATTCCATCAGCGGCGGGCCGACCCAGGCAACGGCGCCGGGGATGCCCGGGATCACGTGGCAGGCGCCGCAGCCATGTTCCGTGATGGCCACGCGCCCCCGCGCCGCATCCCCGCCCGCGACGCGCAGGGCGGCCGGCGGTGCATCCTCCCCACAGGCCCCCAGCGCGAGGCTGGCGACCGAAAGGCCGGCGAGCAGGGGCAGCATCGCGGGGTGGCGGCGGGGTTGGGGCATGCCGGGGCAACGTGGAAAGGCCCGCTGTGGTTGCAGCGCGCGGGAACCATCCTGGCCCTGGGGCGTAGCCCGATCCTGCCCCGCCGGAGCCACCGCCTGCATGACGCCACCTGAAGCCCTGCCAGCGCCCGACCCGGATCGCCGCAGCGTGTTGCGGGCCGCCGGCGCATCCCTGGCGCTGGCTGCGGCCGCGGGCTGCGATGGGGCGCCGGATGAATTCGGCAGCCCGCTGTATGCGCCGGCGCGCGGGCCTGGCGGGCCGGCGCAAAGCTACGCGACGGTGCTGGAGCTGGACGGCATCGGCCGTGGCGTGCTGGTGCGGGTGCTGGATGGCCACGCCATCAAGATCGAGGGCAATCCGCGCCACCCGGGCAGCCTCGGCGCCACGGATGTGTTCCTGGAATCGGCGGTGCTCGGCCTGCATGACCCGGCGCGGTCGCGCAGGCTGCGCCAGCAGGGGCAGGTGGTGCGGGACCCGGCGCGGCTGGCGGCCTGGCTGGCGGAACAGCGCGCGGCACTCGACGCACGCGGCGGGCAGGGGCTGCGGATCCTCACCGGCCCCATCTCCTCCCCCACCCAGCGGCGGCTGATCGCGGCGGTGCTGGCGGCCTGGCCTGGCGCGCGCTGGCATGTGCATGCGCCACTCGCCGATGCGGCGGCGGCCGAGGGCGCAAGCCTCGCCTTCGGTGCGGCGCTGGTGCCGCTGCCCGACCTGTCCCGCGCGCGCTGCGTGCTGGCCCTGGGTGCGGATCCGCTGGGCCCCGGGCCGGCGCAGCTCGCCCAGGCACGCGGCTGGGCGCAGGCGCGCGCCGCGGGGCGCGCGGCCGGTGCGCTGCCGGCGCTGATCGTGGCCGAATCCTCGCCGAGCCTGACCGGCAGCAAGGCGGACCGCCTGCTTGTGCTGCCGCCATGGGAGATCGAGGCGCTGGCGCGCGCGATCGCCGCCGAGCTCGGTATTCCCGCCGCGGCAGGCGCAACCCATCCGCAGGCCGCCGCGCTCGCCGCCAGCCTGCGCGCCGCCGGGGCGGAGGCCTGCGTGCTGGCCGGGCGCGGCCAGAGCGTGGCGGTGCATGCGCTGGCGCACGCGATCAACGCCACGCTGGGCGCTGAACTGCCCTGCATCGCGGATCCCACGGCCTCCGACGCCGGCACGCTGGCGGCGCTGGTGGCGGAGGCGGCGCAGGTCACGCATCTGCTGGTGCTGGATGCCAACCCGGTCTTCGACGCGCCGGCCGATCTGGACGTGGCCGGCCTGCTGCGCCGCGTGCCGCACAGCCTGCATGCCGGGTTGCAGGTGGATGAGACGGCGCTGGCCTGCGCCTGGCACCTGCCGCTGCGCCACAAGCTGGAAAGCTGGGGCGACAGCCTGGCCTTCGATGGCACCGCGGCGCTGCGCCAGCCGGTGACCCGGCCGCTGGTGGAGGCGGCGATCTCGGCGGAGGAGCTTCTCGGCACCCTGCTTGGCGCGCGTGCCGATGGCCAGGCACTGCTGCGCGAGACCTGGAGCGCCCAATGGGGCCCCCAATGGGGCGAGGCGAATTTCGAGGAACGCTGGCGCGCTACGCTGGAAGCCGGCCTGGTGGCCGACAGCGCCACGCCCGCCAGCGTGCCATCGCTGCGCGCGGATTTCGCATTGCCGCCGCCCATGCCCGCGCCCGGCACCCCCGTGCTGGCCTTCGCGCCGGACCCGCATCTCTGGGATGGCCGCTTCGCCAGTGAGGCCTGGTTGCAGGAACTGCCGCGCCAGCTCGGCAGCATGGCCTGGGGCAATGCCGTGCTGATGGCGCCGGCCGATGCGCGGGAAGCGGGTGTGGCGGAAGGTGCGGAGGTGGCGCTGCGCCTTGGCGACCGCGTGCTGCATGCGCCGGTGCTGGTCACGCCTGGGCAGGCGCCGGGGGTGGTGACGCTGCCGCTCGGCGGTGGGCGGCGGGCGGCGGGCGGCGTGCCCGGTGGCATCGGCATCGACGCCTATCGCCTGCGGCTTGCCGCCACGCCCTGGCTGGCGGCAGGGCTGGTCCTGCGCCGCACGGGCGGCACGGGCTGGGCGGCGCGCGGCGCGGATTTCAACCTGGCGAGCGATGCGCCACGGGTACGCCGGCTGGCGCCCGGCCAGGCGGTGCCGCCATTGCCGCCGCCGCGCTCGCTCTATCCCGACTGGACCTATTCCGGCGCCGCCTGGGGCATGGCGATCGACCTGGATACCTGCATCGGCTGCAATGCCTGCGTCGTCGCCTGCCAGGCGGAGAACAACACGCCGGTGGTGGGGCCGGAGGAAGCGGCGCGGGGCCGCGCGATGCATTGGCTGCGTGTGGACCGCGTGGCCAGCGGCACGCCGGACGCGCCGCAGGTGGATTTCCAGCCGGTGCCCTGCATGCATTGCGAGAAGGCACCCTGCGAGGTGGTCTGCCCGGTGAATGCCACGGTGCATGACCATGAGGGGTTGAACCTGATGGTCTATCCGCGCTGCATCGGCACGCGCACCTGTTCCAACAACTGTCCCTACAAGGTGCGCCGCTTCAACTGGGCCGGCTATGCGCGCCAGGCCGGCGCGGTGCCGGTGCACAACCCGCAGGTGCCGGTGCGGCCGCGCGGCGTGATCGAGAAATGCACCTATTGCCAGCATCGCATCAAGGGCGCGCAGGACACCGCCAGGCAGGAAGACCGTGCGCTGCGGGATGGCGAGATCGTCACCGCCTGCCAGAGCGCCTGCCCCACGCGCGCCATCCATTTCGGCGACATCAACGACTCTGAAAGCGATGTTTCGCGCGCGAAGTCGGAGGGGCGCAACTACGCACTTCTGGGAAACCTCGATACGCGGCCGCGCACGACCTATCTGGCAAAGCTGGTCGGATGAGCGACGCGGGATTTTCCACCCGTCCGGTCTCGGACCAACCGCTGCGCGGCGATTTCGGCTGGCGCTTCGCCGCTGCGGTGGCGGGCGCCGGCGCACTGACCTTGCTGCTGGCCTATGCGGTGGTGGCGTTGTTGCTGCGCGGCACGGCGCTGTGGGGCACCAACATCCCCTTCGTCTGGGGCTTCGACCTGATCAACTACATCTGGTGGATCGGCATCGCCAATGCGGCGAGCCTGTTCGCCGTGGTTCTGGTGTTGCGCCGGCATGGGCTGCGCAGCGCGGTGAACCGCTTTGCGGAAGCCGCGGCGCTGGCCGCGGTGGCGGCGGCGGCGATCTATCCGATCCTGCATCTCGGCCGGCCCTGGCTGTTCTACTGGACCTTCCCCTATCCCGCGACCTACCAGGTCTGGCCGAATTTCCGCAGCACGCTGGTCTGGGATTTCTGGGGCATCATGTCCCATGTCGTGGTCACCGGCCTGTTCTGGTACACGGGGCTGATCCCGGACCTTGCCACCATGCGCGACCGCGCGGTGGCGAAGGGGCGCCTGGCGCAGGCGCGCATCTATGGCGTGGCGGCGCTGGGCTGGCGCGGATCGGTGCGGCATTGGGCGCGGCACCAGGCGGCCTATCGGCTGGTGGCGGCGCTGGTGCTGCCGATGCTGGTCTCGGCGCAGACCATCGTGGCGCTGGAATTCGCGACGACGGTGGTGCCGGAATGGCACCAGGCGCGGCTGCCGCTGCATGTGGTGGCCACCGGCATCCCCTCCGGCCTCGGCGTGGTGCTGGCACTCGCCGCGCTGCTGCGCGGCGGGCTGGGGCTGCGGCGCTACATCGATGATGCCGACATGCACCTGCTGGGCAAGCTGACCGCCGGGGCGGCACTTCTGTGCGGCTATGTCTATGCCGAGGCGCTGCTGGTGGGGCTGCTGGAGGATGCGACGACGCGCCAGGCCATGGCAGCGCGCGCCTTCGGTGCCTATACCGGGCTGTATTGGGGCGGCGCGGCGCTGGTGGTGGGTCTGCCGCAATTGCTGTGGCTGAAGACCGTGCGGATCCGGGCGCGCTGGGCGGTGCCGATCGGCCTCGGCGCGGCGGCGGGCGTGTGGCTGGATCGCTTCTCCCTCGTCGCCGGCGGGCTGCTGCGGGACCATCTGCCGAATTCGGCGCCGCTCTATGTGCCGACCCTGCCGGAATGGACGCTGCTGCTCGGCAGTATCGGGCTGTTCGCGCTGCTGATGCTGGCCTTCGCCCGCTTCGTGCCGGTCGTGTCGATGTTCGAGATGCGGCACGAGGAAAGCGAGGCGGAGGTCCCATGACGCCAGCTGTGATCGCCGAATTCGACACGCCGGACGCGCTGGTGGCGGCGCTGCGCGCGGCGCGCGATGCGGGGTGGCGCCGCATGGATGCCTATGCGCCGTTTCCGGTGCCGGAAGCGGCAAAGCTGCTCGGCGCCACCGGCGCGCGCGTCGCCTGGATTGCGATCGGTGCCGGGCTGTTCGGCGCGGTGCTGGCCTATGCCACGCAATACTGGCTCAGCGTGCACGCCTATCCGCTGAATGTCGGCGGGCGGCCGCTGCATGCGCTGCCGGCCTTCCTGCCGGCGACGACCATCGTCGGTATCCTGTGGGCGGCGGTGGGGGCGCTGGTTGGCATGCTGGCGCTGAACCGGCTGCCCCGGCTGAGCCACCCGGTCTTCGCCGTACCGGGCTTCGGCCGCGCCAGCGAGGACCGCTTCTTCCTGTGCCTGTTCGCGGGCGATCCCGGGCTGGATGCGCGAGAGGCCCTGAACCTGCTGCGTCGCCAGAAGCCGCTGAGCCTGGCGGAGCTGCCGGCGTGACCGCGCGCCTGCTGCCCGTGCTTCTGTTGCTGGCCGCCTGCGATGGTTGGCCTGGCAGTACGCCCGCCGCACCGCCCGCCCCGCCGCCGCCCGGTGCCGTGGCGCAGGGCGATGCGGCCTGGCGCCAGGCACTGGCCGCGCCCGGCCCGCCGGTGACGCAGGCGCTGCTGGCGCGCGGCGCCGATCGCTATGCGATTTTCTGCGCGATCTGCCACGGCCCCGGCGGTGCCGGCGATGGCGGCGCGGTGGCGCAGGGCTTCCCCGCGCCGCCGCCGCTGCCGCGCGAGGCCGCGCGCAGCATGGCCGTGATTGCCGACAACCACGCCCGCGCGCACCCCTTCGCGGATCGCCTGTCGCCCGCGGATCGCTGGGCCATCGCCCGTTTCGTGGAGCGCCTGGCGCCATGAGACTCGCGGCGGGGATCGGTCTTGGTCTTGCGGTGCTGGCGGTGCTGGTCCTCGGCGGGCCGGCGCTGGCGGAGGCGTGGCTCACCGGCTTCCTCCTGTGGGCGCATATCGGCGTTGGCGCCGTCGGCGTGCTGGCGCTCGGCCATTTGCTGCGGGAGGCGTGGCTGGCCCCGGTGCGCCTGCCGCTGGAAGCCGCCGCCCGCAGCCTGCCGCTGCTGCTGCTGCTGGCGCTGCCCGTGCTGCTGCTGCCGGAGCATCTCTACCCCTGGGCCGCGGACCCGACGCTGCCGGCGGATCATCCGCGCGCCGTGCTGTTGCAGCCCTGGTTCTTCCAGCTTCGGGGCGGGGCCTGCCTGCTGGTCTGGGCACTGCTCGGCTGGCGCCTGGCGCGGCCGGGGCCGCATCCGCGGCTTTCCGTGCTGGCGCTGGTGCTGCTGCTGCCGACGACGACGCTGGCGGGCTTCGACTGGGTGCTGTCGCGCGACATCACCTGGTACGCCAGCCTGCAGGGCTTTTCCATGTGGGTGGCCGGGCTGGCGGCGGCGCTGGCGGCGGCGATCCTGGCCGCGCGCACGCATCCGGATTCGGATGGCCTGCCCGGGCTGGAACGGGCGCTGCTGACGCTGGCCCTGGCCGTGCTGTGGCTGTGGTTCACCCAGTTCATCGTGGTCTGGATGGCGGATGTGCCGGAGGAAGCCGGCTGGTATCTGCGGCGGCTGGGGGATTGGCGCTGGGTGCAGCTTGGCGTGGCGCTGCCGGCGCTGCTGCTCGCCATCGCGCTGGCCGCGCCGCCGGACCATGGGCGCTGGCGCATGGTGGCGGTGTGCTGGCTGCTGCTGGTGCAGTTCGCCGCGCATCTGTGGTGGGTGGTGCGGCCGGATGCGCCCCTGGCCCAGCCCGCGATCTGGCTGGATGCGCTGGTGCTTGGCGGGATCAGCCTGGCCTTCGGCCTCTGGTGGCGGGCGGAGCTGCTCAGCGCCGCGGCCGCCGGATCGGAGTCGCGCGGGGCTCCGCCGCATCAGCCCGGCGCCAGGGCCAGCGACCTTCGATCTCCACCTCCAGCGGCGGGCTGAGCACCACGGTCCGGATCAGCAGGACCAGGCCGAGGGCCGCCACCGTCTCCGATGTCGCGCGGCGAAGGTGTGGACAATATCCGCTTCGCAGGCCTGCGCCCAGGAACGGGTGGCTGGTAGTGGCGCCCGCGACCAGCACCGGAATTGTTGTCCAGCCGGGCCGGAAGCCCGGCCTCTGTGGCCGCCAATCCTCGCGACGCAAGGGGATTAACAGAATCATGATTTTGCCACTTCGCAATCCCGTCATAGTCGCATAGCTGTTAATCTTTGTTATCTGGTGCGCGGTACGAAACGGAACGGCATGACCGGTACAGAACGACGCGACCGCCTTCCTGTCCTGCCCGGCTATGCCCTGCTGGCCAGCCTGTGCCTGGCAGGCGCGGCCGTGGCGCAGGCCCCGCCGCCGCCGGGCTCGCCCATTCCGCGCCTGGCGCCGCAGGCCGCGCCGCCGGTCGGGCCGGGCCTCGGCACGGACCCGGCCGCCCCTGCCGCGGTGCCGGCCGGCACGCTGGCCATCGGCACCGTGGCCATCCAGGGCGCCAGCGTGGTGCCGGCCGGGCGCCTGGCGCCGCTGGTCCAGGGCCTCACCGGCCCCGCCGTGCCGCTGGCGGCGGTGGAGGGGGCGCGGGCGGCCATCCTCTCCCTGTACCGGGAGGAGGGCTACGTCTTCACCGCGGTCGATGCGGTGCTGGACGCCCAGGGCAACCTCCGCCTGGTGGTGGCGGAGGGCCATGTGACGGAGGTGCTGCTGGAGGGGGATATCGGCCCCGCCGGCACCCAGGTGCTGCGCTTCCTGAACCGGCTGATCCTGCGGCCGGCGCTGGATGTCGCCAGCCTGGAACGCGCGCTGCTGCTGGCGCAGGACATCCCCGGCATCGGCATCCGCAGCGTGCTGCGCCCGGCCGGCACCGCGCCTGGCGCGCTGACGCTGGTGGCACAGGTCAGCCGCCGCCCCGTCACCGGCTATCTCACCGCCGATAACCGCGCCTATCGGCTGACCGGCCCGGAACAGGGGCTGGCCGCGGTGCAGTTCAATGCCTTTACCGAATTCGGCGAGCGGACGGAGCTGGTGCTGTTCGGCGCCGCCGGCGCGACGCAGCTTTTCGGCCAGGCCTCCACCGAGTTCTTCCTCGGCGGCTCCGGCCTGCGTGCGCGGCTGTATGGCGGCCAGGGCCGTGCGACGCCGTCGGACGCGCTGCGGGGCATCGGCTATGAGGGAAGGACGACGACGGCGGGCCTCGCCTTGTCCTATCCGTTGATTCGCCGCAGATCCGAATCTCTGGCGCTGACCGGGCAGTTCGACCTGATCGAGAGCGAGATCGAGGTCGACGGCACCAATGGCGCCAACACCCGGCTCAGCCGGGATTCGCTGCGGGTGCTGCGGCTGGGCGCCGAATGGGCGCGCTTCGACCTGCTGCTGGGGGATGCGCTGCCGGCCGCCAACACCGCCACCCTGCGCCTGTCACGGGGGCTGGAGGCGCTGGGCGCGGAACGCAACGGCAATGCGGATGCGGCGCGGCTGGGCGCGCAGGTGGATTTCACCCGCCTGGCCTTCGAGGCCAGCCGCCGCCAGGCGCTGTTCCAGCCCTGGGCGGGTGCCGATGTGGCGCTGGTCGGCACGCTGGCCGGGCAATGGTCGGATGACATCCTGCCGCTGTCGGAGAAGTTCTACCTCGGCGGCGCCCGGCTCGGCCGCGGCTTCTATGCGGGGGAGGTGACGGGCGACCGCGCTTTGGCGGCCTCCGCCGAATTGCAGCTCACCACCAGCGTCGAGACGGAGGCCTGGGGCACGCCGCTGCGCCTGCTGCCCACCTTCTACGCCTTCTACGACCACGGAAAGACCTGGGAGAACCAGGACCAGGACCCCGACCGCCGGTTGCGCTCCACGGGCCTCGGCGTGCGGATGCCGGTGAATGAGGCGGTGGAGCTGCAATTGGAGGGGGTGCGCCGGCTGACCCGCCAGCCCAATCCCGGCGCCGCCGAGGTCAAGGCGGATGCGCTGTTCTGGCGCGTCCTGGCCCGTTTCTGAAGGGATCCCCGCCATGGCCGAAGCCCGTACCCGGAACTGGCGCCACACGCTGCTCTGCGGCACCGCCCTGGTGCCCATCATGGCCAGCGCTGCGCTCGCGCAGGTCGCGCCCGATGCGCGGCCGCAGGGCGGGCAGGTTGTCGCCGGCAGTGCCGGCATCACGCAGAATTCCGCGCTGACCCAGGTGCAGCAATCCTCCGACCGTGCGGTGGTGGATTGGCGCAGCTTCAACATCGGCCGCGACCACACGGTGCAGTTCCAGCAGCCCTCCGCCGCCTCCATCACGCTGAACCGCGTCACCGGCCCTGATCCGTCCGTGATTGCCGGGCGGATGACGGCGAATGGCCAGGTCGCGCTGGTCAACCAATCCGGCGTGCTGGTGACGCCGGGCGCGCAGGTGCAGGCGCAATCCGTCATCATCTCCACTGCCGATATCAGCAACCAGGCCTTCATGGTCGGCGGTGCGCGGCTGAACTTCGACCGTCCCGGCCAGCCCGGCGCGCGGGTTGAGAACCAGGGCAGCATCACGGTGCGCGAATCCGGCCTCGCCGCGCTGGTGGCGCCCCAGGTGGCCAATCGCGGCACCATCGCCGCCCGCATGGGCCGCGTGATGCTGGGCGGGGCGGAGACGCATGCGATCGACCTGCATGGCGATGGGCTGCTGTCCCTGGAAATCACCAGCCCGGTCCGCCAGGCGCCCGCGAATGGGGAGGCGCTGGTCAGCAATTCCGGCCTGATCGAGGCACCCGGCGGCACCGTGCTGCTCACCGCCCAGGCCGCCGACGGCATCGTGCAGGACCTGGTGCGGGCCGGCGGCCGCATCGGCGCCGATGGCACGGGCGGCGCCCAGGCGGGGCGCGTGCTGGTCCGCGGCACCGGTGGGTCCGTGCGGATCGAGGGCGAGGTCACCGCCAATGCGCCGGAGGCCGGCGGCACGGGCGGCAGCATCGCGGCGCAGGCGGATCGCGTGGCCATCGCCGGCACCGCGCGGATCGAGGCTTCGGGCCGCGCCGGCGGGGGGCGCGTGGCGCTGGGCACGGATCGGCGCGGCCGCGTCGCGCCCGACATGGCCCGCCGCACCACCATCGCCCCCGGCGCCACCATCCGCGCCGATGCGACGGAACGCGGGGCGGGCGGGGAGGTGCTGGTCAATTCCGCCGACCTCACCGTCCATGCCGGCGCCATCTCCGCGCGCGGCGGGCCGCAGGGTGGCGATGGCGGCTTTGTCGAAGTGTCCGGCCAGGGGCGGCTTGCGCTGACCGGCGGCATCGATGTGGCGGCGCCGCAGGGCGCGACGGGCACGATCCTGCTCGATCCCATCTTTCTCTCGATCGTGGCGGATGACGATCCGCGCGTGAACATCGACCCGGCGCTGCTGGCGGATGGTGTGCTGAGCGGCGGGGAGGGCAATGATTCCTTCATCGCCACCGGCGTGGTTGGCGGTTTCACCGGCAATCTGCGGCTGGAAGCGACGCAGGACCTGACGGTGTCGGTTGCGCTGACCAAGGCGCTGGGCGGGCTGCAACTGGTCGCTGGCCGCAACCTGACCCTCAACGCACCGCTGGTGTTGCAGGATCCGGACCCGGCGCTGGTGCTGCTGCTGGCCGGATCGCAGATCGCCATCAATGCGCTGGCACAGGTGCCGGCGACCGGGCGAATCAACCTGCAGGCGCCCGGCTTCGCCGGTCACACCATCGTGCAGTCCGGCGCGGGCCGCTTTGTCGGCGGCGTGCTGCATGGCGGCGCCGATACCCTCTCCGGCAGCTTCGATCTGGCGGATCTGCGAGGCGCCAATGCCATCGGCAGCCTGGGCACCCTGGATGCGGATACGCTGCTGTTCCGCAACACGGCACCGCTGACCATCCTGGCCGGCGAGACCATCCGCGCGTCCCAGATCCGCATCGATGTCGAGGGCGGTGGGCTGACGGTGGATGGCACGTTGATCGCCAGCCAAGGCCCCGCCGCCGTCACCCTGCGCGCCACGGGCGACATCGTCGTGCCGGCGGGCGGGCGGGTGGAGGGCGATGGGCTGCGCCTCATCGCCGGCTTCGATTTCACGACCGGCGCGCCGGATGCCGCCTCCGCCGCGGCGCTGCGCCTGTCCGGCGCCATCCAGGGCGCCTTCAGCGATGGCAGCGCGAATGACGTGGAACTTGTCGCCGGGGCCGGCGGCATCCGGCAGGCGGATGGCATCATCGCCGCGCGCAACCTGGAGCTGGTGGCCGGCGCCGGCGGCATCGCACAATCGGGCGGGCGGCTTTTCGTCGCCGGGCAGCTTCGCGTCACCACGCCCGGCGACGTGGCGCTGAACCTCGCGCCGGCCGACCCGTTGGCGGGCAACATCATCGATGGCCTCGGCGCCAGCGATGTGGGTGGCAACTACAGCCTGACGGCGCAATCCAGCGGCTTCGAGGGCATCGGCCTGTCGGGGGATATCCGTGTCGGCGGCACCTTCACGCTGCAATCCCGCGCTGGCCGGATCAGCCAGGGCGAGGGCGGCCGCCTGCTGGTGGGCACGCTGGACATGACGACGCCGGGTGGCATCGAGCTCACGGGTGAGAACGAAATCGGTGTGGTGCAGCAGCTGACCGGCGGCGCCTTCAACGACGTGGTGCGGCTGCACAACGTGACCTCGCTGCGGGTGACCGGCACGATCGAGGCGGAGCGCGGCGAGACCGTTGTCATCGTGGATGGCGGCGACCTGGTGGTTGGCGGCAGCATCCTGGGGAATCGCGCCGTCGTGCTGTCCGCCAGCGGCGATGTGACCCTTGAGGCCGGCAGCACGGTGCGTGCGACCGGCAATGCGCCGGTCGAGATCCTGGCCGGCAAGGACCGGAACGCGGAGACCGCCGACCTGGCGGGTGGCCTGCTGCTGGCCGGTACGGTGGGCGCGGCCAGCGGCCTGAACCAGATCACGCTGATCGCCGGCACCGGCGGCATCCGGCAGACCGGCGGGCGGGTGGTCGGACGCGACCTCAACCTGCAATCCGGCGGCGACATCATCCTCGACCGTGGCGGCGACCAGACCGGGCTGCGCAACGCCATCACCGGCAACCTCGGCACCATCACCATCCCGGGCGATTTCGTGCTGGACAATGGCGTGACGCCCATCGATCTGGGGGGCAGCACCATTGCCGCCGCCAATATCGGCCTGCGCACGGAAGCCGGGCTGCGCCTCGCGGATCCCGCCTGCCTCCCGTCCTGCGACCCGGTCGACGGTGGGCTGGATGCTGGTACGGGGCGCATTTCGCTCCGCGTCGGCGACCTGACGGTGCTGCCCGGTGGCTTCCTGCGCGGTGGGCTGGTGGAACTGGCGCCGGCAGTGCCGGGTGCGATGGCCGTGCTGTTCCCGGAGCCGCAAGCCGGCAGCCTGAACCTGACCCCGGCGGCCTTCGCCGCGATCGAGGCCAACGACCTGCGGCTGGGCGCGACCACCTTCCGGGGCGTGACGGAGACCACCGCCACCAGCCTGCGCTTCGGCGGCCCCCTTTCCCTGGACGGCGCGCTGGATCTGCGCAGTCTGGGCGCGGTGACGCAGGAATCCGGCGCGGCTCTCAACCTGGCGCGGCTGACCGGCACCGTGGCCGGCCAGGCGACGCTGGACAATGCGGGCAACAGCTTCGGCACGCTGGGCGATTTCACGGCCAGTGCCGGCTTCAGCCTGCGAAGCAGCGGCGCGCTGCTGCTGGATGGGCTGCTGCGGAGCGATGGCACGGCGAAGCTGGCCGCCGCGGATGGCATCGTGGCGGAGGGGGCCGGGCGCATCGCCGCGGCGCGGCTGGAGATGGAATCCGGCGGCGGCATCACGCTATCCGGGCTGAACAGCGTGGGCACCCTGGGCGCGGTCGCGGCGGCGGATGACATCGCCTTCCGCAACAGCGGCGACCTGCGGCTGGATGGGTTGGTGCAGGCGGCGGGCTTCGGCCTGGCGCTGGATGTGGTGGGGGCGGTGACGCAATCGGCGGGCGGCGGGCTTCGGGTCGCCACGCTTCGCGGCAGCGCCACCGGTGGCGCCACGCTGGGCGGGGCCAACCAGCTGGCCGGCCTGGATGGCTTCGATGCCGGCAGCGGCGATTTCGTGCTGAACAACGCCGCCCCGCTGCTCACCTTGCCGACGGGCTCCACGCTGAGGGCTGGCGGGCGGCTTGCCATCACCCAGGCGGGCGACCTGCTGATCGACGGCACGGCGACCGGCGCGGTGACCACGCTGGATGCCAGCGGCAGCCTCACCATCAATGGCTTCTCCGCCATCGCCCGCGACGGCGATCTGCTGCTGCGCGGCAACAGCGTGGCCGTGGCCGGGCTGATCTCCGCCCTTGGCGAGATCGCAGTGGAGGCGGCGAATTCGGCCAGCCTCGGCGGCGTCGCCACGGGCAGTCTGCTGCGCATCAGCGCCCCGGCCATCAGCTTCGCCACGCTGGATGCCGCGACCACGCCGGTGCTGCTGCGGCTCGGCGACACCGGCAGCGCGATCGGGTCGCTGGAGGCGCTGGCGCTGGAGGTTTCGGGCGGCAGCACTGTCGCGCTGGTCGGTGTTATCGGCGGCCAGGCGGGCGGCTCGGCGGCGGCCGAGGTGCGGCGCAGCAGCGCCGCCGGCGCACCGCTGCCGGACCCGCCGGCGGCCACCGCCTTCCTGTTCAATGGCTGCCCCATCGGCGTGCCGCTCTGCGGCGCGGTGCCGCCCGGCGCAGCGCCCGATGGACCCTCCGCCCCCGTGGGCCCCGGGATTCCCGGCGGGTCGGACACGCCGGTGACCATACCCGAGGCACCGGTGGTGGTGACGCAGCCGACGCCCGGCTTGATCACGCTGCCGCAGGGCGCCGTGACCGTGGCCAGCGCCCCGATGCCGGTGATCGAAGGGCTGGACCCGGCGGAGCTGGCCGCGGCCGTGGCGCGCACCCGGCCTTTCGCCCCCAACCTCTCCGGCAGCTTCGCGCGGGACCGGGCCGAGGCGGAAGACCTGGCGCCGCCCAATGTCCGCGGAGGGGATTTCTGATGCGTCGCACCTTGCTCGGGCTGCTGCTGGCCTTGGCCGGCTGCACCCTGCCACCGCCCTCCGCCCAGGTGGCGGCGCCGGCCGAGGGCGCCGCGATGCTGGATCTGGGCCGCACCCCGGCCGGCGATGCCTGCCGCCTGGCCCGCAGCGGCAGCGGCGGGGATGTGTTCTGCGGTGACTGGACGGCGCCGAGTGCGCGCATCCGCAGCGTTGCCGCGCCGGATGCCATGGCCGGCGCCAGCCTGCTATCCGCCGCGCTGTCCAGCCAGATGGAATGTGCCGCACCGCGCGCCACGCGGGTGCTCGGCGGGCAGCCGGCCGCGCTGCTGGAATGCCGCCGCCGCGTCGGTGGCTGGCCGGCCTTCGCCCTGGCAGCGGAAAGCGGTGGCCGGGTCTGGCAGGCGGATGGCGTGCTGCCGGCGCTGCCGGCGGCGGAACGCGCCATCGGCGTGCTGTCCGGCCGATTGAGCGCGGAAGCCGCGCCGCTGCCCTCGGACGCCATCGACCGCATGGCGGCGCGACTGGCGCGGGAGGCTTTCGCCACCGGCGACCTCGGCCGCTACGAACAGCTGATGGCGGTAGGCCGGGACGCCAACCAGGCGGAGCGTTTCGTCGCCGCCGAGACCGCCTATCGCGCCGCGCTGGCGCTGCAGGAACGGGTGCCCGGGGCCGACCCCTCCGGCCGCTTCACGCCGCTGGCGCTGCTGGCGCTGCAATTGTCCAACCAGGGCCGCAATCCGGAGGCGGAGGCCCTGCTGGCCCGCGCCGCCACGCTGGCGCCGCGCGCGGCGGACCCGCTGGCCCCGGCCATGCTGGCGCATTACCAGGGTCTGCACGCCGCCAATCGCGGCCAGGATGCGGTGGCGCTGGAGGCGCTGGGCCGCGGCGCCGCGCTTTATGCCGCGCTGCTGCCGCCGGAACTCCGCAGTGGCCGCGTGGCGCCGGCCAGCCGCCTGCCGGGGCTGGATCTCGGCGGGCTGGCGGTGGACCCCATCGCCGGCCGCGCCCTGCTCGGGTTGATCGAGGCGCGGCGCAACCGGGCCGCAGTTCTGCGCGGCCTCGGCCGCTTCGCCGAAGCGGCGACGGAGGCCGAGGCGGCGCAGGCGCTGGCCCGTGCGGCACCGGGGGCGGAGGGCGCGGATCTGATCGCCGCGCGGCTGGCGCGCACGGATGGTGCCGCCGCCGCCGGCATCGGCCGGCTGGCCAGCGCCGATGCCAGCTTCGCCCGCGCCGCCGCACGCTTCGCCCGCAGCGTACCCCGGTCCCGCCCCTATGCCGAGACGCTGCTGCTGCGCGCGGCCCAGCAGCAGGCGCCGACGGCCGAGCTGTGCCGGGAAGCCGTGGCGGTGCTGCGCGCGCTGCGGGAGGGTACGACGGCGGAACGCATCGCCCCCTGCCTGGAAGCCTTCATCGCCGCCGGCGCCACCGGCGAGTCCTTCGAGGCAGCGCAGCTTTCCCAGGGCAGCGTCACCACCACGCAGATCGCCAGCGCCGCGGCGCGGCTGGCCGCGGGGGCGCGGGACCCCGCCGTGGCCACGGCGCTGCGGGCCAAGGATGATGCGGAACGCGCGGTGGTCCAGGCCTATCGCGCGCGGCGGGCGAACTGGCGGCGCTGGACCGCCGCATCGCCCAGGCCGCGGATGTGGCGGCGCAAGCCGATTCCGCGGTGCAGGCCGCCGCGCCGGGCTTCGCGCAGCTGGTGCAATCCGTGGCGAGCGCGGAGGAGGTGCTGGCGGCGCTGCGGCCGGGGGAGGCGCTGGCGCTGAGCACCATCCCGCCACGCGGCCGGGGCTGGAGCTTCGTGCTGCTGGATGGCGCCATCACCGCGGCACCGATCGGGGCCGATGGCGCGCAGGTGGCGGCGCTGGTGGCGCGGGTGCGGGCGGGTGTGGAATCCGGCTCCGGCCGCCAGGCCTTCGATGCCGAGGCGGCGCATGCGCTGCACCAGGCGCTGTTCGCGGGCCTCGCCGCGCCGCTGGCCCGCGCCACGGCGCTGGTGGCGGTGGCGGAGGGGCCGATGCTGTCGCTGCCCTATGGCCTGCTCGTCACCGCGCCGCCGCCGCAGCCGCGCAGCCATATGGGCGCGGCCTTCCTGCTGGACCGGCTGCCGATTTCCCACCTGCCCGCGCCGGCCAGCCTGGTGGCGCTGCGCCGGGTCGCGCCATCCCAGGCGCCGCAGCCCTGGATCGGCTTCGGCGCGCCGCGGCCGGTCGCCGCCAGCTACGCCGCGCGCAGCTTCCCGGCGGCCCCGGAATGCGGCCAGGGCCTGGCCTCGCTGGAGGCGCTGCGCGGGGCGGAGGTGGAGTTGCAGGCCGCCGCCCTGGTCACCCGCTCACCGCCCACGGCCAGCCGCACCGGCGCGGCCTTCACGGCGGAGGCAGTGCGACGCGCCGATCTGCGATCCTACCGCACCGTGCATTTCGCAACCCATGGCCTGCTGCCGAGCGATCTGAGCTGCCTGACGGAGCCGGCCATCATCGCCTCCACCGCCGCCGCGGGGCCGGATGCGGCGCAGGCGCTGATCACCTCCGGCACCATTCTCGACCTGCAACTGGATGCGAATCTGGTGCTGCTGTCGGCCTGCAATTCGGGCGGCGGCATCGCGGCGGGGGAGAGCCTCTCGACCCTCGCCCGCGCCTTCTTCTTCGCCGGCGCGCGGTCGCTGATGGTGACGCATTGGTATGTGGACGATATCGCCGCCGCCCGTGTGGGCGTGCTGACGCTGGAGGCGATGCAGCAGGGCGATGCGCCCGCCGTGGCGCTGCGCAAGGCCCAGCTGGCGCAGCGGCAGGCAGCGGGCGGCGCGCATCCGGCGCAGTGGGCGCCGTTTGCCGTGCTGGGCGCGCTGTAGCCCGCCCGATCCTGCGCCTTGCAAAGTGGCAAGGCGTGCGGCGGTGTCAGCCCGGAAGCTGCGCCGCCACCGCCTGCGCCACGTCCCGCGTGCCCGATCCGCCGAATTCGGCGGTGCGCAGCCCGGCGGCGAAGGCGGCATCCACCGCCGCCTCCAGCTCCGTCGCCGCGTCGCACCAGGCCTGGCCGGCGCCGCGCGTGCCGAGCCAGTCCAGCATCAGCGCGGCCGAGAGCAGCATGGCGGTGGGGTTCGCCACACCCTTGCCGGCGATGTCCGGCCCGGTGCCGTGGCTTGGCTGGAACACCGCATGGGTGTCGCCGATATCGGCCGACGGCGCATAGCCCATGCCGCCGATCAGCCCGGCGGCGAGATCGGACAGGATGTCGCCATACATGTTCTCCATGGGCATCACGTCGAAATCCCAGGGCCGGCGAATCAGGTCCAGCGCCATGGCGTCCACATAGTGATGGCCGGCCGGGATATGCGGGAAGGTCTGCGCCACCTCGTCGAAGACGCGGCGCATGAAGGCCATGCTGGTGAAGACATTGGCCTTGTCCACCAGCGTGACCTTCTGCGGCCGGCCCAGCCGCGCCGTGCGGCGCTCCGCCAGGCGGAAGGCGAAGCGGGACAGGCGTTCGGTGGTGGCGCGGGTGATCACCATGGTGTCCTGCGCCTCCCGGTCCTCGATCACCTCGCCCCGGCCGCGTGCCCAGAACAGGCCCTCCGTGCTTTCGCGCAGGATGACGAAATCCATCTTCGCGGCGCGTGCATCGGCAAGGGCCAGCGGCACGCCGGGCAGGGCGCGGATCGGCCGCACGCCGGCATAAAGGCCGAGGCGCATGCGCAGCTCGATCTGCGGCGCGATCTCCGTCCCGTCCTCATAGCGGATGCCGGGCCAGCCCATGGCGCCGAGCAGGATGGCATCCGCCGCTTCCGCCTGGCGGAACACCGCTTCCGACATCGCGGTGCCGGTGTCGCGATAGGCGAAGGCGCCGGCGGACAGTGTCTGCGTGGTCAGGCCAAGGCCGTGGCGGCGGACCAGCTTCTCCAGCACGAAGGCGGCGGCTTCCGTCACCTCCACGCCGATGCCATCCCCAGGCATCACTGCAACCCGCACGGCGTTGGTCGGCATCACGCGATCCTCATCCCTGTCCCAGTTGTCATCCGTGCCGTGGATTGCGCTGCAGGTAAAGCCGGGTGCAGTTAAGCTGGCTCGGCGCGCCCCGCACCTTCGCGCGCCGCGCTTCCATGGCAAGCGCGCGGGCGGCCGGGGGCGGATGATGACGCAGGACAAGGTCTGGCTGGACTACGACCAGGCGGCGCTGGATGCGGCCTATGACCAGCGCGTCTGGGCGCCGGACATGGCGGCGTGGCTGGCGCGCTACCGCGCGGATACGGCGGCCGCCCGCGCGGCGCTGCGGCCGGAGACCCTGTCCTACGGGCCGCATGTGCTGGACCTGTACCCGGCGCAGGGCGCGCTGCGGGGTATTCACCTGCATATCCATGGCGGCGCCTGGCGGGCGCAGTCGCGTGAGGATTCGGGCTTCCTGGCGCCGGCGCTGACCGCGGCGGGCTTTGCCGTGGCGGTGCCGGATTTCAGCCTGCTGCCGGCACGGCGCCTGCCGGATGTGGTGGCGGAGCTGCGCGTCTGCGTCGCCTGGCTGTGGTCGCGCGGGCCGGTGCATCTCTCGGGCCATTCTTCCGGCGCGCATCTGGCGGCGGTGCTGGCCACGGAGATGGCGTTCGCCAGCGTCACGCTGGTCTCCGGCGTCTATGACCTGGAACCGGTGCTGCGATCCGCGCGCCGCGCCTATGTGGCGCTGGATGCGGCGGAGGCTGCGGCGCTGAGTCCGATCCGCCAGGCGGATCGCATCGGCGGTCCGCTGCGGCTGGCCTGGGGCACGGCGGAAAGCCCCGAATTCATCCGGCAATCGGAAGCCATGGCCGCGGCCACCGGCGCGGAGGTCTTCGTACTGCCCGGCGTGAACCATTTCGGCGCTGCCTATGCGCCCACACAGGGCGCGCTGTACGCCGCGCTGACCGCGCAGGATTCCTGAGATGCCACCCAGCACCGCCATCACCTTCCACTACTACCCGGACCTGTCCGCGGTGATCCCGTTCTATGAGGAGGTGCTCGGCTTCGAATTGGTGCTGGACCAGGGCATGGCACGCATCTACCGCATGGCCCCCAACAGCTTCTTCGGCATCGTCGATGGCAACAGGGGCCATCTGCGCCACCAGCCGCGCAGTGCCGCGCTGCTGACCCTGGTGGTGCCGGATGTGGCTGCCTGGCATGCGCGACTGGCGGCGGCCGGCGTGCCGAAGCTGGGGGCGGTGCAGCGCGGCCCGCAGATCGAGCATTTCTTCCTGGAGGATCCCGCCGGCTACGCGATCGAGGTGCAGCGCTTCCTGGACCCTGCCGTGGCCGCACTGTTTGGATAGCCAGCGCGCGGCACTTCGCGTTGCGAAACAGTGTTTCCCTCCATTTCACGCTTTTTCGGCCGGTCTGTTTTTGCCTTGCAACCATCGGTAGGGCGTCTACCGTAACATCCATCACGCGGCGCAGGCCGCGAGGGGGGGTGGCCGATGTCGAATGTCGCGGGCAAGGCCTACGGGATGAACGTCGTCACCCCGATGCGGCCCTGGAAGACCTGGATCAACCGGCTGCTGTTCATGGTGGCGCGCACCCAGCCGCAGCAGCTTGGCGGGCTGCTCGGCCTGTCCATCATCCACTTCGCGCGCTGGGTGATGATCCGGCGCGACCAGTGGCCGGATCTCGGCCAGGGCAGGCCGGATCTCGAGAATGACTACATGCTGTTCGTCAGCAACTTCAATGGCACCTGGGACCAGTATATCGACGCCTTCAGCGACGGCATCCCGAACGGGCTGGACCTGTTCTGGTATTCCAGCACGAAATATCCGGGCTCGATCCCGATCACGCCCTTCAAGGACTACATCCGCGCCAACCAGGTGGATTGCGTCACCTACTACAACGCCACGCCCGGTGCGGCGCAGCGCGACATCAAGGCGGCGCTGCGCGTCTGGGCCGCGCTGGATGACCTGCGCCAGCGGCACGCGCTGATGACGCCGGAGGCCTTCGCCCAGGCCTATCGCCGCGCCTTCATCGCCGTGCAGAACGACCTGCCCTCGCCGGGCTACGCCCCGGTGGCGAGCAACGACACGCAGAATGCCGACCTGAACCGCGAGGCGCTGATCCGCCGGCCGCCGACCTGAGCAGGAGCCCGAACCATGCCCAATTTCGACGGCGGCCACTATTTCCTGACCGTGCTGATCCCGGTCCGCGCCGGGCTGTGCAGCGACCCGCGCACCGATGCGACCGTCACCTCCCACGCCCAGGCGCTGCGCGCGGCGCTGGTGGCGCTGCCCACGGCCTTGCAGACGCCGGCGACCGAGAAGCTCGGCATCAACAGCCCCTTCGCGCGCAGCGATCGGACGCATTTCGCGCGCTTCGCCATTCTGGATGACGTGGCCTTCAATGGCCGCGGCCAGCGCGACCCGATCAAGGTGGCGCTGAAGCTGGCCCCGCAGCCCAGCGTGCCGGATCCGGTCGATCGGCTGCCCTGCCCCTACCTGATCTTCGTCGCGGATTTCGACACGCCGGATGGCAGCGAGGCGGCGCTGGCGGATTACCTGACGCATCTTTGGGCGGTGATGGAGCCGGAGCTGCGGGAGATCCTGGTGCATACGGAAGGCCACGACCGTGCCACCGATGCCGCGGGCTTCGTGCGGCTGATCCGCGCCTGCCAGATCGAAACCACCATGCCGTTCAACGACTACTGGCAAGGCGCGCCGCCGCTGACCCCGCTGCCGCTGAAGAAGCTGCTGCTGCCCGCCATCGCCTCCGCCGGCGCGCTGGTGCTGGGCCTGGTGTTTGCCGTGTTCGAGGATGACTGGCTGTGGTTGGCGCTGGCGGGCCTGGTGGCGTTGCCGCTGGCGCTGTGGTTCGCCTATTCCCGCGTGATGGCCGCGGGTGCGCAGCCTTTCCCGATGGCGCCGCGATCCGACCTGCCATCGGTGCTGAAGGCGCTGTACCTGCAGCAGCACTTCACCCGCTTCGCGACGGATACCCAGGGCATGAGCCCCGAGGCGCTGCACGCGGCCTTCGGCGAATTCCTGGTGACGCATCGGCCGGATGATACGGCCGCACCCACCCAGCACCGTGGCGTGGTGCGATGCTGAGGAGGCGATGACCATGGCAACCCAGCTCGACCTGGCCGATATCCAGGGCAATGTCCTGACTGCCTATGGCAAGCTGGGCTTTCCCAAGGGACGCTGCCTGCTGCTGAACGTCGCGGATGGGCGGGCCGGGCGCAACCTGCTCGACATGGTGCGGCCCTATGTGACCACGGCGCTGCGCTGGCCGTCCTCGAAGGACAAGGCACCGCCGCCGGGCACGGTGTTCCAGCGACGCCCGCAGGTGGCGGTGAATGTCGCCTTCACCTTCTGGGGGCTGCTGGCGCTGGGCGTGCCGATCCGCACCCTGCGCGGCATGCCGGATGAATTCATCGACGGCATGCCGGCCCGCGCCGATATCCTGTGCGACAATTTCCCGCATGCGATCGGCGAGACCTGGGACCCCGTCTGGCTGTGGCAGGATGATCCGCGACGGCGCGTGCATGTGCTGGTCACGCTGAATGCGCAGATGAACCCGGATGGCACCCCGGTGGCGCGGCTGGATGAGGTGACGGCGGAGATCACGGCGCTGGTGCAGGCCACCGGCGGCAAGGTTTCCCTGCTGTCCGGCCATCGGGGGCCGGATGCGCGCTGGCAGGACCTGTCCGCCCTGATGCAACAGCTGCCGGATGGCAGCATCGCGCCCAGCCCGAAGGAACATTTCGGCTTCACCGACGCCATCGGCGATGCGGTGTTCGATGGGCAATACGCGCAGGAACGCATGGCCGGCGCCGTGATCGGGCAGGGCAAGCTGCTGCCGGATCAGAGCTGGGCGCCCCTGGCCACGGGCGAGTTCCTGCTGGGCCACCCGGATGAATCGCAGGAAATTCCGGGTGCCGGCATGCCGCTGCCCTTCAGCCGCAATGGCACCTTCATCGCCTATCGCAAGCTGCACCAGAATGTTGCCGCCTGGCGCGATGCGATGGACCGCATGGCGGTGCAATTCGCCGCCGTGATGCAGGTGCCGCAGGAGGAAGCCTGTGAGACGCTGAAGGCCAAGATCGCCGGCCGCTGGTCCGATGGCGTGCCGCTGATGGCCGCCGGCACCTATGCCGAATGGCGCGCCTTCCAGGACCGCCGGGCGCAGGCCCAGGCGCGGGATGACAAGGCCACCCTGGCGGCGCTGGCGCGGGACATGGTGGACTTCACCTTCCGCAGCGACCCGCATGGCGCCAAATGCCCCTTCGGCTCGCATCTGCGCCGGTCCAACACGCGGGACATGATGGACCCGCTGCTGGCCTCGAACGACCCGAAGCAGCTCAACGGCTCCGTGCTCAACAACCGCCGCCGCATCCTGCGCCGCGGCCTGCCCTATGGCGAAGCCGCACCGGGCGCGACCACGGACCAGCAGGAACATGGCATCGTCCTGCTGGCGACCTGCGCCAATTTGTTCCGGCAGTTCGAATTCGTGCAGCAGCAATGGATGCAGTACGGGCTGGATTTCAATGCGGGCAACGACACCTGCCCGATCATCGGCAATCACGGCGCGGACGCGAAATTCGTGATCGCCGCGGACCCTGCCGGCGACAAGCCGCCCTTCATCTGCGACCGCCTGCCGCAATTCGTGGAAACGCGGGGTGGCGACTACTTCTTCGTGCCCAGCATGACGGCGCTGCGAATGATCGCCGCCGGCATCGTGGACCCGACATGAGCGGCTTTCTGGGCAATGCCGCCACTGCGGCCGGTGTGCGGCTGGGCATGGCCGGCGCGGCGCTGGGGGCCGCCGGCAAGCTCGCCCTTCGTGGCGCCCGCGCCTATGCCGGCGGCGCGGCCGGGCGCGGACAGCGCATTGCGGCGCTGCTGGGCGCCACGGAAAACCAGCGCCTGGTCTTCGCCCTGCTGCGCGCCGCGCGGCCCAACCTGGCGCTGAAGCGCAAGCTGGTCGCGGCCTATGAGAACACCGGCACCGTCATCGTCACGCGCCACGCCGATGTGACGGAGGTGCTGGAGCGCGAAGCCGATTTCGCCGTGGTCTATGAGCCGAAGATGCGCGCCATCACGGCGGGCGAGAATTTCTTCCTCGGCATGCAGGACAGTGCCGCCTATACGCGCGACGTCTCCAACATGCGGCTCGCGGTGCGGCGGACCGATGTGGCGGAGATCGTCATCCCCCATGTGGCGCAGCGGGCGGAGGCCATCGTCGCGGCCGCCGGCGGGCGGATCGACGTGCCGGCCACGCTGACCTTGCCGGTGCTGACGGGGCTGCTTGGCCACTATTTCGGCACGCCCGGCCCCTCCGGCCCCGACATGGCGGCCTGGACCACGCGGATGTTCTGGTACCTCTTCGTCGACCTGGCGGGGGAGGAGGCGGTGACGCGCGCGGCGCTGGACTCCGCCGAGGCCTGCCGCAACTACCTCGATGCCACCATCGCCGCGCGCAAATCCGCGCCCGGCGGCACGGACCAGGTGCTGGATCGCTGCCTGGCGTTGCAGGCGGCGGGGGTGCCGGGCATGGATGACCTCGGCATCCGCAACAACCTGATCGGCCTGCTGATCGGGCTGGTGCCCACCCTGTCCAAGGCCAGCGTGAAGGCGCTGGATACGCTGCTGGACCGTCCCGAGGCGCTGGCCGCCGCACAGGCCGCCGCGCGCGCCGATGACGATGCCGCCCTGGCTGCGGTGTTGTGGGAGGCGCTGCGCTTCGACCCCGCCAACCCCTTCATCTATCGCCGCGCGGTGCGGGAGACGGTGATCGCGCGCGGCACATTGCGCGCGCAGCGCGTGCCCGAAGGGGCGATGGTGCTGGCGGCCAATCTCTCCGCCATGTTCGACCCCATCGCCCATGACCGCCCCGAGGAATTCCGTGCCGGACGTGGGGCGGAGGCCTACATCCTGTGGGGCTACGGCATGCACACCTGCTTCGGCGCCCAGATCAACCAGGCCGTCATCCCACAGCTTCTGAAGCCCCTGTTGCGCCGGCCCGGCCTGCGCCGCGCGGGGCCGGTGGATGGCGGCGGCACGCCTTTTCCCGTGAGCTTCCCCGTGACCTTCGACGCCACCTGACCGGCTTGCGCCACCGGCCCTCGGCTGGTCTTCTGCCGGAAACGGAGGAGGCCAGCATGGCGAGACTGCCTTATCGCGACGTTCCGGATCTGGCGCCGGAGGATCAGGCGCTGCTGGTGCGGCCGGTCAATCTGTATCGCGCCATGGTGAACAGCCCCGGCATGACGCGCGCCTTCCTCGGCCTGGCCAATCATATCCGGCATCAGAGCGCGCTGGATGCGCGGCTGCGTGAACTGGCCATCCTGCAGGTGGGGTGGGTGGCGCGATCACCCTATGAATGGTCGCACCACGTCGCCATCGGGCGCGAATTCGGCGTAACCGATGACGATATCCGCGCCATCGCCGTGGAAAGTGCCGGCGGCGTTTCCGCATTGGAGCCCGCCGCACGCGCCGTGCTGCGCGCGGCGCGGGAGATGGCGCAGGGCGCCGATACGCTGAGCGACGCAACCTTCGCCGCCATTCAAATGCATCTGGACACTGCGAGCCTGACGGACCTGCTCGTGGTCATCGCCTTCTATTGCGGCGTGGTGCGCTTCCTCGGCGCGGCCGGGATCGAGGTGGAGCCGTCCTACCAGCCCTGCCTCGATGAGCACCCGCTGCCTCAACCTGTGATCTGAGGCAAATCCTGGCGCAGCGACGCAAAGGCGGCCTGCACTTCGCGGCCATCCCGGTGCCGCTCCGCCGCCGCCTCGACGCGCTATCCGGAATTCCGGCCAGAACGCGCCGCGCCTGCCATTTCGCGGAGTAGCCTCGCCGGGATTGTGCAGCAGGATGCGGTGGCAGGTTGATCCTGGGCAAGCGCCAGGTCCTCCCCATCTGGTCGACCGGCCCGCTGCAACCGCTGCGGGATGGAACCGGTTGCCGACTGGCACGCTGTGCTGCTGGCATACCCTTGGCCCCGAGCGTGACAGGACAGGATCATGGCAGGCATTGTCCGGCGGCAGCTTCTCGCCACGCTTCCCCTGGCCTTTGCGGCCCCGCATCTGGCGCGCGCCCAGGCCGCCCGGCCGGTGGTGGTGTCATCGAAGATCGACACGGAGGGTGCGCTGCTCGGCAACCTGATCCTGGTGGCGCTGGAACGCGCCGCGATCCCGACCGAGGCGCGGCTTTCGCTGGGGCCGACGCGCATCGTCCGCACGGCGCTGGTGGCAGGCGAGATCGACCTCTATCCCGAATACACCGGCAATGGCGCCTTCTTCTTCCAGCAGCCGGAGGCCCCGGCCTGGCGGCAGGGCGACACTGCCCATGAAACCGTGGCGCGGCTGGATCTGGCGGCCAACCGGCTGGTCTGGCTGCCGCGCGCGCCGGCCAACAACACCTGGGCCATCGCGGTGCGCGGCGACGTGGCCCGCGCCGAGCGCCTCGCCACCATGGAGGATTTCGGCCGCGCCGCCGCGGCCGGCAGGCTGCGCCTCGCGGCTTCGGCGGAGTTCGTCGAAAGCCCGGCGGCACTGGGCAGTTTCGAGCGCACCTATGGCTTCGCCTTCCCGCGCGACCGGATCGTGGTGCTGCCGGGCGGCGACACGGCGGTGACCATGCGCGCTGCCGCGCAGGGCATTTCCGGCGTCAATGCCGCCATGGTCTATGGCACGGATGGCGCGATCTCCGCGTTGAGCCTGGTGGTGATGCAGGACAGCAAGGGCGCGCAGATTGTCTATGAGCCGGCCCCGGTGGTCCGCCAGGCGGTGCTGGAGGCGCATCCGGGTATCCGCGCCGCCCTTGCCCCGGTCTTCGCCTCCCTGACGCTGGAGACGCTGCAACGCCTCAACGCCCGCGTGGCCGTGGAAGGCCAGGCGGCGGCGGCGGTGGCGCGGGCGCATTTCGCCACGCTGTGAACGCCGGCCGATGAACGGGGCGGAGGCCGGCCGCGCGCTGCTGCTGCTGGGCGTGGTCGCCGGCCTGCTGCTGCCCTGGCTGACCGTGGCGCCGAACCGGCTGCTGCCGGGTGTGGCGACCTCCGGCTTTGCGGCCATCGGCTGGACGGCGCTGGTGGCGCTGGTGCTGGCGGTGCCGCAGCGTGTGCCGGCCTGGCTCGGGGCGGCCGCCGCGCTCGGGGGCGTGGCGCTGCTGCTGGCTGCCACCGGCTGGGCGGCCGCGGCATCCCTGGAAGGCCTGGCGCCTGCGGCGCGTGCCGGGCTTGGCGGCGGGTTCTGGCTTGGCCTGGTGGCAGGCGCCGCATTGGTCGTGGCGCGTGGCGCCGCGCTCCCGGGCCTCGGCCGGGGGATGCTGGCGACCGTCGCCGTCTGCGCCCTCGCGCTGCTCTGGCAGGCCGGCACTTTCCAGGCGTTGTCCCTGGTGGTCGAATACCGGGCGCGGGAGGCGGCGGTGCAGGCCGCGCTGCTGCGTCATCTGGCATTGGCAGGTGCCGCCTTGGCGCTGGCGCTGCTGGTCGCGGTGCCGCTGGCCTGGGCCGGCTTCCGGCGGCCGGGTGCGGCTGGGCCGGTGGGCGCCATGCTCGGCGCTGTGCAGGTGGTGCCCGCCATCGCGCTGTTCGCGGCGCTGATCCCGCTGCTGGCCGGGCTGCTGGCGCTGTGGCCGGCGCTGCGAAACCTTGGGCTGGGTGCCATAGGCCCGGCGCCCGCGGTGCTCGCCACCGCGGGCTACCTGGCGCTGCCGCTCTGGCGCTCCGTGCTCGGCGGGTTGACGGCGGCCGACCCCGCCGCGGTCGCCGCCGCGCGGGCCATGGGCATGAGTGAGGGCGGCATCACGCGGGAGGTTCGGCTGCCGCTCGCACTGCCGGTCTTTGCCGGTGGCTTGCGGGTGGCGGTCGTGCAGGCGATCGGGCTGGTGACGCTGGGTGGGTTGGTCGGCGCGGGTGGCCTCGGCGCGCTGGTCTTCGAGGGGCTGTCGCAATTTGCCACCGACCTGATGCTGCTCGGCGCGCTGCCGATCATGGCGCTGGCGCTGGCGGCGGATGCGTTGATCCGCGCGCTGGAACACCGGCTGGAGGGTGCTGCATGATCCAGTTCGAAGCCGTCTCCGTCCGCTTCGGCGATACGGAAGCCCTGTCGCGCGTGAACCTGCGGGTGGCGGAAGGCGTACTCTGTGCCCTGGTCGGCCCCTCCGGCTCCGGCAAATCCACATTGATGAAATTGGTGAACCGTCTGGTGGAGCCCAGCGCCGGTCGCATATTGGTGCGCGGCGCCGATGTGGCGGGCCAAAATCCGGCGCGGCTGCGGCGGTCCATCGGCTATGTCATGCAATCCACCGGCCTGTTCCCGCATCGCAGCGTCGCCGCCAATATCGGCACCGTTCCGCGGCTGCTGGGCTGGGATTCTGCCCGAATTGCCGCCCGCGTTTCCGCGCTGCTGGAGCTGGTGCAGTTGGACCCCGGCCTGGCGCAGCGCCTGCCCGGCGCGCTGTCCGGCGGCCAGGCGCAGCGCGTCGGCCTGGCGCGGGCTTTGGCGGCGGACCCCGACATCCTGCTGATGGACGAACCCTTCGGCGCGGTGGACCCCATCACCCGCCGCGACCTGCGCGCCGAACTCCGCCGCATCCATGCCGAAACAGGAAAAACCATCCTGCTGGTGACGCATGATCCGGAGGAGGCGCTGGAACTCGCCAGCCAGGTGGTGGTGCTGCGCGACGGCGTGGTGGTGGCGGATGGCGCGCCCGCCGCGCTGGTGGCGGAGGATGCGCCGGACTTCGCCCGCACCCTTCTGGGCGGCGCCCAGCCCGGCCTGCGCCGCCTGTCCCTGCTGCCGGCGGAGGTGGCGCGGGAGGATGCGCCAGCCCCCGCCGACGCGCCCCGCCTGCCCGCCGGCGCCAGCCTGGCCGATGCCCTGTCCCGCATGGCCGAATCCGGCCGCAGCGTGTTGGCGCTGGGCGAGGGTTCGCTGCGGCTGGAAGCCGTGCTGGCGCGCGGCCGATGATGCCGCTGCTGCTGGCCGCCCTGCTCGCCCTGGTGGCGCTGCTGCCCGGCTGGTTCGGCGGCTTCCCGCCCGGCCGCCTGCTGGGCCTGGCCGCCGGCCATGCCGGGCTGGCGCTGGCGGGGGTGGTGCCGGCGGCACTGCTGGGGCTGGCGCTCGGCGTGCTGGTGACGCGGCAATCCGGCCGCGCGCTGCGCCCGGCGGCGGATGCCTTCGCCGCCGCCGCCCAGGCCGTGCCGCCGGTGGTGGCGGTGGCGCTGGCGGTGCCGGCCATGGGCTTCGGCTGGGGGCCGACCATCCTGGCGCTGCTGCTGTATGGCCTGATGCCCGTGCTGCGCGCCACCGTCGCCGCGCTGGAAGCGGTGCCGCCGGAGGCACGGCTGGCCGCGCTCGCGCTGGGCTACACCCCGGCCGGGGCGCTGCGGGAGGTGGAGCTGCCGCTCGCCTGGCCCCTGGTGCTGGATGGCTTGCGCGTGGCGCTGGTGCTGGGCGTGGCAACCGCCGCCGTTGGGGCGCTGGCCGGGGCGGCGACACTGGGCACGCCGATCGTGCTTGGGCTGCAGAACCAGAACCAGATCCTGGTGCTGCAAGGGGCCGCGGCGACCGCGGCACTGGCCTTCGCGGCGGAGGGGCTTTTGCTGGCGCTGGCGCGCTACGCGGCACCGCGCGGCGGCCGCAGCAGCGCCAGCCCGGCCAGCAGCGCCGGCACGGCGCAGAGCAGGAAGCCGTAGTCATAGCGCCCGGTCAGGCCGAGCACTGCGGCGAAGGCCAGCGGCATCAGCAGCGCGCCAAGCTGGCCGAAGGACAGCACGCCGCCGGTTGCCGCCCCGCGCATTCCCTCCGGCGCCAGCCGCGCGGCCTCCGCCAGCAGCACGCCGTTCCAGGACAGGGCGGTGAGGCTCAGCCCGCCCCCCACAAGCCCCAGCAGCAGCAGCGGCCAGCCCGGCCCGGACAGGCCCGCCAGGGCGGAACTGGCCGCCATGCCGAGGGCCAGCGCGCCCATCACCACCCGCGGCGCCGCCATCCCGCTGCCGATCCAGCCCCACAGGATGCGCCCGGGTATCGCAATCAGCGTCGCGATCGAGAAGACGAAGCCGGCCACCGCCAGTGAATGGCCAAGCGCGGTCAGGTAGACCACGAAATAGGCCATGAAGACGGTTTGAATGCCGTTGAAGACGAAGCAGGCGAGGGAGAGGTTGAACAGGCTGCGGTCGCGGATCACCACCGCCAGGGTCGTGTGGAAATCCGAAAGGCGAAAGCTGCGCGCCGGCACCCGGTCCGCGTCGAATTCCGCGCGCAGGGGCTGCAACAGCACCGCCAGCACCAGGCAGGCCCCGGCCGAGGCCAGCATCGCGCCCCGCCAGCCCCACCAGCCCGTCAGCAGCGGCCCCAGCAGCCCGCCCAGCAGCAGCCCCGCCGGCACCGCCGTCTGCTTGATGGAAAACACCAGCGGCGCATGGCGCGGCGGCGAATAGCGGCCGAGCAGGTGCGAACTGGCCGGCGTGGACACCGCCGCACCGCCCGCGCCGATTACCGCGGACAGGGCGAAGAAGCCGAGCGGCCCGATGCAGGCCAGCACCAGCCCCACCGCCAGCATCAGCAGCGCCACCTGGCTGACCCGCAGCGCCCCGTGCCGGATGATGAAGCTGCCGCAGCCGAGCTGAAAGCCCAGCGAGGCCAGCGCCCCCAGCCCGACATAGACGCCCAGCCAGGCGGCATCGAGGCGCAGATCCTCCAGGATCGCCGGGGCGATGATGGAAGGCAGGTTGCGCCCCAACGCCGCAAAGGTCTGCTGCAGGAACATGGCGCCCAGCGCGATCAGCAGCAGGTTCATCTTCTGGCCGCGTTGCATCCTGCCCCTGCCCGGTTTCCGCCTGCATCATTTCCAACAAGGCGGGACATGTGAAGCCGCGTGATGGGAGGGGCAGACCCCACAGGGGCGCGGGCACCGGCCTGCGAGGACACCGGCTTGCGGGGACTGTCGAAGGCGGTGGTTGGGGTGCAGGCTGGCGCGGCAGGAAGGAAAGCGGCATGGACAGGATCAAGGGAATGGTGGTCTGCCCGCAGCCCCGCGCGGCGGATGCGGGGGCGGCGGTGCTGCGGCGCGGCGGCAATGCCTTCGACGCGGCGCTCGCCACCGCCTTCTGCCAGATGGTGCAGGATCCCTTCATGTGCGGCCTGGGCGGCATGGGCACGCTGCAATTCCTCGATGCGCGCAGCGGCCGCCACGGCATGATCGACTTCCACGCCCGCGCCGGGGCGAAGGTGACGCCGGAGATGTGGGCCGCCGAAAGCCAGGGTCGGTCCGAGATTTCCGGATACGCGCTGTTCGAGGATTTCCGCGCCGAACTCGGCTACCGGGCCATCATGACCCCCGGCACCGTCGCCGGCCTCGCGCGGTTCCACGAGGCATTGTGCAGCCAGGATTGGGCGACGCTGCTGGCGCCCGCCATCCGCATGGCGCGGGAGGGTGTGCTGGTGACGCCCTTCTACCATGATTTCCTGGCCCGCACGCCGCAGCCTGGCCTGCCGAGCGGGTTGCGCCGCGTCTCCACCACGCCTTCCTGCGCGGCGCTGTACCTCGATGCGCAGGGCGCGCTGCACAAGGTGGGCGATACGCTGCGCCAGCCGGAGATGGCGGACAGCCTGGAACGCCTGGCGCGGCACGGCGCGGCGGATTTCTACCGTGGCGAGACCGCCCACCGCATCGCCGAGGATTTCGCCCGGAACGGCGCCTTCATCACCGCCGAGGACCTCGCCGGCTATCGGGTGCGGGAGGTGCCGCCGCTGATCGGCAGCTATCGCGGCCATGGCATCGCCTCCAACCCGCCGCCCGGCTCCGGCGCCGTGCTGATCGCGATGCTGAACATCCTGGAGCAGTTCGACCTGGCCGGTGTGCAGCCCGGCAGCGCGCGGCATCTGGACCTGGTGGCCCGCGCCATGGCCGCGGCGCATGAGGATCGGGAGGCATGGCTGGCGGACCCGGATTTCGTCGATGTGCCGGTGGAGGACATGATCTCCAAGACGCGCGCCGCGGATTGGGCCGCGCGCATCCGGGGCGGCTGGCTGCCCGGTGGGCGCATCGCGGCGCCACCCTCCTGCACCACCCATCTCTCCGCCTGGGATGCGGCGGGCAATTGCGTGTCGCTGACCCATACGCTCGGCACCGGGGCGGGGGTGGTGACGCCGGGGCTGGGCTTCAACTGGAACAATGCGATGAAGCTGTTCGACATGCGGCCCGGCCGGCCGAACAGCATGGCGCCGGGCAAGGCGCGCACCACCGGCATGGTGCCAACCATCGTGACGAAGGATGGTGCGCCCTGGATGATCGTCGGCGCGCCGGGCGGCAGCGTCATCATCTCCGCCGTGCTGACCACCATCGTCAACGCCATCGATTTCGGCATGGGCGCGGTGGAGGCGGTGTCCTTCCCCCGCATCCACTGCGAGGGCGGGCCGGTTTTCTGCGAAGCCCGCGTGCAGGAGGATGTGGTGCAGGGGCTGCGCGGGCTGGGCCATGAGGTGCGGCATTCGCCGCTGTCCTATGACCCGGGGATGAGCCGCGCACACGCCATCCTGCTGCGCGACGGCCGCCCCACCGGTGGCGCCGATCCGCGCGGCGGTGGCGGCGTGGCGGTGGCCTGGTAGGGTCAGTTCAGCCGCAGATCCTGGATGTGGCGCGGATCGGCCGCGATCTCGCCGCGCTCCACGCGCTGCGGTTCGGCCTGCTGCACGATGTAGCCGTTCATCGCCTCGATCTCCGTGCGGCGGCCCTTCATCATGTCCTGGCCCATGGAGGGGCGGTGCGCGCCGCCGCCCGGCTTGCGGGCTTCCGCCAGCCGGTGCTGGTCGTATTCCGCGAGTGCGGCGCCATCGCCTTCACCGGCGCGGGCGATGATCTCCGGGTCGATATGCAGCACTTCCTCCAGCGCATAGCCCAGGGCCTGGCCGGTGCGGATCGCCTCGCTGCCCAGGCGCGCGGTGAAGTGGCGCAGCCGGTCATCCAGCAGGATGTCGCGGCTGATCAGCCCGGTGGCCGCGGACATGCCGTTCTGCATGACGTTGGCCACCAGCTTGGTCCAGCGCTCGCCCCACAGATTGGGCGTGACCAGCGTGCTGTCGGACAATGCCGTGAGGCGCGCAACCTCCCGCGCCCGGTCGGTGATGCGTCCATGCACCTCTCCCACCCGGTACACGGTATGCGCCGCACCACCCTTGCCGGAGGCGCGCCTGACATGGCCCGGCGCGGCAAGCTCCACGGTGATGGAGCTGGCCACGGCGCCCAGGGTGCGGCCCCAGCCGACGATGCCGGCAATCGTCGCCTCGTTCATGCAGTTCTGCAGGCTGACGCAGCAGCCATTCGGCGAGAGATACTGCGCCACCATCTGCGTGGCCCAGGCGGTGTCGTAGGATTTCACGCAGATGAAGGCGATGTCGAAGGGCTTTTCGCGTGAGACCTGCTGCAATTCGGTCAGGTGCAGCGCGCGGCCCTGCACGGTGAACTCCGGCACATCCTTCAGATGGCTGATGCGCAGCCCCGCGCCGCGGATCGCCTCGACATTCTCCGGCCACCAATCGACGAAGGTCACATCCTCCCCGGCCTGCGCCATATAGGCGCCGGCATAGCAGCCGACGGCGCCGGCGCCGATGATGGCGATGCGATGACCCATGGAACCGCTTCCTCCTGCCCTTTCGGCGGAGGTTAGGCCGCAACCCAATCCGGCGCCACCAGCAGCCCCAGCAGTTCCGCCATCGCGCGATGCTCCGGCCGCACGGACTCCTCCGCCCACAGGAAATTCAACGTGCCGAGGCAGGTGCCGCCATGCAGGATCGGCACGTTGACGATGCTGCGCAGGCCGAGCCCGAGGATCACCGCGTGGTCGTCGAAATAGGCGGTGATGGCGGCCGCACCCTCACCCACGAAGACCTCGCGCCGCAGCAGCACATGCCGGCCCCATTCGGTATCCCGCTTCGGCTTGGCGCCGCCCACGGGGTAGGCGGCGGGGTCGGAGCTGTACAGCCGGCGCACCGTCATCGCCACAGCATCGAAGCGCATCGCCGTACACAGGCGATGGCCCATGGCCTGGCGCCCCACCGCATCCGCCGCGGCCAACAATGCGAGCGGCCGCGCATCCCGCGCCGCCGCAGCGAAGGCCGCGAGCCCCGCCGCGTCCAGCTCAGGCATTGGTCATGCCGATGCCCATCTCGCGGATCACGCGGCTCCACTTCTCGGCATCGGCGCGCAGCGTGGTGCCGAAGGCAGCGGGGGTTTCGTTCACCACCTCCACGCCGATCGCGGTCATGCGGTCCTTCACCTCCGGCAGCAGCATCGCCTTGTTGATCTCGGCATTCAGCGTGGCGACCAGATCCTGCGGCATGCCCTTGGGGCCGAGCACGCCGTACCACACTGCCATCTCATAGCCCGGCACCGTCTCCGCCACCGTCGGCACGTTGGGCAGCAGGGAGGAGCGGCGGCCTTCGGTCACTGCCAGCAGCTTCAGGCGCCCGTCGCGCACATGGCCCAGGGTCTGCGTGCCGGCGCTGAAGAAAAGCTGCGTCTGGCCTGCCACCGTGTCCTGCACCGCCGGCGCACCGCCGCGATACGGCACATGCACCATCTCGATCCCCGCCATGCGGGCGAACATCTCGGCACACAGGTGGTTGGTGGAGCCGAGGCCTGCGGAGGCATAGGCCACCTTGCCGGGGTTCGCCTTGCAGTAGGCAATGAACTCCGCAACCGTGCTGGCGGGCACGGAGGGGTGGATCACCATCGTGTTCAGCACGAAGGCGAGCAGCGAGATCGGCGTGAAATCATCCACGCCATGGAACGGCATGTTGTTGAACAGCGCATCGTTCATCGCATGCGTGCTCATCGATCCGAACAGCAGCGCATAGCCATCCGGCCGCGCCCGCGCCACGGCGTTGGAGCCGATATTGCCGGAGGCGCCGGAGCGGTTTTCCACCACGAAGGGCTGGCCCATGGAACGCCGCAGCGGTTCCGCCAGCACCCGCGCCAGGATGTCCGTGGTACCGCCCGCGGCCCAGGGCACCGTGATGGTCACCGGCCGGCTGGGGTAGCGGTCCTGCGCCTGCGCGGCCTGGGCGGCGAGGGCGAAGGTGGTGGCCAGCGCGGCGCGGCGGGTGATCTGCGGCATGGGAAGCATCCTTGAACAGGGCAGTCTTTCTTTGAAACTAGACGCGTGGTGCCGGCACGGCCAGTACCCAGCTGGTATACCCGCAGCGCTTCGCTACACTGTCCCGCATGCAGCCATCCCGCTTCGTCGTGGCCATCGTGGCAGCGCAGGTCCTGGCACAGATCGGGGCCTTCACCCTGCCCGCGCTGCTGCCTGGCTATCTGTTGCGCTGGCAGCTTTCCGCCACCGAGGCCGGCTGGCTGATCGGCGCCTTCTTCGCCGCCTATGTCGCCGCCGTGCCGGTGCTGGTGGCGCTGACGGACCGGCTGCCGGCACGGCGCATCTACCTGCTGGGCTGCGCCTGCACCGCGCTGTCCCATCTCGGCTTTGCCTGGCTGGCGGAGGGGTTCTGGTCCGCCCTGGTGCTGCGGGCGCTGGCGGGCATCGGCTGGGCCGGCTGCTACATGCCGGGGCTGAAGGCGCTGGCGGACCGGCTGGAGGGTGCGGCGCAGTCGCGTGCCGTGTCCTGGCACGCGGCCGGCGTCGGCCTCGCCGGTGCGGCATCGTTCCTGGTGGCGGGCACGCTGGATGCGCTGGCGGGGCCGGAGGCCGCCTTCCTGTTCGGCGGGCTGGCGGCGCTGGCCGCCTTCGGCATCGGCGCCGCGGTGCTGCCAGCTGCGCGCCCTGTCCCGCGGTCGGGTGCGCTGCTGGATTTCCGGCCCGTGCTGCGCAACCGCGCCGCCATGGCATGGATTGCCGGCTACACCGTGCACACCTGGGAACTGGCCGCGCTGCGCGCCTGGGCGGTGACCTTCCTGGCGCTGGTCATCGCGCAGCAGGGCGCGCCGGCCTGGCTGCCGGGGCCGCCCGTGCTGTTCACCCTGGCGGGGCTGATCGGCATTGCCGTGTCGATCCTCGGCAATGAAACGGCACAGCGCTTCGGCCGCGGCCGCGTGGTGGCCGCGGCGATGGGCGGGGCGGCGCTGCTGGCGGTGTTCACCGGCTTTTCCGCCCTGGTCTCCGCGCCCCTGGCCGTGGCCTGTGTGCTGGCCTGGAATGCCGCGATCTACCTGGACAGCTCCGCGCTGACAGCGGGCACGGTGCAGGCGGCGGAGCCTGGCCTGCGTGGCGCGACCATGGGGCTGCACAGCATGTGCGGCTATGCCGGCGGCTTCCTCGGGCCGCTTGGCGTCGGCGTGGTGCTGGATTGGGCGGGGCCGGCGGCGCTCGCCTCCTGGGGCCTGGCCTTCGGCCATGTCGCGCTGGTCACGCTGCTGGGCTTCGCGGTGCTGCGCCGCCTTGCGCCGTCACCGCCGCCGTCCTGACGTGGCGCCGGGCGGGAAATCATAAAGCCGCGCCGGCGTGTCCACCAGGATGCGCTGGCGCAAGGCGGGGTCCGGCGTCCAGTCCAGGAACACCTGCAACAGCCGCGCCGCATCCGGGCGGCCGCCATCGGGGCGCGGATGCGGCCAATCCGTGCCCCAGACCAGCGCATCCGGATTGGCGGCGACCAGCGCATCATGGAAGGGCTTCGCCTCGGCATAATCCGGCCCCAGCGCGCCGAGGCGGTAGGTGCCGGAAACCTTGGCGTGGTAGCGCCCCTCCGCCACGCCGCGCCGCAGCGCCTGGAAGCCGGGATCGGCGACGCCATGGCTGTGGTGCATGCGGCCCATATGGTCGATCACGATCGGCACGGGCAGCCTGGCCAGCCGCTTCTCCAGCTCCGGCAGGTGCCGTGCGTCGATCCATAATTGCAGATGCCAGCCGAGCTCGGCCATCACCGGCATCAGCGGCTCGATCTCCGCCAGCCGCACCCCGCCGTGATAGGCGGCGGCGCCGTCGCGGCGATATTCATTGGCGCGCAGCGCGCGGATGCCGTCGCGATGCATCGCCCGCAACGTCGCGGCCGTGGCCTCGGCGCCCACCACGGCGACGCCGCGCAGCCGGTCCGGCGCGCGGCGCAGCGCATCCAGCGTGCAGGCATTGTCGCGGTCATAGGCGGAGGGCTGCACGATGACGCCGCGATCGAGGCCCAGCCGGTCGAGCAGCGCCAGGTAATCCTCCAGCGTCTCATCTTCCGGCGTGTAGGAACGCGGCTCGGCATAGGGGAAGCGCGCGGCGGGGCCGAAGATGTGGCAATGGCAATCGGTGGCGCCGGCCGGCAGGGGCGGCGTCATTCGGGGCGGATGCCGGCGGCCTGTGCGGCGATGCGGGACCGCGCCAGATCCTCCGCGATGAAGCGTGCGAAGCCGGCGGGGGTGGCCAACGCGCCGGACGCCGCCTCCCCGCCCATGCCGGTCATGCGGGCCTGGAAATCCGCCTCCTGCACGATGGCGGCCATGGCGGCGCCCAGCCTCTGCAACGCCTCCGCCGGCGATCCACCGGTGGCCAGCAGGCCGACATAGGACCCCGCGGTGAAGCCCGGCACGCCCTGTTCGGCCATGGTCGGCACATCCGGCAACGCCGCCAGCCGCGTGGTGGCGGCCACGGCCACGATGCGGGCCTGGCCGGCACGATGCAGCGGCAGCGCGGTGGAGAATTCGGTGAACAGCAGCGGGATGTTGCCGGCCAGGAAATCCGGCACCGCCGCGCCGCCGCCGCGATAGGGCACATGCAGCAGCCTGGCGCCGCTGGCCGCGATGAAGGACTCCAGCGACAGATGCGTGGCACTCGCCACGCCCGCCGTGCCGACGCCCAGCGCATCCGGCTGCGCCCTTGAGGCCGCGACCACATCGGCGACGCCGCGATGGGCGGAGGCAGGCTGCACCACCAGGCAATGCGGCACCTGCATCGCCATGCCGACCGGCGCGAAATCGCGCGCCACGTCATAGGGCAGCCGCGCCTGCACCACCGGATTGACGCTGAGCGGACCGTTGGAGCCGATCAGCAGCGTGTAGCCATCCGGCTGGGCGCGGGCCACCGCCTGCGCGCCGATGCTGCCGCCGGCGCCGGGGCGGTTTTCCACCACCACGGGCTGGCCGAGCTTGTCCTGCAGCCGCGGCTGCAACAGGCGCGCGATGGTGTCCGCATTGCCGCCGGCGGCAAAGGGCACGATGACGCGCACCGGCCGGTCCGGCCAGGCAGCCCGCGCCGGCAGCACCTGCAAGGCAGGCAGGGCGGCGGCGGCGGCAAGCAGCGCGCGGCGATTTGTCATGGCGTTTCCTCGGGTTTTTTCGTTGTGCCAATCATGACAGTGGCGGAAGGGGGGTCAAGCGCTGCGCCATCCCCGGCATCTGCGCCGGGCGCGCCGTACAGGCCGTGAAGGGTCCGCAGGATCGCGGCAACTTCCGCGCTGGCCAGGCGGTAGAAATTGGCCTGCCCCTCCCGCCGCGTGGCCACCAGGCCGAGGTCGCGCAGGCGTGCCAGGTGCTGCGACAGCGCCGTGGGCGTCAGGCCCACCAGCAGGGCCAGTTGCCCGACCGGGCATTCGGCCCGCAGCAGATGGCACAGCGCCAGCAGTCGCTTCGCATGGGCCAGCGCCGTCAGCAGGCGGGCCGCCGCTTCGGCGCTGGCGGCCAGGTCGCGGGGGTTGGAGACCGGGATCGCCGCTTTCATATTGACATCTTAGAAGATGCGAATATACAAGTCCATCACGAACCCACGGAAGGATCTTCGTCATGGCCAATATCGGCTCCCTCGACCGCAGCCTGCGCTTCCTCCTTGGCGCCGTCCTGGCGCTCGCGCCCTTCCTGCTGGCGGCCAGCTTCGCGCCGCTGGGTGCCTGGCGCTTCGCCGTGGTGGCGGTCGGCGTGGTGCTGCTGGCCACGGCCATATTCCGCATCTGCCCGGCCTATCTGCTGTTCGGCATCCGCACCTGCGCGGCGGATCGCGCCTGAAATGATCGCGACCGATTTCACACCCCTCGCCTCGCTGCTGGGCGGCGCGCTGATCGGGGCCGCCGCGGTGGGGTTGATGGCGGTGAATGGCCGCATCGCCGGCATCAGCGGCTTCGCGTCGCGGCTGCTGCCGCCCTACACCGATAACGGCCTGGCGGGGCGCCTTGCCTTCGTGCTCGGCATCGTGCTGGCGCCGCTGCTGGTGGGGCTGGCCACCGGCCGGGTCCCGGTGCCGCAGATCGAGGCCTCGGCCCCGATCCTGCTGCTGGCCGGCCTGCTGGTCGGCTTCGGCGCGGTATGGGGCAATGGCTGCACCTCCGGCCACGGTGTCTGTGGCCTGTCGCGGTTCTCGCTGCGGTCGCTGGTGGCGACCCTGGTGTTCATGGCGACCGCCTTCGCCACCGTCCTCGTCACCCGCCATTTGGTCTGAGGCGCCCCATGCTCATTCTCGCGCAATTCGCCATCGGCCTGCTGCTCGGCCTCGGCCTGGTCATCGCCGGCATGTCGGACCCGGCCAAGGTGCTGAACTTCCTCGACCTCGCCGCCATCCCCTCCGGCGGCTGGGATGCCAGCCTGGCCTTCGTCATGGGTGGCGCCATCGCGGTGACGGCCCTGGGCTACCGCCTGGTGCTGCGCCGCGCCCGGCCGATCTTCGATACGCGCTTCCATCTGCCCACCGCCACCGCGATCGATGCGCGCATCCTGCTCGGCCCGGCCATCTTCGGCATCGGCTGGGGCCTGGCCGGCTTCTGCCCGGGCCCGGCGCTGACCGCGCTGCCCACGGGCGGGCCGCCGGCCTGGCTGTTCCTGCTCGCCATGTTCGCGGGCATGGCGGGCGCCCGCTGGCTCGCGGCGCGGCAGCCGGCGCCCGCCGCCGTGCCGCATCGGTCCTGACCCACACCAGGAGACATCCCATGAATGGCTTTCCGCATGCCGTGGACCTGTCCATGAAGCCGGAGGTGACGGCCTTCTTCGACGCGCCCACCAACACCATCAGCTACGTGGTCAAGGACCCCGCCTCCACCGCCTGCGCGGTCATCGATTCCGTGATGGATATCGACTACGCCGCCGGCCGCATCAGCCATGCGGCCGCGGACGCCATCATCGCCCATATCCGCACACAGGGCCTGACGCTGGAGTGGCTGATCGAGACGCATGTGCATGCGGACCATCTCTCCGCCGCGCCCTATATCCAGGCCCGGCTGGGCGGCCGGATCGGCATCGGCGAGAAGATCACCGTGGTGCAGGAGGTCTTCGGCAAGGTCTTCAACGAAGGCACCGAATTCCGCCGGGATGGCAGCCAGTTCGACCGGCTGTTCCAGGATGGCGACAGCTACGCCATCGGCGGCCTGCGGGCCTTCGCGCTGCACACGCCGGGCCACACCCCGGCCTGCATGACGCATGTGATCGGCGATGCCGCCTTTGTCGGCGATACGCTGTTCATGCCGGATGGTGGATCGGCCCGCGCCGATTTCCCGGGTGGCGATGCGCGCACGCTGTTCCGCTCCATGCGCCGCATCCTGGACCTGCCGGCGGAGACGCGGCTGTTCATGTGCCACGACTATGCCCCCAATGGCCGCGAGATCCGCTGGGAAAGCACGGTGGCGGAGGAACGCGCCTACAACATCCATGTCCGGGACGGCATGACGGAGGATGACTTCGTGGCGATGCGCGAAGCACGCGACCGCACGCTGGGCATGCCGCGGCTGATCCTGCCCTCCCTGCAGGTGAACATGCGCGCCGGCGCGCTGCCGCCGGCGGAACCGGGCGGGCGCGTTTTCCTCAAGGTGCCGGTCAACGCGCTTTGAACCCGGTGACGACAGGCGGGGTCGCCTGACATGCTGCGGCAGCTTTCGCGCATCCTGCCGATCCTGGAATGGGCGCCGCGCTATTCCCGCGGCGATGCGGTGGCGGATATCTTCGCCGCGATCATCGTCACCATCATGCTGGTGCCGCAGAGCCTGGCCTACGCCATGCTCGCCGGCCTGCCGCCGGTGGTCGGCCTCTATGCCTCCATCCTGCCGCTGGTGGCCTATGCGCTGTTCGGCACCAGCCGCACCCTCGCGGTCGGGCCGGTGGCGGTGGTGTCGCTGATGACGGCGGCGGCGGTGGCGCCGATCGCGGCGGCGGGCACGGCAGCCTATGTCACGGCCGCCATCACGCTGGCTTTCCTGTCCGGCCTGGTGCTGCTCGGCATGGCCGTGCTGCGGCTGGGCTTCCTGGCGAATTTCCTGAGCCATCCGGTGATCTCGGGCTTCATCACCGCCTCCGGCCTGCTGATCGCCGCGGGCCAGGTGAAGCACATCCTCGGCATCCGGGCGGAGGGGGATACGCTGCCGCGCATCGTGCAGGGGCTGGCGCAGGCCATCACGCAGACCCATGCGGCGACGGTGGTGATCGGCGTTGCCGCCACCGGCTTCCTGTTCTGGGCACGGCGGTCCCTGAAGCCGCTGCTGCTGCGGGCCGGGCTGGGCCGGCGGCTGGCGGAGCTGCTGGCCAAGGCGGGGCCGCTGGCGGCCATCATCCTGTCGATCCTCGCGGTGGTGGGGCTGGGCCTGGATGAGGCCGGCGTTCGGATCGTGGGCGAGATCCCTGCCGGCCTGCCGCCCTTCGCCCTGCCCAGCTTCGACCCGGCGCTGTGGCTGGACCTGCTGCCGGCCGCGGTGCTGATCAGCCTGGTCGGCTTCGTCGAATCCGTTTCCGTCGCGCAGACGCTCGCCGCGAAGCGGCGGCAGCGCATCGTGCCGAACCAGGAACTGGTGGGGCTGGGCACCGCCAATCTGGCGGCGGCGGTCTCCGGCGGCTATCCTGTCACCGGCGGTTTCGCCCGCTCCGTGGTCAATTTCGATGCCGGCGCCGCCACGCCGCTGGCGGGTGCGGCCACCGCGCTGGGCATCCTGGCCGCCACGCTGTTCCTGACACCGCTGTTCCGCTACCTGCCGCAGGCGGTGCTGGCCGCCACCATCATCGTGGCCGTGCTGTCCCTGGTGGATGTCGCCGCCATCCGCCGCACCTTCGCCTATTCCAAGCCGGATTTCGCCGCGATGGCCACCACCATCCTGCTGGTGCTGTTCGTCGGCGTGGAGGCCGGCATCCTCGCCGGGGTCGCGCTGTCGCTGCTGCTGTTCCTGTGGCGCACCAGCACGCCGCACATCGCCATTGTCGGCCAGGTGCCGGGCACCGAGCATTTCCGCAACATCGACCGCCACAGCGTGATCACCAGCCCGGCACTGCTGTCGATCCGGGTGGATGAGAGCCTGTACTTCGCCAATGCGCGCTTCCTGGAGGATCGCGTGATCGCGGAGGTCGCAGCCCGGCCGGGCCTGCGGCATGTCGTGCTGATGTGTTCCGCGGTGAACCTGATCGATGCCAGCGCGCTGGAAAGCCTGGAGGCGATTGCGGAGCGGCTGCACTCCGCCGGCATCGGCTTCCATCTGTCGGAGGTGAAGGGGCCGGTGATGGATGCGCTGAAACGGTCCGATTTCTTCGACCATTTCAGGGGCCAGGTGTTCCTCTCGCAGCAGGCCGCCTGGGCGGCGCTGGCGGGCTGAACGCCCGCCAGCATATCGGGCCGCTGGCTCAGCCCTGCCGGGCGCCGGTGGCCCGCACCACGGGAATCCACAGCTCCCGCTCCCGCGCGTAATAGGCATCGACCTCGGTGGGGGACATCGGCGCCGGCACGAAGCTGCCAAGCTCCTCCAGCCGCGCGCGCATCGGCGCCGCCTGCACCACCTCGTTCACCACGGCGTTGATCCGCGCGATCACCGCATCCGGCGTGCCGGCGGGCAGCGCGATGGAATTCCAGGTGCCGGCCACGAAATCCGGCAGCCCGCCCTCGATCAGCGTCGGCAATTCCGGCGCCGCCGTCAGCCTGACGGGGGAGGAGACGCCGAGGCCGCGCACCGCGCCGCCGCGGATCTGCGGAATGGCGGTGACCGCGATGTCGAACATGCTGGTGACGCGGCCGCCCAGGATGTCCCGCATCGCCTGGCTGCCGGCCGGGTAGGGCAGGTGTTCGAAGCGCGCGCCGGCCCGGTTCGCGAAATGCAGGCCGATGATGTGGGTTGTCGTGCCCGCCGGGCCGCTGCCCATGACGAAGCTGCCGGGCGTCGCCTTGGCGCGCGCGATGAAATCGGCCAGGTCGCGGGCCGGATGGTCCGCCTTCACCACCAGCACGCCCGGCGCCTCGTTGATCATCGCCACGCCCCGCAGCGCGCGCGTGATATCGAGCGGCAGCGGGTCGAACAGCGCGATGTTGTGCACGAGCTGGGAGGAGGTGCCGACAAGCCAGGTATGCCCATCGGGCGCGGCGCGGCCCACCGCCTCGGTCGCCCGCATGCCGGAGGCCGCGGCGAGGTTCTCGACCAGGATGCGCTGGCCCAGCTTCGGCTCCAGCTCATTCGCGACCAGCCGCGTCACCACATCGGCATTGCCACCGGCGGCGGAGGCCACGACAAGGCGGATCGGCTGGCTCGGCCAGGCCTGCGCGCGGGCCGGACGCAGGGCGAGGGTGGGCGTGGCGAGGGCGGCCAGCAGCAGGTTGCGGCGGTGCGGCATGGATCGGGACTCCCGGAAATTTCGTTGCCGGGATATGTAGAAGGCATGTCCAAAATGCAACCGACTCGCATTCGCGAAATCAAGCTGCGCCGCGCCGCGCCCGGCCTGCTGCTCGCCGCGCTCGGGCTTGCCGGCTTGGCGATCGCGGCAGGCCAACCTTTTCGCCTGCCCGGCGGGCGGCCGGGGCCGGGCTTCGTGCCGGCGCTGCTGGCTGGCGCCCTGGTGCTGCTCGGCTTGCTGCACGCCCTGGCCGCGCGCCGGGACGCCGCCCCGGCTGCCACGGCCGAGGCGCCCCTTGGCGGCGGTGCGCGTGCCGGGCTGCTGCTCTGCGCCGCCATAGCCGGCTTCGCGCTGCTGCTGCCCTGGGCGGGCTTCCTGCCTTCCGCCTGGGTGGCCGGAGCGCTGACCCTCGCCGCCGCACCGGGCGCCCGGCCCGGCCTGGTGCTGGCCGGGGGCGGCGCGCTGGCCGGCCTGGCGGCGGCGCTGTTCCTCGGCGGGCTGGGCCTGCCCACGCCGCTGATCGGTGCCCGATGAACGACGCGCTGGCCATGCTGGGCGGGGGTCTTGGCCTCGCGCTGGCGCCGGAGAACCTGCTGCTGTGCCTGGCCGGCGTCTCGCTCGGCACGCTGGTCGGCGTGCTGCCGGGCCTTGGCCCCGTGGCGACCATCGCGCTGCTGCTGCCCCTCACCTTCAGCCTGCAACCGGCCGGCGCACTGATCATGCTGGCGGGCATCTACTACGGCGCGCAATACGGTTCCTCCACCACCGCCATCCTGCTGCGGGTGCCGGGCGAGGCTTCCGGCGTGGTCACGGCGCAGGAAGGCCATGCGCTGGCGCGGCAGGGGCGCGCGGGGCCGGCGCTGGGCATTGCGGCGCTGGCCTCGCTGGTTGGCGGGGTCATCGCGGCGGTGGTGCTGGCGCTGCTGCTGGCCCCGCTGGCGCGCTTCGCGATTGCCTTCGGCCCGGCCGAGACCGCGGCGCTGATGCTGCTCGGCGTGGCCGCGGCCGTCGCGCTGTCCCCCACCCCGCTGCTGGCCGCCTGGGCGCTGGCGGCGCTGGGGGCGCTGCTGGGGCTGGTCGGCACGGATGTGGCGGGCGGGCGGCCGCGTTTCACCTTCGGCATTCCCGAACTGGCCGATGGCATCGGCTTCATCCCGCTCGCCATGGGGCTGTTCGGCGTGGCGGAGTTGATCCGTGCGCTGGATGGGGGGGAGGCCGCGCGCCGCAGCCTGCGGGTGGGCTCGCCCTGGCCGGGGCGGGCGGATCTTGCGGCTGCGTCGGGGCCGGCGCTGCGCGGCGGCGTGATCGGCAGTGCCATCGGGCTGCTGCCCGGGGCCTCCACCCTGCTGGCCGCGCTCGCGGCGCAGGCCGCCGAACGCGGCCTGTTCCGCCGGCAGGGGCGCTGGGGCCAGGGCGAGATGGCGGGGGTTGCCGCGCCGGAATCGGCCAACAACGCAGCGGCCCAGACCTCCTTCGCGCCGCTGCTGGCGCTCGGCCTGCCGGCGAATGCCGTGATGGCGGTGCTGGCGGGGGCGATGTTCCTGCAAGGCATCGCCCCTGGCCCCGCAGTGGTGACGGAGCGGCCGGAGCTGATCGGCGCCATCATCGTCTCCATGCTGATCGGCAATGCGATGCTGGTGGCGTTGAACCTGCCCTTCGTCGGTGTCTGGGCGGCGCTGCTGCGGTTGCCGATGCGGCTGCTGGCCGCGGTGGTGATGGTGCTGAGCTGCGCCGGGCTTTGGGCCAGTTCGGGCAGTGTCTTCGACCTGTGGCTGCTGCTGGGCTTCTCGCTGCTCGGCTGGGCGCTGCTGCGCGCGGGGCTGGAGCCGACGCCGCTGCTGATGGGCTTCGTCCTGGCCGCACCCTTCGAGGAGGCGATGCGCCGCGCACTGATCCTGGCGCGGGGCGACTGGGGCGTGTTCGTGGCGGAGCCGGCCAGCGCCGCGCTGCTCCTCGCCGCGCTGCTGGTCACGGCGTTCTCGGCGGTGCGGCGGTATCGGGCCTGATCCATCCGGGGCGGGGGCGCGCCCCGGGCTCCCGCGCAGTCTTTAGTTGCGAACGACTCGCATTCGCAATACGGTGCGGGCAACAGGAGATCGCCCATGACCAAGCCCCCGCTCTCCCCCTACCTGTTGGATCCGGCCACCGACCCGGCCACCGACCCGCATGCCTGCGGTGACCACCCGGTTCCGGCCGGCACGCGCGCCACGCGGGACCTCGGCACCGCGGAGCTTTTCCTCATCGCCGCCCTGCGGGCCTGGGTCGCGCCGCTGATGCGGCCGGGGGAGGCGCATCCGAACTGGCGGGACCCGTTCCACTTTGCCGAGATTGGCGCGCCGGTCGCGGCGGCCTTCGACGGGATGATGTCTCTCATCGGCGGGCAGGCGACGCGGCTGATCGACGTGCATTGCTGCCGCTGCCCCTCCCTCGGCCAGGATGAGGAGCATATGCTGCGCCTGATGCTGGCCTTGCAGGCCGGTGAGATGCCCGTGGCGGTCGAAGTGCTGGCGGATTGGCTGCCCGGCGATGCGGTCTGGCCGGCCCTGGAACTGGCGCGGCATGTCGCGCTGGGCCTGGCCGCGGCCGGATTGTCGCTGCCGGGCGGCGCCCGCGTGATCCCCTTCCCGCTGCGCCGCATCCTGCACTGACTGGCTCCCGCCCGACAGGCTGCGGCCGTCCGCTCAGCTGGGGCCGAAGATCAGGTTCGGCACGAGCAGCACCGCCTCCGGGATCAGGATCAGCAGCAGCGCCACCCCCGCGACCGCAAGAAACAGCGGGGCGGCCTCGCGGGTGTATTCGCCAAGCGGCACCCGCAGGATCGAGCAGACGGCATACATGGCCGCACCGACCGGCGGGGTGAAGTTGCCGATGGTCGCGGCGATGATGAAGACGATGCCGAAATGCACGGGATCGGCGCCCAATTCCCGCACCAATGGCAGGAAGATGGGCGTCAGCATGATGATCAGGACGGTCGCATCCACGAAGAAGCCGGCCGCCAGCACGAATAGCGCGATCAGCGCCATCACCAGCCGCGGATCCGTCGTCAGGCCGGTCAGCACCTGCGAGACCTGGTCCGGCACCTGGTCGTAGACGATCCCGTAGGTGAAGATGGCAGAGAGCGCGATCAGGAACATCACCGCGCCCACATCGGAAAGGCTGCCCTCAAGCGCCTCGAGAAACGATTTGCGGCCGAGCTCGCGATGCACGACGAGGCCGATGAAGACCGCATAGACCACCGCGAAGGCGCCGATCTCGGACGGGGTGAAGACCCCCATGCGCAGCCCGACCAGCAGGAACACCGGAAACAGCAGTGCCCAGATGCCGCCGCGGAACGCCCGCATGGCTTCGGCGGCGGAGGCCCGGTGCGTGCGCTCCGGCGGCCAGCCATGGCGGCGCGCCAGGGCGGCGGTGGCCAGGCCGAGGGCGAGCCAGAGCAAGGCGGCCGGCAGGAAGCCCGCGGCAAACATCCGCCCGATCGAGACCTGCCCGATCGAACCGTACAGGATCATGCCGATTCCGGGCGGGATGATCGGCGTCAGGATCGACCCGAAGGACAGGATGGCGGCGGTGAAGCCGCGCGACATGCCGCGGTCGATCATGTCCCGCCCCAGCATCCGCGCCTGCATCGCCGCATCGGCAATCGCCGAGCCCGAGACGCCGCCCATCAGCGCCGAGAGCGTCAGCGAGACCTGCGCGAGCCCGCCGCGCAGCCGCCCGGTCAGCACGCTGGCCAGCGTCAGCAGCCGTGCCGTGATCCCCGAATGGTTCAGGAAATTGCCCGCAATGATGAAAAGCGGCACGGCGAGCAGCGCGAAGTTCTGCGTCTGCGAGATGGTGACCTGCACCGGAATGGTGATCGGCAGGTCGGGATTCTGCAGAAAGAACAGCATGCCGGAGATGGCGATCGCGAAGGCGACCGGCATGCCCATCAGCATCAGCACCAGGAAGGCGATGGCAACGATCAGCACGCCTCAATACTCCGGCGCGGTCGGTATGGGCCGCCGCAGCTTTGCAAGGGTGCTGAGCAGCAGCAGGGCCGCGCCCGCCGGCAGGCTCGCGGTCACCCAGGAATAGGAAATTCCGGGAATGCCCTGGAAGGTACGCGCGCGGCTGACCCAGGCGAGCTGCGCGCCCGCCACCACCACATAGGCCAGGAAGACCGCAATGATCAGCAGGTTCAGCCGCGCCAGCAGCGTCGCCGCCGCCGGGCTCAGCCGCGCCGTCACCAGGCCGATCGACATCAGCCCGTTGTTGCGCCAGGCGATGTCGGCACAAAGGAAGACGGCCCAGGCGAAGAGGCAGGTGGCGATATCCATCGTCCAGTTGAGCGGCGTGCCCAGCGAACGGGCCACGCCACCCAGGAAGATCAGCGCCACCATGGCGAGCAGGAAGCTCCCGGCGATCGCGGCCTCCACACGGCAAAGGCCGGTGTAGAGGCCCATGTAGAGGCCGCGCATCGCCTCAGCGCCTTCCCGTCATCACTGGCGGCCGACCTCGCGCAGCACCGCCGCGCGCTCGGCAGCCAGGCCCAGCACCTCATAGGCGCGCTGGCCGGCGGCGCGGAAGGCGGCCTTGTCCACATTGTCCACGAGCGTCATCCCACGCTGGATCATCTGCTGGCGCACCTCCTGCTCGCGCTCGGCGATACGACGCGACGTCTCCTGCCCGGCGCGGCGGCATTCCTCGACGAGGATGGTGCGCAGGTCCGGCGGCAGGGAGTTGAAGAAGCGCGCGCCGACGACCTGGAAGTTGATCAGCAGGATGTGACCCGTCTCGCTGGCGTAGCGCAGCACCTCGTTGAAGCGGCCGCCTGGAATGTTGTTCCAGACCAGCTCGACGCCGTCGATCGCACGCTGCTGCAACGCCGGATACATCTCGCCGAAGGCCATGGCGACGGGCGCCGCGCCGAGCGAACGGATCGATTCCTGCCAGATCGGCGCGGGCGGCGTGCGGATGCGCTGGCCCGCCAGATCCTCCGGCCGGCGGACGGGGCGGTTGGTGTAGAAGTGGCGGTGGCCCTGCACCCAGTCGAAGCAGACGACCTGCAGCCCGTGATTCTGGGCGAGGTCCTCCTGCCACCGGCGGATCGTCGGGCTGTCGGCCAGCTTCGCGACATCGTCGATGCTCTCGGCGAAGTAGGGGCCGTTCAGCACCGCCATGCCGCGCACATAGGTGCCGAGGCGGGCGGCATCGGTGTTCTGGGCGATGTTGGCGCCCTGGCGCATCTGCTCGATGATGTCCTCCTCCACGCCGAGCTGGGCGCTGTGGAAGACACGCATCGTCAGGCGGCCATTGCTGCGTTCCTGCACGCGGCGCGCCCAGTTCTGGAAACCCTCGTGATAAGGCTCGGTGGGTGCGAGCACATGGTTGAGCCGCAGCGTGAAGGTCTGCTGCGCCGCGGCCGGCGCGATCGCCGTGGCGACGGCAAGCCCTGCCGCCAGTGCGGCACCGCGCATGATGGATCCGATCATTCCCGTTTTTCCTCCCCGTGGGTTTCTGAGCCGGTGATTGTTAAAGTGTCTGCCCGCCATCCACGACCATCACCTGGCCGGTCATGAAGGCGGATTCGTCGCAGGCCAGGTAGAGCGCGGCCGCGGCCATCTCCTCCACGCTGCCGAGCCGGCCCATCGCCTGGCGCGCGGTGAACATCCGCAAGGTGCCCGCCCGGTCGCCCGTCGCCTCGGCGCGCTCGATCAGCGACGGCGAGAGCGTGGTGCCCGGGCAGAGCGCATTGCAGCGCACGCCGGCCTCGACTGCCTCCCGCGCCACCGCCTTGGTCAGGCCGATCACCGCGGCCTTGCTCGTTCCATAGGCGGCGCGGCCGGCAACCCCGCTGATGCTGGAGGCGACGGAGGCGATGTTGACGATGCTGCCCTGCCGCCGCGCGAGCATGCCCGGCAGTACGGCGCGGATCGTGTGGAACATCGAGGTGACGTTCTGGTCCAGGCTGCGCTGCCAGTCCGATTCACTGGTATCGAGGATGCCGCCCGCATGCACGAAGCCGGCGGCATTCAACAGGATATCGAGCGGCGGCGCCGCGCCGATCGCCCGCGCAACGGCCGGCCCATCGGTGACATCGAGCTCAAACGTCACGATGCCCCGATCCGCCAGGTCCGAAAGCTTCGATCCGGTACGGCTGGCGGCGAAGACCTCGGCGCCCGCGGCGGCGAAGGCAAGTGCCGCGGCCCGGCCTATGCCCTGGCCGGCCCCGGTGACGAAGGCGCGCCTGCCCGCGAGCCGCCCTTGCATCCTGTTCCTCTCCCGTCGTTATTCCCGCGCACTTATCGGCACATCTGAACGGCGCCGTTGTGTCATGTGTGTACACCTGCCACAAGCAATTCGCCGTCACAAGAGGAGATGCAGGGGCGAATGACACCACCCGCGAGCCCGGCCGAGCATTCCGGCGCCGAGCCGCGACTGCATGTCCGGACCGCCGACCTGCTTGCCGCGCGCATCGCGGACGGCACCCTGCCGCCAGGGACGCTGCTGCTGGCGAGCCGCATCGCCACGATGCTCGGCACAAGCCGCGGGCCGGCGCGACAGGCGCTGGCGACGCTTGAGGCGCGCGGGCTCGTGATGCCAACGCCGCGCGGCCATGTGGTGGCGGGCGTGGTCGAGGATCGCGCGCCTGCGGAGGGGGGCTTGGCGAGCCTGGGCGGGCAGCGGCTTGTCCAGGCGGCGAGCTGGGAGCGGCTTTATCCGGAGATCGAGCGTGCGATCGTCGCCCGCACCGCCTTCTCAGGCTGGCGCCTGGTCGAGGTGGAGCTCGCGGCGCATTACGATGTCAGCCGCACGGTGGTGCGGGAGGTCATTGCGCGGCTGCACCAGCGGGGGCTGCTGCGGCGCGACGACCGCGGACGCTGGATCGCGCCGGCGCTGACGGCGGCGCATGTCGGCGAATTATACGAGGTGCGCGCGCTGCTGGAGCCGGCGGCGCTGCAACAGGCGGCGTCCCGCCTGGCGCCCGGCTTCGTCGCGCGCCTGCGGGCGCGGCTTGAGGCGGCCATCGTGCGCGCGGCGACGCTGGATGGGCCGGCGCTCGATGAATTGGAGGCGGACCTGCATGTCCGGCTGCTCGGCCATTGCCCGAACGAGACGCTGATGGAGGCGGTGCGGCTGCACCAGTCGCTTCTGGTGGCGCACAGCTTCCTCTACGCCTTCGCCCCGCGCCTGTACCCGACGGAGCCATTCCTGCCGGAGCACCGCGAGATCCTGGAGAGGCTGGAGGCCGGGCACGCGGATGCCGCGGCGGCGGCGCTGCGGTGCCATCTGCAAGCCTCGCTGGCGCGGGCGGTGGCGCGTGTCGAGCAGGTCAGGCTGGCGCCCCCGCCCGCCCCGCTGCCCTATCTCCAGCCGCTTCCGGGGGGCGGCTGAGGCGGGCCGCGGGGCGTCTCGAACACGGTGTCGGTCGTGGGGCCGGCGCGTCACGACCTGCCGCTACCGCCACACGAGCGGAGGCCACCCGCATCTGCGGGGGCGTGGACCGGAGCCATGCGCGGGGGGGGGGGATTTCCGGGCCGCCCATGGCGAGCCCCTTGGAAGACTGGCGGACCCGAAAGGATTCGAACCTTCGACCTCTGCCTTCGGAGTGGGGTCTTTTACTGTTGTTTTGGATCTTGATGATTTGCAGTTGTTTGAAGTGTCCGCGCTTTCAGTTGCGCGCGGCGATGAGTTACTAATATACGACTTGCGACCATCTGCGCTCACGGGTTACCCCGTCGTGACCCCGGATCGGGGCCGACAATTGAAGTGAGAGCAGAGGTCAAAAATGCCGAAAGCACGCACCCGAATTGGCCTGCGCGAGATCCGCGCCATGATCCCGGCGGTATTCACGCCACAGCGCCTCAGCAATGGTCCAGTAGCGGCCGATCTCATCGCGCAGCGTCCGACCCGGCGGAATGCCGTAATCCGCTGCCGACTGACCCGGCGCTTTCTCGGTGGCGATGCGCTGGAGGAACTCCGCCGGGAAGAGGCCGCCCTCAATGCGGATGGCGGTAAAGGCGCTCTCGATACGAGCGCCGGGCGCGGCGCCGCGCTGGGAAAGCAGAGCAAGGGGGAGAGAGCCGTCCATCACGCGGGCACCAGCACGTAGAGCCCTACTACATCGGCGGGCAGGCAAGCTTCGACAGTCGGCCGCCAGCCCTTACCCGCCGAGGCATCGCGGACCCGGTTGTGGTCGGCCAGTAGCGCCTCGGCCCGAACGCGGGCGATCCCCTCGATGGCGGACATGGCGGCGGGAAGTTCCTCTAATGCTTCGCGCACCTCAAAGGTGCGCTCCTCGGCGTCCATGTTGCGGGCAGGCGCGGCTTCCAGCAGCGCGAGGGCGTCAGCGTCCTCCAGCAAGCGCGGCGGGTCGGACCCAGCGAGGGCGATGCCAATGGCCTCCTCTGACAGCAAAGTGCGAACACGGCGCCAGCGCGTCCCGTCGCGCTCCTCCACCCCGATCTGCGACCGCAGCCGTAGCAGCAGGATCGTGGTCCGGCGTTTCACTGACGCTGTGGTGACGGCACCGCAGCGCGCGGCGAGGTCGGGCACATCCTCGGCCAGCGCCCGCTCAGCGAGATGGTCGGCCAAAGCGGCGACGAGCGGATGGGTGCGATGCACGGTCTCAAACCCGGCCGGGGCGGGGTGGCGGAAGGTGATGCGAAGGGTCTTGCGGGTCAGTCCCGCCGCTTCCATGCGTTCGCGCACCTGCACGGGCAGGTGTTCAGCGGGAAGGCGGAAGCGGCCCGCACCACGATCCTCCAGCGGGGCACGAAGGCGTTCACAGGCGGCGGCGACGAAACGCCGGACATCAGCCTCACCGCCAAGGGCAGCAACGGCCTTGTTCCACTCGGGCAGCACCTCCTCGGGCTTGAGGCGCGCCTGTGCAAACACGGTGCGGCTCTGCTTAGCGTTCTCCTTGGCGCTTTCCCGCGCCGTCGAACACGGCATCGGCGCCCTGCTCGTCGAGCGCCTCGATCTGCTCACCTTCCGCCGTGCCTTCCATTACGCGGAGGCGCGTGGCGAGCGCGACCGTCGCGGAGGCCGGGGAGGACGACACGCACCGCAGGAGGGCGAGCGCAGCCCACCACGACATGCGCTGCCGCAGGATCGACTGACCCTCGGCCCGGCGCACCATGCCCCGCGCGTAGTCCAGCACCTCGTCAAACAGGCGGCCCCAATCACCGGACAGGGCGTAGGTTTTCTCACTCGTTTCGCGGTCGGGGAAAACACTTCCAGCATCCCGCCATTCAGCGATGTCGGCACGGCGGCGTTGAACGAAATGCAAGGCGAGACGCTCGCGAAGGCGCTGTCGGTTTTGGCTGTCGGACATGCCCTGAAGGGCGCGGAAGTCGGGGTGCAGCAGGCCAAGCAAATTGTGGAATGCGGCATCGTCGCCGCTGTGCGGCGTTGCCGTTAGGAACACCATATGTCGGCTGGCACGCTCGGCGAGTCCGCGCAGCACGGTGAGACGTTGGTTGCGCGTTTCCGCGCCGGTGCCAACCGAGGCATGCGCCTCCTCGACGATGACGAACTCCGGGCAGGCACGAAGGAACTCATCCCGGCGTGTTGTCTGCTTGATGTAGTCGAGGGAGACGACTGTAAAGGGATGGACGTCGAAGATCGACTGACCCTGCGGCAGACCCCGCTCCAGTCGCCCAGCCGTGCCAGTGCGGACGATCTCCGCACGGATGCCGAACTTGGAGGCGAGTTCCTCCTGCCACTGGTCGCAGAGATGGGGTGGGCACAGGACAGCGATGCGACCTATCTCGCCTCGGTCGAGGAGTTCGCGTGCGATCAGCCCGGCCTCAATCGTCTTGCCGATGCCGACGTCGTCGGCAATGAGCAGCCGCACCGTGTCCATCTTCAGCGCCATGAGCAGCGGCACAAGCTGGTAGGCACGCGGCTCGACCGAGATGTTGCCGAAAGATCGGAATGGCCCCGCGCCTGCCCGCAGCTTGAGGCGAAGCGCATCACGCAGGAGCAGCGCGGCGGCCTGCGCGCCGGTCTTTTCCGGGTCAGGCGGTGGGAAGGTGGCAGCACCCGGCTGGACGGGTTCCAGCGGCAGGTAGATGAGCGTGGCGTCCTCTTCCGCGCCGCCGAGCGGACGCAGCCGGAGAAGATCGGGCGAGCCCTCCCCCGGAAGCACAACCCACTCGCGGTCACGAGCGCGGACAAGGGAACCGGGACGGAACTCGACTTCGGTAGCAGCAGTCACCGCGACGCTCATGGACGCCCCCTACCGAATATGAAGGAGAATTCGGCAAAGACGGCAGGCCACGCGGCCTTGTCCTCGGCGAAGGCGACAACCTTGTAGCCCGCGTCGCGCAGTGCGCGGCGCTTCGCATCGTCCATCGCCTTGGTGGCATCGCCGCTATGGTGCGGCCCGTCGACGAAGATGAGGGCCTTCTTGTCGTCGTAAGAGAAGTCAGGTCGCGTGGAGAACTCGGCGAACAGGGGTTGCGCACGATCCGGTATGCGGTAACCGCCGTCACGCAGTGCTTCCAGCCATGCCCGTTCCAGCTCCGAACCACACTGCCGTATCAGCGCGTCGAAGGCGTCGCTACCTCCCTTGCCCGGTGCTGCCCCCACGCGCGCGTCGGCACGGGTCAGGCGGCATAGAAGGTTCCGGACGGCGTCGCCGCGTCGGTCGATCCGAAATTGGTCGGGCTGGTTACTGTAAGACAGCAGGCACCGATAGCAGCCAGCCTCGCAATCAGGATCGGTATCGACGAGGTCTGCTGCGTCGGCCCAGACGCCCGACTTGGAGCGCCAGTGAGCCACCTCCAACGCCCGGACCGCCACACGACGTATTGCCTCCACGTCGCCCGAAAGGCGACTGAGCACCCCGGCGCCACCCTCCGCCGCCTCGTAGAGCAAGATGGCGTTCCGGTTGTCGCGGTCGGGTAGCGGCTCGGCTGCGAGTTCACTTTCCTCCAACTGGAACACGCCCTCGATGCCGCGCTTGAGGGCGTAGGTGAGGGTCGTGATCTCGTCTTCGTCGAGCTTCACCGAGGGCAGAAGGACGAGCACGTTCCGCCTGTCCTCGACGAAGGGAATGATGCGCTGGACAGTCCGCGCGGTAGGCGCGTCATCCATCGCGTCGTCAGGCGCCTGCTCGTCCTTCGACCACTCGCCCGAAGCCACGTCGATGTTGAATCCGAAGACCGACTTATTCTTCCGGCGCCGCCAACCAAGGTTCATGCGCCATACCGTCGCCGCTGGGCCGTAGGATGCCTTGATCAGCGTATCCCCGCCTTCGGTGAAATCGACCGCCGTGAAGCGCCGCCGCCCCTCGGCTTCCGCAAAGCGAAGCGTGGTGACAACCTCGTAGCCCTGCCGCTGACGTTCTTCCTCGTCGGAGGTGATTCGGTCCGCGCGTTTGGTGCTGACCTGATCAATCCGGTGCAGGTCGAGCAGCATCGGCATGCCGCCATCCAGTCGGGCGCCGCAGTTCACGCAAAGCTCGTGGTCGGCCTCAGCATCGAAGTGACCGTAGCCGCAGGACGGGCAAAGTCGCGCGCGTCGCGTCGTGAGCTTGGCTGAGGTCGAGACGCTCTCAGCGTCGGCCACCGTGAGGATCGCCTTGCGGACCCGGTAGGTTGAGCCTTCGTGGTAGATGATGGAGCGCGGGCCAAACTCGGACAGCCCAAGAAAGCGCGGGCGCGAGAGGAAGCTATCGCGGCCCACTTTCTCGCGTCGCGCCGGGATGTAGGCGAGTAGCGGAAGGCGCGGGAAGTTGTAGCCCGGCAGAAACCCTTCGGATGCGAGATAGCGGTAGCAGTAGAAGTCACTCGACATGTTCGCACGATTGTCGAGCAGGAGGTCGCGCTGGACCCGTGCCTCGTCGTAGCGGGCCTTCGCCTCCTTGCGGGTCTTTTCGTCAGCAGCGGCATTCATCTGCACGCCATGCGCAAGGTCCATCTGTCGCTGCGCCGCGTTGAACAGCGTGCGCCAGCGGTCGAAAGCAGTATCGAGATTCAGGTGCGCGGATCGGATGACATGATCCAGCCAATCCGGAGTGAACCACGGCGCGCGGTCTGGCGTAAGTTCCTCGCGCAGCGTTGCGAGGATGGAGATGCCGCGCGCGGCGGCGCGTTGGCGCACGGCTGGCTGGTCCACCTGCGCGGCAATAGTGGACAGCAAAGGCAGCGCGGGGAGCACTCCCTTGTCGAGCACGTCCTGCACGGAGGGTCCGAGCTTTTGGCTCGTCTCGCCGAGCCAGACAGCGTTGAGGTGCGAGCGGATCAGGTCTTCGTTAGCGAGGTCGAGCGCGGGAGGGTTGACGACGCCCGCCACCATCCGCGCCGGGTCGCGGAAGAAGTATTGGTCGTGTGGCGAACGTGCCGCGCAATAGGTCAGCACGAGCGCGGGCTGGCCTGAGCGCCCGGCGCGCCCGCTGCGCTGCGCGTAATTCGCCGGGGTGGGTGGAACATTGCGCATATAGACGGTGTTCAAGGTGGAGATGTCGACGCCGAGTTCCATCGTCGGTGAACAGAACATCACCGGTAGGTCGGCGCTACGGAACCGCTCTTCCCTGCGCTCTCGTTCGTCGGGATCCACCTGAGCCGTGTGCTCGCGAGCCTGAAGGGCATGCAGGAAGCGGTCGTCGCCACGCAGCATCTCGGAAACGTTGTGGTAGAGGTCGAGAAAGAAGCCGTTGTCGCTGTCCCCCCCGCTTCCGTCGCCCAATCGCCATTCGATGACGCTTGCGGGCACGCGCCACCCCTTGTAGCCGCCCTCGACATCGAGCGGTTCAGCAAGCCCATAAACGGCGAGGACGGCAAGCATATCGTCCACCAGTCGGTTGTAGCCGTCCTCGTCGATCTTGCCGGGCACGACCTCCGCTGCCGTGCCCCAAGTCGCCTTGGCCTTCACTTTTCTCCCATAGGCCGAGCGGTGCGAGATATGCACAATAGGGATTGGCAAGCGGCCAGTCGGCGGTTGAGGCCGAGCCACCATTGCTGACGCGACCACGGGGCGCTCGTCTTCGGCCATTCCCCATGGCTCACGCAACTCGGTGAAGGAGCGGTTGCGGACCTGCTCCAAGTGGTTGCCATCGAGGTAGATGGTCTTGATGGCAAGGCCGCGCCGCATGCGATCAAGCAGGTCACGGAGGAGGGCAAGCCTCGTCTCTTTCGAGGCGTGGGCAAGCAGCGGATGGCGCTTCGTCCACTCATCCTGATCCGCCGCGCACTCGTCCAGCGACTGGTAGCCGATCCGCAGATAACCAAGTTGTTCAAGGTTCGGGTGCGTGAACCGCCACCCGCGCCGGAGATCGAAGTAGAGGCGGTGGCCGAGCACGTCGCGTAGCGCTCGACGCGCCGCATCCGCCTTGGCGCCCTTGGCGTCGGGTGCGCTGGCGTAGTCGGACGGTGTGAGGCGGAGGTGCTCCAGCACCTTGTGCGTGAGCACATCGTCTGACAGCGCGCCGCCGGGCTCATTGCGTAGCGCGGCGAGCAGCGCCCCACGCAAAAGCAGGATCATAACGAAGTCGTTTAGGTGCCCGGCCTGAAGGCTCGCGTCCTGCCGATTGTCGGTGAAGCCCAATAGCTTCCGAGCAGCCTTCGGCAGCGAGGATTCGCGCAGCAAGTGCCGCATGGCCGCAATCGTCAGAACCGTAGTGGCGCTCGACCGGCCCTCGGCTGACAGGGAGCCAAGCTTCACAGACTCGCTGCGCACAGACCCGTCGAAAACGGCGTCGCAGGTGCGGTTGAGGCAGAAGCGGAAGTTCTTGGGCACAAACCAACCCGGAAGGCCCCGCTCGTCCACTCTACCGTCCGGTGCCGCCCGGAAGGGGGCTGGGCGATTTGCGCGGAAGTTTTGCCGGAGCTTCTGCGAGCCGTCCCCGGCTAACTCCAGCCACTCGTCGGGGTAGACGTCCACGTCGTCCGCATCGAACCTGCCCTCATGATCGGGCATGAAGTATCCGTGAAGAGTGCCGCCCTCTTCGTCCGCCGTCCGGTCGCCCATCTCGCGAGGAGCGACATAGATGGGTCGGCGCTCTGACAAGGTCGCCCACACCGGGAAGTATTCCTGCCCGCACGAGCGGCAGAACACCGCTGTGAAAAGCGGCTTGCGTTCGGAACCGGGCTGGAACTGCTGACCGTTGAGGGTGACGTATCGGCTGCCCGGCGCCTCAAGTGTCGTGAATACGTCGCCTGCGCCAGCGACGAACTGATGCAGGCGAAAGGCGAAAAGAGGGCGCCCGTCCGCTCCCGGCGTTCGGTAGGCGAGCAGTAGCAAGCGGCGGATGTGATCAAGGCACTCAGATTCCGCACGCCCGCTCGCCTCGGCGAGGAGGGACGCTGCGTCCCGAAGCGTCTTCGGGCGGCGCGTGCGAACCCAGCGCCCATCCGCTCGGTCGTCCTCGCGTTGGAGCCCGAGCGTGGTTTCCGCCCACGACGCGACTGGATTACGCCGCAAGTCGGCGTAATCAGCAGCCTCGGGCACACCGGCGGCAATGGCGGCGGCGAGTGCCGCGCGATCCACACCGGCCGTCTCGTCGGTCACGCGCTGGAGCGTCTCGGTGACGATGTTCGCAGGCTTCACCTCGGCGCCGAACAGACGCGACGCAACAGAGGCAACGGCGAGATGTCTGTCGGCTGCGATGCCGCCACTCGCCATGGTAGCACTGGTGCCAACACACAGGAGGTCGGGGCTCGTGCGATCACGGACGCGGCGCACCAGCATGGCGACGTCGGCACCCTGCCTTCCCCGGTAGGTGTGAAGCTCATCGAGAACGAGGAACCGCAGCCCTTTGGCCTGCGCGATGATCTGAGGATCGGGCGGCGAGTGCCGGGTTAGCATCAACTCCAGCATCACGTAGTTCGTCAGTAGGATATCCGGCGGGCTGGCGGCGAGCCGCTGCCTCGCCTCATCGCCTTCCTGCCCGGTGTAGCGGGCGAAGGTCACGGGCTCTCCGTCCTTGGGATAACCGAGGCATAGATACTTCTGGAGTTCCTCAAGCTGGGAATTGCAGAGAGCATTCATTGGGTAGACGACGATGGCGGTGAGTGCGGTCGCCTGTCCCGCAGCCTTTCGGCGCAGAACGTCATCGATGATCGGGACGAAGTAGGCGAGGGACTTACCCGAGCCGGTGCCGGTCGTGAGAACGTAGCTCTCCCGGCGCTTGGCGATACGGATCGCCTCCTCTTGGTGCTTGTGGAGCGTCAGCGCCGAGCCGGGGCCACCCTCCGCCGTCTTGCTATAGCGGAAGATGCGTTCGCACTCGGGGTGGAGCAGGCCATCTGCTACGAACAGCCCGATGTCACCACCCGGCACGAATGCCGGGTTGAGCCCCACCATGGGCGCGGGCCAGAACCGCTCCGCCGCATACTCTGCGTCCACATGGGCCTTGATGTCACCCGACCGGATACGAACAAAAGATCGGGTAAAGCTCTGATACTCTTTAACGAGGCTGTCCCTGAAATCAAAGACGTCCATTTTGCCCTGAAATCTCATTGTTGTAATGAGCCTATCTCGCCCAGCACACTTTCGCGAGAGGTAAAAATGCTCCTGCCCAGCGTGTGGCGAAAACGCCGAGTGCTCCCGAACGCGTGATCAGAAGCGGACGGCAGCCAATGCCGAATGCGCGAGGCCTCTTGGCGCCGCATTCAACCAGTGCCACGAGCACGCACAGAGTGCGGCAGCAGAGGTATGCCCTGCCACGCAGTGGCTCGATCCCTTGGCACCCGTTCCAAAAATCGTCAGCGCCCTATGGTCGGCCCAGTTTGGGGCGGGGTAGGCATGCGGGCTGGACTGTCGCCCCCTTATCGAGCGATCTCGCCGCTCACAGCATGCAGCCGCCATCCGCCGCCATTTACGCTCGGGCCAGTCCCGGATTTGAGCAGGATCCTGCTCGACAGGTCGCAGAGGCGCGCGCCCTCGCCCAAGCCATCGGCGCCACCGTGGCAGTCACCTATGTTGAAGGCGAGGCCCGGCGCCAGCCGCGACGCGCCGCCATGATGGCGGCGGCAGGCACACGGTTCTCCATCGTCATCGTCGCGTCGTTTTGCCGCCTCGCGTCCGGCGTCCACGACCTGTTGCGGACCATCGACAACCTTGCCGCGAAGGGTGTGCGGATCATGGTTGTGAACACCCCCAATCCGGGCCTCACGGCCGATGCGCTGCTGGCCGCCGCTCCCGTTTTGGCGTCTGCCGCCGGGGGCATGCGGAGGGAGGCGGTGGCAAAGGGCCGGGAGAAGGCGAAGGCGCGCGGTGTCCGAATGGGGCGCCCGCCAGTCGCCGATGCCAAGGTCGAAAAGGTTCTACAGGCTCTGGCCGCTGGAACTGGCGTCCGACCTGCCGCGCGGCAGGCTGGAGTTAGCCCAGCTACCGTGATCCGGATCCGTGCGGGGACTATGGGGCGGCCATCCGTCGGCTGAGGTTGCTCCGGACGCCACGGCGTCACCATTCGCTACGCGACTGCGGGTCACGGCAGCAGCGCGCACGAAGACCACAACCCCCCGCCACCAAAATCGTCACGACGACTAAATACGGGCCATGTCACACCGCGTCCTCATACCAAATCTCACCGTCAACCACCTCGGCCCAAAGGCGGGATGCTATCTGCTGTGGTGCAAGATGGCCGCCGAACGATTCAGTTCAGGACGTTTCGGCTTTCATCCGCACTACGAGGATCACGAGCGGGTCGGGTATATCTTCATCATGCCCGATGCGACCTCGGCGCTGCGCATGGCGATCTACAGCAGGAAACTCATGGGTGGACGCTAGCCTATTGTCTTCCCGCGAGTGAAACGCCGATCTACGCGAACGGAGATCATTGAGGCCGAGGCCGCGCAGTTGGACGTCATCCTCCGCCTTCAGATGACGGAATCCTCCGAACTCACCCATCGCATCGTTCGATGCCAGCTGATGCGTCGCGAGCGCGGCGGGGCTGGCCATGACGGCTGGCCTTGGCGTTGCCGCAGCGGGGGCTGTTACGCATGCCGCAGGGCACGCGTTCGCAGCGCATTGGCTGCCGCCACTGAATGGGCGGCCGAGAGCGGGGTAGCGCACAGCCTGATTCAGATTCCGATGGACCATGTCGACGGCGAGATCCGGCTCGCGGTGCGAAGGCTGCGCCGTGAGGTTCGTCGTCTTCGAGATAGACTGGCCGTCCGCGACAGCCTCTGGCAAAGAGTGGAAATTGGCGGCATCGCGAACAGCAGCACGATGGACCTGCTTGCCCTGCACGCGTCGATGCCGCGTGCTCAGGTAGCTCATCGCTTTTCTGTGCGATGGCCCGGCGCTCGTGTCACGCCGCTGGAGTCCAACTGGTCCGCCGATGGCTTCATGTCGTGCGAGGATGCAGCGGCATTGGCTCGCGCGCGGCGGGGTATCGAGCCACTTAGGCTCTACGTCGGACCACACTCGGAAGGACGGGCGCCCGTTTCATGGGCGCCGCCCGTCATAGTCGGCTAGCGGAAAATTTCCTCGACCCAGATGGCCGTCGCCGTCGGGAACATGGACTGAGCGATGGCCTTTGCGTCGGCGTGGCTGGCGGCTTGGACAACCGTGTCACGAGCTACCCCCTTGATGACCGCCTTGACCTTATATTGCTTCATGTCTCTGCCTCTCGATGCCGCCCCACATTCGCTCTGTGGCCACGACAGTCAATCGGTCCGCTCGCAGAACATAAAAGCTGGACTGTTCGGCAGGTTGAGCTATCTGGCGGGATGATCCGCGCATCCTCGGAGCTGGCTCCCGCCCTTAACATCTGGGGCACGCTCGCGCCCCGCATCGTGCGTCTGTTGAAACATCGGCCAACCCTCGCCCGCTCCCTGCTTTGCGCGCCGCCTCGGGCGATGCATGCGGTCGCAGCGTTTCTCCATCACGCTCCTGACTCGCGTGGCGCGGACGCGGTTGTCGCGCTGCACATCGAGGAAGCGGATCCGCGCGCATTGCTGCGCTCCGCACTTCCGGCTGCGCCGCCGCGTCTTTACCGGGCGCTTGATCGCTGTGGAGGGCGTGTCCGAAAAGCTGTCTTCTACGCCCGAATCGCGTCAGCCG
>LNFM01001149.1_pt1 | contig 61726 bp, 56 predicted proteins | sample 596031 | NCBI WGS metagenome assembly LNFM01 (sample SAMN04254537, study PRJNA301005) | activated carbon metagenome | isolation source: dual media filters at the Ann Arbor, Michigan drinking water treatment plant | place: USA: Ann Arbor | reverse complement strand
GTGCTGGAAATTATCAAGGAGTACAAGCATGCTCAGTCACACTGGCATTATACCACCCCACATGCGCGCACAAGGCGCTCAACTCTTCAATGCCTATATAGGTAAGATTCAAAATACTTATGCCACTTTCCAAGCGAAAAAAGAGCTGCAAGCGAAACAACAGCGCGCGGCTAACAAGGCGAGACTGGACAAACTCTTTCCCAAGGCAACAAGCCCTATGAAAACGCATAACTCACGGGCAAAGCAACAGCACGCGGCAAATAAAGCAAAGCTTCACGCAGCCATCAATTCAAGATAGAGGTAATAAATAATGGATATCAAGAAAATCAAACAAAGACTGGACTCAAACCCAGAGCTTAACGCGGCCAGCAAACGGCTTGCCGAATTACAGCAGGCGTTGCAAGCGGCGCAGGAGGCGCACAAGGCGTCTGAGGCCCGATTACACGCTAGCTTCGTAACTACTGACGATGCTAGAGCACTGGCGCTGATAGGTGGGCACGAGACGCAAGGGGTGAACTCATTGCGTGAGGCTGAGGTAAGAGACAGGGAACGGGTAACGCTGTACAAGCGAGCGATTGAACTACATAAGCAAGCGCTTAATCAATTGCACTGTGAAGTATCAAGCGCAATCTGCCGGGAGCTACGCGGGGAACACGCCAAGCTGGGTGATGCTATAGCCGATGCCGCTTTGAGATTACAGGAAGCCAACAAGCAAGAGATGGCATTCCGCAACCAGCTCGAAGAGGCGGGGGTACGTGGTGGAATGCCACCCTTGGTCTTCCTGTATTTTGAAACCTTGGAGGGTAGCGACAGCCCGATGGATAGGTATCTACTGGAACGCAAGAAGGCCGCGTAACAGCTAGGTGAGAGGGGTTAGTAATGGAGCTAACCCCAGGCGGGTATCAAAACTATACCGCTTACGAACAAAAAGCGTGCGTTTATCGTGATTCGCACCCCCGCTAAATAAGAACAGGGGGTGGTAATTGGGCCACCCCAGGGCGGGTAGGTAAAGTATACAGCTTATATACGAAAAGCGTGCGGATAGTCAGATTTTTGCATTGCCAAGTTTTCCAAATTCAAGGGGTCAATAGATGAGCATAAAAGGTACAGGACGACGCGGCCCACCGGGAAAATCACCGCATTTGAAACTTATATCGGGCACGGACAGGGCAGACCGCGCCACGTCCGAGACGGTTAAGATATCGTCTACAGAGATGCCGACTCCACCCAGTCATCTTAATAGTGATGAACTGGCAGCATGGCATGAAGCCATTAATCTGCTTAAGCCGATGGGGCTGCTATCGAATGTTGATGTTGCCATATTGATGGCCTATTGTGTTTCAAGATGTGTTGTTCAACATGCGTCAACTATAATTAATGGCAACGGCGAATTTAGCGGCCTCCTGATACAGGGGACGGCTGGCCCGAACATCCCAAATCCGTTGATAGCTATCCGCAGACACGCCATGGCCGACACGGTGAGTTACGCGATTCAGCTTGGCATGACGCCAGCGGCACGGCTCAGACTTAATGCCGAGGTTGGGGCAAAGAAGAAAACAAACCCCTTTGACGCATTGAAGGATGACTGACATCATCCAATAGCAACCGGCTTTATTTTGGGGTAACTTTGGGGGTAACTCAATAAATAATTTTTAATTATAATTAAAACTATCAATGTCTTGAGAGAATTGTTTGGTAGACGCCGCCACCACACAGCAGTCCAGCAACATCCTTAATAACCCGCCTAAGTGCGGGTTTTTTTATGGGCGTTTGTTACAGGTGTGTGACAGGTAAAATTGGCTTCATTCATTGATGTCAGCGTTGACACGCCTTGATTTAACCCTTTACACTTAATTCCATAAAGAGTAAGAACTGCTCTTTTAATTATAGCGAAACATTGCTCTTATTCAGCCAAGAATCTGGAGATACTAGCAAACCCCCGCCCACTCTCTGACAGCCGTCTTTTCCTTGCTTAACCCCCTTCATTTTATAAAAATCGTTGTTAACAGGGAATTTGGCGGGGCTATTTTTTGAGCCGGGTTTTAATGCGCCCTATACATGCCCAGCGATACACAAAACAACCCTTGATAGGGCATACTATTGCTTGATCTTTTTGCGCGATGAGGATTTACCCTTTGGATAATGCAGCCAGTCAGAAATTGCTAGGGAACGAACTTGATTCCACGCTCTTACTATCGGTTTTAACGGCAGTAAAAAAAGGCGATTTTTCGACGCGTCTGCCGCTCGATTGGAGTGGGGTCAATGGCAAAATTGCCGATGCGCTTAACGATATCATTGAGATTAATGACAAAATTGCGCGCGGGTTAGCTCGCGTGAGCGATGCGGTAGGCACAGAAGGAAAGCTCGAGGAACGCATGACGCTGGTTTCAACTGATGGCGCATGGTCGCGGCAGATCGAATCAATCAATAGGCTCATTCTGGATCTGAGCCGCCCTACAACGGAAATGGCACGCGTGATCGGCGCGGTCGCAAAGGGTGATCTTACCCAAAGAATGATTATAGATGCGGAAGATCGCCCCATTCAGGGCGAGTTCATGCGCACCGCAAAAATCGTTAATACCATGGTGGATCAATTGGGCTCTTTCGCTTCCGAAGTCACGCGCGTGGCGCGCGAGGTGGGCTCCGAAGGTAAACTCGGCGGCCAGGCGCAAGTGAAAGGCGTGGCGGGCACCTGGAAAGATCTCACCGACAATGTGAACTCCATGGCCAGCAATCTTACCAGCCAGGTGCGCAACATCGCGGACGTGACCACCGCCGTGGCGAACGGCGACCTGTCGAAAAAAATCACCGTGGATGTGAAAGGCGAAATCCTCGAACTGAAAAATACCATCAATACCATGGTGGATCAGTTGGGATCCTTCGCTTCCGAAGTCACGCGCGTGGCGCGCGAAGTGGGTTCCGAAGGTAAACTCGGCGGCCAGACGCAAGTGAAAGGTGTCGCGGGCACCTGGAAAGATCTCACCGACAATGTGAACTCCATGGCCAGCAATCTTACCAGCCAGGTGCGCAACATCGCGGATGTGACCACCGCCGTGGCGAACGGCGACCTGTCGAAAAAAATCACCGTGGACGTGAAAGGCGAAATCCTCGAACTGAAAAATACCATCAATACCATGGTGGATCAGCTCAATGCTTTCGCGGGCGAGGTAACCCGCGTGGCGCGTGAGGTAGGTACCGAAGGTAAACTTGGCGGCCAGGCGCAAGTAAAGGGCGTGGCAGGCACCTGGAAAGACCTGACAGATAATGTCAATTACATGGCGGGAAATCTCACCGACCAGGTGCGTGGTATTGCACGTGTAGTAACTGCCGTGGCAAATGGTGACCTAAAGACAAAATTGACCGTGAAAGCCGAAGGAGAAATTGCCTCGTTGGCGGAAACTATCAACAACATGATCGGCACCTTGGCAACCTTCGCTGATCAGGTGACGAGTGTGGCGCGCGAGGTAGGCGTAGAAGGTAAGCTGGGGGGGCAGGCGCGGGTACCCGGCGCCTCGGGCACCTGGAAAGATCTCACGGATAATGTTAACCAGCTCGCCGCCAATTTGACCACGCAGGTACGCGCCATCGCTGAAGTAGCGACTGCCGTGACCAAGGGTGATTTGACGCGCTCTATCGGCGTGGCGGCCGAAGGCGAAGTTGCAATCCTTAAAGACAACATCAATGAAATGATCCGCAACCTCAAGGACACCACTGACAAGAATACCGAGCAGGATTGGCTGAAGACCAATCTGGCACGCTTCACGCGCCTTCTGCAGGGGCAACGCGAAATGTTTACAGTATGCAAACTCATTCTGTCCGAGTTGGCGCCCCTGGTAAAAGCCCAACACGGGGTATTTTATGGAATGGAAGGAGTAAAAGAGGATGCCCGGCTGGAATTGCGTGCAGGGTATGCTTATAAAGAGCGCGAGGGTCTGCCGCAGCGCTTCCGTCTCGGTGAAGGGCTGGTAGGGGAATGCGCACGCGTCAAGCAACGCATTCTATTGACGAATGTGCCCCGTGATTATATACAAATCAATTCGGGGCTCGGCGAAGCAACGCCCCTGAATGTCATACTATTGCCGGTGATGTTTGAAGGCGCCACCAAAGCGGTGATCGAACTGGCGTCTTTTGAGCGGTTTAGCCCCACCCATCTTGCCTTCCTCGAACAGCTCACCGAAAGTATCGGTATCGTACTTAATACCATTGAGGCTAATTCGCGCACTGAGGTATTACTCGAACAATCGCAAAAAATGGCGCAGGAATTGCAAAATCAACAGGAAGAATTACAGCATACCAATGCGGAACTGCAAGAAAAAGCCCGCTTGCTGGCCGCCCAGAATACTGAAGTCGAACGCAAAAACCAGGAAGTGGAAATTGCCAAGTTGTCGCTTGAGGAAAAGGCTGCCCAGTTATCGCTAACCTCGAAATACAAATCAGAATTTCTTGCCAATATGTCACACGAACTGCGCACCCCGCTCAACAGCCTGCTATTGCTCTCGCAACAGTTACGCGATAATCCGGAACAAAACCTTAGCGAAAAACAGGTTAAATATGCCAGCACTATTTTTGAGTCGGGCAATGATTTATTAAACCTCATCAACGATATTCTCGATCTATCAAAAATCGAATCTGGCACTGTAACAGCGGATATTGGAGAAGTCCTCTTTGCAGACCTGCGCGGTTTTGTAGAACAAACTTTCCGCCATATGGCCGAGGACAAAAAACTCAGGTTTGCGGTTAATCTTGAAAATAACATTCCCTATTCGCTCTTTACTGACGAACGCCGCCTGAAGCAAATCATCAAGAATTTATTATCCAATGCTTTCAAATTTACTCCACAAGGAGAAGTGGCTCTCACCATGGGGGTAGCGGCCTCAGGATGGAATGAGTCTCACCCAATTTTAAGCAAAGCAGCCACAGTGGTTTCTTTTGCTGTAAGTGATTCTGGAATTGGCATTCCCGCCGAGAAACAACGGGTAATTTTTGAAGCGTTTCAGCAAGCCGATGGCACTACCAGCCGCAAATATGGGGGCACGGGGCTGGGGCTGGCTATCAGCCGTGAATTGGCGCGCTTGCTGGGTGGAGAAATCACATTAAAGAGCACGCCGGGGGAAGGCAGTCTCTTTACCTTATACCTTCCCCTGCATTTTGCGGCCACCGCCAAATCAAACGACGCCCTCCATGGATTCATCTCCAGACTGGGGCTGGGTCGACGCGGCGGCAAAAGCCCTGCAGAAAGCCACACGACACCTTCATTAAGCGCGGCCACACCCGCAAACGAGCTACGATCTGATGCACAGCAACATACGTCAACCCCACAAACAATGACAGAAATTACATCCACAGCCATAATAACCAGCCACATCCCCGATGATAGACACGACATTCAACCCGGTGATCGGGTGTTGCTCATCGTCGAAGACGACCCGCACTTTGTCCGTACCTTGCTGGACTTCGCCCATGAGCGTGGATTTAAAGTACTGGTGGCGATGCAAGGTGACATCGCACTCGCTTTAGCCAAACAATACCGCCCCGATGCCATCACGCTGGATATTGTACTGCCCGACACCAGCGGCTGGAGTGTCCTTGATCAACTTAAACATGAACCCACTACGCGTCACATTCCGGTGCATATTATTTCAGTGGAGAAAGAGGAAGAACGGGGTCGCAAATCAGGTTCCCTGGCCAGCACCCTGAAACCGGTTGACAAAGAAACCCTGGATCATACTTTTCATCGTCTGGAAGACTTTCTCGCACGCAAAACCAAGCAGCTCCTGGTAGTGGAGGATAACGAGATAGAACGTGACCACATGATCGAATTGCTTGGCAGTGACGGCGTTCATATTACTACTACAACCACCGGTCACGAGGCTTTAAAGTTATTGAAGCAAAAAAGTTTTGATTGCCTGGTACTCGATCTTGGGCTGCCCGACGCGTCGGGATTTGAAATAATAGACGCAATCAAAAAAGACCCAAGCCTGCACACCTTACCCATCATTGTGTATACCGCCCGGGATCTCACCCCGGACGAAGAAAATCGGCTCAAGATGGCATCTACCTCCGTGATCATTAAAGATGCGCGTTCTCCAGAACAGTTATTGAGCGAAGCCACCTTATTCCTGCATCGCGCGGAATCTGAATTATCATTCGCCAAGCAAAAAATTCTGCAGCAGGGCCGCAAACATGATCCTGTGCTGGCTGGCAGGACGGTGTTGATTGTAGATGACGATGTCCGTAATATTTTCTCTCTTACCGCCGTGCTGGAGCGCCATCACATGCGTACCCTATTTGTTGAAAATGGCAAAGATGCCATTAGCCTGCTAAAAAAGACTCCCGATATTGATATTGTTTTAATGGATGTGATGATGCCGGATATGGATGGTTACGAAACCATGCGCGCCATCCGCAAACTACCGGAACTGAAATCTTTACCTATTATTTCAGTAACTGCAAAAGCAATGAAAGGTGACCGTGAAAAATGCCTTGAAGCTGGCGCCTCAGATTATATTCCGAAACCTGTAAATACCGGGCAATTATTATCTTTGTTGCGCGTGTGGCTTTATCATTAAACAGCAGTAATGGAGTAAATATGGATAAGCTCAAGGAAGAAAAAGTTAAACCTACCGCCAGTATATTAGTGGTCGATGACAATTCGAACAAACGGCTGGCCGTCATTTCAGTATTAGAGGGCCTGCAACAAAATATTGTCACCGTTGACTCAGGCCGGGAAGCCTTGCGGGCTTTGCTTGACCATGAATACGCAGTGATTCTATTGGACGTACAAATGCCGATCATGGATGGTTTCGAAACAGCCGAACTAATCCGCAGCCGGGCCTTGTCTGAAAATACCCCGATCATTTTCATCACCGCTTATACCCATGCTGAAACCGACATGTTGCGTGGCTATTCACTGGGAGCCGTAGACTTCATCTTCACGCCCATTATTCCCGAAATCCTGCAAGCCAAGGTCTCCGTATTTATAGATTTATTCCACAAAACACAATCATTAAAACGGCATGAACAACACCTGGAGGGCTTGGTGGAACAACGTACCGTCGCACTCACGGCAGAAATTGCCGAACGCATTCAGGCACAAGAGCGTCTCCAGCATATCGCGCATCACGATTCCCTCACTGGCATGCCAAACCGGATACTCTTTGTGGAACGCCTCAAACAGGTTCTGAGCCGCGCTCAATGGCACAAGCGTTCACTCGCGGTATTATTTCTCGATCTGGATCGCTTCAAAATTATTAATGACACACTAGGCCACGAGGCGGGCGATCAGCTACTGAAAATGGTCGCGGAGCGTTTATTGCTGTGCGTACGCGAAGGCGATACCATAGCGCGTTTCGGCGGCGACGAGTTTGCCGCATTCCTTGATGATATTGCATCACCTGATGATGTAGCTCCGATTATCCGGGAATTCTTGCATGTTCTGGCCTCACCCTTTGTGGTGGATGGCCATGAATTTTTTATCAGCGGCAGTATCGGCATAAGTTTATATCCGAACGATGGCGCTGACACTAAAACATTGATGAAAAATGCGGACATCGCCATGTATCGCGCAAAACAATACGGTGGTAATTCCTATCAATTTTACCGCATGGATATGAATATTCATGCCTTGCAACGATTGGAGCTGGAAACCGCGCTGCGCCGTGCGCTGGAACGCGAGGAGTTTGTGCTCCACTATCAACCCCAGTTTGATTTACGCAAGGGCCACATCGTGGGCTTTGAGGCGCTTCTACGCTGGCAGCGCCCGGGATCGGGATTGCTCCTGCCCATGGAATTTATTTCTGTGCTGGAAGAAACAGGCCTGATTATACCGGTGGGTGAATGGGTATTACATACTGCGTGTACACAGCACCAGGCATGGCGCACTACCTTGTTGCCTACATTACGTATGTCCGCTAATATTTCTGGACGGCAATTTGATGAAAATAATCTTCCCGAAACTATCCGCCGCATCACGCAAGCCACAGACATTGATGGCATTTCACTGGAACTGGAAATTACCGAAAGCATTCTGATGCAAAGTAGTCAGCCGATAATTGATGTATTACAGGAAATAAGCGCCATGGGAATACGCTTTGCCGTGGATGATTTCGGCACGGGTTATTCGTCACTAAGTTATTTAAAACGCTTCCCGATCGACATTCTAAAAATAGACCAGGCTTTCGTGCAGGATGTCACCAACAACCCCGATGATGCTGCGATTGTACGCGCCATTATTACCATGGCACACAGTTTGGGTATAAAAACTATCGCGGAAGGTGTTGAAACACGTGAGCAGTTTGAATTCCTGCAATTACAAGGGTGCGACTTTGGCCAAGGCTATTATTTCAGCCCGGCTCAATCAGCCGAGGAAATGAAGCGTTTACTTGAAACAAATCCTATCTTTAATGATCGTTACATCACTGCACGCGAGAATTCCATCCCACAAAAACTTCATCACTAATCGCCTGGGTGGCCCAGGCGAAATTTTCTACCGGGTCGTAAAACAAACGCCTACTTTTGTGCGGCGATATTCACTTCCGATTCATTATCCAGCATACCGTCAGTAAAAACACGGCTGGCCAGAATGTCTTCCGCTTCCAGGGTGATGAGGTCAATTTTCTTCAGTGCTTTGTTTTTGCTGGCAAACAGCCGGTTCGCTTGCCGCAGGCGCGCGCGATCCAGGGCATTACGCACCGAACGTGCGTTAGCGAAATGCTCCAGCTTCATGCGCAACTGGATGTATTGGAAAAAGGCTTTTTCCGCATCGGGGCTGAAACGGTAGTTCTGTGCTGCCAGCATCAGCTTGGCGATATGCAACAATTCTTCGGGGCTGTAATCGGGGAAATCGACATGATGCGCGATGCGCGAACGCATGCCGGGGTTGCTGTGGAAAAACTTGTCCATGCGATCTTTGTAACCCGCCAGAATCACCACCAGATCATCACGGTTGTTTTCCATCACTTGCAGTAAAATCTCGATGGATTCCGCGCCATAGTCGCGTTCGTTTTCGGGTTTATACAGATAATAGGCTTCGTCGATAAACAGCACGCCGCCCATGGCTTTTTTGATGACTTCTTTGGTCTTGGGCGCAGTGTGGCCGATGTATTGGCCCACCAGATCGTCACGCGTGACGGAAACCAGATGACCAGTGCGCACATAATCCAGGCGATGCAGGATTTCCGCCATGCGCAATGCAACGGTGGTTTTTCCGGTGCCGGGGTTGCCGGTGAAATTCATGTGTAGAGTGGGTGTTTCCGATGTCAGCGCAAATCGCTTGCGCAACCGGTCCACCAACAGCAGTGCCGCGATTTCGCGGATGCGGGTTTTAACGGGCTTCAGCCCAATGAGTTCGCGGTCAAGTTTGTCGAATATCTCTTGTACGTTCGAGGCATTAAGCTCTGCGTCGAGGTCTACCGACATGTCGTCCGGCAATACCGTGATGTTATCAGTGTCACTCATGAAAGGCTCCGATAGCAATTATAAAAAAAATGGCGGGCGTTTTTTGCGCCCGCCACCGGTGACTAACTTACACTTTGTAAATCAATACCGCTCGCCTTCCGGCTTGTCGGTTGCGTAAGAATGGATGGTGTAGCGTATGCAACGCCCCTCGGTCTCTTGACGCACCAGGCTAAAGCCCGGCTCTTTCTTGGGACGGTTAACAATGTAGGACATGGTCACACTCTCTACGCCACGCACCGCACTGAAGGCGATGACGCGGATGTAGTGATTGGGATAGGTCTTACGGCAGTTGTTCACTTCCAGCAAAATCCCGGCAGGATCTTTCAGGTCGAACATCGGGTTACCAAACATTTCCCAATAGGTATTACGTGGGTGTGGATCGTCGGTGTATTCAACGCTCAGCGCCCAATCCTTACCCAGGGCATATTTGATTTGCGCGGTGATCTGCGCATCGGTCAAGTCAGGCAGAAAAGAAAACTGCCCTTGTGTGACGCGATTTCCTTGGTTGGTCATCATAATCGCTTCTCCTGGAGTTAAATTAAACGCTGGCCGTGGTCGACGGCACAAAGTCAGGACTATCGGTAGATTCGTAGTTGAAGGAAACATCTTTCCACGTATCCAGACCCGCTTTGAGCGGACCACACCATTTAGCGGCCTCTTGCAGGATCTGCGGGCCTTCGTTCCAGATATCGCGGCCTTCGTTACGCGCCATAATCATGACTTCCAACGCGGTACGGTTTGCAATCGCACCGGCTTGAATGCCGTCAGGATGGCCGATCGTGCCGCCGCCAAATTGCAGAACCACGTCATCACCCAGGTAGGTCAACAACTGGTGCATTTGCCCAGCGTGAATACCACCGGAAGCGACCGGCATACACTTGTTCAGTGACGCCCAGTCCTGTTCGAAGAAGATACCTTTTTCGAGCTGGATTTCGGTGTGGGTGTCGAGCAGCGTGTCGTAGTAACCACGAATCATCAAGGGGTCGCCTTCCAGCTTGCCGACGACGGTGCCTGCGTGGATATGATCCACACCGGCCATACGCATCCACTTACAAATTACGCGGAAGCTCATGCCGTGATTCTTCTGACGCGAGTAGGTTGAGTTACCGGCGCGGTGCAAGTGCAGGATCATGTCGTTCTTGCGCGCCCAGATCGCCATCGACTGAATTGCGCTGTAACCGATCACCAGGTCAATCATGATAATGATCGAGCCGAGCGATTTAGCGAATTCCGCGCGTGCGTACATCTCTTCCATGGTGCCGGCGGTGACGTTCAGGTAGTGACCTTTAACTTCACCGGTGGCAGCAGACGCTTTATTCACGGCGTCCATACAATACAGGAAACGGTCACGCCAGTGCATGAAGGACTGCGAGTTAATGTTCTCGTCGTCTTTCATGAAGTCCAGGCCGCCTTTCAGCGCTTCGTAAACAACACGGCCATAGTTACGGCCAGACAGGCCCAGCTTTGGCTTGGTGGTGGCGCCCAACAGCGGACGGCCGAACTTGTCCATACGCTCGCGCTCGACGATTACGCCGGTTGCGGGGCCTTGGAATGTCTTCAAATACGCCACGGGAATGCGCATGTCTTCCAGACGCAAGGCTTTAACAGCCTTCATGCCAAACACGTTACCGATGATCGACGCGGTCAGGTTGGCAATCGAGTTGCCTTCAAACAGGTCGATATCATAGGCGATGTAAGCAAAATACTGTGCTTCAGTTTTGGTGCCCGGGCCAGTGTTGGGCACGAGGTCAACACGGTACGCCTTGGCGCGATACATTTCGCAGGCGGTCAAACGGTCCGTCCACACCACTGTCCAGGTTGCAGTGGAGGATTCACCTGCCACGGCGGCGGCGCATTCTTCCGCGTCCACACCCGCTTGCGGGGTCATACGGAACATTGCGAGTACATCGGTTTCCTTGATTTTATAATCAGGCTCCCAATAGCCCATTTTCTTGTAGGGAATAACGCCAGATTTGTAGCGTTCCTTACCTTCTTTCATTGTTTCAGATGCCATATTACTCTCCAAGTATTGAAACCTACCCTCCGCACACCCCTTGATACATGGTGCGCACATACCCTACACAGAGGCATTTATGCCTTGAAATTCACTAAAACCTAAGTTAGACAGGCTCGTAACGGATGCCAAGGTTTACGCCTTGCAGTACAATACTGAAAATATAACATCAATAATAGTCAATCTTTTCGATGAGTATGATAGACTATCATCTATACATTGCGCAGACCGGACAATTATGCGGCACAGTACCCTACGCCAACTGGAAGTCTTTGAAGCCATTGCCCGTTTAGGCAGTTTTACGCGTGCCGCACAAGAGTTATTCCTGACCCAGCCCACCGTATCAATGCAAATCAAAAAACTCACGGATGTCGTGGGTATGCCCCTGTATGAACAGGTAGGTAAAAAAATTTACCTTACAGATACGGGGCGCGAACTGCACCAGACCTGCCGCGCTATATTCGGGCACATTTCCCATTTCGAAATGACCCTGGCGAATATGCAGGGACTGAAGACCGGTAAATTCCGTCTGGCGGTAGTGAGCACCGCCAAATACTTTGCACCCCGCTTGCTTGGCATGTTTTGCCAGAAATATCCGGGCGTAGAAGTTTCCTTAAACGTGTCGAACCGCGAACACCTGCTGGAGCGCATGAGCAATAATCAGGATGATCTTTATATCCTCGGCCAACCACCCAACGACACTGACGTAACGGCGGAACCGTTTCTGGAAAACCCGCTGGTGGTTCTCGCACCGGCCCATCATGCCCTCGCCCACGAGAAAAATATCTCACTGAAACGCCTGGCGGAAGAACCATTCTTATTGCGGGAACCCGGCTCAGGCACGCGCATCGCCACCGAACGCGCCTTTGCGGAGCACGGTTTGCGCATCAATATGCGCATGGAGCTGGGGAGTAATGAAGCGATAAAACAGGCGGTGGTCGGGGGGCTTGGTGTATCCGTATTATCAAACCATACGCTCACACTCGACGCACCTACCGGACAATTTGTAGTGCTTGATGTGCAGGGCTTTCCGATACTGCGCCACTGGTATTTCGTCCACCCTGCCGGCAAACAACTTTCCATCGTAACGCGCGCTTTTATTGATTATCTGCGGCAGACCTCGCAAACCCTGGGAGCGCCGTAACACAGTAGTGGTTTTAACTTAAAGCAGCGCTTCACCGCAGCGTGCTGCGTCTCTTGTCATCCCGACCCAATTTGGTGTCATCCCGAACGTAGAGAGGGATCTTAGAAGGATTCCTCCCCCCGCTTTCGCGGGGGCTGAAGGCTGCTCGGAATGACACAAAAATACCCCACATTTCATTCGCCGTAACGCGGCTCAGAGCTGATTTTATGTATGCTAAGATCAGCGCCCTGATATTCTTCCTCCTGGCTCAGACGCAAGCCTACCGTGCGCTTCAGCATGCCATACACCACCAGGCCACCAACCACCGCAATGCCCACGCCCAGCAGGGTGCCCACTACTTGCGCGGCGAGACTGACGCCGCCCAACCCACCCAACGCTTGGCTACCAAAAATACCTGCGGCGATTCCGCCCCAGGTGCCACACAGACCATGCAGCGGCCACACGCCCAGCACATCGTCAATTTTCCATTTGTTCTGGGTGAGCATGAACGCCCAGACAAACAAGGCTCCGGCTATCGCGCCCGTGGTGAGCGCGCCCAGCGGGTGCATCACATCTGAGCCCGCACACACCGCCACCAGACCCGCCAGCGCGCCGTTGTGTACAAAGCCCGGATCATTGCGCCCCACCACCAAGGCGGCCAGTATGCCGCCCACCATCGCCATCAACGAGTTCACGGCCACCAGGCCACTTACCGCTTCCACAGTCTGCGCGGACATCACGTTAAAGCCGAACCAGCCCACCACCAGAATCCACGCACCCAACGCCAGAAACGGAATGCTGGAGGGCGGATGCGCCGCCATGGCGCCGTCGCGGCCATAACGCCCGTGCCGTGCGCCCAGCAGCATTACCGCACACAGTGCAATCCAGCCGCCCACCGCGTGCACTACTACGGATCCCGCAAAATCGTGGAATTTGGCGCCAAATTGCGCTAAAAACCAGTCTTGAATGCCAAATCGGCCATTCCAGGCGATGCCTTCAAATATGGGATAAATCAGTGCAACCAGCAAAAATGTGGCCGCCAATTGCGGATAAAATTTGGCGCGCTCGGCAATCCCCCCCGACACAATCGCCGGGATCGCCGCCGCGAACGTCAGCAGAAAGAAAAATTTCACCAGTTCATAACCGTTCTTGTCGGTTAAGGTCTGCGCGCCTTGCATAAAGTCGATGCCGTAGGCAATGCCATAGCCAACGAAGAAATAAGCAATGGTAGACACCGCAAAATCAGCAATGATTTTCACCAGCGCATTCACCTGATTCTTCTTGCGCACCGTGCCCACTTCAAGAAAGGCAAACCCAGTGTGCATCGCCAGCACCATGATCGCGCCCAGAAGAATAAACAATACGTCACTGCCTGCCTTTAGGGTATCCATCGTCAGCCTCTGCAAAAAAACGCCAATGATACCTGTTTTCGCACCAAAATAGCGCTTTTTTCCAACACCCGCACTCTACACGCTGGGGGTTGTGGGCATTATTCACGATAGTCATTGACAAATAACCACAAATATAGTATGTGTTAAACGTCTCATTTGCAGGCGCAAGGAGGGATCGACATGCACACTGGTGTTACGATTGCCTACACGCACGACCTTGTCGAGTGGGATCGGCTGGCCGACATCTTCGCCCACGCACCATTCGCCACCCGCCTCCCCTCGGACATTCAAAAAGCCTTCACCAACAGCTATGCCTGTTGTTTCGCTTTCACAGGTAATGGCACGCATGATGGGGTACTGTTGGGTGCCGCACGTGCGATTTCAGATGGCGTGTATTACGCTGTAATACTGGACGTGGTGGTGGCCATCGAACATCAAGGGCACGGCGTGGGCGGCGCACTCATGGCGGGGCTGCTGGAAAAATTGCCAGTGGAAAAAATCTATCTCACCGCGCCACCCGACAAACAGGGTTTCTACAAAAAATTCGGGTTTTACAAGCATAATAATACTATGGCGCGCTATGCACATCCCGAAGCAGCGTTTGAAAATGGCGTATTGTCAAAACGCGAACCCTGGAGCCTGGCACGCCTGTCGCGCAACTTCACCGGATCCAAACCGGGTAATGACCAGATGTTTGAGTAAGGACCACCTACGAAATAACTTTCCCATTCGTGGTGATCCTTCGACAGGCTCAGGCCGAACGGGGGGTGTGGCCACACGGGAAGTTATTTCGTAGGCGATCCTAAGCAATTATTTTTCTGTCCTGCTTGCGGCGTTCCGCGCAGCTTTCTTCTTTTTTTGTATGCCGCGCCAAATCCAGAAATACACGACAAATACTGCCAGGAATCCACCCACCCACATAATTTCCACACCAATCAGCACACCGTACATGTGCTCCAGCATCCACTCTTCCAGCGCCTGTCCCATGGAGAATTACCTCACCGATGTACTGAAAGAACATCATACGATGAATGGGCTGGAAAAACGAGATCCCTTGCCTTCGACAAACAACCACTACGACAATCGAGGCGCTTTCATACAACGCCGCCAGACACAGGAACACTACAAGCAGCGACAGGATGAATAACACCAGCGCCTGAGAGCCGGAAGTTTTTTCTTCCAGGGACTGGCCGGTCCATTCAAAGCCGAATCCTGGCGGCAACTGCGCAGCCAGTTTCTCCATTTCATCCATCGCCTCGCCGGTACTGCGGCCTTCAGCGGCATTCCCGGCGATTTTCATCGCCGGATAGCCGTTATAACGTGTTAGTTGTACCGGCCCGACGATCCAGCGCGAACGGGCAAAAGCCGAGAACGGCACCATTGTTCCCTGCGCGTTGCGCGCATACAGGTTAAGCAGGTGCTCGGGCTGCGTGCGATCCGGCGCATCGGCTTGCACAATGACGCGCTGCTGGCGGCTCTGGTTCGGAAAATCATTGATGTAAGAAGAGCCCAGCGCGGTCGACAGGGTGCTGTTGATATCGGCAAATGCCAGCCCAAGCGCGCTCGCCTTGTCACGGTCGATATCCAGTTGCAATTGCGGCGCGTCTTCCATGCCTTCCGGACGCACCCCTGAGAGCACTTTGTTTTTTGTGGCCATCCCAAGCAGTTGGTTGCGCGCCGCGACCAACGCATCATGACCCAAGTTGGCGCGGTCCTGCAACCGGAAGCTGAAGCCGGTGGCATTGCCCAGTTCGCGAATAGGCGGCGGGTTCAATTTCCTGCTTGCTGATCGCATTGAATTCCACCAACGGCTTATAACGCTGGGCTTTCAAATTAGCCTGAAGCTGGATCGACTCGGCTTTAGCCATTGCAGCTTGAGCGATTGCATAGGCCGCCTGAAAAGGGCTGGGGTCGATGCGGAATAACACATCACCCGCTTTCACATCGCTCCCTTCGCGAAATGTCCGCTTCAGGACAATGCCGGCAACGCGCGCCCGCACCTCGGCGCTCCGCCTTGCCTCCAGCCGACCCGGCAATACAGTGGACAGCGCAATACGTTCCGCCGCCACCGTAACAACCGAGACTTCCTGTGGCGGTTTGTCGCCCTGTTTTTGAGTGTCGGATATGGTTTTTCCACATCCGGCAACGGAAAAAATGATCAGCGCCATCACGGCACCACGTCAAATACGGCAAGTCGAGTTCATAATTTGTTTACCAAGTAAAAGAATTAGCAATGATCCACACCTTCATTCGGGTGGTTTGTGCGCGCGCAACTGATCCAATTTGCCCGCCAGCGAAGCAGCCGATAGCTCACCCCGGCGGCTATCGATCAGCCGTCCGTGGGCGTCGTAAAACAGCGTGATGGGTAACGCCATCGAGCCGGCCACGAAGCCCAGCCTGGTGTCTCGATCTAGCGCAACGTTAGCCAGATCAAGCTGACTGGTGGACAGGTAATGTTGGACTGTCGCCCCATTTTCACCCTGATTGGCAAAGACAAAGATCGCCCATGTTTCCTGTTTCTGTGCTGCGGCAAGTACCGGCATTTCGCGTAGGCACGGGGGGCACCAGCTCGCCCATAGATTGACGACCATCGGTTTGCCATCGGCCAGTGCAGCGAGGTTTGTCGATTCGCCGGACAGCAGGGTCACCGGTATTTCAGACGGCGTCGGCTTATCCATTAGGCGCAGACCGCCCAGTATCCCATTCCATGCCAGCACCCATAACGCCAACGCCAGGACGTTCCGCTTTCGTACCGACAAACCACGCCAGCCCCGCCGGATCGCTCCCGGCATCGCCGCAATAAACGTTAAGGGATTTTTGATCATTGCGGCTCAATCTTTGGCCGAGGCATTGGCGGACTTGCGCAACGGGTTCAATTTGCTCGCCAGCGAAGCAGCCGACAGCTCACCCAGGTGGGTATCGGCCAGCCGTCCGTTGGCGTCGTAGAACAAGGTGGTTGGCAATGCCCCGGAGCCGACTTCGCGACCAAGGCTGGTGGCGGGATCGAGCAGCACATTGGTGAGATCGAGTTGACCGGCGCTGAGGTAGCGCTGGACCGTGGCTCCATTTTCACCCTGGTTGACAAACACAAAGCGCACCCCAGTTTCGCGTTTTTGCGCGGCGGCAAGTACTGGCATTTCGCGTAGGCACGGTGGGCACCAGCTCGCCCACAGATTAACGACCATGGGTTTACCGGCAGCCAGCGCAGCAAGATCTGTCGACTCACCCGCTAGTGTCATCAACGCCAGCTTGGGCAGTGCCGGCTGTTCCGTCATGCGCAATGCGCCGAACAGCGCGCCCCACACCAGCGCCCCTGCCGCCAGCCCCAGCATCAGCGGTTTGCGCAGTGCCGGTCGGCGCCAGCCGCGCCAGACCGCTACCAGCAACGCCGCCGCTATCCCCGCCCAAGCCGTGAACCCACCATCGCGGATATCGAGCATGGACCAGGGCGTGCTGCGGTAAGTCTCGAACCAGAGGGTGACAAAGGCGATACGCGCCACCAGCACTGCGGCGAGCAACATGTCGCTCAAAGTATTACCTATGCCCGTTTGCTGGCGACGCCCGACCAGGTGGCCTACGCCCGCCGCCACCAGCCCGGCTACCAGCAACAGCAGCAGGCTGCTCGGCAGCGCGAAGGGCCCAAGATTCACTGAAAGCATATTCATTCTTTCCTTTTCTGCGCCAGACGGGCGAGGATCAGCAGCAGCGTTGTCGACCCGAGAATCTGGTACACGCGCATCAGGCCTTCGTCGTCCGCATCATTAAGCGCTTGGGCATCGGGAGCCTTGACCAGAACATCCAGGCTATCGTGATAGACTTCAGTTTCGCCGAAGAACTCATCGGTTTTAAGCGTGCCAACAGACGACTCTATCCGTTGCACACTGCTGGTCGGCTCGCCTTCGACCTTCAGCTGCTTGCGATAAAGGTAATAGCCCTCGCTGATCTTCCAGTTCAGGCGCACCAGATCGTCGCCATCCTTCGTGACGGTCAGGCGGAAAGCCTGTTCCGGCGGCAGAAAATCCTCCTGGGCATGGATCTGCTGCATCGCTGCGTCACTCCCCAGCAGAAAACAGCGTCAGACTGGAACTGCGCTCCTCGAAAGACGCAATCTGTTTCCGCGTGTGCGACCGCGGGCCGCAACTCAGTGCCGAGGATCTGGCGCGGGTTACGCATCGCTTCTGGCGGCGTGGCTCAGGCCGAGGCAGCGGACTGGGGCTATTCATCGTTGCCGCCATCACCGAGCGTTTCGGTGGATCTCTCGAACTGATGCAACGCCCCGAGGGAGGGCTGGAGGCAAAATTGACATTGCCAAGAGCGAAACCGGCTTGCTAAAACGTATGGTTTTTTCCTTATCTCTATGCCTCCTCCTTGCACTGGGCACATAGATTGATGTGTTGTGGGTAACCTGTCAATTCAGGTGGACTGACTACTAATCCAGACTATAGTCAATATTATACATTACCAACAATAAAACCACGGTGCCTGCCGCCAGCCAATACGGACCAAACAGCCATAACACCAACGGCACAGAAAGATAATAACCGCGCATGCCGAGTGAATAGTGGTTCATGCCACGGCCCAGGACGCGGGTCACAAATTCAGGCGTCATTAATGGGTCGCGCGCCGCCGGGATGTTGATCATGAAACTCGTGCGGTTATACGAACGGATGGCGAGTGTAAAATTAAAAAATGCAGAGAAAAATGTGATGATCAAAAACAACAGTTTTATGAGTAATAAACCACTGTTTTCGTGACTGAGTTCAGAAATAACGCGCAAACCACCATTCATGCTGGAAACAAATGCGGCATTAAGTGTACCCAGGCAAATCAGTATGGCAGTGGTCGCAAGAAAGCTGGCCGCCATGCTCGAGTTACGCAAGGTTTGCACCGCCAGAATATCAAGCCGATCGGCCATAATGGTTTCGACCCAGGCGCGGCGTGTTTGAATGTTCAAACCAATCGCGGTGGTGAGTGGCGCATGCTTCACCTGATATACCAGATAAATGTGATAGGCCACCAGCAATATAAACGAACACCAGGTCAGGCCAAGCTCTATCCAGGAGTTACTCTCCATTAAAAAACTCCCGCGTGCAACACCATGCAATTACTCACCGGCAATTGTCATTTCTTTTACCAGAATCGAACCGGTGCGTATACTGCCACGCTTTTCGATATCATTGCCGATTTCGGCGATGCCCATGAAAATAGTGCGCAGGTTGCCAGCAATGGTAATTTCTTCAACCGGGTATTGAATCTCGCCGTTCTCGACCCAGAAACCTGCTGCGCCCCGCGAGTAATCGCCAGTGACGGTGTTGATGCCCATGCCCATCAGCTCGGTCACCAGTAAACCTTTGTTCATGTGTTTCAGCAGGTCATCTAAGCCAAGTTTGCCGGGATCAATTATCAGGTTGTGTACGCCGCCTGCATTACCGGTAGTCTGCATGCCAAGCTTGCGTGCCGCGTAACTGTCAAGCACATAACTTTGCAGCACGCCGTCCCGCACAATATCACGCGCACGGGTTGCTACACCTTCGCTGTCAAACGGGGCGCTGCCCAGCCCTTTTTTGATGTGCGGCGCTTCATGAATGTGAACAAAGGCAGGAAATACCGGCTTGCCCAGATGATCGAGTAAAAAAGTCGCTTTGCGATATAACGCACCACCGCGAATGGCGCTGATAAAGTGCGACAATAAACCGGTGGCAACCTCGGCAGAAAAAATCACGGGGGACTGGCAGGTAGATAAACGCCGGCCATTCAGGCGACGCAGGGTGCGCTCAGCGGCGCGACGGCCCACCTCCGTGGCAGAATCAAGTTCGGCACTGTTGCGCGCCACGCTGAACCAGTAATCGCGCTGCATGGCTTCACCTTCGCCACCGATGACAGCGCAACTCAGGCTGTGCCGGGTGCTGGGATAAGCGCCGATGAAGCCGTGGCTGTTACCATACACGCGGTAGCCCTGATGGCTGGAAACGCTGGCGCCTTCGGAGTTGGTGATGCGTGAATCCAGGCTGCGCGCAACGCCTTCACATTCGCTCGCCAGCTCGATGGCTTGTTCGGCGTTGATGTCCCAGGAGTGGCACAAATCAAGATCAGGAATGTCTTGCGCCATCAATTGCGCGTCCGCAAGACCTGAATATTCGTCTGCGGCAGTGTATTTTGCGATGCCGCATGCCGCGCGCACTGTTTCGCGCACTGCTTCTGGTGTAAAATCAGATGTATTGGCTGAACCTTTGCGCTGGCCAAAATACACGGTGACACCCAAACCTTTGTCACGATTATATTCAAGGGTTTCAACCTCGCCCAAACGCACATTGACGGACAGGCCGGTTTCAATGCTTACTCCGGCTTCTGCGGCACTGGCGCCTTGCATACGCGCTTCAGCAAGGATGTTGTGTACCAACTCCTGAAGCTGGGCATTGTTATGCGTGGCTGAGTTGTCTACCGTGTTGTTGCGTGGCTGTGTAATCTGTGACATTGTGGATGCTCTCTACTTAAATTAACACACGTGTTGATACTCTGCCCCATGCCTATTAAAGACACCATTGAAGATACTGACTCCGAACCAAAAAGCAAGTCGCAGCGCAAACGCGACATGACGGCCTTGCAGGATCTGGGTGAAGCACTCGTAATGCTGCCCCCCAACCAGTTAAGCACCATTCCCATGCCGGAAAATCTGCTCAATGCCGTCATGGCGGCGCGCAGCATTACCGAGCGTGGCGCGCGCAAACGCCAGTTTCAATACATTGGCAAGGTGATGCGCAAAGTCGACGCCGCACCCATCCAGGAAGCGCTCGACGCGTTGAACAACCAGAGCCAGCATGCCGCGCGTGAGTTTCACCGCGTAGAACGCTGGCGCGACCGCCTGCTCAATGAAGGCGACAGTGCGGTGGGCGACTTTATCAGCGTATATCCTATAGCTGACAGCCAACACTTGCGCCAGTTAATCCGCAATGCTGAACGCGAGTTCAGCGCCGGTAAACCCCCCAGTAGCGCGCGCACTTTGTTCCGTTATGTACGGGATATTATGGGGGAGTAAACAGCGCCTAGGCGCTCGTCCCACCCACCGTCAACCCATCTATACGCAACGTCGGCTGACCGACACCCACGGGCACACTCTGCCCGTCTTTGCCGCAGGTGCCCACACCCGCATCCAGTTTCAAATCATTGCCCACCATGGCAACGCGCGTCAGCACGTCGGGGCCGTTGCCGATCAGCGTAGCGCCTTTAACCGGGTAAGTGATTTTGCCGTTTTCGATCATGTAAGCTTCGCTTGCCGAAAACACAAATTTGCCGGAGGTAATGTCCACTTGCCCGCCGCCAAAATTCACGGCATACAGCCCGTTCTTGACTGAGGCGATGATTTCCTGCGGGTCATGTTTTCCGGCCAGCATGTAAGTGTTGGTCATGCGCGGCATGGGCAGGTGCGCGTAAGATTCACGGCGACCGTTACCGGTGGGCGCAACACCCATCAGGGCAGCATTCATTTTGTCCTGCATATAACCTTTCAATATGCCATTTTCGATCAGCACCGTGCATTGTGTTGGCGTACCTTCGTCGTCGATATTCAAGGAACCCCGACGGCTGGCGATCGTGCCGTCATCCACTACGGTGCATTGCTCTGAAGCGACTTTTTCACCGACGCGCCCGGCAAACGCGGAGGTGCCTTTGCGGTTAAAATCGCCTTCCAGGCCATGGCCAATCGCTTCGTGCAGCAGGATGCCCGGCCAGCCCGGCCCGAGAACCACTTGCATGGTGCCTGCCGGCGCATCACGCGCATCGAGGTTCACCAGGGCTTGCCGCACCGCTTCACGCGCATAGCCCAATCCACGCCCGTCCTGCAAAAAGTAGTCGTAACCGACACGCCCGCCACCGCCGGACGAGCCTTGTTCGCGGCGACCGTTATGCTCAACAATAACGCTGACGCTGAGCCGCACCAACGGCCGCATATCCGCCGCCAACGTACCATCACTGCCCACAATCATGACAACATCATAACTCGCCGCAAGACTCACCATCACCTGCTTGACGCGCGGATCCTGCTTGCGCGCTTCGACATCAAGTGATTCCAGCAAACTTACTTTGTCCTGCTCTGGCAAGGTGTACAGCGGATTCATCGGCGCATACAACGCGCGGCCCTGAATGCCGGCGCTGATATTCACCTGACCCTGACCACTGCTGCGTGCAATGGCTCGCGCGGCATGTGCAGCCTGAGTCAGCGCGGGCAAAGCGATGTCATCGGAATACGCAAACCCGGTCTTTTCACCGCTGATGGCGCGCACGCCTACACCGCGATCAATGCTGTAGCTGCCTTCCTTGACGATGCCATCTTCCAGCGACCAGGATTCAAAATGGGTATTCTGAAAATACAGATCGGCACTATCCACAGCATGGCTCAGCACTTGCTCAAGCACGCTGTGCAGGTCTTTTTCCGCTAATCCAGAAGGCGCCAGAATCAACTGGCGGGCAATATCAAGCGATGTGTTCATGGTATGGTTTCTATCTCGGTTATAAGTTTCTGAGCTTCACTTTAAATTAAGTGAAATAAGCTTATGAGCTTCACTCAGCGACAATGCAAACGGCGATGTTGCGTAGCCGGGAAATTACGGCGTATGCTTTCCAGGCGATTATGGTCAATCTCCGCGCTTATGAACCCTGAACCTCGCGGCAACCGATCTAATACTACACCCCATGGATCGACAATCATACTGTCACCATGAGTCTCACGGCCACCCACATGATAGCCGCCTTGCGCTGCCGCGATAACGTAACATAGATTTTCGATGGCTCGGGCGCGCACCAGGATTTCCCAGTGCGCTTTCCCCGTAATAGCTGTAAACGCGGAGGGGATGGCGAATAGCTCCATACCTTTGTCCAGCAATTGCCGGAAAAGTTCAGGAAAGCGCAGATCGTAGCATACCGCCAGACCCAACTTGCCGAATGGGGTATCAATGACCACTGGCGTATCTCCCGCCTCAATGGTTTCTGATTCGGTATAGTTTTCGCCATTTTCTGTCACCTGCACATCAAACATGTGCATCTTGTCATAACGGGCGACCCGCGTGCCCGTGGGGTCAAATACGAGGCAGGCGGCACGCACTTTCTGGTCGTGATCAGCGACCAGCGGCAGTGTGCCGCCGACCAGCCAAACGCCATTTCTTGAAGCCTGATGCGCCAGAAAATCCTGCAATGGTCCGCCGTTGTCCGGCTCACGGATTTTCACCTTGTCAAACTCGCTCAGCCCCATCAAGGCAAAGTTTTCGGGCAGCACCACCAGCCCCGCACCAGCCGCAGCGGCACGGTTTATCAAGCCCGATACCTCCAGTAAATTGGCGCTGATATTCGGCCCCGATGCCATTTGAATAGCGGCAATTTGACTCATGGTATTTCCACTCCATTAACGGTGTCTGTAACTTCCTTGATTTGAAACGGCTCGGTAATAACCGATGGCGGCGCGGATGGAGTATTTTGCCCATTCATCGAACCCTGCATCACTACCACTTGACTAATATTAATCACATCGCCGTTACTGCCGGGTATCAGCTGAATGCGATTCGAAGGCAATCCCAGCGCCACCAACCAATCGCGCAACTCTTCCACCCATATCTCGCCGAGTTCATCTTCAGGATAATGCAGCGCTACACCGCTCCGGGGCTGCCGCACCACTTTCTGCATCACCGCCAATAATCCGGGCAATATCACGAGTGTTTCGCCACTGCGCGGCGATTTTTCCTGCGGTCGCGATACTTGTCCATCCATGGACGGCGCGTTCCATTGCTCGGCAGTCACGCTCAATGCCGCAGTGCCCTGAGTCGGTGGAGAAGATTCTGCGCTCTCCGGAAAAACTTCTACCGCCAAGCCAGATGACGGCATACTCAAGGCGCCCACCCACATCATGCACCCCACTACGCAGGAGTATTTCAAATTAAAAAATCGCATCGACTGGCATCCATTCCATATAATTAATTTTAGGGTGCCTCTAAAAATTCGATCACTGCTGTGGCGCTGCCACGCCGTCTGCTTTTAACGCTTCTTTTTCCTTGGATGACAAATCAAATTCCGGATTATCCCACGCACCTTTCACGGTATATTGGTAACGCGTAATTCGATCCAGCTCTGATTGAAACAACTTTTGAAACAGGAGCACCGCCGCGCCCAATCCTGGCCCTCCAGTCAACATACCTGCCAAAGGTAATGCTGTCGACGAGCGCGGCGTTACCGTAATGCGTTGGTCATAATCTTTAGCGGCCAAACCGACCCGCCCCTGTACCGCAACATGCGCCGAGGGGCCACTCATGGTCAGGTTAGAGGTGTGGGCATTACCGTCCGTAATAACAAAATCCCCTGCTATATCATCAAAACTGAAGCCTTTGCTAAATAGCCCTTTAAAGTTCAGGGCCATCAAACCAAATACCCGCCCCGCACCGGGATCAACATCCAGCAATCGGCCTTTTTTAAGGTTCATGCGCAAATTACCCTGCAACTGCGCCAGCGTAAAAGCAGCGGGAGACGCCGGCCAATGCGCTGTCAACTCAGCCTGCCCGGTGCCTTCGGCAAAGGTATCGGCAAAACCAAATTCACGAAAAGTTTTACCCAGGTTATTGCTGTTGATGCTCAGGTTCAACGTGGTCATGGGCTGCATCTGCTTATCCACTACCCAGTCTCCCAGCGCGGTAATTTTCGTTGCATCTGACGCCATCTGTAAATTATCCACATGCAGCCCCATGGGCTGTTGCGATGTCACCAGATTCAAGCTGCCAAAATCCATACCATGATATAAAAACCGTTTGCTGGTAATGCGCATGGGTGGGAGCTGGCGCGGATCCATCACGCTCTCTTTAACACCGCTGTTTTCATCATTGCTCCGATTTTTATCATTGCTTTGGGTCAACTCAAGATAATCAAAATCAGCAGAGACTGGCGCATGGGTGTCATGCGGTACGCGCACCTTGCCTGTTACCCGGTTGCTGGCAATATTGCCGCTCCATTCCTGGGCGCTGTTTTTAGCTTGCAGCCGAACGTCTTTTAAAGATTGCCCAAAAACCTCAAGGGTTCCAATCCGCGCATCCACCTCATTTACTTGCGGCGCATTCGATGCAGTGCCGCTACGCGTATCACCCTCAATCCCAGCCCCACTCAAGCCCAGCCATTCGGTAATGGAAAACGCGGGTAACTCACCGGTAATACGCCATCCCGGCACGGAGGGCAGCGTGATGTTCCCCCCAGCCCCGTCACCCGTTCCACTCCCAAGGCGCACTTCGCCACGCTCCAGGACATTATTTTTATTCACGCTAAATACACTTTTAAAAAAATCACCATATTTTACATTAAAAGTAGTGTTTGCGGTACGTGGAAGTGCCGTTTCTACGACCAATCCACGCAGTTGCGCCGCCGACTTATTTAAGGGCGCGGGTAATGCGATGGCCATACCCTTCAACAGTGATTCAATACGCAATACGGCGCTCGGCACGCCTTTTTCCGAATCAGCAACACGCAATGTGGCCAACCAGCTTGACTGGCCTTTGAAATAAGTAAATAAAGGCCCTTTAAAATGCTGCGCCAAGGTTTGGGCATCGACCTTACCGCGCGCTTCAAAACGGAGGGCGTTTTGCTGTCCGGCCTGGGTAGTTACATCAATCTCAACTGCCTCATCCAGCAACATGGCGCGAATATTACGCGCCCTGAGCGTTGACTCAGTAAAATTTAAAGCACCCTTAACCTGGGAAAACTTCACACCCCCTTCCATGCCCATATCGATAAAGGCCAGGCTGCTGTTATCAAAACCCAACGTGCCCTTGATACGATCTGTGGCTGTGGCTGCCAACGGCATCTGAATCTCCAGATCCAGTGTGCTACGGCCTTGCGCACGGGCACTCTCTAAATATTTTCCAATTTTTTTATCTAAAGGAGTTTCTCTTACATAGCGCAACACATCGGCTGTGGGGCCTTCTGCCTGGCCACGAATAATTAACACGGGTGGGTTGCCGCCGAGATCTTCAATAGTCACTTGCACCTGTTGAATCTGCGATTCCAGGCTTCTGGCTGCAACGGCATTGATCTCCATGCGGCGTTCGCTGAACACCACTTCAGTTTCTATATTTTCCAGACGCGGCCAACCGGGAGCGTAATCGAGAATGCCTTCGCTAACGTTGAAGCGCACTTCGAATCGACCCGTCAACTGACCACCAGCCTGACTGGCTCCTGTATCAAACGGAAAATCTGCAACACGGCCGTGAAACAATGCCTGGCCTTGGGTAACCGTGCCGCCGACCAGCGCGCGATCCAACCAGGCCACGGTATCTTGCGGCATAATGCTTACGGGTAAGTAACGTGCCGCATGCTCAACATTCCCTTTGGTCGCTCCCGGCATCCTGCCTCCCGCGACACTAGCAGAACCCTTCGCTTGCGCTCTTCCCTGTGCGTTGGAAAAATCGGCGACAAGACTTATAAAAGGCGATGCATGGTTATCAGGAATATCAATTGTCGCCTGAACTGAGCCGTCGATATCGGCATTTGCGACAGTCAATGCAGGGGTTTGAATACGCCATCCGCCGTCCTGATGCCGCCATGCCACAGAACCACTCAGCGTATCGAGAGACAGCGGCGCCCTGAATAACCCATCAAAAGAAAGTTGTGCCTTGGCCGTATCCAGCACCAGTGAGCCAGACTGATCATTGACTTGCACACTGCCGTCCAACCCCGTAACGGTGGGCAGGTTTTTCCAGCCGGAAAAAGCAAGATCATTAAAATTCGCACGCGCCGCTAATGTATGTTTATCAGCGGCTTCATCATGCCAATAACGAACATACGCATTACCAAGCTGCGCACGGGGCTGCATGGCCGTTAACGCCTCTCGGGTAGCGTCATCCACCAGATTACTGAGCAACATCATCGCCACTGCGTCTTGCAGTAGCACATCGTGCGCCCCTACCTCCACCATAGTGGCATTGCCTTGCCGGGTCAGCGCCACTTTAAAATTGATTTTTTTAGTAGCCACTTCTTCACGCGCGGGAATGTTATTGGCATCACCGGCACGCGCCAATACCACACGATCCGCATCCAACCGCCAACCCTGCGCATTGCGGCGCCAATCAAAATGTCCGGCAAGCTTATGCAGGAATAACGAGGACATACCGGTCGCTCCTGCGCATCCTGCGACGTGCATGGATGCACTAGTGTCGCGGGAGGCAGGATGCCGGGAGCGACCGCCCGCGACACTTGCGCATCCCTGCGCGGCGGAATTTTTCAGATGCAGCCCCGTAAGTGCCGCTTCACCCTGAACACGCTGCAAGCGGGCATTTTGCCACGTACCCCATAGCTTGAAATCCAGGCCCCTCGCTACGCTCTCCCCGGCGCCCATCCCAACATCTGCCAGCGTTCGCCCCGCCAGCCATGAGGCAAGCTCCACGGCGACGCCCTCCACATAGCCCTTACCGGACCAGCCGTTCCCCTCAAAAATATTACCCTGTAATTCCAACGCTACTTTTATGCGGGTTGCAGGGTCAGGCATCATGGCTACGGTCCCGGACAAATAATGACGCTCACCGTTGTTGTGCAATCCAAGATGGACGCGGATAAACTGGCGCTCCTGGCCACTACGCTCATCACGCCAGCGTAACTGGCTGTCCTTAATAACGAGATGATCCTGCTTCATCAACCATTGCTGCACTACGACTTGCGTGCGTAGATCCGTCGGCATATCTTCCAAGCCAATGATTGAAAAACTGCCGTCGCTACGATGCAATACAGGAAGATTCAAGCCCACCAGGGTTAAATCGCCTAACTCCGGCACCCCGCCTTGCAACGTAGCCAACAGATCAAGTGCCAGGTGCGCTTCCTTAACACATGCGACACTGGGTTCATCAATTTTTTTGTGCAGGCAGGCATCTCTGATAACAAGCTGCGGACGCAACTTGTGCCATCGGACATGAACGGAACCGAGGGTGACTGGCATGCCGATATAGCTGCTTGTCCACTCCTCAATGTCGGCGCGATAATGATCCGCATCGGGCAACCAGAATCGCACCAGCGTAATGACAATGGCCACGATGACAAGCAAACCCGCAAATACCGGCCAGGCGGCTGCTTTGCAGGATTGCTTGATACATCGCCTGACAAATCGAAGGCCACTGAAAAAAGAATTCACAAAAGCGTCTATTTATGTAATGGGTGCATCACACGGGCACCACATCAAACTGCTCTTGGCTATACAATGTTTCCACCTGGAATTTTATCGGCTTTCCGACAAAGGCTTCCAGTTCGGCAACACTGGTCGACTCTTCTTCCAGTAACACATCCACCACTGATTGGGACGCTAATACCAGCAACTGTTTGGCATCAAACTGGCGTGCCGCACGCAGAATTTCCCGAAAAATCTCATAACAGACCGTTTCCGGCGTCTTGAGTATGCCACGCCCGATGCAGGTGGGGCACGGAGCGCACAGGACATGCGCCAGACTTTCGCGGGTACGCTTGCGCGTCATCTCCACCAAACCAAGCGCTGACACGCCACTGATGGAAGTCTTGGCATGGTCACGATCCAGACTTTTTTCCAGCACGCGCAATACCTGACGCTTGTGCTCTTCCTCGGCCATATCAATAAAATCAAGAATGATAATGCCGCCAAGATTGCGCAGGCGCAATTGCCGCGCGATGGACTGCGCTGCCTCAAGATTGGTTTTGAAAATGGTTTCTTCGAGATTACGATGCCCGACAAACGCGCCCGTATTGACATCAATGGTGGTCATCGCTTCGGTTTGGTCGATGATCAAATACCCTCCCGATTTTAATTGCACTTTGCGTTCCAGGGATTTCTGTATTTCATCTTCCACAGAATACAAATCAAAAATAGGACGTTCCCCAGGGTAATATTCAATACGCGGCACTAAATCAGGAATAAATTTCTCCACAAATTGAATGGCACGCTGATAGGTTTCACGCGAATCAATCCGCACCTTGTCCACCGCTCCCGCCACCAGGTCACGCAGCGTGCGCAATGCCAGCGGCAGATCTTCATGCACCACTGTGCCGGCTGTCATGGTGGGAATGCGCAAACGGATCGACTCCCACACCCGCCGCAAAAATTCCATATCGGCACGCAAGGCTTCCTCCGTCGCGCCCTCCGCTGCCGTGCGCACAATAAAACCTTCCCCAGACTGCATTGCCACCGGTGATTCACTGAGGAATATCGCAACAATATTTTTCAGGCGTCGCCGTTCCTCTTCCTGCTCAATTTTCTGCGACACCCCTACCGTATGCACGTCCGGCATCAATACCAGATAACGCGAAGGGATAGTGATATGCGTGGTCAGGCGCGCGCCTTTAGTGCCCAAGGGGTCTTTAACCACTTGCACCAACACCTCTTGCCCTTCACGCAACAAATCATTAATGGCCGGTTCTTTTTTACCTTCCGAATTTTTTTGCTCAGCCATCGGCTCTTCACGAGCTTGATCTTCACCGGGCACAGTGACAGAAATATCAGACGCATGTAAAAAAGCCGTACGCTCCAGGCCAATATCAATAAATGCGGCCTGCATGCCGGGCAATACGCGGCTTACCCATCCTTTATAGATGTTACCGACCAGGCCGCGGCGGCCAGCACGTTCAATATACACTTCTTGCAGCACGCCGTTTTCGACAATCGCCACGCGTGTTTCGCGGGGTGTCACGTTAATAAGAATTTCTTGATTCACCGTATCCGTCCAATATTATCCTGAAACCTAATTCTACTGTGTCATAAAGCGCTGAAGGGCGCATTGCGGCGTTAAAATCGGGCTCAAAATGCTCATTTACTCCGTGTAAACTCCGCTTTTTCGCCCGATTTTGCCTTGCACTGCATCCCTTGATCGCTTTATGACGCAGTAGAACTAATCCATCCCGGCCTGATCCAGCACAGCAATACCAAACTCATTCAGCACCTGTGCTGTTTCATACAGGGGCAATCCCATTACACCGGAAAAACTCCCTTCAAGATGCGCAACAAATACCGCTGCCCGCCCCTGAATCGCATACCCTCCCGCCTTGCCAAGAGGTTCGCCCGTCATCCAGTAAGCGTCACGTTCCGCCGCCGTAGTCGCACGAAATGTCACGGTGCTCACGCTCAGGCGCATCGCTTCGCGCACGCCATCCACCACGGCGATAGCTGTCAACACCTGATGGCTGCGCCCCGATAATCGCTCCAGCATTTCCAGCCCATGCGCGCGGTCACGGGGCTTCCCCAGCACTTCACCTTCAAGCACTACCGCAGTATCTGCCCCCAGCGCTGGACAGGCTAACTGCGGATCACGCGCCGGGCAGGATGCCCAAGTGCCGTGAGTGCAGGGATGCACAGGAACTGCTGCCTGCCAGCCCGCCCATGCCTTCGCGCGCGCCAACCGCATCACATATGCATCAGATAATTCGTTAGCACACAACATTTCATCCACTTCAACCTGAAGGGTACGGTAACGAATCCCCAATTGATCGAGCAAATCACGGCGGCGTGGCGAAGTAGAGGCTAAATAGATTTGTGGTGCGTGCATAAACCTAAAAACAAGCCTCGATAGCCGAATAATATGCCATTTTTTCGCCCATTTTTTCCCGTAGAAACGACGCATGAGGCATTTGCAGGAGATTCCAATCGCCAGTTTCAGGTTAAAGCAGGAAGTTTCAGCTTTTAGAAGCCAAGATGCAAGCAGGAGAAGCCCGCAAAGTCAGTCAAATAACGGAATTTGTGAAAAAATCTCTTTTTTTGAACTTTTTTAAGCGGTGTCCTATACAAATTACTGGAAAAGGAGCGTTATTTATAGCAACATTAAGTACTGGGATGCTGGTGAACGGGAATACGGTCAGATGATTGCGTCGAACACTTCTCGGCGCCACCCACAAAGGCCGCGCCCTATCTTACAAGCACTTGAGTTAAATAGGGAATCATGAAAATTGGACTTTTATTTTCATATTTTAAGCCGCACGCACGCAGGGAGCGTTGAATTCATGAAAAAAACATTATTACACTCATTACGCGCGGCTACATTGTCTGGCGCCTTATTATGCCTGGGCGCGCCTGCCATGGCAGCCACTTTTCCGCTGAGCCCCAATAGCGATGTCGTCGGTGAACTGCGTATCATCATTGCCAAACATGAAGACACGCTCTCTGATCTCGCACGCCGCCACGACTTGGGCTATAACGAAATTGTAGACGCAAACCCTACGGTAGATCCCTGGCTACCGGGCGCGGGCACCCCTGTCGTATTACCTACCCAGTTTGTGCTGCCTAATGCCATCCGCCAAGGCATCGTGCTGAATATAGCCACCATGCGTCTGTTTTATTATCCCCCAACCAAACCGGGCGAGCAGGCCGTGGTCATCACCCATCCCATCGGTATCGGCAAAGAAGGGTGGTCTACCCCCCTTGGCACCACCCAGGTAATCGCCAAGCAAAAAGATCCCGCCTGGAACGTACCCGTCTCGATTCGGGAAGAACATGCCAAAAATGGCGATCCCTTACCTGCCATAGTCCCCCCCGGTCCCGATAACCCGTTGGGTCAGTTTGCCATGCGGCTGGGGCTGCCGAGTTATCTGATACACGGCACCAACAAGCCTTACGGTATCGGCATGCGTGTCAGTCATGGGTGTATACACCTTTATCCTGAGGATATTGCCACGTTGTTTAAGATTGTTCCCGTCGGCGTTGCAGTAAACATTATCAACAAGCCTTACACCGCCGGATGGCACAATAATATGCTTTATATAGAGGCTCATACACCACTCGAAGAAGATGTAAAGATATTGGATGGCAGCCTGACACCGGCCGTCAAAGAAGTGTTGCGTGTCACTAAAGCAGAAGATCGCGCCAACATTAACTGGAGCAGATTGATTCGCGTCGCTCACCGCCACCCGGGATTTCCTGTGCCCATCTCGATGAATGCGCCCTCGTTGAGCGACCTGTTTGCGGCATTGCCAGTCATTAATGAGGGGACAGACTCTGCTGTCATCGGCTCCCCCGTCACGCCGCTTGCCGCTTCTGCCGCGCAAACAGTGAGCGCCAGCATCGCCCCTATTGACGACGCGCTCCCACCGGCTACCGCGCCGCTGTCCGAACCGCTCACCGCCGCCGAGTCAGTACCGGCGCCTGCATCAACCAACTGGTATATTCAAGCAGGCACCTTTAAACGGAAAGATAATGCCCAGCGCCTCACTTTTCAGTTGCGTGAAATGGAACCCGCGATCACTGCACAATATGTCTCGAGCAGTTCAGGACACCGTGTTTTGGCCGGCCCCTTCAGCAGCCGCGATGAAGCACAGACCTCGCAAAATCGCATCCAGACCCAACTCGGCATCCAAACATTGATTAAGCCGGTGGCCGGGCGTCGCAGCGGCAGCAACTAACTCAAGGTACTGATTTGATATAAAGCCACACAACAAAAAACCCCGTCATGTAGCACATGCGGGGTTTTTATTGTCAGAAGCAAACAACTTTGGACGTATTCAGCATTTCCTGCAACACCTGCCAGGATAAAACCCATTGAACTATAAGCCTTCGCTTATTTTTGCATGGATTTCTTGAACATACGATCCAGCTTCTCGCTTAACTGGTCGACTTTGCGATTGGCATCATCTGCAGCCTGCTTGGCTTCGTCTGCCTTGCTTGATGCGCCAGCACCATCAGCCGCCTTACCCAAGGCTTGATCTGCCGCAGCATGTGCCGAGGTGGCTTTGCTGAGTGCCTGATCGGCTGTAGATTGCGCCGTGCCCGCTTTGGTCAAGGCTTCCTCTGCTTTGCTTTGTGCTGTGGTTGCAACGCCGTGCGCCTCTTCAGCGGCCGCCGCAGCCTTTTCCACATCACCACTGGTTGCGCAGGCAGCCAATGTTAATGACAACATAATAGGTATTAATTTGAGGGCGATAGTTGGCTTATGATTCATCTGTGTGTCTCCTTACAATTTTTTTTAGCATCAAAAACAGATTTAACTGGTTTCCTAAAAGACGGTGATGGACATCGTCTTTATAGGACTGCACGAATTTCCATGCGTAGCTAGCGTAATCTACATTTGAGAGTTTTTCCAGCGGTCAGGCGAAAAAAGCGCGTCGCCAAACGGCGACAAAAAATGCAGGTGCGGGTGTCTATTTTTCGCTTTCCGTGCGCGAAGATTCCAGTCAAAACCAGCTTGACGGCTATGACGAAAGGACTCACAGAATCACAATTTTGGTGCCAATATGAATCCAGCGCGCCAGTCTTTTTATTTCCTGGTTAGTTACCGCAACACATCCATCCGTCCAATTGTCGGCGTAATGAAAGTGCTGATCCTTATCTCCCAACCCATGAATACCAATGCTCCCCCCCAAAGGTGTATTCTGGGGAGGAATGCGCTGCTCAAGAGCGGCATCCAGCAGGTGATGGTAAGTAGCGCGATCAATAATGCGCTTGCGATAAGAACGATCCGCATGTTCCACGGTAGGAAAATCCAGCCCAAAGAAGAGCGAGAACCGGCTGCCGGGGTTAATCCATGCCACGTGAAAGGTGCCTAATGGGGTCTTGCGATCACCGTGCACACGGTCTTTGGACACCCCGCCGCGCCCGACTGCCACATAAGGCAGGTGCTCGGCAATTTTTCCTTTGTCGGTAAACACGGTAAGCGTTCGCTGCCGCGTATCCACCACTACCCACGGCTCAACTGCTTCAGCAAAGACTGCGTCCACCCCCATCACACATAAAAAGCCCAGCAACATCCCCCAGAAACAACTTAGTGGCATGCGGCCCTGCCCCGGTTTTTTTAGTGCATTATGCATTTTTAGAGATACCCCAAATACAAATCACCCACGATGGTAAGGATGTCCTTTTAAAATACTCCAGGCGCGATACAACTGTTCAGCAAGCACAATGCGCACCAATGGATGCGGCAAGGTGAGCGGGGATAACGACCACAACCCTTGGGCATGCGCCACGCAGGCGGGCACCAGCCCATCCGGCCCTCCCACTAATAATGCCACATCACATCCACCCTGCATCCAGCTTTCCATCTGTTGCGCCAATTCCGGGGTGTTCCATTGCCGACCCTGCACATCCAGCGCAATCGCGCGGCAACCCTTGGGAATGGCCGCCAGCATACGCTCACCTTCCTCGTGCATGGCCCGCTCAACACTGGCATTTTTGCCGCGTTTTCCCAGCCCGATTTCAACTAAATGCAACGCGCATTCCGGCGGCAAGCGTTTGGCGTATTCCTGATATCCCTGCGCCACCCAGGGCGGCATACGCTCCCCGACGGCGATCAAATAAATTTTCATGCCCAACCTTATGAAAACGGAACGCCTGTAGATGCTTTATATCATATTATCGGCCAATTCCCATCCATACAATAGAGTGCAATAGAGGAATCAGGTGGCGCAAAAAATCCTGTGATATAATCTTAAAAACGGTTAACCCGTGGGCCAACCAACACACGCAATCTGCGTCATTTTAAAGTGGAGACTTCACGTTAATGAATAATTACTGGAAAAAAAGCTGTATCCTGCTCACCCTCAGCGCGCTGGCGCTAGGACAAGTCGGCTGCGCAACCCCCACAACGGATGCATCACGCACACAAAAAGGCGCCGTCATGGGTGGCGTGGGTGGCGCTATCGTAGGCGGGCTGCTCGGTGGCAAAAAAGGGAATGCCGGCAAAGGCGCGCTGATTGGTGGTCTGCTGGGGGCTGCCACTGGCGGGGCCGTCGGCAATTATATGGATAAACAGGCACAGGAACTGGCGCAGGTGGCGCAGGTTGAGCGCGTGGAAGATGGCATTGTCGCCACCATGAAAGACAAAATCCTGTTTGACACCAACGAATCGACACTCAAGCCGGAATCAAAAGCCAGCTTGGGGAAGATCGCTGAAGTTTTGAAAAAATATGATAAAACCGAAGTCACTGTCGCCGGATATACAGACAACGTGGGCACCATGAGCCACAATCAGCAGCTCTCTGAAAGACGCGCCAATGCCGTGCGTCTGTTTTTATCAAACCAGGGTGTTGCTCCCAGCCGCATGACCGTGATGGGTTTTGGGCCGGACAATCCTGTAGCGCCAAATACAACTGCCGAGGGCCGTTCGCAAAATCGCCGCGTAGAACTGCACATCGCGCCCAATGAACAATTGCTCAAGGATTCACAGCAAGGCCAGGGATGATAATTGGAGATACTCATTAACCAGCACATCGCATGTACAGAAGATGTGCTGGTTAATGGCTTCAAGCGCTATTACTTGCTTCGCGCCACTTGCCTGGTGACGCCTGCATGCCTTCCCCAACATCCCAGAGCTTTTCAAGCTGATAAAAATCGCGGGTACGCGGCAACATGACATGCACCACTACATCGCTCAAGTCCACCAGCACCCACTCGCCTTCGCGCTCGCCTTCTACGCCTAACGGCCGCTCGCCGGCCTGCTTGGCTTTAGCGATTACATTTTCCGCTACGGATTTTACGTGACGGTCTGCGGTGCCAGTGGCAATCACCATAAAATCGGCGATGCTGGTAATGCCACGCACATCAAATACTTTGATATCGACCGCCTTCATATCTTCCAGCGCGGTTACTGCGAGATTTTTCAATTGTTCAGAATGCATTACTATAGTCTCAAATAAAGAGTTGTGCCGTTTATAACGAAACAGCACGACTCTGTGTGATTACCCTGAAGTCCGGGGAAATTCAGAAGGTACTACCGATATATCCCTTCTTTTTTAATAATATTCAACACCCCGTCCGGCACCCAGTAACGGGCACTTTTTTCTGCTTTCACAGCGTTGCGAATCCGCGATGCCGAGATATCCAACTGTGATACCGGCCGCAACAAAACACAACCTGCCGCCGCCTCACGCACCCGTGCGGGATCATACACTCCATGCTGCATTATCAATTCAGCCACTTCACCTTGTGTCGGCGGTAACCAGCCGGGCCGCGTCATCACTACAATATGTGCCAGGGCAATAATGTCACGCCAACGATGCCAGGTGTGCAGCGCCTGAAAGGAATCCATGCCCATCATCAGGCACAACGGTACGTCACCCAACTCTGCGCGCAACGATAACAGGGTGTCAACGGTATACGATGGCGCAGGGCGGTGCAACTCACGCTCATCAATACACAAGCCGGGTTCCCCATGAATCGCCGTCTGGAGCATGGCAAGGCGTTGCGCCCCGCTCGCCAGGGGCGCACTGCGGTGCGGTGAGACGTTGCAGGGCATCAGACGTACTTCGTCCAGCGCCAGATCCTCACGAATATCCAGCGCTGTACGCACATGGCCGATGTGAACAGGGTCAAACGTGCCACCAAAAATGCCGATCATGAGCCCAGGGATACCCCGCCAGCAACCTGAGCCCTACTTTCTGACATGCCCATCACCCAGCACGACAAACTTCTGGCTGGTAAGCCCTTCCAGACCCACCGGGCCACGCACGTGCAGTTTGTCATTGCTGATGCCGATTTCAGCCCCCAGACCATATTCAAAACCATCTGCCAGCCGTGTGGACGCATTCACCATCACTGAGCCCGAATCAACCTCGCGCAGAAAACGTCGCGCGCGCGTGAAGTCTTCAGTCACAATCGAATCGGTGTGTGCCGAACTGTAGGTTTGAATATGATCTATCGCTTCATCCAAACCCGCCACTACACGTATCGACAAAATGGGCGCGAGATATTCGGTCTTCCAGTCTTCTTCTGTGGCTGCAACGCACCCCGGCAAAATATCGCGGGTGCGCGAACAGCCGCGCAACTCTACACCTGCCGCTTGATACAATTGCGCCAACTCGGGCAGCACGCGCGCTGCAATGCCGTCTGCCACCAGCAGTGTTTCCATGGTGTTGCAGGTGCCATAACGCTGCGTCTTGGCGTTGTAGGCAACCTTGATGGCCTTATTTAAATCCGCCTTGTCATCAATGTATACATGGCAAATGCCGTCCAGGTGTTTAATCACTGGCACCAGCGCTTCTCTGCTGACACGTTCAATCAAACTCTTGCCACCGCGCGGCACGATCACATCCACATATTCGCGCATACGGATCAACTCACCCACCGCCACGCGGTCGGTGGTTTCCACCACCTGCACTGCATCGGCGGGCAGTCCCGCATTGCTCAGACCCATCTGGATGCACGCAGCAATCGCTTTGTTGGAATGAATCGCTTCAGAACCGCCGCGCAAAATTGCCGCATTGCCTGACTTCAAACACAACCCCGCCGAGTCCGCAGTAACATTGGGACGCGACTCATAAATAATGCCAATCACTCCCAGCGGCACGCGCATATGCCCCACCTGAATGCCAGACGGCTGGTATTTCAAGCCGGTGATTTCACCCACTGGATCCGCCAATGCAGCAATCTGACGCAAACCTTCGGCCATCAGCGCGATACGTGGCTCGCTGAGCATCAAACGATCCAGCATTGCCGCGTCCAGACCATTATCCTTGCCCACCTGTAAATCTTTGGCGTTGGCGCTGACCAATGCTGGCGCCTGTTCCTCTAATGCCGCCGCTATAGCACGCAACGCAGCATTTTTGGCGCCTGTGTCAGTACGACTCAATTGACGCGCAGCCGCCTTGGCGCGCCGCCCCACGTCCAGCATATAATCTTGCAGCATGGAATCTTTGCTCGTTGTCATAAATTCATTGGCCTCGCTTTTGATGTGACTAGCCCGCCCGCGCAGTAAAACACAAATCCACACTCTACCTTCTGCATCAAGACCTTGTAGAATAGCACATTATCACTCTTAAAACGGCAGTACAAGCGCTGAGCACCCTATACAACACCATGTATATTAAATATATTTATAATTTTTATGGGGCGTCGTGACAACTCCCCCAAAGAGTAAGGCGCAGCCTGCCTGGAAAAACTTCTCCCAGTCGATAAGCCAGTTACTTTTCGGCCCCAATACCGCCTGGACAGCCCTTGTTTTGTCTCTATGCGCAACATTCTGGGCATGGCATGTAACGCGTGAAGCCGCAGAAGAAAAGGCGCGTATGCTTTTTGAGTTTCGCGCGCAGGAAACCCAAAACATTATTCTCAAACGATTGCAAGATTATGAATTTGTATTACGCGGCGCTGCCGGATTGTTTGCTGCATCGACTCAAGTCGACCGCAAAGAATGGCAGGCCTATATAACCAGCCTGAAAATTCACGTGCATTATCCCGGCATTCAAGGCATAGGATTTACGCCATGGATCGCTGCGCAAAACAAAGCCGCGCATTTGCTACGCGTTCGTGACGAGGGCTTCCCTGACTACGCTATTCAGCCTGCTGGCAACCGTGAATACTATACACCAATCATGTATCTTGAACCTTTTACCGACCGTAATTTGCGCACCTTTGGCTATGACATGTTTTCTGAACCGGTGCGTCGTGATGCCATGGAGCGCGCCCGCGATAACGACACCCCTGTTCTCTCCGGCAAAGTATTGCTGGTGCAGGAGACTGACACCGATGTACAGGCGGGCACACTGCTGTTTTTGCCAGCATACAAGAACGGTATGCCTCACGGCACTATTGCGGAACGCCGCACCGCCCTGATGGGCTTTATTTACAGTCCATTTCGCATGAATAACCTCATGAGTGGCATTCTCGGCCGCGCAAAAGCCGACATCAAAACAGATATAGATGTGGAAATTTTTGATGGGACACAAATCTCACCGCGTACCTTACTCTACGACGATGACGCAACACTGCACACAACAGAGGCTAACCACACGCCGCTGTTTACGCATGTAACGAAAATCAACACCCAGGGAGGTGTCTGGACCCTCTACTTCTCCAGCCGCCCCCCGTTTGAGTCAATGGTCGGTACGCAAAAGCCACTGATGATCCTGATTGTCGGGTTACTCTTAAGCGGATTGCTATTTGGCCTCATCACCGTGCGCAGAAAAGCTGAAGAGGATTTGCGTCGCTTTAATGATGTGCTGGAACAACGCATTGAGGAACGTACGCATCAACTTGAAGCAGCCAACAAGGAACTCGAATCGTTTTCATATTCGGTCGCCCACGATTTGCGGGCACCGTTGCGCGCCTTGAGTGGTTTTAGCCAAATTCTTACCGAAGACTACGCGGACACGCTTGACGCTAACGCCATTGACTATCTAAACCGAATTCACGTTGCCGGTGAGCGTATGAGCCAATTAATTGAGGATCTTCTGACGCTTTCACGCACTGCACGCACTGCACTTAATATTGAGACTTTCAGCTTAAGCGACATGGTTAAAAAAATCCAGGTCAATCTGCAACAGTGTGAGTCCACGCGCGCCATGGCCATCACCACGCGTGCCCACCTCATGGCTCAAGGTGATCGGAGGCTGCTGGAGATCGCCCTGGAAAATCTGCTGATAAATGCATGGAAATTTACACTCAAAAATCCTTACCCCACCATTGAGTTTTGAGCAATTGGGCAGGCCGGGGAAACGGTCTATTTTATACGTGATAACGGCGTGGGCTTTGACATGAAGCAGATCAACAAATTATTTAAACCGTTTGAGCGTCTCCACCCCAGTAGCACGTTTGCAGGCACTGGCATTGGTCTCAGCATCGTCTCCCGGGTGGTCGAACGCCACGGTGGACGAATATGGGCAGAAGGCGAAGCAGGCAAAGGCGCGACATTTTATTTTACGCTGCCGGAAAACCGTTAATGTGTTCGGTCTACCGAACCAGCGCTTTTGATTCACCAGAAAAACGCGCTCCTGCCATCGAGAGTATCAGTCGCAGCATTTCATCCCAGGCATTCCCTGGCACCACACCCTTGATGATGCGATCTATCTGCCCGGCGTGACGCAGCATGGCTTGCCATTGTGTTAGCGTGTTACGCTTCAGGCCGCTTTTGACCAGTGGTTTGCGCGCATCCCACACGCGATGAGCGGCCATCACCTGATCCGCAGCAGTACCTGTCTGTATGTCATAAGCCATTTGCGCAAGGCTGCGAATTTCTCGCGCCAGCGCCCACAGCACCAGCACGGGCTCGACACCTTCGCTACGCAGACCATGCAGCATGCGCGCAGTCCGCTCGGCATCACCCGCCAGCGCACTGTCCACCAGACCAAAGACATCAAATCGTGCGCTATCCACGACGGCTTCAGCAATCACATGGGCGTTAATTTGCCCAGCGCCATGCAGCAAAAACAGCTTTTCAATCTCTTGCGCGGCAGCGAGCAAATTACCTTCCACGCGCTCTGCCAGCAGCGCTGCGGCTTCGGCATCAGGCTGCATGCCCCTGGCACGCATCCGCTGAATAATCCAGGCAGGCAGTTGCCGTACTTCGATAGGCCACACCTGCACCACCACACCCACCTTGTCCAGCGCGCCCACCCACTTGCTGGACATCACCGCTTTATCGAGCTTGCCGGTGATCACCAGCAACACCGCATCATCTGCCGGACGTTGCGCATATTCCACTAACGCTTTACTGCCTGCATCGCCCGCCTTGCCACTCGGTAGGCGCAACTCGATAATGCGGCGCTCGCTGAACAGTGACAAACTATTAGCCGCCGCATGTAACTCACCCCAGTCGAAGCCGGTTTCGACGTACATCACTTCACGCCCGCCGTATCCCAACTCGCGGGCGCGGGCGCGAATCGCGTCGCACGCCTCACCCACTTGCAACGGCTCGTCGCCACTCACCAGATAAATCGGCGCCATGCCCCCGTGGTGACTGTTGGCGAAGTGACTTTTGAGTTGATCCGGTTTAAGTTTCATGCGTCACTTGCCTATTGCGCCCAGACGCCGCACCACACCTTGCACCACATCGCGGCGCAGATCGCGGTACAGCAATTCTTCCTCTGACCCTTTGGCGAGCACTTGCGCCTGGTTAAATGACACGGCGCGCAGCCGCTCTACCGTCTGCGCGGGCAGAATTTCCTTGCCTTCGTGATCGGCCACCGTAAACGTCACCGCATAACGCAGTTCATATTCCTGTGCCGACCCCGTACCACCCACTGATAACACCCGGCGATCTTTTTCTTCGCCTGTCACAGTGAGTACCGCGCGGCTGTCTTCGCGCTTGTCCACCAGCACTACACCCGCATCACGCACACCCCGACGCAAATCGGCCAATAACGCCACACTGGCGCCATCGCCTGCAACGTAAGTGGCCGGTAGCGACACCACCACCCCAGCACTGCCACGCAAGCGGAAGCCACAACTGTTGAGGGTCAGCAAAACACATCCCAACACCAGCCACGTGAGCAAAAAATGCTTATTCATCAGCCTCAAATACCCCTTTCCATGCTACAATCCAAGGGTTTTATCCCGCCTTGCCCCACCCGCAACAATACTTGACTAAATTAGTCGGATTCACTAAAATAATATCCGAGTATTTTACTATGGTATTGCAGCGTCCAAGCAAAAACCCTGATCTTATTGTAATATAGATTGCTTTGCCTGATGTTTGCAAATGAACGCCCTGTAACTCCCGGCGCTAAAATATTAACTATTTGATTTTAAAATATTTCAGAGGCCGCCCATGAAACATGGAGAACAGCGATGAGTTCAACGCTAGACGCGTTAATCAACCGACCCTATGAATACGGCTTTGTCACGGACATTGAGTCCGACGCCCTCCCCAAGGGCTTGAACGAAGACGTTATACGGTTGATTTCAAAGAAGAAAAATGAACCGGACTGGCTGCTGGAGTTCCGCTTGGCCGCTTATCGCCACTGGCTCACCCTCACCCCGCCGGAATGGGCAAATATCACACATCCGCAAGTTGACTTTCAGGACATGGTCTACTACTCCGCCCCCAAGCCGAGAAAAAAGCTGGCGAGCATGGATGAAGTGGATCCTGAATTATTACGCACCTTCGAAAAACTTGGCGTACCGATGTCGGAGCGCAAGGCGCTGGCGAATGTGGCAGTAGATGTTATTTTCGACAGCGTGTCAGTGGCGACCACCTACAAAGACAAGCTGGCGGAAGTCGGTGTGATTTTTTGCTCGTTTTCTGAGGCGGTGAAAGAACATCCCGAGTTGATCAAAAAATATTTGGGCAGCGTGGTACCCACGGCTGATAATTTTTACGCGGCGCTCAATTCAGCAGTATTCACCGACGGTTCGTTTTGCTATATCCCCAAAGGCTGCCGTTGCCCGATGGACTTGAGCACCTATTTCCGCATCAACAATGGCGAGTCCGGGCAGTTTGAACGCACGCTTATTGTCGCCGAAGAAGGCAGCTATGTGAGCTATCTGGAAGGCTGCACTGCGCCACGCTTTGATACCAACCAGTTACACGCGGCGGTGGTAGAACTGGTGGCAATGGACAACGCCGAAATCAAATACTCCACAGTACAAAACTGGTATGCCGGCGATGAAAACGGCATAGGTGGTATTTACAATTTTGTCACCAAGCGCGGCTTGTGCAAAGGCGTCAATTCCAAAATTTCCTGGACGCAAGTAGAAACCGGCTCGGCGATTACCTGGAAATATCCAAGCTGCGTGCTGATTGGCGACAACTCCATTGGCGAATTTTATTCGGTGGCGCTCACCAATCACCATCAACAGGCCGATACCGGCACCAAGATGATCCACATCGGCAAAAACACCCGCAGCCGCATTGTCAGCAAAGGCATTTCGGCGGGGCAATCCAACAACAGTTATCGTGGCCTGGTAAAAGTCAGCGCCAAAGCCGAAGGCGCACGCAATTATTCGCAGTGCGATTCGATGTTGATTGGCGCGACGTGCGGCGCCAATACCTTTCCGTATATCGAAGTACACAATAACAGCGCCAAGGTAGAGCACGAAGCCTCCACCTCACGCATCGGCGAAGACCAGATGTTTTATTTTGCCAGCCGGGGCATCGGCGCAGAAGAAGCGGTGTCGATGATCATCAACGGCTTTTGCAAAGAAGTGTTCAATCACTTGCCGATGGAGTTCGCTGTTGAGGCAACGCAATTGCTAGGGCTTAAATTAGAAGGAAGTGTCGGGTGATCAGCAGTAGCAGTAAAATAATTCTGGAAGTGCGTAACCTTTCGGCCTCCGTGGCAGGCGTAGGAATACTCAAGGGCATCAACCTGACGGTGCGCGCCGGTGAAGTGCATGCCATCATGGGGCCGAACGGTTCGGGCAAGAGTACCTTTTCCAAAGTGCTGGCGGGACATCCCAGTTATACCGTGACGGGCGGTGAAGTGATATTTCAGGGCAAAAACTTGCTGGAACTGCCACCGGAAGAACGCGCCCATGCCGGGGTGTTTCTGGCGTTTCAATACCCTATTGAAATTCCCGGCGTGAGCAACAGCGCCTTTTTGCGCCTGGCATATAACACCCTGCAAGCACGGCGTGGTGGTGAAGATCTTGACCCGCTGGAATTCAACGATTACATCCGCGAGAAATCCAGGATCGTGGAAATGGATCCGAGTTTTCTCGACCGCAACGTCAACGAAGGTTTTTCCGGCGGCGAGAAAAAGCGCAATGAGATTTTGCAGATGGCGGTGCTCGACCCCACACTGGCGATACTCGACGAAACCGATTCGGGCCTGGATATTGACGCACTGCGCATTGTTGCCAGCGGCGTGAACAAGCTCATGACGCCCAATAATGCCGTGATCATGGTTACGCATTATCAGCGCCTGCTCAATTACATCACCCCCGATTTTGTGCATGTGATGCGCGGTGGACAGATCATTAAAACCGGCGGCAAGGAACTGGCGCTGGAACTAGAAACGCGCGGCTACGACTGGGTGCATGCATGAGCGCGGCCATTGTTGCCAGCAAATCCATCGCTAACCATGACGCTTACCTGGCGGGATTGCTGCCGAACACGACCACACCCCATGAATGGATAAATACGCTACGCGCCGACGCGGCACGGCGGGTACGCGCACTGCCCTTCCCCACTACACGTGACGAGGAATGGCGTTTCAGTGATTTTTCATTAATGTGCAAAACAGCGTTTGCGCCTGCCGTTGCCGCACCTGCATTGACGCTCACCGATATTGCGCCGTTTCTGTTGCCTGAGGCGGTTAACAGCCGATTAGTATTTGTAAACGGCATGTATGCGGCGCATTTATCATCGGCTGTGTTACCTGCGGGCGTGTTGGCAACCCACTTTACGTCAAAGCCAACCAACGAAACGCTCCGCACACAGCTTGCCCGGCACGCCACCTTCCAGCATGAGGCTTTCGTCGCGCTTAATACCAGCCACCTGCACGAGGGAGCGCTGATCGTGCTCAGCAAAAACACTGCCTGCGCAACGCCCCTGCATCTGCTGTTTATCAGCACCGCGAATACAATACCAGTAGCATCGCATCCACGCTGTTTGGTCGTGGCTGAATCCGGCAGTGCGTGTACCCTCATCGAAGATTACGTGTGCCTGCCCACAGTGAACACATCACCCACGTATTTCACCAATGCCGTCACAGAGATTGTTATCGCAGATGACGCCACTGTGCGGCATACACGCTTGCAGCGCGAATCTCTCGCGGCTTTTCATGTGGGCTATGCCGCAGTACACCTGGGGCGCAACAGTTGCTACGACTCAAATAGCATTACTTTTGGCGCACGTTTGTCACGCTATAATTTATACATCACCCAAAGCGCCGAAGGTGCAAACTGCACATTAAACGGATTGGCGTTAATCTCAGGCCGGCAAGTAGCCGACACACACACCGTAATGGATCATACCCGGCCCAACGGCAACAGCGCACAACTGCACAAGTGCATTGTCGACAGTGGCGCGCACGCAATATTCAACGGAAAAATATTTGTGCGCAAAGACGCACAACACACCAACTCTACGCAAAGCAGCCGCAACCTGCTGCTGTCAAATAAGGGGCGCATCGACACCAAGCCGCAGCTTGAAATCTTTGCCGATGACGTGAAATGCGCGCATGGCGCGACCGTCAGCCAACTTGAAACTGAAGAAATGTTTTATTTAAACAGCCGGGGCCTGAATGCCAACACCGCGCGTAACCTGCTGATCTACGCGTTTGCTGAAGAAATTATTGACAAGGTGCCAATAGCCTCGCTCAAACAACACTTGAGCCAGGCAGTATCCAGCCAGATGGGAGAGATTGTATGAATGTCCGCGCTAAAAACCAGCCGCAACTTTCAAGCACCCCTAACCATGCAAACGCCACCAGCGCATTTTCTGCGTCGAATATCGAACGCATACGCGCAGATTTTCCGATCCTGCAGCGCAGCATTCATGGCAAGCCACTGGTGTATCTGGACAATGCGGCGAGCAGCCAGATGCCACAACAGGTGATTGACCGTCTGGCACATTACCAGACGCACGAACATGCCAATATACATCGCGGTGTGCATACCTTGAGCCAGAACGCCACCACGGAATACGAGAATGCACGCCTCAAGGTGATGAATTTTATTGGCGCCAAGGAATCACGCGAAATTATCTTTACGCACGGCACCACCGAAGGCATTAATCTGGTGATGCATGGCTATGGCCGACGCTTTATTGGTGAAGGTGATGAAATCATCATCTCTGCCATGGAACACCATTCCAACATTGTGCCCTGGCAAATGTTGTGCGAAGAAAAAAAAGCCCGGTTGCGTATTATTCCCATGAATGATGCTGGCGAACTGTTGCTTGATGAGTATGCCAAACTATTTAATAAAAACACCAAATTTGTGGCATTAACCCATGTATCCAATGCACTGGGCACTATCAATCCCGTGCGCGAGATGATCGCCACCGCGCATCAGTATGGCGCGCCGGTATTACTCGATGGCGCGCAGGCGGCGCCCCACATGGCCGTCAACGTACAGGATCTGGATTGTGATTTTTATGTTTTTTCCAGCCACAAAATGTGCGGCCCCACCGGGGTAGGCATTTTGTACGGCAAAGCCGCGTTGCTGGAAAAAATGCAACCCTATCAGGGCGGCGGTGACATGATTCTGAACGTTACTTTTGAACGCACTACCTATAATGATATACCGCACAAATTCGAAGCCGGCACGCCAGCGATTGCTGCGGGCATTGGTCTAGGCGCAGCAATTGATTACATCACCGCGATTGGGCTGGAAAACATTGCGGCACATGAACAGGCGTTACTGGAATATGCGAGTGAAGCTGCACGCAGTATTCCGGGCTTGAAAATTATCGGTACGGCACAACATAAGGCAGCAGTGCTGTCATTCATTCTGGACGACATACATCCGCATGATATTGGCACTCTCCTTGATCAGGAAGGGATCGCAGTGCGTGCCGGGCACCATTGCGCACAACCAGTGATGCAGCGTTTTGGCATACCTGCTACGGCGCGGGCATCGTTCGCCTTCTATAATACCTTTGAAGAGGTGGATGCGCTGATTGCGGGAATCCATACCGTGAAAAAGGTATTCGCATGATGAACAACCCCCGTGCTCTCTATCAGGAGGTGATTCTTGACCACAACAAAAAGCCGCGCAATTTTGGCGTACTGGAAAATGCCAATCGCCATGCCGAAGGCCATAATCCCGTGTGCGGTGATCACATCACCCTGCATGTAAAGATTGATGGTGGGCACATTAGCGGCATAAGTTTTGAAGGACAAAGTTGCGCAATCTGCAAGGCATCGGCGTCGATGATGACGGGGCAAGTTAAAGGTAAAACCGTGGTCGAGGCAGAAACCCTGATACAGGAATTCCGCGAAATGGCCACCGGCAAGCTCGATGTAAATGCGCAACCACACCACCTGGGACGCCTGACCGTATTCGCTGGTGTGAGCGAACTGCCATCCCGCGTAAAATGCGCCATTCTGCCGTGGCATACCTTGCACGCTGCATTTAAGGATATGGGCAGCACATCCACGGAAAAAGATTTTTAGAGGATGCATTTAAAAGTAACATTCAGGTCGCTATGCCAAAAATTGCTGAAATTGAAAAAACACCCAACCCCAATGCCATGCGCTTTGTGCTCAAGGAAGCGCTGACCTGGGGCATCGCACGTTCGTTTGACAACGCCGAACAGGCCGCAAACGATCCGCTCGCTGCTGCGCTATTTGCCATACCGCACGTCACAAACGTATTTTATGTAGATCGCTGGCTGACCGTGACGCAGGATGGCCAGGGCTACTGGGATAAATTACTGATGGATCTCGCGCCACCGATCCGCGCCGCCGAACCCGCACCCCAGGTGGCAAAAGATGCCGAAGAAGCCCGTGCTTTTCAAACGCGCGTTGCGCCAGAAGATGTGCAACGCCTCGAAAACATCAACAACCTGCTGGATCAACAAATCCGCCCCGCACTGTTTGCCGATGGCGGAGGGCTGGAAGTGCTGGAACTACTGGAGAACCGGCTCACCATACGTTATCAAGGCGCCTGCGGCACCTGCCCCAGCTCACTGGCGGGCACGCTCGGCGCGATTGAAAATGTGTTGCGCAGGATTGAACCGGATCTTGAAGTGATTGCGGTATAGGTTGTTACATGGCTGATTGGATTACTGTAGCCAGCGCCGATGAAATCACGCCCGGCATCCCCAAGGTCATCGATGTCGATGGCACGTTAATCGCTGTATTCAACATTGATGGCGAATATTATGCGATTGAAGATGTATGCACTCACGACGGCGGGCTACTCACCGGCGGCAAGATCGAGTGTGATGTAATTATCTGCCCACGCCACGGCGCGCGCTTCTGCATTAAAACTGGCGCGGCGTTATCGGCGCCCGCTTACGAAGCCACCACCACTTTTCCGGTGCGCGTACAGGGCGCGCAGATACAGGTGCAAGATACCCGATGGGATTGATCCCAGCCATTCCCGGCGCCAAGCTGGAGCCTGTTTATAAATAAGCATTATGTGTCTTCGTGAGGCACGGAGGCAAAAATGACTGCATGGAAGAATATTAAAAATTCAGAAGTCGCTGCGATCTTCGACACCTACCCAACAGAGATAAAACCGAAGCTAATGTTTCTTCGTCAACTGATATTCGATGTAGCGTCCCGAATAGACGGTGTGGGTGAATTAGAGGAAACTCTGAAATGGGGGCAACCAAGCTATCTCACGACGCAGACCAAAAGCGGGAGTCTAGTCAGAATCGATCAGATAAAAACTCAAGAAGGAAAGTACGCAATGTATTTTCACTGCCAAACGACACTGGTTGACACCTTCAAGGAAATGTATCGCAGTCAGTTCGATTTCGGTGGAAACAGAAGCATCATCTTCAGTATAAAAGACCAGGTGTCTGTAGATGAATTGAGCCATTGTATTTCAATGGCACTCACATACCATCTGAACAAAAGGCAAAACAGGCGCTCGCATGGAAATTGAGCCGATAACCGTAGACTTTCCGCTCCGTGGAGAGTGGGTGGCTGGCACTACTCCTGCGGAACGGATACCGAGTCACGGTACAGATGCGCTGGGTCAGCGATACGCTTATGACTTCCTACGCATAGAAAAAGAACGAAAAGGTTTCAAGTTTTTCCGCGCTTCGATGCTGCGTTACTTTCTTTTTGGTGTGCAGCTGGACAACTGCTATGGATGGTCAGAGCCGATTCATGCGCCCTTTGCTGGAACGGTCATCGCTGCAAAAGACGGATGGCGCGAGAGGAAAAGAGTGCATCCCCTGCGAGACCTTGCCATAGCGGTTAAGAATGGTGTTTTGTTTGATCCGAAAAAAATCAGTGATCTTAGGTCAGTGTCCGGAAACTACATCATCCTCAAAATGCCGGGCAAGGAAATATACGCATTTTTTGCCCACGCCCGCACTGACTCAATACAAGTGCATGAAGGTGATGAAGTACGCCTTGGGCAGCATCTCGCGGATGTCGGGCACTCCGGTAACTCCACGGCGCCCCATCTTCATTTTCACCTCATGGACAGGGCGAACATTCTTGAGGCGCAAGGGATACCGTGTCGTTTCAGCGAATACGAAGCGCTTCATGATAACGTATGGAGTAAAGTCACTGACGGAATTCCTGGCATGGGAGAATTTATCAGATATGCCACATAACACGTCGCTCCCCAATATTGTTCGGTTTAGCCGTTCGTGGTGAGCCCTTCGATAAACTCAGGAGAGCCCTGTCGAACCACCCGCCCCGCATGCTGAGCCCTTCGACAGGCTCAGGGCGAACGAGGGATGTATAAGCGGACGGTATTGCGTCGCTCCCACCGAGTGCGCAAAAATGACACACGACTAACTCGCTGCCAAGGCTCTTAACACGCCTATCGCAAATAAATATAGTGCATGCAACATTGACTCACAGGGTCTTACGCTACTTGCGCAGGGATGTGATTGCGGCTATGGGTAATGAGATTGTTTTCGTTAACATAGACAAGCACGGGCTTGAATGACGCCAGCTCGTGCTGATTGAGAATTGCATAAGTACAAATAATCAGACGATCGCCCGGATGAGCTTTGTGGGCCGCCGCGCCGTTTACAGAAATAATGCCTGACCCGGCCTCAGCCTGGATGGCATAGGTGGTGAAACGCTCACCATTGGTAATATTATAAATATGAATCTGTTCGTATTCATGAATACCCGCCGCCGTCAGCAAGATGCTGTCGATGGCGCATGACCCCTCGTACTCCAGCTCGGAATGGGTAACGCGTACGCGGTGTAATTTTGATTTGAGAAACGTGTACTGCATTTAAGGCTCCTGCTCGGTCAGGCTGGATATTACCCGTTGACCCGTGCTGCTTACGTGAAATAAGACCTCACCCGCGCCCTCAAGTTCAGATAATACCATACTGGCAACCTGCCATACCAACTTTAATACCGGCGCAATATACCATAAAAATCATACATATACAACAAAAAAATCCCGCCACCCCGCCCCTATTGCCGCTGACAGGGATTGCCTAATAAATCTATGTTTGGTATAAGTATCCGTTTGGATAGCCAGTTAGTTACGCAGGAAATAACCATGTCCGCACCTAAAAGCAAAGCACCATCACGCACCACTGACGAGTTTCGTGGTTTCACGCCCTATAAAGAGAAAAAGGGCGAGGAGTACATGAACGAAAAGCAGGTTCAGCATTTCCGCGATATCCTTGGCGCGTGGAAGCGCGAACTCATGGAAGAAGTGGATCGCACCATGCATTATATGCAGGACGAAGCCGCCAACTTTCCCGACCCGAATGACCGCGCCACACAAGAGTCAGATTTTACGATGGAACTGCGCGCCCGCGACCGCGAGCGTCGGCTGATCAGAAAAATCGAGGAATCACTGCAAAAACTCGACAATGCCGAATACGGTTATTGCGATGCGTGCGGCGTGGAGATTGGCATCCGTCGCCTGGAGGCGCGCCCCACCGCAACCTTGTGCATAGATTGCAAGACGCTGGATGAAATCCGCGAAAGACAGATGGGCGGCTAAGCTAAAGTCACTGTGCCATAAACCGATCAGAATCTTGTCATTCCGAACGAAGCGAGAAATCTTAAGCAGGATTCCTCACTTCGTCCGGAATGACAGCGCAAACAAAAAAGCCGACTTGCGTCGGCTTTTTTGTTTGGCCAGAGTCATAATTCGTTAACAACTGTCGTGGTGTTCTTCATGAACCCGCAGGCGATTGGCCTGCACAAATCCTAAAATGTAAGCAAACGCTTCCGGATTGCTTGTCTCAAGCGATTTATCAACCACCAGGCATTTTTCGCCGTTAATGACCCGCGGCTGCACGCTTTCGTCATAATGCAGCCGATGGTCAGGGCCGAAATTGGCGAGCGTTGTTGAGATGCGTTCTATCCAGTCACTGGGGCGAAATTTGCGTCCGTCTTCGACGACGCTTTCAATTACTAATCTACACACCTGCTTTGACATTTTATTTCCGTAATTAACCACTAGCTATACACGAATATGCAGCACAATCCTTGCCATCCCCCTTGCCAAGCTTAGAAGGCACTGAAATAATCAAGGGCATTATACAATGAACCATGATCTGTCGTCGCCTATACCTGCAGGGGTGCTTGTGAAGATAGCGGCTGCGCTTCCCAGATATTTACCCGTACCTTGGTCATTTGCATAAATATATTAACGGTCAGGCTTTTTACTTGTGGGAGTTTAACCGCTATGAAATTTAAAAGTTGTGACGGATTAGACCTTTTTCACATACTATCGTTGTAGTGTGAAACAAAAATCCAGAGCGTCCGGCTCGGCCATTACAGTACATCATTGCACCGTTATTGACCCAAAATAGGGCGATTGAACCCATGCCAGAGAAACTATGGAGTAAAAATGACCACGACTATTGATTCCATATTGCATGAGCACCGTTTGTTTGTACCGCCCCAGGCGTTTGCGGCTGCCGCACGCATCAAGTCGCGCGCTGAATTGGCGGCGCTGCAACATCAGGCCGACCAGGATCATGAAGCTTTCTGGGCAGGTCTGGCGCAGCAGGAAATCACCTGGCAGCGCCCCTTCCAGAGCATATTGGACAGCTCGCGTGCGCCGCACTACGCTTGGTTTAAGGATGGTCTGCTGAATGTTTCTTACAATTGTCTGGATCGCCATTTGCCGGAGCGCGGCGAGAAAACCGCCATTGTCTTTGAAGGTGAACAGGGTGACGTCCAGCGCCTGACGTATGCTGAGCTACACAGGGAAGTCTGCCGCTTCGCCAATACCCTGAAAAGATTGGGGATAACTTCCGGTGACCGGGTGGTGATCTATCTGCCGATGATCCCCGAAGCAGTGATCGCCATGCAGGCCTGCGCTCGCATTGGCGCGATTCATTCGGTGGTGTTTGGCGGCTTTTCGGCGGATTCGCTACGCGACCGCATTGAGGACGCGGGCGCAAGAATGCTGATTACCGCAGACGGCGGCCACCGGGGCGGCAAGATTGTGGAACTGAAAGCGGCTGCCGACAAGGCGCTGGCCAAGGGTTGCCCGAGTATTGAAAGCGTACTGGTCTATCGGCGTACCGGCCATGAAATCGCCATGCAGGACGGGCGCGATGTTTGGTGGCACGAGGCCATTGCCAAGGCGACAGCGCAATGCCCTCCCGAATGGGTGGGTAGCGAACACCCACTGTTTTTGCTGTATACCTCCGGCTCTACCGGCAAGCCCAAGGGCATTCAGCATTCCAGTGGCGGCTATTTGCTGGGCGCCATTACCACCATGAAGTGGGTGTTTGACATCCGCGATGACGACCTGTTCTGGTGTACCGCCGATGTCGGCTGGATCACCGGACATACCTATGTCGCCTACGGCCCCCTGGCGGTGGGCGCAACGCTGCTGATGTACGAAGGTGCGCCCACCGTGCCCGACGCAGGGCGCTTCTGGGACATTTGCGCGCGGCACAAGGTGAGCATTTTCTACACCGCGCCCACGGCGATCCGCGCCCTGATGAAGTTGGGCGATGCGTTTCCTACCGCTCATGACTTGTCGAGCCTGCGCCTGCTGGGTACGGTCGGCGAGCCGATCAATCCCGAGGCTTGGATGTGGTATCACCGCGTCATCGGTCATGAACGCTGCCCGATTGTTGATACCTGGTGGCAGACCGAGACCGGCTGCCACATGCTCGCGCCCATCCCGGGTGCGGTGGCGACCAAGCCCGGCTCCTGCACCCTGCCGCTGCCGGGCATTGTGGCCGACGTGGTGGACGAGCAGGGCAATAGCATTACGATGCCCGACCAGGGCGGCCATCTGGTGATTAAAAAGCCCTGGCCGTCAATGTTGCGCACCATCTGGGGCGACGATGCGCGTTACGTCAGCACTTATTGGGGCAAGTTTGATGGCAAATATTATCTGGCGGGCGACAGCGCGCGGCGCGATGCGGACGGCTATTTCTGGATTATGGGGCGCGCCGACGATGTGATTAAAGTATCCGGCCACCGTCTCGGCACCATGGAGATAGAATCGGCGCTGGTGGCTCACCCCCGGGTCGCTGAGGCCGCCGTGGTGGGTCGCCCCCATGACATCAAGGGCGAGGCGATCTTCGCCTACGTGGTGCTCAGAGGGTCGCGCCCGGTGGGCGGTGTTGACGAGGCATTAACCCGCGAGTTGCGCGACTGGGTGGGGGAACAGATCGGCGCCATTGCCAAACCCGACGACATCCGCTACGCGGATAACCTGCCCAAGACCCGCTCCGGTAAAATCATGCGCCGTTTGCTGCGCACTCTCGCCAGCGGCCAAGCCATCACGCAGGATACGTCTACACTGGAAAATGAAGGGATTTTGCTGCAATTGCAGGGCAAGGCGTAGATTTAAAAAGTCACGCCGCGCCCCGCCGCAATTTTTCCGGCGTGGGGCGTGATTTTTTCAAGGCGAACATGATCTGACTGTGGGTGTCGGCGGCCAGGGTGCGGCGGCCGCTGGTGGCGGTGGGTAACGGGGTGCAGAAGGTGAGCTTCACTGGCATGGCCGGTTCACCGGCGACACGCCACAGATGTTGAAACAACGTCACACCGCCTGCATAAGGCGCAGCCGGATTTACGCCCGCTGCATGAGGGTATGCGAGCGCCACGGCCTGCACCATCGAATGGGTTTGGATAGCGGCCTGATACAGGCGCGAATGAAAGGCGCGTACGGTCTCACCGCTGGTGGAGGTACCTTCGGGAAACAACACGATACTTTTGTTATCTGCCAACGTGCGCGCCATGTGTTCGGCTACATCTGCCGCTGCGTGTTCACCGCGCCGGATAAACACCGTGCCAGCGTGCTTCGCCATGCTCCCCACTAACGGCCAGTGCTTTATTTCATACTTGGAGACACATACTGCGTCAAGTGTGGAGAGTAGACAGGGAATATCCAGCCACGAGATATGGTTGGCAACAAACAGTGTAGGTTGGGTGCTGCACTCACCTTCGCTGCTGATTTGCAAATGGAGAATACGGCAGGTTTTGCGCGCCCACCATTGCACCAATATGCGTTGGTGGCGGCGGTAGCCCATCTTGTTGAGCGGGAGCATCACACCGTAGGTGACGGCCACTCCCATCAAGACATGCCACATCAAGCGCAGTATTCGAAAGAATCGCCGCAACGGGAATGTTCGCATGCCTCTTCCTTCCTGCCTGCTCCCGAGTATGACAACCTACCCCTAAGGCCGAGGGGCACGCGGCTCGTTCAATACGCCGATAAGGCGATCTTCAAGTTCGATGCGATCCGCCAGACGCTCGCCCAACATTGATAAATCGTCATCCAATTCTGCCAGGAGGGCACCGGCGTGCTCTGAAGAATCATACTTGCCGTTAAATGCCAGAATAGTTTCCGTGGTGTTCATGATGCGCGGATAGATTTGATCAGCGATGTGTTTCACCGCCTGGCGGCGCTCGGTGCGCTCGGCAATGTGGCGATACAATTGAAAATGGCCATCCGCCGTATAATCAATCAAGGAGGCACAGAATTTTTGCAGGAGTTCAGGCACATCGTGTGACTGGTGAAAGGGTTTTTTACGTGCCAATTCGGAAAAAAGTACCAATGTTTCCGTGCGTAAACCCACTAACTGCTGGATCATCTTCAACGACTGCGCGCGACGATCCTGGGTAGGCGCGTTACTGGCTTGCGTGGTAGGCATATTGTCCCCTTCATTGGTTGTGCTTGGTGGGCAGTGCGACCACCATGGATGGCGGGAGTGTCGAAAATACAGGAGCATTTTTCGACCCCACCCTACATTTTATCAGTAAAGCAATAACCTACTCTACCATAACTCTTAGCCGCATTTGGAAAAATACTTGTCCTGTAAATACGGAAGCAGCCATGGGCGGATGCGCTGCTGAACAACGGCGGGTAAATGGCGGAAGGATTCCACTTTGCCACGGCACACTGGCGCCCCGCAGCCACACGGGAAACCGGCAAAATCAGATTCATCAATGGCGGTGCTGTAATCCCAGGTAATCTCTTCACCCGGCAAAATATCGCGCAATGCCACAAGATCAAGCCCACCCCTGAAGCCACTGTTGGGCGAACAGGAATGATTCACATAATCGTCGAGTCCGCGTGACGGCCCCAGATACAAATCTTCGCCGACTTGTAGATGATAATCACTAAAGTCAACCTGGGCGCGGGTAAACAAGGCACCGGAAAATGTCATGATACACTCACCCTGAGCGATGGGTGCGCGCGCGAACACACCTTTGCCGTGCGAATCACTGCTCTCAAGCACCACTTTTGCCATACCGAACTCTTCAGACACGCTGTTGATTGACATTATACCATGGCGAGAATAAGGGGGGATATTTTTTGAGATTAAGCCTATGTATTTTATATTATTTATTTTCAAGCTAAAGCGCCTTCTCCCACGCATGGGAGAGGGCGCTAACAGAACCACAGGCTACGCGAGACGCCCTACAAAATCTCTGACGCGTGATCCGCCAGGCGCGAGCGTTCGCCACTGCGCAAGGTGATGTGGCCGCTGTGTGGCCAATCCTTGAAGCGGTCTACCACGAAGGTTAAACCCGAGGTGGTTTCGGTAAGATACGGCGTATCAATCTGCGCGACGTTGCCCATGCACACGATTTTGGTGCCTGGGCCAGCGCGGGTGATCAGGCTTTTCATTTGTTTGGATGTCAGGTTCTGCGCTTCGTCGATGATCACGTATTTATTCAGGAAAGTGCGGCCACGCATGAAATTAAGCGAGTGGATTTTGATACGATGCCGCAGCAGATCGTTGGTCGCCGCACGGCCCCATTCCCCACCATCGGCGGTGGATAGCACTTCCAGATTATCCATTAACGCGCCCATCCACGGCACCATTTTTTCTTCTTCGGTGCCGGGCAGGAATCCAATATCATCACCCATCGGCACGGTGGCACGAGTCATGATAATTTCCTGGTAACGGCGATCGTCCAACACTTGCGCCAAGCCGGCCGCCAGTGTCAGCAAGGTTTTGCCGGTGCCGGCGTTGCCCAGCAAACTGACGAAGTCGATGGCGGGATCCATCAGCATATTGAGCGCAAAATTCTGTTCACGGTTACGCGCATTAATGCCCCACACGGCATGATGTGCATTACGGTAATTGATGCACAACTCCACCACGGCGGTATCATTTTCGAGGCGGCGCACAATGCCTTCAAAACCATTTGCGGTGCCGTCATGCACTAACTGGTTGGGATACCAGGTAGCGATGTCTGGCCCGGAGATGCGGTAATAAGTTCGGCCCTCTTCTTTCCATGAGGCCAATTCCTTACTGTGCTGATCCCAGAATTCGGGCGATAACTCCAGTTGCCCGCTGTACAGCAGACTCAGGTCTTCAAGCACCTGATCATTTTGATAGTCTTCAGCCGGTATGCCTAACGCCGCGGCCTTGATACGCAGGTTAATGTCTTTCGACACCAGGATCACCGTCACATCCGGATGTTGATCCTGTAATGCCAGCACAGTTTCCAGAATATTATTGTCTGGTTTACTGCCCGGAAAACTTGATGGCAGATCATGCATCAACACTTGCGTTTGAAAAAACAGCCGGCCACTTTTAAATGATGCGTTGTTCGGTGTAGGTAATTCGAATCCTGCTTCGATGCCTTGCTCGGTGCGGTTACTCAGTAGCTCTTCCATAAAGCGGCTGGACTGACGGGCATTGCGTGCGACTTCGGAGGGGCCACGTTTGTTATTGTCGAGCTCTTCCAGAACAATCATGGGCAGAAAAATATCATGCTCATGAAAGCGGAATAAGGCTGAGGGGTCATGCATTAAAACATTGGTATCGAGTACAAAAAGACGTTTGCCAACAGCTCTGGTTTTGACCATTAGGTTACCCTATATAAATTACACATCATGAATACGAATCAGGGTACGAATCTATTTATTGCTCAAGTGCTTTAATATTTACAGGTCTTACTTAGGTTATCGGCCAGTTCAAGACATTTAGCAGGTGGCGCTGATTTTTAAATTCAAGCCACTCTGCGGCTACGCACATCTGCCCAATCGCGCAACTGGTCGCCCAGCAGATTCACCGCCAGCACCACCAGCATCAGCGCAATACCCGGCACCAGCACCATATGCGGCGCCACCAGCATGTAGCGCGTGCCATCGCGGATAATGCTGCCCCACGAGGCTTCAGGTGGCTGCACGCCCAAGCCCAAAAACGACAAGCCCGCCTCGGCAATCACCACACCCGCTACGGCGAAGCTGGCTTCTACAATCAACGGCGCCCATGTCAACGGCAAGACATGACGCCGAATGATAGCCGTGTGGCTCACGCCCAGCGATACGGCAGCGGTGACATGCAGACGTTGCTTGATCGACAACACCTGCGCACGCGCCAGCCGCGCAAACCCCACCCATCCCACGGTGCTTAACGCGATAATCACGTTATCTATACCCGGCCCCATCAGACCCGCCATGGCGATCGCCAGCAAAATACCGGGGAAGGCGAGAAAAATATCAATAATGCGCACGATGAGGTGATCCCAAACGCCACCGGCATAGGCGCTTATTGCGCCAATCACGGTGCCGATGAACGCGGAGATCACGACCACCCACAGCGCCACAAACAACGAGGTGCCGGCACCGGCTACCAGCCGATCCAGCAGGGGACGCCCCAGGTCATCATAACCCAGCCATGCGCTGCTGCCGGGTGGGGCAAGTATTCTCGAAAGCTCGATATGATCCGGCTGTAAATTCAGCCACGGCGCCATCACTACCATGCCCAGCCACAGCAACAAAATGCCTACTGGCAGCCACCGTTGCATCATTCTTTTTCCCGCAGACGCACGCGTGGATCAAGCCCAGCGTAGACCAAATCCGTGAGTGTGTTCACCGCCACATACGTGACGCTCACCAATAGTATACATGCTTGTACCACCGGATAGTCACGGCGGTGTATCGCCTCGATGGTCAACTGGCCAATGCCTGGCCATGAAAACACCATCTCAGTGATAATCGCTCCACCCAACAGCGCGCCCAATTGCAGCCCCAGCACGGTAATCACGGGCAATAACGCATTGCGCAATGCGTGACGCAGAATCACAGCCGTTCCTGACAAGCCCTTGGCACGCGCGGTGCGAATATAATCTTCATTGAGTGTTTCCAGCAACGTGGCGCGCATCATGCGTGACAAAATCGCCGCCAGCACGGCGCCTAATGTGAGCGCGGGCAACACCAGTGATGTCAGGCCGTCACGTCCACTCACGGGCAGCCACCCCAGCCACAATGAAAACACCAGGATCAGCAATGGGCCCAGCCAGAAATGCGGAATTGAAATACCCATTAACGACACCACGCGCGCGCTGTGATCCCACGCGGTGTCTTTGCGTACCGCCGACAACACGCCCAGGGGCAACGCAATCACAACCGCCACCACTAACGCCGCCAGCGCCAGCTCCAACGTAGCAGGCAAACGCTCCAGCATCAACTCAACGATCGGCCGTTGACTGTGCAGTGACGTGCCCAGATCAAAGTGCAACAAGCCATTAAAATAATGGTACAACTGCACGGGCAGTGGTTGATCCAGGCCCAAAGCATGACGCAACGCCGCGCGGTCTGCGGGTTGCGCAGACTCGCCCAGCATCACTTCCACCGGATCACCTGGCACCAAATGGATCAGCATGAATACCAGCGTCGATACGCCTATTACAACGAGCGCGGCGCTGAACAAGCGGGCAAAAATAAATCGCAACAAAACCTATACCTCACCATACCGCGCGGCATCACCCAACCAACGCTTGATCAAGGCTGGCACACGCTCCGGGTAATGCTCCAATAATATTATCGCTGCCTGCTCGATTTTGGGAATCAATGCCTGGTCGCGCACCAGATCAGCGATGTGCAATTGCAACATGCCGCTCTGCCGCGTGCCCAGCACTTCACCCGGCCCACGCAACGCCAGATCACGTCTTGCAATTTCAAAGCCATCGTTGGTTTCACGCATTGCGGCCAGACGCGTGCGGCCATCAGCCGACAGCGGGGCATGATACATCAACACACAACTGCTGCTCTGCGTGCCGCGCCCTACCCTGCCACGCAACTGGTGCAACTGCGCCATCCCCAGGCGTTCTGCGTTTTCAATAATCATCAAGCTGGCATTGGGCACGTCCACACCGACTTCAATCACCGTGGTGGCCACCAGCAAATCCAGCGCACCCGCTTTGAATGTTGCCATGATCTGCTGTTTCTCCTGCGACTTGAGCCGTCCGTGAATCAGCCCCACGCGCAGTTCCGGCAATGACTCAGCAAGACGCAGCGCCGTGTCAGTGGCGGCCTGGCATTGCAGCATCTCAGACTCTTCAATGAGCGTACACACCCAATACGCCTGACGCCCCGCACGACAGGCGTTGCGCACGCGCTCCACTACATCAGCTCGGCGCGTGTCGGCCACCACCACCGTTTCCACCGGCGTGCGCCCCGGCGGTAATTCATCAATCACGGAACTGTCCAGATCGGCATACGCGGTCATCGCCAGCGTACGCGGAATCGGTGTGGCCGTCATGATCAATTGATGTGGATAGCGTCCATCTTGATTACCTTTTTCGCGCAACGCCAAGCGCTGATGCACACCAAAGCGGTGCTGCTCATCCACTACGATCAAGCCCAGATTAGCAAACCTCACACCTTCCTGAAACAAGGCATGCGTGCCCACCACCACCGCTGCCTGGCCGGACGCAAGCCGCTCCACCACGGCTTGCCACGCCTTGCCGGTGAGTTTTCCCGACAGCCACGCCACCTCGATCCCCAGCGGCGCCAGCCACGCCGTGAAATTTTGCAGATGCTGCTCAGCCAATAGTTCAGTAGGCGCCATCACCACCGCCTGAAAGCCCGCCTCTAACGCGTGCAACACGGCACACGCCGCCACGACTGTTTTACCCGAACCGACATCGCCCTGCACCAGCCGCTGCATGGGATGATCACAACGCAGATCATGAATGATTTCACCGAGCACACGTTGCTGCGCGCCCGTGAGCGTAAACGACAGCGCATCGAGCAAACGTCGCATCAACACGCCCGGCACATGCAACTGCGGCGCGCGTTGCTGCTCAGTTTTATTACGCAACAAACGCAGGCTCAAATGATGCGCCAGCAATTCTTCAAACGCCAAACGCTGCTGCGCGGGATGCTGGCCCTCCAGCAGCATCCGTAGCGGCGCATCCGGCGGCGGGCGATGCACATAGGCCAGCGCTTCCGTTAATGATGGCAGGCGTAACTGTTCCAGAACTTGCGGCGGCAATGCTTCGCGCAATGCGCCATCACGCATCAAATCCAATGCCTGCTGCGTGAGGGCGCGTAACATATTTTGCTGCACGCCTTCGGTGGCCGGATACACCGGCGTTAAAAATTCATCTACTTCTGGGGCGTCTTGCACTATCCCATCTTTAATAGCCTCAGATTGTAGGTCGGGCTTTAGCCCGACATGTCGGGCTAAAGCCCGACCTACACCTAATGGATTGTTGGGAATAATGCGGTATTCAGGATGTACCATTTCCAGCATGCCCGGGCCAGAACGCACCTCGCCAAAACAACGCACCCGCGCACCGCGCACAAAAGCCGCCTGCTGTTGCGCCGAAAAATGAAAAAAGCGCAGCAACATTCCACCGCTGCCATCCGCCACACGCACCAGCAACATGCGCCGGCGCCCAAACTTGATTTCGCTTAACTGCACCTCAACAACAATCGACACTTCATCGCCCACCCGCAACGCACCGATAGACGCTACACGAGTACGATCCTGATAACGCAACGGCAAGTGAAATAACACATCCTGCACCGTGCGGATTCCAAGTTTGGTCAACAACTCAGCCACGCGCGGGCCAACCCGTTTCAACGTGGTGACAGGCAGAGAGTCCAGCGTGGTATTTTCAGCAGGAGGTGCGATAAAGTTTATACTCGCCAAAATAAGGTCCAGGGTTCAATCGCCGTTTTCAGGATGATCATTACATCCTGTCCAAAGGACTCAAGACACCTTTTCCGCCCCGATTGAGCACATGTGTATAAATCATCGTGGTAGCAACATCCTTATGTCCCAACAACTCCTGAATCGTGCGGATGTCATAGCCGGACTCCAGCAAGTGTGTCGCAAAAGAATGGCGTAATGTATGTGGCGTCGCCAGCTTGGTTAACCCGGCATCCCTTACCGCCTGCTTCATGGCGCGTTGCAACCCTTTCTCATCCACATGATGCCGGCGCGTCACGCCCGAGCGCGGATCAACCGACAGACTGCGCGCCGGAAACATATATTGCCAACCCCATGCACGCCCTGCATTCGGATATTTACGCGCCAGCGCATGAGGCAAATATGCCTCACCATAATCCGCCGCCAGATCTTCGTTATGCATCATCTTTACACGCTCAAGATGTTTGATCAACGGTGCAGCCAGGGACTTGGGCAACATGGTAACCCGATCCTTGAAACCCTTTCCATCCCGAACCGTAATCTGTTGCATTTCAAAATCGACATCCTTCACGCGCAACCGCACGCACTCCATCAACCGCATACCCGTGCCATACAACAGCCGCACCATCAACCCCGCCGTACCCGAAATGTGTCCAAGCACCAACTGGGTTTCACCCACGGTGAGCACCACCGGCAATCGCTCCGGTTGCTTGGCGCGCGTCAGGTCATCCAGCCAGGGCAATGGTCGTTCCAGCACCTCTTTGTACAAAAAAAGCACCGCCGCCAACGCCTGATTCTGCGTCGACGCCGCCACCTTTCCGTCCACCGCCAAATGGCTCAGAAACCGCTCAACGTCCGGCGCACCCAGCGTCAGAGGATGCCGCTTGCCATGGAACAAAATAAAACGCTTGACCCACCCCAGATAAACCTGCTCGGTACGTATACTATAGTGCTTGACCCGTATCCTATCGCGCACCTGATCCAGCAATCGGGGCTTGGGAATTGAGAGATCCTCCTGATTAGCATCTGACAAATGGTGTAAAACCTTTAATGAATTAGGCCGCATAAATAAATATACCTGAGGTAAGTCACTGGATCATATTGACAGAGTAATAATTATACACCAGACTGGCGTAAAGAAAGG